>Ga0209517_10000764_pt1 | contig 52878 bp, 50 predicted proteins | sample PeaSoiMetSII2010_FD_187695 | JGI IMG/M metagenome (GOLD analysis project Ga0209517, IMG submission 187695) | Peat soil microbial communities from Weissenstadt, Germany - SII-2010 (SPAdes) (version 2) | ecosystem: Environmental > Terrestrial > Soil > Wetlands > Peat | place: Germany...
CAGCGGGAGCAGACCTGGACGCAGGTCCACGTCGCCTCCGTTCAGGTTAATGTCCAAGGAATTGGTGAAATTGGTGAGGCTCACGTCCCACGACCGCGAGGACGACATCCGCACCGGACCGGTGAGATCCGATGCATTCAGATTGCCCAGCGTGACTCGCATATCAGTCACCTTCTCAGCCGAAAACTCGGTATAAGGAGTGACGATCTTCAGTGGCTTGGCGAGGTTGTGGAGCTGGGAATTTCCGGTCCACGAGCCGTTGATAGTCACCGGACCGGCGATGTCCTGCAGATCGATATCGGAGCCGCGGCCCTTCAGCTCGACGGATCCTTTGATTTTGACCGCGCGCAGGATGTCGCTGCCGCGCACCTCTACGACCACGTCGCCTCCGATGTCTTCCAGGCGCACGCTGGCATTGTCGGAGTTGATGTCGATGGAGCCGTTGACGCCGCTGATGTCGAAATCTCCGGAGCGGCCGTGCGCTTCGATCGTGGCTCCTTTGGGAATCACGATATCCAGGTCGGCCGAGATGCGGCGATTGTTGCCGGAAACGCGATTCTGCCAGGTGTGAATGCGGATTTCATTGGCGTCTCCATCGACTTCGAGCGGAGCTTCTTTATTGTTGCGGTCCGCGGAGGCCTGATCCAGGCTTCGAATAGTCGAATGGCCAGTCACTTTCACCGACTGGACATCGGCGCCGGTGATGCGGGCGTTGCCCCGAAAACTTTCGAGGATCACGCGCGGGGACTTGCTCGAGGTTTTCTCGGCGGCGAGTGGATAGTCGTAACTCTCTCCGAAGATGTCCAGGCCGCCCAGTTCAATCCGGCTGCCCGGCAGCCAGGAGGAAAATCCGCGGACGGCGTGCAGGCTGAAGCCGAGAAAACAGAGGAAAATCACCAGCACCCACTCGCCGCTGCTGATTCCAAATCGGGGAAGCGCGCGGCCGGTGGCCGCCCAGAACAGGATCTCGAGCAGCCGCAGTCCGCCCCACACGACCAGAAGCAGCGGCCAGTACTTGGCCAGATAGTCCAGCAGCTGCATGTCGGGAAAAACGTTGCGCGCCAGGAACAAGAGCCCGATCCCGATCAGCAACAGCGGCGCAACCAGGGAAGCCCGTCTCATAGGTTCTTTGCTCCCTGGTCGTTTCGATTGAAGTCGGAGGGACCCGCGTCTTTCGAACCCAGGTGCTCGGCCAGCTTGAACAGCCCGAACAGGATCAGCAGCACCGGCCAGGTGCGCGAGATACTCATCCGATCGAGTTGATCGGCGGCCATCAGCAACCCCAGCGTGACCAGCATCACCGGGCCTCGAATCGCGAGAAGGAAACTACTGCCGTTCACGATTGACCCCCGATGAAGTTCCGGTCATCCGCAGATACAGCATGTAGAGGCCTAGCGCGATCAGCATCACCGGCCAGAAGCGCAGCATGCGCCGGAGTTCGAAGATCTCGAGATTGTTGAGGAGAAATACCACGCCCAGAGCGATCAGCAGAATGGGCGCCACCGGGAACCGCGATCCGCCCTGGGGCACCAGGCTGGAGAATTCGTCCACCGGCTGACCCTGCTGGCGCAGCTTAGCCGTGTGGTACGCCTCGAAAGCCATATACGCCCAGAATCCCGGGATAAGCACGCCGAACAGCGGCTCAAACCCTCCCATTTCGTTGCTGCCGACAATCGTGAACAGCATCCCCAGGATAAAAACGTGGATCAGACCCTTGGCGTATTGGCCGTTATAGATGGCGCCCACTCCCGGAATCAGCCCCAGGACAAAAGCCACGCCCGGCGATACATCGGAATGGGGAACGGGAGGTGGGGCGGCAGAAGTGTAGGGGCTGGCGTACGGAGATTCTGCCGCCGCGGAAGCCGGTGGGGGTTCTGCTGGTACGTGCTCGGCGCAGTAGATGGTTCCATGGGCGGTGTGGACGCTGGACGCATCGAGCGCTTTTCCGCAGGCCCGGCAATAGCCAACGATGGGGGTTTCGGGTGGAATCGAGGGAGGGGCTTCCGGGTTCATTTGGTTTCTCCTGCGGGACTGGCGGGTTGCTGAGCGGGTGACGTCGCCGGTTGCTCTTCGGCCCACTCCTTCAGCCGGGTTTGGATTTCGTAGACCACCTTCAGGCTGTCGTAATACTTCACGCCCCGGCTATACCAGCGGACCACCCGATCCTCCGCCGCGGTCCAGACTCTCACCGGATCCAGATCGGCGGGCGTCAGTTGCCGCACATGCGTAAAGCGGCCGATCATGGCGAAAGACAACACCGTCATCGCCATTCCCATGGCGAAGCGCGGCTGCAGTATGGGCTCCAGCCAGCGGCCGAACCAGCGGCGCGCCAGCGAAGGCTTGATGACGGCGCGGCTGGGTCCGGCGGTCAGCTCGAACAGAATGCGCGTGACCAGCTCGGGAGGAGCATCCACGGTCGCGGCGCGCTCCATGAAGGCGACTGCTCCGGCGGAATCGCGGGCCAACTCCGCGCAGGCTGCGCATCCCGCCAGGTGGGCTTCGAGCGCGAGCTTTTCCTCGGCCTTATGGGAAACGTCGAGCGTTCCGTCCACGTAGTCGGCCAGCAGGATTTCTACATCCGCGCAGTTCACAAAATTCCTTTATGCTTGCGGAGGATCCGCCCCAATTCGGCGCGCCCCCGATTCAGTCTCGACTTCACCGTGCCTTCCGGCACATTCAGCACTTGAGCGATTTCCCGGTATTCCAGCTCTTCCAGATCGCGCAGGATCACGGTTTCCCGCAGATCTGGCGAAAGCTTCTGGAGCGCGGCCTGCAGCATTTCGCTCGCTTCCCGTCCGGCCAGCAAGCCTTCCGTGCGGCCCATGGAAGCGGTTTTTTCCTCCAGCATCGGTAGCTGCTCTTCAATCGAGCTGCTGGCGCGCTCCAGCTTGGTACGACGGTAGTGATCGATCAACAGATTACGCGCCAACCGGGAGAGCCATACCGAAAAAGAACCTTCGCCAGCCCGGAAGCTTTTGAGCGACCGGAACACGCGCAGGAAGATGTCCTGAGTCAGGTCCTGCGCCTCATGATCCGAGCCGGTGAAGCGGTAACAGATCGAGTACACACGCCGGGTATGGACCTTCACTAAGTCTTCCCAAGCGGCCTCGTCACCGCCCAGACAGCGCTCCACCAGTTGATTGTCGGCGTCCAAGAAACGTCCCAGGATCTCACGTGGCGGCGAAATCCTATTCGATATCTGAGCCCATAATGAGCCCTGTCCGGCGGCCGAGCGGCTGGGCGTGGTAATCTGTCGGACTGTAGCGATTGCCGCCATGGCGTTGCGTTGTGCGAACGAACCCTTGTGTCTCGATATGTTCCCGGATACCGTTCCGGTGTATGAGGTTCCTGATATGAGAACGAAGTCCCCGCATAGAAAGTTCGCTCTACATTCTATCCACACGCGGGGGTAGGGCGGGACGCACCGGTAATCCAGGACGACCGAAGGGAGCAGCTGTAAAAGATTGAAAAAGCATCACCTGGGCGCTGGGCTGGGTATTCTCGCGATCTTGGCTGCCGTGCTGTTCGTGATCTACCGGTGGCGCCATTCCGGTTTCGCCTGGGAAAAGTTCGTAGGTGTATTCAGCGATGTCGACTGGACCTGGCTGATTCTGGCCATGGCGCTCATCCTGGCTACGTACGTCGGCCGCGCCCTGCGGTGGGAGATCATGCTGCGGCCTTTGAGCAACCAGGTCCAGCTATGGAGGGTACTGGTGGCCACCTGCATCGGATTTACCGCGGTCGTGTTGTTTGGGCGCGCGGGCGAGCCGGTTCGCCCCTATCTCATCGCCCGCAAGGAGGGGGTGTCGTTCTCGAGCCAGGTGGCCGCCTGGTTGGTAGAGCGCATTCTGGACCTGCTGATGGTCCTGCTGATATTCGGCATCGCCCTGACGCAGATTTCCCGCAGCGGGATCCAGCCCGGCCCGCACATCCAATCGGCGCTCGAGGCGGCGGGTTTACTGGCCGGAATCACCGGAGCGCTGTCCCTGGCCCTGCTGCTGGGGCTGCGGCATTTCCGCGGCAAAGTCCGGACCCGGCTGATGGAGGCGCTTTCGTTCCTGCCGGACGTGCTGCATGAGAGAGTCTCTCGATTCCTGCATGCTTTCGAAGAAGGGATGCAATCGACTCAGCGCCAGTCGTATGTCTGGCTCCTGGTGGCGTACACCGTACTTGAGTGGCTGATTGTCGCCGGATCTTTTTTCTGCGTTTTCCGGGCGTTTCCGGCCACATCGGGGATGCGGGTCACGGACGTCATCATCGCGCTGGGCTTCGTTTGTTTCGGGAGCGTATTGCAGATACCGGGAGTCGGCGGCGGTATGCAGATTGCGACTGTTCTGGTGCTGACCGAGCTCTATGGCGTCAGTATTGAAGCCGCCAGCGGAATCGCATTGGTGCTTTGGATCATCACATTTGTGGTCATTGTCCCCTTGGGACTGGTTCTGGCCTTCCGTGAAGGAATCAAGTGGCGTAGTTTAAGGCATATAGATGAGTCTTCCTCAGGTTATGGATTATGACTTGCCCGTTTTGCCGGCATCGCCAGGACCGAGTGATCGACTCGCGCGAGAGCAAGGAAGGCGATCTCATCCGCCGTCGCCGGGAGTGCCTGAAGTGCCAGCGTCGGTTCACCACCTACGAGCGCAGCGACGAGATTCCCTACATGGTGGTGAAGCGGGACGGCCGGCGCGAGCGCTTCGACCGGCAGAAGGTTCTGGAAGGGCTGCTAAGGGCTTGTGAAAAAAGGCCAGTTCCCATAGCCAAGCTGGCGGAGGTGGTGGACGCCGTCGAGTCGGCTCTGGCTGAAAATCCAGACCGCGAGGTATCCACCACGGCGATCGGGGAAATGGTGCTGGACCACCTGAAGAAGCTGGATAAGATCGCCTATGTGCGCTTTGCATCGGTTTACAGGGACTTCCAGGACGCAGAATCGTTCCTGGTGGAGCTGAAAGATCTGTTCGGCGACCGGAAGTAGCCGCTCGTTAGCTCTCGCGGTTCGGAAACGTACAGAACCGCGACAGTTATGGAGCGGCCAAAGCGGTTACAGTCCTGGTAAGCCTGTAACCTAATGCGATTTCAAGCATCTTTTGAAATAGAGGCTTAACTTAATTTCGGAAGACTGATATACTGGATGCGGCTTCGACGCCGGTTCAGGAGTTGCATACGCTACGGCTGGGTCCAGCTAAGTCTTTGGAAAAAAGGGTGTTATAGTTTGGCGCGGGTGAACCACGTGGATCATTTCGAAGACCAATTCCTAGGCGAGGGTCACGAGCCGCTGGGGCTTCCTTTCGATGAGGAAGGCGGTTTTTTCCACCCTGAAGAGGTGCACGACGGCGAAGATTTCGCCCACGCGCATCCGGTCGAGGAGTCCATCTACACGGACGACCCGGTACGCGTGTATCTGCGCGAAATGGGTGCCGTACCGCTGCTGACTCGCGAGGGCGAGGTCAATCTGGCTCGCCGCATGGAGCGGGGCAAACTGCGCATGCAGAAGGCCATCAGCCGCTCCGCGCTGGTGCAGTTGCGGGCCGTCGAAATTGCCGACCAGATCAAGCGCGAGCCCGAGGAGCTGGACACCTACGTGGATTTGGGGGATCTCGAGGAAGAGAGCCCTGCCTACAACAAGCGCCGCAATGAAGTCCGCGGGGACTTGGCCGAGCTGGTGGCGCTGCACAAGAAGCTGGGCCAGGTATCGGATAAGCTGGATTCCGTTCCGCTCAGCAACAAGAAGCTTCGCAAGCGTTGGATCGGCCGCATGAAGCGCGCCCGGGTGCAGGTTTCCCAGGCGATCCGGCACCTGCCTTACTACCTGTCACAGTGGAAGGAATTCACCAAGGAAATCGAAAAGGTCGCGGAAGAGCTTTCGCGCCTGGAAGCCGATCTGCGCAAGATCGAGGGACGTTCGAGCCAGACCGCGCAGACCAAGGCCCGGGAAATTAAGCGCGAAATCCGCAAGCGCGAGGAAGTCGCCGGGGCCAACCTGGGCGATCTCAAGCACACGCTCTCGGTCATTCGCCACGGCGAAATCGAAGCCGAGCGGGCCAAGAAAGACCTGGTCGAAGCCAACTTGCGCCTGGTGGTTTCGGTCGCCAAGAAGTACGTCAACCGCGGTTTGCACTTGCTGGATCTGATCCAGGAGGGCAACATCGGTCTGATGCGTGCCGCCGACAAGTTCGAATACCGGCGCGGTTACAAGTTCTCGACCTACGCCACCTGGTGGATCCGGCAGGCGATTACGCGTGCCATCGCCGACCAGTCGCGCACCATTCGTATCCCCGTTCACATGAACGAGAGCATGAACAAGTTCCTGCGCGCCACGCGCGAGCTGGAAAAAGAAATGGGCCGGGCGCCTTCGAACGACGAAATCAGCCGGCGCATGGACATTCCGGTGGAGAAGGTCCAGAAGCTCAAGACCATCTCGCGCGATCCGGTGTCGCTGGAAACTCCGGTGGGTCGCGACGGCGAATCCGCCCTGGGTGACCTGATCGAAGACCGCTGGGTGGGGTCGCCCGTTGACGCCGTCATCGACACCAACGTTCGCGACGAGACCGCCAACATCCTCAAGACGCTTTCCCCCAAGGAGGAGAAGGTGATCCGTCTGCGCTTCGGCATCGGCTGCGAGCGCGAGCACACGCTCGAAGAGATCGGCCAGGAGTTCGACGTTACACGCGAGCGCATCCGGCAGATCGAGGCCAAGGCGCTCAGGCAACTCCGGTCTCCGGAACGGGCTCGGCACCTGCGGGCGCTGCTGGCGGCGCGATAAGCTCCCCGTAATACACGCCTGTAATACGCTATAGTGAAGGTGTGGCATCTCCCATCACATTGCGGCTGGACCCCGAACTCCGGCGGCGAGTGTCGCGTATCGCTAAGCGGAAGCGGACGACCACTTCAAACGTCCTCCGCGAAGCGATTACATCCTGGGTGGAACGCGAGGATAGCAGCGGCTCGTTCTATGATTCGATAAAGGATCTTGTCGGCTGCGTCAGCAGCGGCGATCCGAAACTGTCGGAGAACACCGGGCGGAAGTTCACCGAACTACTTCGGGCTCGTCAGGCAAAGCGTGATTCTGGTTGATACTGGGCCTCTGGTCGCAATAGTCAACTCGGATGATCAGCACCACGCGGAGTGCCTGGCGGCCTCCAAGGCTCTACCCCGGCCTTTGGGTACCGTATGGCCCGTTCTGGCTGAAGTCATGTATCTCCTGTCCGGATGGCCACGAGCGCAAGAGGCCGTCTGGGACATGGTCGCGCGCGCGAGCGTGGAGATCCTGCCGCTGGGCCCGGACGACGTGCCAAGAATCCGTGAGCTAATGCAGCAGTACGCCAACCGGCCCATGGATCTCGCCGATGCAGCGTTGATCCGGGTCGCGGAGCGAGAGGGCATCCGCCAGTTCTTCACGATCGATCGCCAAGACTTTGCGGTGTACCGGCTGCACGGCAAGATTCGGCCCAGCATCCTGCCTTAAATTCGACGGCGGTAACGAGTCGGAATTAGGAACATCTCACGAGTTCTCTTGGGAATAGGATTTCGGCCAGGCAAGCCGGCGCGACAGCGTGACAGGAATGAGGCATGAAGAAATACGTTCGCGCCGTTCTTGACGATCTGAAATCGAAAGCCGGGAAGAAGCAAAATGCAGTCGTACCGCAGGATCTGGAGAACCAGACTTTATCCAAGGATCCGCAGCAAAAGGTTCGGCAGTTGGATTACCAGGCGCAAAAGGACGAAGAAAGGCTCTCTTAGAACACCGGAGTTCCGCGGCCGAGCAGGACGGCGCGGCGGGCGCCGGTCGCCGAGGGCAGGTTGCCGGGCCGGCTCATGACGAACTCATGGGCGAGCAAGGCGAAGGCGATGGCTTCCTTCGCGTCCGGATCGACGCCGTGATCTGCGCTGGTCGACACGCTGAAATCTGGCAGAAGATCGCGCAGGCGGCGCATGAGCCAGCGGTTGTGAACGCCGCCACCGGAGGCGATCACTTCTCGCGCATCATCGGAATAGGTGACGATCGCGGAGGCGACGGAGCGCGCTGTGAACTCCGTCGCCGTGGCGACCAGAACCTCCAGCGGAAGACCAGTCGCGGCCAGGCCGCTGGCGAACTCCTGGCCGAACTGCTCGCGGCCGGCGGTCTTGGGCGGGCGGAGCTTGAAATAGGGATCGGCCAGCATCGATCTCAGCATGCGATCGTGGATCCGGGCGCGGCGGGCGATGCGGCCGCCGCGGTCGTAGGTCTGGCTGCCCTCGGTCATGCGGGAAACCAGCGCGTCGATGACCATGTTGCCGGGCCCCGTGTCGAACGCCAGGACGTCGTCGCGCGTGGCGCCGCCGGGAATTACGGTGATGTTGGCGATGCCGCCGAGGTTCAGCGCGATCCGGCCGATGCGACGGTGCCGGAACAAAAGAAAATCGGCAAGCGGGACCAGGGGAGCACCACGCCCGCCCGCGGCGATATCGCGCTCGCGAAAATTGGAGATAGTCCAGAGGCCGGTACGCTCGGCCACCACCGAAGCGTCTCCGATTTGCAGCGTGCTGGCGACGCGGCGGCCGAGGTAATTTGCCGGCGCGCCTTCGTGAAAAATGGTCTGGCCGTGCATGCCGCACAGCGAAATCGAGTGCAGGGGAACGCGGCGCCGGCGGCAGGTCTCGCGGACCGCTTCGGCGTACAGCTCGCCGAGGAGGAAGTGCAGGCGCGCGATAGCCGAGGTGTGGGTCATCGTGTTGGACACGCCCAGGATGGCCTCGCGCACGGCTTTGGGGTAGGGAACGGTGTGAAAGGCGACCGGCTCGATCTTCTTGCCGCGAATGTCGACGATGGCGACGTCGATGCCGTCGAGCGACGTGCCGCTCATGATCCCGGCGACTCTCAAGAGGCCGCTCCCTGGCGGTCGCGGTTCAGTTCGTCCTGAAGCTCGGCCAGGAGTTGGAGGGCTTCGATAGGCCGGAGATTATCGAGATTCAGATCGCGGATGCGGGCGGCGAGCTGGTGATTGACGGGCTCGAACAACTGGATCTGCACGGGCGCGGACGGCGGGGCCAATTCTTCTGTAACCGCGGACTCGTGGTGAGCCAGGATCTCGCGGGCGCGCTCGATCACGCTCATCGGCAGCGCGGCGAGGCGCGCGACTTCGATGCCGTAGCTGCGGTCGGCTGCGCCCGGCTCGACGCGGCGCAAGAATAGAATCTGGTCGCCGGCCTCTTTCACCGAGACGTGCAGATTGCGGACGCCGTCGAGCTGGCCCGCCAGCTCGGTCAACTCGTGATAGTGCGTGGCGAACAGCGTCTTGGCACGGATGTGTTTGTGAATGTGTTCGACCACGGCCCACGCCAGCGCCAGGCCGTCATAGGTCGAAGTACCGCGGCCGATTTCGTCCAGCACGATGAGGCTGCGGGCCGTGGCGGTGTTGAGGATGACCGCGGTCTCGGTCATTTCGACCATGAAGGTAGATCGGCCGCGCGCGAGATTGTCCGCAGCTCCAATGCGCGTGAACACGCGATCGACTACCGGCATCAGCGCGGATTCCGCGGGGACGAACGAGCCCATCTGCGCCAGAATCGCGAGCAGGGCAGCCTGGCGTAAGTAGGTCGACTTACCACCCATATTAGGTCCAGTAATCACGGCGATGAATTCGGTGTCGGGATGGAAGTAGAGATCGTTGGGGATGAATCGCTGGGCGTCTTTTTCGGCCAGCTTTTCAATCACAGGATGGCGGCCGGCCACGACGCGCATTTCGCCCGTGTCAGAAAAGCGCGGGCGCACATAGCGGCTGTCCGCGGCGACTTCGGCGAGAGCGACAGCGACGTCCAGCTCTGCCACGGCAGCGGCGGTGGCTTTAATGCGCGCGGCGTGCGAGGAAGCCAAGAGGCGAAGCTGCTCGAAGATTTCGCGCTCAATGGCAAGCGACCGTTCTTCTGCTTCCAGAATCTTGACTTCGAGTTCTTTGAGCTCCGGTGTGGTGAACCGCTCGGCATTGACCAGGGTCTGCTTCCGCTGGAAATCCGCCGGGGCCAGATGCAGGTTGGCCTTCGAGATTTCGATGTAATAGCCGAAGACGTTGTTGAAGCGGACCTTGAGCGTGGAGATGCCGGTGCGAGTGCGCTCGCGCTGCTCGATCTGGACCAGGTAGGTGCGGCTGTTTTGGGAAATGTCGCGCAGCTCGTCCAGGCTCGCGCTAAATCCACTCCGAATGGTCCCGCCGTCGGAGAGATTCGCGGGCGGTTCTTCGGCGATGGCGGAAAGGACGCGGTCGCGGACTTCGGGAATGGGGTCAAGTCTTTGCTGGATGTCTTGAAGCAAGGCCGCCTTGACGGGCTGGGCTGAAAGCGATGGAATGACGGCCAAGGAGCGTGCTAATGCCAGGAGGTCGCGAGGGCCGGCGGAGGAGAGCGATATTTTCGCGAGCAGCCGCTCCAGGTCGAGGATAGATTCCAGATGTTTGCTCAGATCCGCTCGCAGGATCGGCGCGCCGCAGAGTTCCTGAACGCTGTCCAGTCGTCCTTCGATCTCGGTCACGTCGATCGATGGAGCGAGCAGACGGCGGCGTAGCAAACGGCCGCCCATGCCGGTGCGGGTGCGGTCGAGCACGTGAAGCAGCGTCGATTCTTTGGACTCGCCGGCAAACAGCGGCTCGACAAGTTCCAGGTTGCGGACGGTAGTGGCGTCGAGTACCAGGGCCGCGGCTCGATCGTAGAACGCAGGCCGCTCCAGGTGATCGAGCGCCGTGCGCTGGGTGTCGCGAAGATAGTGCAGGATCGCGGCCGCGGCACCCGTTGCCAATGGACGGGACTCAAGACCGCAGCCGTCGAGCGCAAGCAAATGGAAGTGATCGCACAGGCTGCGGGCAGCGTAATCGGGCGCGAAGACCCAGGCGTCGATGTTGGTTTGGAGGCAGGGAAGCGATTCGTTCGCTCCTTCGGGAACGAGCGCTTCCCGTGCGTTCAGGGTTTCGAGCGCCGTGCGAACCTCGGCGGCATCGATCTCGGTTGCGCGAAACTCGCCGGTAGAAATATCGACATGCGCTACGCCCGCTCGTCCGTTCGAGGACATGACGGCCGCCAGATAATTGTTCTCGTGCGAGCGGAGCACCTGCGCGTTCATCGCGGTACCGGGCGTGACGATGCGTGTGACTTCGCGCTTGACCAGCTTGGTCGCGGCGCTGGGAACTTCCATCTGATCGCAGATGGCGACGCGGTAACCCTTCTGAATGAGGCGCGCGATGTAGCCTTCGGCCGAGTGATACGGGACCCCGCACATCGGAATCGGCTGGCCCTTTTCCTTGTTGCGGGCGGTGAGGGTAATTTCGAGCTCGCGGGCGGCGGTGACGGCATCGTCGTAGAATAGCTCGTAGAAGTCGCCGAGCCGGAACATCAGCAGCGTGTTCGGAACCTGCTGCTTGATGCCGTGGTATTGCCGCATCAGCGGCGTGGAGGGCTCAACTGTCATCAGAAGTTACTGCTTCTGATTTTAGCGTCCTACGACTTTTGCGACTTTGGCCGTCTCTTGTTCGGCAGCTTGGAGGTGCTCCACGACTTCATCCCAGCGATGGTCGAGCATGGAACCCGAGGCCAGGCCGAACAGAAGCTGGAAGCGGCTGACGGTAGCGGCTGTGTCGGCGTTCAGCGACGCGCCCTGCGCCGCCAACCGGGCGTTCATTTGCGCGGCGCTTTTCCAGGCGGAAGCAGCCTTGGTGGCATCCACCGAGTAGCGGGCCCGAAGATCGTTGAAGGTTTCCTTGTCCGCGGCGGCGACATTCGCGACGTCGGGCGGTGTCAAGGAGAAGGGCGGTTCCGTGTTCACGGGCGGCGGGACCGGGTCAAAGGCCAGAGGCTCGGGCTGGCCGCCGGTCCAGGCGCAGGGAAACGCCGAGATCCGCGTCGAAATACGGCCGAGATAAGAACGCATCTGCGGATTGTTGCTCGCGTACGCGTTCATCGTCCGCACATACGCCGCCATGCTTCGCATCATCATCCGATTCGCCGTATAGTCAGCAGGCGTAAGCGCGCTGCAGTACGCTCCCGCTCCCGCCAGATACTGATCGAAGCGGCCGAGATCGTCCATGGTTACGCGCGATGGCTGCTGGCCGAGAATCCCGCCGAGGTTGCCTCTCCACAAAGATCCCGCGCCAATACCAACGCCGGGAACGCCCACGCGCGGAACGACCTGCGCAGACGCTCCGAGACACGCTAGGAAGACAAGAGAAGATGCGAGGCGCATCCTATTTTCTAACGACGTCGCCGACCACGGGAGCGGTGCCGCCGGACGAGGCGAACGTTCCCGTAGAGATGCGATCGCGAACGTTGGTGATGGTCAGCGTGCCGATCGGCGTAGTTTGCACGTCCAGAACCTCGCCGGTCTTGGGATCCTTGATTTCCTTGCCCTTGTGATAGATCGTGAAGGTCTGGCCATTGGCCAAGCCCGCAGCGGAGCCCGCATTGATGGTCAGGCTGGTTCCGTTCACATCCGCCACGAGTGCATCCAGGTCGTTTTCGCGGCTGCCAGCGCTGCCCGTTGTCGGCCCAGCGGCGATCTGTTGAGAGAGCTTGTTCACCGCGTCCATGGTGGCCTCGCCGATAATCGTCTCGGCGAAGTTGGAGCTAGTCATATTAAGGCCGCCGCCCGCGATCACGCCACCGGCGAACATTCCCGCGCCGAAGCCCTTGCTGGTGCGCTTGGATTCGCCGCGAGCCTCCCCGGTGCCGACGATCTCGCTGGTCTCCGCATCGATCAAGCGATAGTCGATGACGACGACAGCCTTGGCATCCGACTTAGATCCGCCGATCACGCCGCCCGCGCCGCCGACGATCGCGCCGACGCCCGCGCTGGTCTTGCGGTCATCGCGTCCAAAAACAACAATATCTCCCATAAGGGTCAAATCCGCGCCGCGAATCTGGCCGACGCGCGCGCCGGTGCCTTGCTTGACGCGATTGCTGGCTGCGAAATCCTGCTCCTTGGTGAGGTTCGCGACCTTGCGGCGTTCCACCACGGTGAACTTGCCGTCCTGTGTGACGCGCGTGGTCAGCATGGCGGCGATGCCCGTGCCGATGTTCTGCGTGGTCCCGAAGACCGCCTGCACGGATGTCATCACGGTGGAATAATCGAACGGCTCAATGATGAGCGCTTTCTTCGTCTGCGCCGAAGCCAGCGTGGCAGATGCGGCCAACAGGCTTACCAGGAGTTTTCGGTTCGTCATATTTGCCTCTCTGTTTGGATTTACTGAGCTATCTTTTTGCGCGCCATGAAGCCGACTTTCGCGGGCGATCCCGTATAAGTTCCGGTGGCGACTTTATCACGTACGCTGGTGATCGTCATCTCGCCGGTTTTCTCGGTCACCACATCCAGCGTTTCCTTGGTTACCGGATCTTTGACTTCCCGGACGATGTTGAGGACCTCGAATATCTCCCCGACGTTGACGCCGTCGTTCGATCCGACGTTAAGTACCAGGGTCTTTCCGGAGACGTCCGCTACGCGGCCTTCCACTTCGCGTACCGCTTTCTTCATATTCGCGGTCTGCCCCAGGAGAATATCCGCGAGCTTGTTGACGCAATCCTGAGTAGCCTCGCCGATGATGGTCTCGGCGAAGTTGGAACTGGTCATGTCGACTTGAACGCCGGCCACGCCTTTTCCGAGCGCTCCGCCGATCGCGCCGAGAGCGTTGCCCTTGCGGACCGATTCGCCTTTGGCCTCGCCCGTGGCGATGATCTCCGAAGTCTCGGCGTCGATCAGCCGGTAGTCGATGACCACGACAGCTTTGTCCTCATTCTTGCTGGAGGCAATGCCGCCGATCACGCCGCCGATCAGGCCGCCGCCCTTGACGCTCTTCTTCTTATCATCCCGGCCGAAGACTACAATGTCGCCGGACAGCATGGCGTCCGCGCCGGAGATCTGGCCGACCCGCGCGCCGGTGCCTTGTTTCACGCGGTTGCTGGCGTTAAAGTCCTGCTCTTTGGTGATCGTCGCAATCTTGGCGCGCTCGACGATCACCACCTTGTTGGCTTGCGCCAGACGCGTGACCAGCATGGCGCGAATGCCTTTACCGATGTCCTGTTGGGTGTTGAAGACCGCTTGCACCTGAGTTTTCACCGCGGAATAGTCGAACTCGTCGACGATCACGCGTTTCTTCTCGGCTTGCGTGGTCGCGCCCGAAGGAGCTGGAGGCGGGGCCGGAGCAGCAGCCGTCGCCGCGGGTTCGGGAGCGGGAGGTGGCGCGGGCGCTGCGGCTGCGACTGGCGCTGGAGCAGGCGCCGCCGGAGCAGCGGCTGCGGCCGGGGCGCTCGCGGGATCGAGCATCACGCTGATGATGTTCTCCGACACGCCGGCATTCTTCAGCTTCACCAGGTCCGCCGTCGTGAGGTTGGCCGGCTTGTTGTCCCTCTGCAGGGTTCGAATGATCAGGCTTTCGGATAACCCGGCCTTGACCGATTCAATGACCGAATCCACCTGCGAGGGGGCTGCTTTGGCCTTTGCGGGCGCGGCCTTCGGCGCCGCCTTAGGAGCCGGCGCGGCAGCGGGCGCGGGAGCAGGCGTTTGCCCCAAGGCCATCCCCACTACGAAGCTCACTAACGTGACCGCCGCAACCAACGTGAACACTTTGAGTCTCATGTAGATTCCTCCTGCTCAACCGACGGGGAACTTCATCGCTTGCAATCGCCTCTGCCAAGCCGACCGCTATCTTCTTTAAGAACGCTTAAGAATACTGTGTTCAGTATGTCGATCCTGGAAGATCCGTGTCAAGGCCATTATCCTTAAGAGCTACTAGGGATAGATCGGCATCGAGCGGGCGCGCCATTAATCGCGGCCGCGCCAACCAATAAATGCTAAAATCGCCTCGGCGGCACCGTGGTCATGAGGCCAAACATAACGCTGTTACTGGTCGTTTCAGTGGTCGCGGCCGCGCAAACAGGTCCTCCGCGGGTGAAGCCTCCCAAAAAAGAGAAAGAACCTGAGACGCAGACGCTGCCTCTTCCTCCCGAGCCTCCGTCCGCGGTAATCACGGAAACGGGCAAGCTGGCATTTCATGTGTCGCCGCTCTCGTCGAAAGGACTGCTGACGCAGCAGGTGCGCGATGCACTCAAAGCCTTGGATCGCGCCAGCGGGAGCGCGACCTTCGTGAAGCTGCGAGCCTTCGTCGCTGGTACCGGCGACATGCGCCGCGTGGCGACCATCGTGGCTGAAGAGTTTTCGGATAAAAAGATGCCGCTGCCTGCGGTGACGACCATCCAGGTGGGCGCGCTGCCGATGGACGGCGCCCAAGTGGTGATCGAGAGTATCAGCTCCGAAAAAGGTGACAAGAAGACGCTGAATCCCAACGGACTGGCGTTCTTTTCGGCGCAACATGTCCCGGAACTGGCCGCGGCGGCTAAAGCTCAAGACGCCGTCATGGTGCAGGTTACGTGCTTCGTCGGGGACCTCAATCAGGTGGACAGCGCGCGCGCGGCGGTAACATCGGCGTTTCCAGGGGCGGCCGCAAACTTCGTCCAACTTACCCGGCTGGCAGTCGAGCCGGGGATTTCGTGCGAAGGCGTGGGACGCCTCCAGAAGCCGGGAACAAGCCCTGCCAAGCTGGTGTTCACCGCCACGCAGATGGCGTTTGAGGATCGGGAAGAGGCCTTGCGTCTGGCTTTTGGCCGACTGGGGCGGGCGCTCGAATCGATGAAAGCCTCCTACGCAGATTCCCTGGTGATGAGTGTCTATTCGTTAAACCGGACGACAGCGGATAAAACGCTGGCTCTTGCGCCCGAGTTCCTGGGCCCTGCACGCCCCGTGGGTTCGACCGAGATCGTGGAAGGATTGCCCTCCCTGGACGCCACCGTGGCGATCGAGCTGGTGGCCGCCGGGCATTGACCTGGCATCCTTGACACCCCGCCACCCAAGTGTTACTTTCTACATGAGATAGCGAATCAGACCGATTACCTCAACGGATGTATTCGCAGCCGAAACTTCGCCCTCGGGAGTTCCGGTAGGCTCTGGAGAATGAGACATGGCTTATACGCTCAAAGTGAACGGGCAGTCCAAGACTGTTGATGTGCCCGCGGATACGCCCCTTTTATGGGTACTCCGAGACGTTCTTGACATGAAGGGCACCAAGTTCGGCTGCGGAGCCGGGCTTTGCGGCGCCTGCACGGTCCACGTGAACGGTAAGGCGGTTCGCTCCTGCCAGACCCAGGTTGGGACTGTGAAAGATCCGGTGACGACGATCGAAGGGTTGTCCGTGGACGGCACGCATCCAGTCCAGAAAGCGTGGATGGAAGTGGACGTGCCACAGTGCGGATATTGTCAAGCTGGCCAGATGATGACGGCGTCGGCGCTGCTGGCGACCAAGCCTCAACCAACCGACAAGGACATTGATTCCGCGATGTACGGCAACCTGTGCCGCTGCGGAACGTATCTCAGAATTCGCCAGGCGATTCATCGCGCGGCGCAGCTCGCCTCGGCTCGTCCGGGTGCGACATCCGGCGGCGGCGCTGGAAGGGCAAGGTAAGGGAGAACGATCATGAAAAAGAAAAACACCGTGAAGAGTATCGATCGCCGCTCCTTTTTAACCGTGGCAGCTACCGGAACCGGTGGCGTGCTGTTCGGACTGGTATTCAAGGCGGACGCCCAGCAACCGCCCGCACCCCAAGGCGCTCCTCCGGCCGGCGGCCGCGGCGGAGCGGGCGGATTTGGAGCCCCAGCCGCTCCGCTGAAGCCGGCGGATTTCATCACCGTAAATGCGGACAACAGCGTCACCATCGTCGCCAAGAACCCGGAAGTTGGACAGGGCGTTCGCTCGCTGTTGCCCATGATGATCGCCGAGGAACTCGACGTCGATTGGAAGGACGTCAGGGTCGTCCAGGCGGATCAGGATCAGGCCAAGTACGGCGGCCAGATCGCGGGCGGCAGCACGGCGACCCCGACCAACTGGGTTCCGATGCGCCAGCTCGGCGCGCAGGCGCGGCAGATGTTCGTCGACGCCGCGGCGCAGACCTGGAATGTTTCCGCGACCGACCTGACCACGGGTTCGGGCAAAGTGATGCACAAGGCGTCCAACCGCACGATCACTTATGGCCAGCTGGCTTCGAAAGTCGCCACCATGACGCCTCCGGCAGCGGCGGCCGTCAAGATGAAAGATCCGAAGGACTACAAGATCATCGGAACAACGGTTCCCAGCCCGGATCTTCCGAAGATCATCACCGGAAAGCCGGTGTTCGGCATCGACGTGACGGTTCCGGGCATGCTGTACGCCGTGTATGAGAAGAACGGCGTGTTTGGCGGCAAGGTGAAGACCCACAACCTCGACATGATCAAGACGCTGCCGGGTGTAAAGGCCGCGTTCGTGGTCGACCGGCCGGATGTCACCGCCGCGGTGCTGCCGGGCGATCCGGGCCTGGAAAGCGGAATCGCGATCGTGGCGGAATCGTGGTATCAGGCGAATGCGGCGCGTAAAAAGCTGCAAGTCACCTGGGACGAGGGCACTCGGGCGACCGCGGATCACAGCAGCACGGCCTACGCGGCGAAAGCCCAGACGATCGGCATGGGCGAGCCGATGAGCACCACGCGCAAGGACGGTGATCCCGAAGGCGCGATTAAGACCGCGGCCAAGACCGTGCAAGCGAACTATACGTATCCGTTCATTTCGCACGCTCCGCTGGAACCGCAGAACTGCACGGCGCACTACAAGGACGGCAAACTCGAGTTGTGGACCAGCAGCCAGATTCCTGGGAGCGCTCGCACGCTGGGAGCGCAGGCTTGCGGGATCGACCAGAGCGCGGTGACGTTGCACATGATCCGCGGTGGCGGCGGTTTCGGCCGGCGCTTGACCAACGATTACGCGGCGGAAGCGGCGTACATCTCGAAAGAAGTCGGAGCTCCCGTGAAGCTGCTCTGGACGCGCGAAGACGATATGCATCACGATTACTATCGTCCCGGCGGGTACCAATTCCTTAGCGCGGGCCTGGACGCGTCGGGCAAGGTGGTCGCGTGGCGGAATCACTTCGTCACCTACGGCGCCAAGAACGACGGTCAGGGCAAGGGTCCGGCGATCCAGTCCGTCAGCGCGGGCGGCGTCGGAGCCACCGAGTTCCCGCAACCGTTCATCGAGAATTTCGCGCTGTACACTTCGGCCCAGCCGCTGGCGATCCGCACGGGATCGCTGCGCGCTCCCACCAGCAACGCAATGGCGTTCGTCACGCAGAGCTTCATCGACGAACTGGCACATGCGGCCGGCAAGGATCCGGTGCAGTTCCGCCGCGATCTGTTGTCCCAGACCAAACCGGCTCCCCCTCCGGGAGGTTTTGGCGGCGCACCGTTCAACGCGGCCCGCATGCGGGGCGTCCTCGATCTGGTCGCCGAGAAGTCGGGCTGGGGCAAGAAGACCTACCCCAAGGGCACGGCGCTGGGCGTGGGCTTCCACTTCAGCCACAGCGGCTACTTCGCCGAAGTGGCCGAAGTTACCGTCACCGGCAACAAGAAGGTGAAGGTCAACAAGGTGTGGGTCGCGGCCGACATCGGCAGCACCATCATCAACCCCGGTCAGGCGATGAACATGGCCCAGGGCGCCATCATCGACGGCATGGGCGCGATGATGGAACAGGAGATCACGGTCGATCGCGGCCGCGTGGTGCAGTCGAACTTCGACACGCATCCGCTGCTTCGGATTTCCGCGGCTCCGTCCGACATCGAAGTTCACTACGTGAAGTCGGACAATCCTCCGACGGGTATGGGCGAACCGTCCATGCCTCCGATTCTGCCGGCGATCGCCAATGCGATCTTCTCGGCAACCGGCGATCGCGTCCGGTCACTGCCTTTCAAGAAGGCGGGCTATAGCTGGGCGTAATCGCTAGTCAGGAGCTTTAGCATGAAGAGGGGGTGCGAAAGCACTCCCTCTTTTGTTATGAGACAACGCATTCTATCTTTCGCTCTGGTATGTCTGGCGGCGGCCACGGCAGCGTTCGCCCAGACCGATCCGGTGCAAGTCGCGTCGCCCGACGGGCAACTGGTCATGCGGCTGTTCATCGTGTCGCCTAAAGACAGCATCCTGGTCCGGCTGGCGTACTCAGTGAGCTTCCGCGGAAAGCCACTGATCGATATGTCCCTGCTGGGGATCGCGCTTCACGACGTGGACGTGCTTTTGGGAGAGACCGTAGGATTGGTCAGCGCGACGCCGGAATCGGTGAACGAGCCTGGCAACCGTTACAATTCGCTCATCGCTCAATACATTCAGAATGGTTCGTTGGGGCGGCGCGTCACCATCGAAGCGCGCGCCTACAATGACGGCGTGGCGTTTCGCTATTACATCCCTCGGACCAGCACGGTGGAGGATCTGCAAATCGAGGAGGAGTTGACCGATTTCCGGTTCGCCCAGGATGGCGATGCGTATTCGTCGGTTCTCAGCGGGTATCAGTCGGACAAAAGCGAATACAGCCGGACGAGGCTGAGCGCACTCAAGCGGAGCTCTCTAACCGGTTTGCCATTCCTGGTCGAGCAGCCGGGAGTGGGCTGGGTCGCGATTACCGAGGCGCAGCTCGACAATTACCCGGGGATGTATGTGTTTCATGCCGAGGGCACCACGATGCGCACCACCCTTGCGCCGCTCTTCAACGATGCGAGCATGGCGATGCACGGCATGACGCCCGCGGAAACCCCCTGGCGCGTTCTGATGGTCGCGTCCGAACCTCGCACGCTGCTCGAATCCCACCTGGTGCAGAACCTGAATCCCAAGTCCGCGATCACCGACACGTCTTGGATCAAGCCGCCCAAGGAGTTTGTCGCAGTCGGCGAATTAGCGGAACTAGAGGAACAGTTTGCGCGGCTTGAAAAGACCGGCGTAGCCGGCGTAAGAATTGACCTGATGCATCGCTCCGACCAGCAGATGATCGCGCTTTACCGTCGCGCCGCCAAAGCCGCAGCCGAGCATCACCTGATGATCGAGTTTAAGAACGGTCCAACGCTGGACGGGATCGAGCGAACTTGGCCCAACGTGATTCCGCACGATGACACGCCATTCGTGCGCCTGCTCCGCAGCTTCAATTGAAATCCATTTTGTGCAAAGCGCTAGCCCCGCCTGTCAGGGCGGGGGATGGAGCTTCTTGAATGCGAAGAACACTCTCTACAGATCGGTTCAACCCCCGCCGTAACCGGCGGGGCAGGCAGCGGCGTGGCGGCTCACTCCTCCCCACGCACAAGATCGTCGAAGGTCTCGCGTTCGCGGATCACGCGCCAGGAGCCGTTTTCGATAAGCACCTCGGCGGCACGGGGACGAGCGTTGTAATTGGAAGCTTGGGCGAAGCCGTAAGCTCCGGCGGTGCACACGGCCAAAAGATCGCCGGGAAACACCTCGGGCATCTGGCGATCCTGAGCCAGGAAATCGCCGGATTCGCAGACCGGGCCCACGACGTCGGCACGCAGTCCGCAGCTCCCGGTTGCCGTTGCGCGCAGCGGGAGAATTTCATGATGCGCGTCGTAGAGAGCAGGACGGATCAAGTCGTTCATGGCGGCGTCTACGACCACGAATTCCTTGTCGCCGGATTTCTTCCGATATAGAACCCGGGATAACAGTACTCCAGCGTTGCCCACAATCGACCGCCCGGGCTCGAGGAACACATGTAGATCGCGTCCCGCGATCTTCTCACGCACGGCGGCCGCGAACTCCCCGATAGGTGGAGCGGGATCGTCCGGTTTGTAAGTGACGCCCAGACCGCCCCCGAGATCGGCGTACCGGATGGAGAAGCCTTTGGCACGCAAGCGGGCGATCAGATCAAGCACGCGGTCCGCTGCTCGCATCATCGGGACGAAATCGAACTGTTGTGAGCCAATATGGCAGCTTACGCCTTCAAGCAGAAGGTTGCCGTGCTCGCGGGCGCGTTCATAGACCGCCTCGGCCTCGCCGATATCGATCCCGAACTTGTGGCCCAGACTCCCGGTGGAGATATGAGCATGAGTAGCGGCGTTGACGTCGGGGTTCACCCGAAGCGCCACACGCGCCTCAATCCCGTGGCGTTGCGCCAGCGCAGCTACCAGCGCCACTTCGGGTTCCGATTCGCAGTTAAACGCGAAGATTCCCGCAACCAGCGCGGCGTCGATCTCCTCAGCGGTCTTGCCCACACCTGAGAACACGACTCTGGCCGGATCGCCCCCGGCTTTCAGGACGCGATACAGTTCGCCTCCGGAAACAATGTCGAATCCCGCCCCTGCGCGGGCCAGCAAGCGAAGGATCGCTAGGCTGCCATTGGCTTTCACCGCATAGCAAATGGTGTGGGGCGCGCCCTGCAGGGCGTCGTCATAGGCACGATAGTTCGCCAGAATGGTGGCGGCGGAATACACGTAACACGGCGTCCCGGTCTTATCCGCTATGTCCGCGAGCGCGATCCCGTCGCAAGTCAGGGTTCGATCCAGATACTCCATTGGTGCCATGGGCGGCTTCATGCCAGCACCCTGAGAACGACCACAGTTTGATCGTCGAAGATAGGAACTGCCGCGCGGAACGCATCTTCGGCCGCGATGATGGCGTCGGCGATGGCCTGAGGGGACTCGGTCCCGTGCTTCTTGAGAATGCGCATGATGCGTTCGCGTCCGAACTCTTCGCCCTTTTCGTTGATCTGTTCATCCACTCCGTCGGAATAGAAGACCAGCGCGTCTCCCGGCTCGCAGGCGAGCGTCACTTCGTCGTATTCGCGATCGTCGAGCAGCCCGATGGGCACGCCTTCGATCTTGGTCTCGATAATCTGGCCGTTGCGAAGGATCAGGGGAGGCGCAGCCCCAGCCGTCGAAAGGACGAAGCTTTTCGACTCGGGTTGCCAGAGAGCCACCAGCAAGGTGGCGTACTGGGCGTCCACTTTACGTTCGAGCAGAATTTCATTCAGCTTCTGAATCAGCTGCGCCGGATTGCGCCGGCGGACCAATGTCCGGAGCAAGCCCGTGATCAGTGCTCCGTATAGGGCGGCTGCCGCGCCTTTTCCGCTCACGTCCCCGAAAGCGATGACAGCGGAGTCGTCGGGCTGCTCGAAGAAACCGAACACGTCCCCGGAAATCTCGCGCGCCGGGCGGGACCGGATGCCGGCGATCAAACCCTTAAGCTCGGGATCTTCCCTGGGCAGCAGGATGCGCTGGAGCTTGCGTGCCGCCTTGAGGTCCTGATCCATTCGCTGCTCGCGCTGGGCGACTTCCTCGTACAGGCGGGCGTTTTCCACCGAACTCGCGATCTGCTGGGCCAGCAGGGAAAGAGTGCGCTGGTGATCCTCGGTGAAGAACGCGATGCGTTCGCTTTCGACGTCCAGCACGCCCACCACGCGGTCCTGCACGATCAGTGGAACCGCCAGCTCCGAACGGATGCCCGGGTGGGAGGCGATATAGCGCGAATCGGCGCCCGTATCGAGTACGCGAACTGGCTCGCGCGACTCCACGGCCGCGCCGGTAATGCCTTTCCCGAGAGGGATGTTGTCGATCTTCACTCTTTGGTCGTAGCGAACGCTGAAGCGGTTGCGAAGGATCCGTCGTTCGTGGTCCACCAGAAAGACGCTGAAGGCATCGTAGGGGATCAGGGCCCGCGTGGCGGCAGCGATCTTGGTCAGCAGCTCGTCCAGATCCAGGATCGCGCTGAATTCCCTGGAAAGGTGCGCCAGGGTCCGAAGGGTACGATTCTGGCGGTCCACGCGCCGGTACAGCCTGGCGTTTTCGATGGAGGAAGCCACGCGCGAGGCGATCAGGCTGAGCATGGACCGGTCCTGCTCGCCGTAAGCTTTTACCCGAGTCGATTGTACGTCGAGCACGCCCACCAGCTTGCCTCGCGCGGTCATGGGCACGGCGAGCTCGCTGCGGACGGCGTCCAGGGCGTTCAAGTAACGCGGGTCCTGCGTGACGTCCTCGACCAGCACGGGTTCGCGGCGCGCGGCGGCGGTTCCGACGATACCCTCACCCAGTGGAATCGAGAGGCTGCGGACCACTTCTTCGCGGTGCCCGATGGCGTGCCGGATGGTGAGAGCGTGCGTACGGTCGCTGTAGAGCAGGATAGCGAACACATCGTAGGGAACCACCTCCTTCACGATGGAGGCGATGGTGGAGAGCTGTTCCGCGAGATCCAAAGTCTCGGAACTGACCCGCGACACTTCGAGAAGGAAGTCGAGCAGCTCGGCGCGCTCGCGGAAGCGAAGGGCAGAACGGCGCTGGGTCGACACATGTGTCATGAGGCGCCCCTTAAAGCGGGCTGCAGGGCCCCCAGGATCTGGACGCCGGAGCTGGTGCCGATGCGATTCGCGCCGGCAGCTCGCATGGATTCCAAGTCTTCCAGCGTACGGATTCCGCCGGACGCTTTGACGCCGATGTCCGGCCCGACTACGTGACGCATTAGAGTGACATCGTGGACCGTGGCGCCATGGGTCGAGAATCCGGTGGATGTCTTGACGAAGTCGGCGCCGGCTTGCTTGCTGAGGTTGCAGGCGGCGATCTTTTGATCGTCGGTAAGCAGTGCGGTTTCAAAAATCACCTTGACGATCGCACCGCGGGCATGTGCGGCAGTAACCACCGCCGCGATATCCACGGCGACGGCTCTGTGATTGCCCGCGCACAGCTCCCCGATGTTCAAGACCATGTCGACTTCCCGCGCTCCCGCAGCTATAACGGCTTCCGTCTCCGCCACCTTGGTGGCGGTGGTGTTGGCTCCCAGAGGGAATCCCGCGACCGCAGCCACCAGTACGGATGACCCCGCCAATTCCGACGCCGCCAGAGCGACCCAATAGGGGTTTACGCACACAGTGGCGAATCCGTAGCGGCGGGCTTCCTGGCAAAGCCGGCGGATATCAGCCGCGGTCGCCTGCGGTTTGAGCAGGGTGTGGTCGATTGAGGCGGCGATCTCGCGGACGGATCCCTCTGACGTGGTCGGGGGCATTCTTCATAATATCGTGCTCGTCGGGGCTCGTCGGTACAATGGCCTTCGGTATTATGAAGAGATCATGGAAACCGCCGTAGCCACGCCTGCCGCATCGGTAATCGATCTAGAAGCCAAGTACTTATTCCAAAACTATGCGCGCTACCCGCTGGTGCTGCATCGCGGCAAAGGATGCTACGTCTACGATACCTCCGGCAAGCGGTACCTGGATCTCATCGCCGGCATCGGGGTGAACGCGCTCGGCCATGCTCACCCCCGCCTGATGAAAGTGATCCGCGAGCAGGCCGGGCGGATGCTGCACTCCTCGAATCTCTACTATCACGAGTATCAGGGACCGCTCGCGGAGCGCATCGCCAAGGTGAGCGGTCTCGATCGCGTGTTCTTCTGTAATTCGGGAACCGAGGCCATGGAAGGCGCGCTCAAGATCATCCGCGCGCACGGCCGTAAGATCAGCCCTCACAAGTATGAGACGGTGGCGCTATTCGATTCTTTCCATGGCCGGACATTTGGCGCACTCTCCATTACCGGTCAGGAGAAGTATCGCAGCGACTTCGAGCCGATGCTGCCCGGCGCACGTTTTGTGCATCGCAACGATATCGGCGCGCTGGAACAAACGATCGGCGAGAACACGGCGGGCATTGTGCTGGAGATCGTCCAGGGCGAAGGCGGGGTCAATCCGCTGACCGACGAGTACATCCGCGCGGCGCGGGATCTGGCGGATCGTCACAACGCGCTGCTGGTGTTCGACGAGATCCAGTGCGGCGTCGGGCGGCCTGGAGCGTATTTCTCCTATCAATTGCTTGATCCCTTGGTGATGCCTGACATCACCACTGCCGCGAAGCCTCTGGCATGCGGGATTCCTTTAGGTTTTGTCGCGGCGACGGAGCGCGCGGCGAACGCGATCGGCAAGGGCCAGCACGGGACCACGTTCGGCGGAGGGCCGTTGGCGTGCCGCATCGCACTCGAGTTCTTCGACATTCTGGATGAGCTTCTGCCCAACATCATTCACGTCGGCGGGTACTTCCGAATGCAGTTGATGGAGCTGGCCAAGCGGTTCTCGTTCATCCAGGAAGTGCGCGGCTACGGCCTGATGATCGGGGTGGAGATCGATTTTCCAGGCAAGCAGATCGTGCTGGACGCGATGGAGCAGGGCCTGCTGATCAACTGCACGCACGATAAGGTGTTGCGCTTTCTGCCGCCGTATGTCCTGACGGAGCAGGATGTGGATCGGGCGGTGACGGTGCTGAAGAGGGTGTTCAAGAAGGCGAAGCCACCGGAAGCGTAATACTGGGTAAAGGGGACAGGTCCTAGTGCAAGATACGGTGGATCCGTTTCCTAAGTTTGGACCTGTCCCCTTTACCCCGCTGAAACGCGGTCACAACAAATGATGGTGGCCGGCGGCTTCGAGAAGCTTCACCAGCTCTCCCACCTGCTGGGCGCGGCCGCGGTCGGCGATGAGTAAGGCGTCGGGCGTATCGACCACGATCAGATCGTTTACCCCTAGCAGCGCTACCAGCTTTTTCTCGGCGTCGACGTAGTTGCCGGTGCTGTCCTCGATCATTGTATGGGTGCGCAGGGCATTGCCCGCCCGGTCGCGCGCATGCAGTTCATAGACGGCGTTCCAGCTCCCGACGTCGTTCCAGGCGATGTCGCCTGCCGGCAAGCCCACGACGTTGGCCGCGCGCTCGAGCACCGCGTAATCGATCGAGATATTTTCGGTCTTAGGAAACGCCTCTGCGAGGCTCTTGGCGAAGCGGCGGGATCCGAAAGGCGGGAGGCTGGCCAGGAGGCTTGCGGTCTTGGGCAGATGTTGGCGCAAAGCATCGAGCAAGACCGAAGTTCGCCAGAAGAACATGCCAGCGTTCCAGTAGAAGTTGCCTGCTTTGAGAAAACGCGAGGCCGTAGCGGTGTCAGGCTTCTCACGGAAGCGCTTGACGGGAAGCGAATCGGAACCGCCGGGCTTCACCCCCTTGGGAAACTCGATATAGCCGTAACCGGTCTCGGGCCATCGCGGCTGGATCCCCAAAACCACGATCTTCCCGGCGCGGGCGGCCTTCAGCGCGGATTTGAGCAGGCGGATGTACTGGCGGGGCTTGCCGATGACGTGGTCGGCCGGGAACACGCCCATGATCGATTCCGGATCGAACCCATGGAGAATCTGGGCGGCCAGACCGATTGCCGGCGCGGTATTACGCTGGGCAGGTTCCGCCAGGATCTGGCGCTTGGGGACCTCCGGGAGCTGGCGAACGATCTCGTCCCGCAGGTGGCCATTGGTCAGTATCCAGATTCGTTCGGGAGGCAGGACCGGACGCAGCCGGTCGACGGTCTGTTGGATCAGCGAGCGGTCGCCGAATAGCCGGAGAACCTGTTTGGCGGTGGCTCGGCGGCTCTTGGGCCAGAATCGAGTCCCCCGGCCTCCGGCCAGAATCAGACCGTACACATGTTCCATGAAGTTACTGGGCTCTTATTGAACTGGGTACCCGCGGACCAGCTTCAGCTCCCGATCCCAGCGTGTCTTGAAGAAAAAGTTCTTGGCTAGATCGATAAAGTGATCCGAGCTGTAGCCTACCAGGTCCGCGGTGGGAGCGTCGTAGGACCAGAAGATCAGCAGGGGCTTGCCGATGATGTTCTCGCGCGGCACGAAGCCCCAGTAACGGCTGTCGAGCGAGTTATCGCGATTATCCCCCATGGCGAAATAGCTGTCCGGAGGGACCACCAGCTCGCCGTTCTGCACGTGCTCGGCGAGCATCTGCTTGGCGCGATCGTAGACAGGGCCGTCCGGCTCGGTCGGGAAGTTATCGCGATACGGATCCGGGTTGGGGAAAATATGCTGGGCGTATGGTTCGTTTAGCAGTGGCTTGCCGTTCAGATAGACCACTTTGTTCACGATATGGATGCGATCGCCCGGAACGCCCATCACGCGCTTCACATAGTTCTGAGAGATGTCCATCGGATAGCGGAACACGATGATATCGCCGCGTTTGGGATCCGTATAGGGGAGCAAATAGCGCGTGAACGAGTCCGGGGGAGCATAGGACAGCTTGTCTACCAAAAGGTGATCCCCCACCATCACGGTGGTGTCCATGGACGGAGTCGGCACGATGAAGGCCTGCACCAGCGTGGTGGTTCCGAACAGCAGGATGAGGATGTTCAGGCTCCACTCATGGATGAAGTTGCGCGTGGATTCGGCGAATCGGCTCATGGGGCTCTACTTGATCTGATAGCCGTGGATCAGCATGAAGCTTCTGCGCCAGCGCGTCTTGATGAAGAAATTCGTGGCCAGATCACGGAGGTGGTCGAGGCTGATGGAAGAGGTGTTGAGATCTTCCGTGGGAGCGTCGTAAGACCAGTAAATGACCAGCGGTTTGCCGATGATGTTCTCGCGCGGAACGAATCCCCAGTAGCGGCTGTCGAGCGAGGAATCGCGGTTATCGCCCATCGCAAAGTAGGAGTTGGGCGGGACCACCACGTCTCCGTTGACGACGTGGTTCAGCAGCATATCCGAGGCGCGGCGGTCCACGGAAACGTTGGGCTCGCCCGGGAAATTGTCGCGGTAAGAATCGATGTAATCCGACTTGTGATACGTGTACGGCTCGTCCAGGCGCACACCGTTCAGATACACCTGCTTATTGATCACGCGGATGCGGTCGCCGGGGACTCCGATGCAGCGCTTTACGAAAGTCTGGTTGATCTCGACAGGGTAGCGGAAGACGATGATATCGCCGCGTTTCACATCGGTGTAGGGCAGGAGATACCGGCTCACCGGGCCAGGCGGAGCGAACGCCAGCTTATCCACCAGCAGGTGATCGCCGATGAGGAGCGTGTCTTCCATGGAACCCGTCGGAATCACATACGCCTGGACCAGCGTGGTGGTCAGGAACAGCAGCAGCAGGACGGTGATGGTCCATTCGGCGATGGTGCTGCGGGGTCGCTCGTGGTGTTGATCGTCTGCCACGACGGTTGTGGCCCCCTCGGTTGCGGACAGGCCGTTCAGAGGCGGTTCGGTTACGGGCACGGCGTACTGAGGGACCTCGGAAACCGTACCCGAACTCAAGGGCAGGGAAGGGTCCGTGGGATCTTGGGGGGTCACTAACTCTATCTTAGCGGAAAGCGGGAAAACCCCCAATTCTGGGTCAGCCTGGGCGGTAAAATACCTCCATGATACGTCTCACTCTCTTTGGTGTCGTCGCGCTGGGAAGCGCTTATGGCGCGGCCTGCGACCGGGCCTGTTTGAAGACTACTCTGGACCAGTATTTGACCGCTGTGGTGCAGCACAAACCGTCATCCGCGCCGCTCTCCGTAGGGTTCCGGCAAACGGAAAATGCGATGGTGAGGCGGCTGGGCACGGGGCTGTGGGAGAGCACCAAGGGTCTGGGCAAACTGCAGCTCAGATTCTTCGATCCGGAAAGCGGGCAGGCAGGCTATTTCGGAACGCTGGATGAGGCGAGCGGCCCGGCCATCGTGACCCTGCGGTTGAAAGTGGAGGATCGCAAAATCACCGAGGCCGAATGGGTGCTGGCGCGGAAGGGCGATCCGGGCCTGGGTCCGCTGGGGGGAGGTCAGGCGAACGCAGCCTACAACGACGTGGACTATCTGCTGGCACACGCGCCGGGCGAGCGAGTGGCTCCGAAAGCCGGACGAGTTTCCCGCACAGACCTGATCGCCATCACTAACAGCTATTGGGACGGGCTGTCGGCACACGACGGGAAGCTCATTCTCGCGCATCCCGGGTGCACGCGGCTGGAGAACGGGACGCTTACAACGCAGCGGTCGCTTCCGGCCGGCGGGCAGACCGACTGCACATCGGAGGGAGCCATGGCCAACATTTTCGCGGTGACGGCCCGGCGCTATCCCATTGTGGATGAGGAAGCTGGGGTGGTGCTGAGCCTGGTGCTCTTCGAGCGCAAGCCGGGCGTGGCGATGCGGCGCAACCTTCTAGCCGAGTGGTTCTTCATCGAGCAAGGCAAGATTCGCTCGATCTACGCGTCGATGTATTATCCGGACGCCGAGGCGATGGCTCCGAACTGGCCGCCTTACGATGGGAATTGGCCGGTGTCGCCAGCGGCTAAGTAGCGCCAGTGCCCATTGACTTTCTATCGCAAAGTACTATATCATGCAGTGGTGAGCGCGAAAACGACACTTTCCCTCGCCTTTTGCTGTCTAGCGATGGCCGCCGCGGCCGCATGCAGCCAATCGAATAACTTACTGTTCGGGCGAGTCCAGGCGACCGTCGGTACGCACAACGTCGTGGTGACCGATTGCTATCAAACCAGCGTTCCTCTCCCGCAGAAGTCAGGAGACGACTATCGCTATACGCCCTGCCGTGATGCCGACGTAGTCATTCACGGCGACACGCTGACCGTAAATGGCCGTTCGTATGGACATCTCGATCCGTGGGATTCCATCCTGGTCGATCACGGCACAGTATCGGTGAACCGCCAGCAAGCCCGTAACGACCACGGGAAATAAACAGCGGGAAATAGATTGGTGCGAAGAGCAGGGTCGACAAGGGCAGCGACATACGATCTATCCGCTGAAAGATCCTAACACGGGCGGGCCAGATCGAAATCAGTGGTGTTCCGGAGGTTTGGAGGGAGCATCGGGCGGAGCAGGTTGCTGCTGGTAGCGCACGATGAGCGAGATGCGGCGATTGGAGGCGGCCTCGGGAGCGGCCTTGTCGCGGAGGTTGCGATCCGCGAAGCCTCGCACCTGGGCAACTTGCCCGGGCCGAGCTCCGTTCTCCTCCATTAAACGGCGCGCGGCGTTCGCCCGGTCGGCGGATAACTCCCAGTTCGAATATTCGGCCCTTCCCGAATACGGTTTCGAATCGGTGTGACCCTCTATGAGAAGGTCGTTCGGCAGGGCGCCCAGTTCCTTGGAGAGCAGCACGATCATGTCCTTGCCTACATCGGTCGGCACCGCGCTGCCGGATTCGAAGAAGATACCCTTTTCGTTCTCGAGCATTTCGATGCGCAGACCTTCGCCTGTAACCGTCATCTGAACGTGGTCTTTCAAACTCTCGAACTCCGGGCTCTTCTTGAGTGCTTGCTGCAGCCTTTCCTTGAGGTTCGCCATGTCGTCTTTGGCGATCGACAGCGCCTCGCCAGTTCCAGCCAGGCCGCTGCCGGTCTGCTTTCCAAGCCCGCTAGGATCGGTGAAATAGACGCTGATGGCCTTCTTAACCTGGTCGCTGGCGTTCATGAGCCACAGCACGATGAAGAGAGCCATCATCGCGGTCACGAAGTCGGCATAGGCGACTTTCCAAGCACCGCCGTGGTGACCTCCATGCCCGCCCTTCTTACGGATGATGATGATGGGAGGCTGGGTCTTCGGCTCGTTCATGCCGCCTTCTCAGGAGCCGGCGCGGCCGCTACGCCACCGCCTTTGCAAGCCGCTTCGAGCTCCTTGAACGACGGCCTGAGTTCGCCGGGAATGGTACGGCGCGCGAATTCCACGGACAGTATCGGCGCGGATCCGCGGATGAATCCCATCACGCCCTGCCGCAGGCAACGCAGATAATCCGCTTCCGCGTCGTTCAGCTTGGTCATGTTAGACGCCAAGGGCCCCAGGAACCCGTAGCACAGCAGAATTCCCAGGAAGGTCCCGACCAGCGCCGCGGCGACTTTGTGGCCGATCTCCTCCGGCGGACCGCCCAACGCGCCCATGGTGATGACCACGCCAAGTACCGCGGCCACGATTCCAAGGCCTGGGAGCGCATCCGCGACCGTGCTGAGGGCAGAGACGGTCTGAGTTGCTCCCTGATGATGGACCTCCATATCCATTTCCATCATTTGATCCAGATCGAAGGAGGCAATACCGCCACCGATGGCCATGCGCAGGGTATCGCACATGAAATCCACCACATGGTGATTCGCCAGGAATTTCGGGTACTTTTTAAAAACCGGGCTCTTGTGCGGATCCTCGATGTCCTCTTCCAGGCGCGGCATCCCTTCTTTGCGGGCTCGCGTGAACAGTTCGTTCAGCATCTTGAGAGTGTCCAGATAGAAAGCCTTGGTGTACGGGCTTCCCTTGAGAACCAGAATCACGCCCTTGAAGATTCGGATCAGCGTGGACAGGGGGTTGGCGATGAGCAGCGTACCCAAAGCCGCCCCGGCGATGATTATAAGCTCAGCGGGCTGGAGGAGTACGGCAATTTGGCCGTGCTCCATCAGGTAGCCGCCCATGACGGCTCCCAAGACGACTAAGATCCCTATAATCGCGAACATCGATTTCCACGAGGAGCCGGACGGCGCTCCAGAAGTGTTTATCGGCAGCTTGGATCTAGGGTCTTAGGGTGGTCGGATTATGGCCTTATTACTGGCAAAACCGCGCGAAAAGGGGGCTGGCTTCTTTCCTTCTGTCGGGACGCGCGATAATTAATTCATGGCCATGGTTCCCACCGGTTTCGTCCATCAGGCCCAGCTTGTCAGCGAGATTGCCAAGGCAATCCGCAAGCTCGGTAAAGAAGCCGTTCGGGTCAACTACAGTCTTGGGACGGACTCAACGGGTGAGTCAGCCATTTTCTTCCGGATCGTTCTCACAGACGCAGCCAGCAGAGAGGACAAGCTTGCGGACGTAACGGGTCGCATTGCGACGATCCTCTTCGATGAGATTCGTCCCTATGAAAACTGGGGATTACTTCCATATTTTAGTTTCCGCAGCAAATCCGAGCAGGAGAGGCGCAATGATCCGGAGTGGGCCTAACCGTGGCATACCATGACGATCTTCTCGGACAAGCACTCAGCCTCGTCCACAAGGAACCCAGGAATCCAAAGCAGTCCAGCTTGCGCCGAGCCGTATCAGCTGCCTATTACGCGCTCTTTCACCTCCTGATAAGTGAGGCGGTCGCTAATTGGAGCCGCGTCAATCTCAGGGCAGCGCTTGGCCGGGCGTTCGATCACAACATCATGAAGGCGGCGTCCAATCGCCTTCAAGATGCGCGGCAGTTTCCATTTACCGGAGAGGATCTTACGGTTGTTGCTGCCTTGAAGGCCGTGGCTAAGACCTTTGCTCAACTGCAGGAGAAGCGTCACATTGCGGACTACGACAATACGACATTCTGGACTCGAACGGAAGCTCTCGCGCAGGTCAAATCAGCCGAACGAGCGTTCGCCACATGGAAGCCCATTCGCAATGAGCAGATCGCCCAGGCGTATTTGGTCTCGTTGGTAGTCAAGAAGAGAGACTAATACGAGGTGGCCTATTCCGGTGGCTCTTCCGGCAGGTCGTCGATACGGTTTTCAAAGCGCGTGTACTGGCCCAGAAACCGCAGAGGCACTGTCCCGATGGGGCCGTTACGCTGCTTGGCGATGATCAGGTCGGCCAGGCCCTTCACGCTGAGGTCGTCCTTCTTATAGATTTCCTCGCGGTGGATGAAGCCGACCAGGTCGGCATCCTGCTCGATCGATCCGGAGTCGCGCAGATCGCTCAGGATCGGCTTGTGATCCCCGGGGCGCTGCTCCGAGGCGCGGCTCAATTGCGAGAGGACCAGGAAGGGCACTTCCAGGTCTTTCGCCATCAGTTTCAGACCGCGCGAAATAGCCGACACTTCCTGGTTGCGATTTTCGATGCGGCCCATGCTGCCCATCAACTGGAGATAATCGATGATCACCAAACTCAGGCCATGCGTGTTCTTCATCCTCCGCAACTTGGAGTGCACATCCATCAGGTTGACGCCGGCCGAATCGTCCAGGAACAAGGGCGATTCGGTAATTTGCGCCAGCGCGAAATGAAGTTTGCGCCGTTCTTCCTCGTTGAGATAGCCCGCTCGAAACTTGTGCTGGTCGACGCGAGCGCCCGCGCATAGCAAGCGCGTGAGCAGACTGGCCGACGACATTTCGAGGGAGAAGACCGCCACCGGCTTCTGCATCTGCGGATGCGTCGCCACGTGCTGGGCGATGTTCAGCGCCAGAGCTGTCTTGCCCATGGAGGGGCGAGCGGCCAGGATGATCAACTCGCCGGCGTGGAGGCCGCCGGTCATCTCATCAAACTTGGCGAAGCCAGTGCTCAAGCCGCGCACACGCTGGCTGGGATCGAGAAACGCGTTTGCTCCGCCGGGGAAACGCTCCACGATGCTGGCAGGCGTCGATAGCTGCTCGTTGGCGGACGCCTCGCCCAGCTTTAGCAGCCCTTCTTCGGCCGATGCCAGGATTTTGTCGGGTTGCTCTTCGCCCATCAGGCAGCGGTCGATGATCCGCTGTGAGCTGAAGATCAGCTTCCGCAGCATCGCCTTATCCTTGACGATGCGGACGTAGCTATCGAGGTTCGTGATTTCCGGCAGGCCGGCGTCGAGCTCGACCAGATAAGACAGGCCGTCTACCGATTCGAGCTGGCCCTGCTTCATCAGCTCTTCGGCGAGAGTGACGCGGTCGATGCGCTCGCCGCGGCCGTATAGATCCCGCATTCGTCCGTAGATGCGGCGGTGCTTTTCGAGACTAAAGTCTTCGGGTGATAGGGAGCCCGCTACCTGGAGGTAGACTGCGTCGTTGAGAAGAATAGATCCGAGCACCAGGCGCTCGGTATCTACGCTTGCGGGCAGACCTTTTTCAAATGTCAGATCCGCGGTTGCCATCATTTTGGGGTGCTTCTTACCTTAACCGGTTCGTCACACTTCGTTACATTATTTTTTGGCCGTTCCACTGCTCGCACTTACGATGAGGAAAAACCTGTGGAAGACCGTGCGCGAACGGAGGACTGCAACCTACTGAGTGCAAAGCCGCAGCGGAACGATTTCCACATACACTCTGGAAACCATTTTACCCCGATTTTGTTTTGGGGGCTGGGCGGCTTACTTTTTAGTGGACGTGTCCGTCACGATGGTGGCGCTCACGATGCGGTCGAGCCTGGGGAAGGCTTTGTCCAGGTAAGCTTTTCCCTGGTTGGTCATCGCGGTTTGGTCGGGTCGTTCTTGGTATTCGGAATTGATCTTGTCGACGACGTCCATGCCTTTCGTCACTTCACCAAAGGGAGCAAAGCGATCGGCATCGAGCCGCGAATTGTCTCCGTAGTTGATGAAAAGTTGCGTGGACCGGCTGTTGCGCGCCGACGTCTGGGCAAAGGTCACCATGCCGCGTTTGTTCGATTCCTTCACCGGGTCGTCCTGGATGTTGGAGTTCGCCCAGATCCGAGAGACCTCCGGTCTGGCGCTGATCCCGAACTGAACCATGAACCCCGGAAGGACGCGAAAGAACGCCGCGTCCGTGAAGAAGCCGGCCCGCACCAGGTTATAGAAGTGATCCGCGCCGTTGGGAGCCCAGGCACGAGTGACTTTGATGGTGAAAGGACCCTTGGTGGTTTCGACCTGGACTGTGAAGGTCGCGGGGGCCGTTTCTTTCATGGTCGACGGATCGAGCAGGTTCGGTCCGGCTTTGGTTTGCGCCAGCGCGGCGGCACCTACGGCCAGGATCGACACAATGATCAACGGCGAAGAGGCGAGGAAAAGGTTTTTCATGACAAGTTCTATGGAGCGACGTCACTATTCTAACTCAGATTCCGAAGGGCTCGGTCAGGGTCTTGACCCACTCGTTGAAAGCGATCTTTTCTCCCTGGCGGTTATGCCACCAGCCGCCGGCGGTAAAACTGGTGTCCGGTGCGGCGACCACGATGAACTGCAGATCCGGAGCCAATGAGCGGTAGATCTTTCCGGCGCGGCGCGTATGGTAGTCGCTGGTGACCAGCAGCACTTTGTGTGCGCCGAGTTCATGCAGGCGCGGAATCGCGTCGCGCGCTTCTTCCTGAGTGGACCGGGCGTCGTTTTCAAAATGCAGAAAGTAGGATTCGGGATAGCCGGCCTTCACGGCGAAGGGAATCGCGAGGTCGCACTCGTAGTGTCCATACACGCCGGAAGGTCCGCTGACCAGCACTTTGGGAACGTAGCCTCGCCGGGCGAGCTGGGCGGCGGTCAGAATCCGGTTTCCATCCCCATCGCCCGCCAGCACCAGCGCGATGTCGGCTTTTTCTGGCAGGTCGGCCTTTACCAGGTAGGAACCAAGCTCTGCCAGGATGGTTTTGCGGAAAATGAGACCGAGGACAAGGACTGCGACCAGGACCAGCGCGAGAATACGGAACAGGCGCTTCACTAGTTCTTCATGGGGAGGTTTATTGCTCGTCGGAACCGCGCTGATCACGTTGATCCAGACGGCCCACGGACTTCAGCCGCTGGAACATTTTTTCGATTTCCTCTTCCTCCTCCGGCCGCAGCAGAGGACGGTGGACGGCGGGTGGAAGCTGGGGCGGCGCGGCGGGTTCCTTGGTTTTCGCGGGCGCAGGGGTCTTGCCGGGTTCACCCCAGGCCTGCCGGTAGGGAATCCCATCCAGCAGCGCGTTGCGCGAGTGACGGCGCAGGTGGCGCAGCAGACTGCTGGACGAATCCAGGTCGCCGGCATACAGCAGGAATACACGGCGCTCATTCGAAAGAGTCAGAGTCACCGCAAGAGGAGCGATCCAGCCGGTCTGATCCAGCCTGCGAATTTCCCGCCATAAAATAATCCGGCGGCCAAGCTGAAGGTGGGTCTCATGGATTTCGATGACCGGCTGCCACAGCAGCGCCAGCAACGCCACCGAAGTGATACCAAAGAGTCCCGCCGCGATCCACGTCGAAGGCCAGCGCAGCCCCGTCCAGGCAGAAAAGATGGTCCCGCAGATCGCCAGAAGCGCAAATAGAATGTAGCGGCGTGAGGGTCGATAACGGGCGAGCGGGCGACTCACTCTTCCAGACTACCACTTCGCTTGCGAGACCGGAAGCCAAAAGACCGCTCCATAGCTGTCGCGGTTCGGTGTTGCTCCTTCTGAACCGCGAGAGGCAACGAGCGGCCTTCAAGAAGACTATTGGGTGGTAGGGAACGTCTTGGAGATGTGGTCGTGCCAAGTAAGGCTTTCTTCGTCGACCAGAGCCCAAACCAAACCGAGGCCGGCGGAAAGCAGGCTGAGCAGGCTGGCCACCTGGCGAATCCCGCGCTGCTCTCGATCCGGGCGGCGGCCGTCGAAATCCACCAGGCGCAGTCCCGCGAAGCGCATCCCCGGGGAATCGCCATTGGCCAAACACCAAAGCGCGCGGTAGAACAGCATGATCACGGCGGTGACTCCGGCGATAAACGACACAGCTTGACGATCCAGAGCCACTTGGCCACCGGAAAGGAAGAAGATCGTCAGGAACACTCCGAGTCCCACCAGAATCAGGCTGGCGTCGACCGCTGCCGCTACCAGGCGGTGCATGGGAGCCGCCACAGGCGCGTCGCAGAGGATGGTCTCTCCCGGCTGGATGCGGACTTCGGCTAGCGAATCCTGAAATTCGAGGCTCTGCTGGAAATCGGAACGGCGATGGTGCGGCCGAGCTGAGGCGGGCGAGCGGGGCGCCGGCCGCCGCTGGGTTGCACCACGAGCGGTGTCGCGATGGTAGGGGTGAAGCGGGGTCAGGGTCGGAATGGGGATGACTTTGCTTCCCGTTGTGCCATCACGAAATAGCGAGGGCTGATAGTTGGGAGTTTCCGGCGGTTGTGCGGGAAGGGGATTCTCGGGTGGAAAAGGGTCCAGGGCGGGCGCTGTCGCGGCCGCAGCCGATGTGTTGGTCCGGATCGGAAAGGGTCCCGGGGCGGCCCCTTTGAGACGCCGGCCGCAATGGACGCACCGCTCCTCCGCCTCCTCGTTAACGGCGCGGCAGTGAGGGCAATTCATAAACCGGATCGGCTCCTTGGACGCTAGCCACCTTATGGACTTGGGACGCTCGGTGACCTTTTTGGCCTTGACTGTTCTAGCCGCGCTCTGTTACGGTTGCGCTTGAGAGCTTTTATCTCTTTCTTCTCTTTTATCCTTCGTAACATAAACCGGCGGATTTGTCACGGACTTTATGTGCTGGTTTTCGCCGGATGCCTTACATCCAGCACCAGGTTAACTGCGCAAACCTATCGCCCCACATTACCTGCGCCGGTAGCTCCTGTCCAGCCCGGCCCCAACCCGAACGTGGCAATTAAGCCGCCCCGGCCGACTGCTCCAGGGCCGGGCGAAGTGGCAAAAACGTCTGCGGAGCAAGAGGAATCCGATGGGAAAGTGTTGCATCTGCGCGGAAATGCACGGGTCGAGACCGCCGATGCTCTGCTCACCGCCGACGAGATCGATTACAACCAGGAGACCCACGAGGCGGAAGCTCGCGGCAAGGTTCGTTACGAAAGCTTCTCTCACGGTGAGAAATTAGATTGCGACCGGGCGGATTACAACACCGAGAGTAAAACCGGAACATTCTACAACGTCAGTGGGACCTCGCCCGCCCGCATCGAGGCGCGCCGCGGCCTGCTTACTACTCAGAATCCGTTTTACTTCAGTGGCGAATGGGCTGAAAAGACGGAGGATCGCTACCTTCTGCACAACGGATTTTTGACCGACTGCCTGATCCCGGGTCCTTGGTGGCGGCTCAAATCGCCGAAGTTCGACATCATCCCGGAAGACCGGGCCATCTCCAAGGGATCGTGGTTCTATGTGAAAGAGATTCCTATCTTTTACACGCCGTACTTCTACAAATCCTTGAAGAAGCAACCGCGCCGCAGCGGCTTCCTGACGCCCAACATCGGCAACAGCTCTTTGCGAGGAAAAACCGTGGGTGTCGGCTACTTTTGGGCCATCGGTCGCAGCTTCGATGTGACTTACCGCGGTCTTTACTATTCTCAGACCGGCTTCGGACATCAGGCCGACATTCGCGGCGCGATCAACCAGCGCACCGGTTTTGATGTCACGCTGTACGGCATCACCAGCAGCGATTCAACTGCTACCGCACCCAGTGGATTGTCGCTGTCGGTGGAAGGAAAATCCGACTTGGGCAAGGGATGGGAGGCGCGCGGCGATCTGCGGTACCTCTCTTCCTTTGCTTTCCGGCAGCAGTTCACGCAGTCCTTTGACGAAGCTGTCTCTTCGGAGACGCATTCGGTGGGCTTTATCACCAAGCACTGGTCGGATTACGGGGTTGACGTGGTGGCGGAGCGTAACGTCAATTTTCAAAGTACCGCTCCCAACGATGAGATCGTGCTGCGCAAGCTGCCGGAAGTTCAATTCACCGAGCGTGAGCACGAGATCGCGAAACTGCCTGTATGGTTTTCCTTCGATAGCAGCTACGGCTTGGAGCGACGCACCGAACCCGAGTTTCAGACCCGCCAGTTCGTGCAACGAGTAAGCTTCGAGCCGCGTGTGATGACCGCCGTACACTGGCACGGATTCGACCTCGCGCCGAGCTTCGGCGTTCACGAAATTGCCTACGATTCCAGCATCGCCAACAATATCGTGAGCGGCGAAAATGTGCAGCATTTCGCCCGCGACGTTTCGCTGGACGTATCGGTGCCGCCTCTGTCGGCCATCTTCGCCGCGCCGAAGTGGATGGGCCGTGGAAAAGGAGCTAAGATCAAACACGTCATCGAGCCGCGCGTCACCTATCGCTACATCGACGGCATCAATGACTTCAACAACACCATCCGCTTCGATGACACCGACATTCTCGCCAATACGAATGAAGTCGAATTTTCGCTGACCAATCGGCTGCTGTCGAAAGATAAGGATGGAAACGTTTCCGAAGTGCTGAGCTGGCAGCTTTGGTACAAGCGCTATCTGGATCCGACGTTTGGGGGCGCCGTGATCCCGGGCCAGACCAACGTCCTCCTGAGCACTCTCGATCTCACCGGGATGCCGTTTCTGGATCAGGCCCGGAGCCAGTCGCCGGTGGTGAGCGTGCTGCGTTACCAGTCGAATGTGAACGTGGAGTGGCGCGCCGACTACGATCCGATCCAACACGGAATCATCGACAGCGGGATCAATATCGACCGGCGTGTCAAGCAGTTGTTCGTTTCCCTGGGAGATTTCCTGTTGAAGAGCAATCCCCTGCTGGGGGCTCCCGGCTCCAACCAGTTGCGCGGACAGATTACCTACGGTAATAGCGATAACCGGCGCGGCTGGAACTACGGGGGCAGTGTGTTTTACGATTACCGCCTGGGGGTGATGCAGTTTGCGCAGGCCCAGGTGACTTACAACACGGATTGTTGCGGGTTCAGCGTGCAGTACCGGCGATTCAACTTTGGTACGCGCGACGAGGACCAGTTCCGCGTCGCCTTCGCTGTGTCGAACATCGGCAGCGTGGGGACGTTAAGGAAGCAGGATCGGATTTTCTAGGGCGGGCCAGCATGCAAAGTTGACGTAGTCTCGTCGTTTACAGGCTTGAGAATCCGGGACAACGACCCCTTCCTCCAATTGTCGGGAGACATTCCCTGCTTGTTCCACACTACATCCGCATAATGCCGAGGGGCAAGCGAATTATCGTGCCGGGGTTACCGCACCACATTACCCAGCGGGGGAATGGGCGAGCCAAGGTCTTCGACTGCGAACAGGACCGCGCCACATTTCTGGAGCTGCTGGCTACCTATTCTCTGCAATACGGGCTATCCCTGTGGGGGTACTGTCTGATGTCGAATCACTTTCACTTGGTTGCGGTTCCCGCTGATGAGGGCGCAGCAGCCAAAGTAATGGGCAGGCTTGAAGCCGACTATGCCCGCTTCCTGAATGTCCGGAGACAGACCTCAGGCCATCTTTGGCAGGCTCGTTATCACTCGGTCGCCATGGATCCGCCGCACTGCTGGCGGGCGCTGGCGTACGTCGAACGTAACCCTGTTCGCGCGGGCTTGAGCCGTGCGGCAGCGGACTATCCATGGTCCAGCGCTGCAGCTCGCGTGGGCGGAGCCGTCGTCCCCGCATGGCTCGACCTGGACCCATGGCGTCAACATTGGAGTACTGCAGAATGGCTGTGCATGCTGTCAGACGGGGGCGAAGATGAAATCACGCGGGTGGAACTCCAGGAGGGAACTCTCAGCGGCCGCCCCCTGGGTGAGTCGTTTGGTCGCGCGCCTGGAAAAAGAGTTGAACAGAAGGTTGCGACGAGGTAAGGCCGGACGCCCTCCAAAGGAGCGTGCCAGCGCTGCTCAGAGCTCACTCTTTAGCAAAACGGGGTAAGCGGTCGTTGTCCCGGATTTCCCCCCCCACTCAGGAGTCGGTCTTTGTGGTGGTGCTGGCGGGCTTGGATTCGCTCTTGGTCTCGGTCTTACTCTCGGAAGACTTCGTCTCGGCCGGTTTGGATTCCGTTTTCGACTCGCCCGAGTCTTTCGGAGCGGATCCGCTGCGAGGGTAGTCGGTAGCGTACCAGCCGCTGCCTTTGAGCGCGAACCCGGATCTCGATATCAGACGCTCGACCGAGCCGCCGCAGGCCTCATGGACCGTGAGAGGCGCATCCGAGAACTTCTGAAGCACTTCGAATACATCGCCGCACTTGGCGCACCGGTACTCGTATAGCGGCATTTACGGAACGATCGTTCGCAGCGACTCGTAGCCGTGCTTGAGGATCTCGTCCTCGCCGGGCTTGGACGGCTGAGCGGGAACCGCGGGTCCATTGGCCGGGTCGTCATCGTTTTCGACGATGGCCGTGGTCTCGGCTTGCAGCACGTTGGGGGTCACATGCACGTCCTGGATCGCCTTCCCGCTGGGGGTGTAGTATTTGGCGACCGAAAGAATCACGGCGCTGCCATCATCCATGGTGATGGCTTTGCGAATGGCGGCGTCTCCGTAGGTCGGCTCGCCCACCACCGTGGCGCGCTTGGAATCCAGCAGCGCGCCCGCGGCTACTTCCGCCGCACCCGCTGTTCCGCGATTCACCAGCACCACCAGCGGCAATTTAGTGATCGCCTTGGAGGGCGTCGCGGTGTGATCCTGGCGGGGTAATTTCTGTCCTTGCGTGTACGCGATCAGACCTTTGTCCATGAACAGGTTCGCCACGGCAATGCCTTCTTCGTCCGGTCCCAGTCCGCAATAGCGGAGGTCGAGCATCAGGCGCTTGGCGCCCTGTTTTTCGAGCTCGGTAATCTTGGTGGCGATGTCCTTGGCGCGGCCCGCTTGCAGAGTTGAAGTCGTGATCAGCCCGACAGGGTCGGGGCCCTGATCGGTGACCAGCTTCCCGCTGACTGCCGGGTACGCCAGCGGAGCGCGCACCAGCTTCATCTTTTGCGGATCGGCCTGGCGTGGCGTGAGCACGCTCATCTCGATCGAAGAACCAGTGTCGCCTTGCAGCAGGATCTCGGCGAAGGCGAGCGGCATATCGCGCGTGGCGATATTGTTGACGGATTCGATGACGTCGTTGGTGGAAAGGCCCGCTTTCGCTGCGGCCGAACCCGGGAGAGCGTCCACTACCGTCAAATATCCCAGGCGGCGCGCCAGGATCAGTCCGACGTCGGCTTTCCCGGTGCCCTTTTCCTTCTGATACTGCTTATATTGATCGGCGTTGAGATAGCTGGCGAAAGGATCCAGCGCCTCGAGCATTCCGTTGATGGCTCCGGCCGTCACGGCCTTCATGTCGGGCTCCTCGACGTAGTCCGCCTTGATGTGCGACAGAACGTCGGTATAGACGCCCAACTGCGTATAGGGCTGATCACCGGCGGGAGCTCCGCGGCCTCGTACGGCCCCAAACAACAGCAACACTACCAGGCACGTGGAGGATGCTACAACGGCAAACTTGAAACGACCGGTCATAGGCGAAGGCCTCTCATCTAGAGAATAGCAGGTCGGAATTAGGGATCGCTGGACCGAGAGTACTAGGGGGTACTTGGCCCACAGTTGTCAAGCGGAATCCAGCTGCGATATCCTGGAGATTCCATGGCAAACACAGTATCCGCGCTGAAGCGCGTCCGAATGACCGAACGCCGGACGGGCGTCAACCGGACCCGCAAGACTCGTTTGAGGCACCAGATCCGGGCGATGCGCCGGCTTCTGGAATCGAAGGACGCCAAGGGCGCCACCGCGCTAGTCCCCAAGACCTTCTCGGTGATCGACCGGGCCGCCAAGTGGGGCATCATCAAGAAGAACACAGCGGCGCGCTACAAGAGCCGCCTGACCATCCGGCTGCGGAAGCTAGCAGCCTAGCCCTTCGTTAGAGCGAAGACCATCTCTTCCATCAAAATGCGGTCGTCGGGACGAGCGTCTCGAAGTCCGCGATCCGTTTCGAACACCTTCTCTACAGCCAGCGCCAGACGCTCTTTCGAAAACGCTTCCATAGTCTGCTCGATTTGCCGCGCGCGTTCGGGCCACATGCGCGCGCCCAGCTTATTGAAATGCGCTTGAATCTGTCCCGTGCCGCGAATGCCCGCTTCGCGAGCGGCCAGCGCTGTCCGGAACTGCGTGGCGAGGAAGGTCAAGGCCAGCGGCATGTACTCGCCCGCGCGCGAGAGCGTGTCGAGAATTTCGAGAGCTCGAGCCCGGTCACCCCTTCCCAGAGCCGCAACCAGGACGAATATGGTGCTTGCCTGGGCATCCGGGACCAGGGCGGCGATATCGTCCGCCGTGATCTTGCGCGCGGTTCCGGCAAACAACCGCAGCTTTTCGATTTCCGTAGAGATGCGCGAGGCATCGCCGCCCGTGGCTTCGAGCAGCAACGCTAATTCCGCTAAACCGAGCTGGATGCCCGCGTCTTTCGCCAACCGTTGGGCCAGGAAACGCGCAGCCTCCGGCGCATAGGGACGAAACTCGACTTTGGCTGGAACCGCCGAGAAAAATGCCTCGACGCGCTCGATCCGAGCTTTATCTTCGCCTTCGAATTCGTAGCGCGAGCAATCGATGACCAGGGTCACGTCCGGAGTGGGCTCTTTCAGATAGGCGGCGAGACTGGCTCCGCCAGTTTCGTCCTCGGCTTCGGTGTCCTCGCTGATGGCACGCCCTCGGGCCGCACGAGGGACGGCGGCTTCCGCGCCGGCGAGCCAGATGACGCGGCGCGAGGCGAATAGAGAAAGCGCCCGCGCGTCGTCCAAAGCGGCGGCCAGCGGCGTCCGATCCAGATCGTGACGGGTGAATCCGTTCTCGCGTTCTTCGGGTGGAAGCACGGCGTCCAGGAGCGCGCGGCGGCAGCGCGACCGCTCATAGGCCTCCGGGCCGAGGAACAGATAAGCGGGTTCAGGACCGCTCTTCGCCAGCTTCGTTAGAAACTGTTCCGGCGTCATTAAAAGTTTTCGAGAACGGCGCTGACGATCGACCGGGCCACCTGCTGTCCCGCGCGCTTCAGTGCCGGCTCGCTTTCCTCGAAGTACTGGACCGGATCCGGGCTGATCTGATAGGTCTCGCGCACTTCGAAATTCTTACGCTCGAAGAGGACCTTGCCGGTGGCCCGCTCAGTCAAAGTGACGGAGAGAGTCACGTGCAACTCGGCGAAGGCCGCGCGACCCGTCGCCGGATCGTAAATGGTGGGGTAGAAAGAGTAGTTGATCACGGAGCCGTGCAGAACCGCGTCCGCGGTATTCACGTCGGGCACTACCCGGTAACGCGTGCGGGTCAAGAATTCCCGGGAGATCGCCTCCGGAAGCTGGTCCGTCAACTTGTACCGTGTAGTTAGATTGTTGAAGGCCGGGATCGCGATGGTGTGAATGGTTTTTGGCAGGACTGTGTCGTTCGCCCCGAACTTATAGGCGCAGGATGCCAGGATCAGTGGCAAAAGCATCACCAGGTATCGAACCGCTCCATGACTGTCGCGGCTCTGTACGGCCGATTCCGAGCCGCGAGAGTTATCGAGCGGTTGCCACGCCCTATTCACAACGTCTCCCTTGCTACCGCGACGGCATTCTCGGCCGCCAGCCGGAGGTTATCCGACGCCAGCCAGAACCAGGATGCCCGCGGCTGGTTGTGATCGACAGCGATGGCGCCCACGCTCAGTCCGCTTTGCCCGGCCATGCCGACGTTCGAGGGAGGTTCGTCCGGGCGCACGTCGAGTCCGGATTCCGATAAAACCTTCGCCAGCGCGCCGGCGCCCGGGTTCTCTTCAAACTCGACCCAAGCCGACATGCTGTGCCCATGAAACACCGGCGCCTGAATCACGCGCAGCGACGGCATCGGAACACCCGGCCAGTCGGTGAGAAGCGATGCCAGATGTTTCTCCACGCGCTGCTCGATGCTTTCGAGCGGCTCCAGGGCTTCCTCGCCATAACGCGCCAGCATATTGAACGCCAGCTGCGTATCGAATACATCCGTTTTCAGCTTCTTGAAGGACAGCACGCCCACCGTTTGCTGTTGCAACTCGTCAAGCCCACGCTGGCCGCGTTCGCTGGCCGGCTCGAACACGTGGACCACCGATCGCCGGATGCGGGCGGCTTGGGACACGCGTCCCAGAAACATCGCCAAGGCGATGGCCGCGGGGTGCGCGATCACCTGTATCGGCGAAGCGATCCCCTCCGGCCGCCACAGTGCGGGGTCGGCCGAAGGCGCGCGCAGCCGTGCTTCGGGCTGCTCTTCGAGCCCGCCCGCCAGATCGATCAGGCGCGGGCCTCCCGCGGGGTTTACCTTCAAAGCCCGGCGGCTGGAGGCAGGCGAGCCGGCCAAAAACGCGACCGTGGCTCCTGTCAGACTCTCGGCCGAAAGGGGCGCCATGACGATGGGTTCGTCGTCCTCCGCTGCCAGCTTGGCCGTTCCATCTCCGGACGCCGAGATCAGTTGCACGCGGGGGACGGGATTGCTTTCGCCTAGCACTTCGCGAATTTCCTTGGCCAGCAGCGTGTCGCCACCCACCAGCGCGATCAGCGGACGCTCGGTCAGACTAGCCAACTTGATGCTCCGGGCGCTGGTCAGGCTCTGACTGCGAAGGCCGGAAGCGCCGGCGTATGATGCCTCCCGCGCGGATCATAATCCCGCTCAGAACGTAGCACACGGACATTCCGAGCAGCATGGGCTGCGAAAGGTCCCAGATCAGGTAGATCAGGATACTCAAGACCACGAAGGTCAGCGGCGAGCGCGGACGCACCAGGCTCAGGTCCTTGAAGCTGGGATAGCGCCAGGTGCTGACCATCAGGAAGGAAAGCAATCCAAGCAGCGCCAGCCATGCGGCGGAAAAGATCCACCACTCCAGGGGACCGCTCTCCACGAAAGCGTAGACCACGCTGGCCACCATGGCGGCCGCGGCGGGAATCGGCATTCCCACGAAGTATTTGCGATCGGCGCGCCCCGGATTCTTGGGTACGGGATTGGCCTGGACGTTGAAGCGCGCCAGGCGGAGCGCTCCGCACAGCAAAAACAGAAACGCGCAAAAATAGCCGGCGCGATGCAGATGTTCGACCGTGAGCGGGGCGGGCGGGGAACTGGCGAACTCGATGCCCCAGGCATACGCCAGCACGGCCGGCGCGATGCCGAAGCTGATCACGTCGGCCAGCGAATCCATTTCGCGGCCGAAATCGCTGACGGTCTTGGTGAGGCGCGCGATGCGGCCGTCCAGGCCGTCGAGAAACACGGCCACTCCGATGGCGATCGCCGCGGCGCGAAAATGTCCGCTCGCGGCAGCCTGCGCGTTTCCTTGCGCGTTCAGGAGTGCTCCGCGGAACGCTTCCATGATGGAGTAAAAGCCGAGGAACACATTGCCTGCGGTGAACAGCGTGGGTAAGGCGTAGGCGGCGCGCCGGGGGCTTTTGTCGGGCGAGCGGGGATCGATCAGCCGTTCCTGGAAACGCAAACGTTTCATACAGCCTCCTGCACCGCTTTCTCACGAATGCGGGCGATGACGCTTGACCCCGCGCTGACGCGGTCGCCGGCGCGCACCACGATCTCCCATTCGGGGCCTAGAAATACATCGACCCGCGACCCGAACTTGATAAGCCCGATGCGCTCGCCGGGATCGAGAATGTCGCCCGCCTTTTTGTAACAAATGATCCGGCGGGCGATTAGTCCGGCAATCTGCTTGAACATTACAGTTGTGTGAACGCCGCCGATGACGCCTGCCACGGTGAGGATGCTCTGCTCATTGGCGTCGCTGGCCTGATCTTTATTGGCTGCCAGGAACTGGCCTTTCTTGTAATTGACGCAGGTAACCTTTCCGGGGATCGGCGTCCGGTTCACGTGGACGTCAAAGACATTGAGGAAGATGCTGATGCGGTTGGCGCCGGACGCAACGGGACGGATGGCGACCACTTTACCGTCCGCGGGCGACACGGCCACCGGGCCCGGAGGCACCTGGCGCTCCGGATCGCGGAAGAAATTCAGACAGAACGCCGCGAGCGCGTAAAAGGGCAGGGCGTAGGGCCATCCCAGCAGGTACGTGGCGACGGCCGCGCCGGTCAGCAAACCGCCCGCATAGTAAAAGCCGTACGACAACATCCGATCCTATTGTCGCATTGAGGCTTGGGCGGTGAGTGGGCATCACCAACCGCAGTCTCGAACGGATACACTGTGACAAAGGAGATAAGCAATGGCGGATGATACGAAAGATCTCAAGAGCAATGAGGAGTTGTCGAACGATCTTCCACGGCGCGAGTTTGTAGCTCTCGGTGTCGCCGCCGGCCTGGCCGCTACGGCAGGTACGGCTACCGCGGCAGGCCTCGACGTGGTCGAAACCAATGTCGACATCAAGACTCCGGACGGAACCTGCGATGCTGCGTTCATTCATCCGAAGACCGGGTCTCATGCGGGCGTGCTGCTGTGGCCGGATGCTTTCGGTTTGCGCCCCTGGACGCGTGAGATGGGACGACGTCTTGCAGCCGAGGGATATTCCGTCCTGGTGCCCAACCCTTTTTATCGCGTTTCCAAAGCTCCCTTCACGGATGCCTCCACATTCAACTTTCAAAATCAGGCCGACATGGCGAAGCTCCGGCCGCTGATGGCGTCGGTGAACGCGCCTGGCGCCGCCGAGAAGGATGCCGTCGCGTACATCGCTTTCCTCGACGCGCAAAAGGAAGTGAACAAGTCGAAGAAAATCGGCACGCAGGGCTACTGCATGGGCGGACCGCTGATCATGAAAACGGCAGCCACGGTGCCCAATCGCGTCGGCGCGGCTGCGTCGTTCCACGGCGGTGGACTGGTGACTGCCAATCCCGACAGCCCGCATTTGCTCGCGCCGAAGATCAAGGCCCAGATGTACATCGGTATCGCGACCAGCGACGATATGACGCAGCCGGATGCCAAAGACAAGCTCAAAGAAGCGTTCGCGGCGGCGAAGGTTTCCGCGGTGGTGGAAGTCTATCCGGGAACGCAGCATGGCTGGTGCATGAAGGACATGCCCAACCAGGCCAACGGCATGCCGATCTACAACATGGCGGATGCCGAGAAAGCCTGGGGAAAACTCCTGGCGTTGTACAAGAAAGCGCTCGCCTGAAAATCCCGGCGACGTGGTTCCAGGCCACGAAATGCAAACACTAGGCGCCGAACAGGCGCTGCTGGAACATCTGCGGTCGGCGGCGGAACTGCTGGAACGGCTCGCTGCCGACCGGACTCTGCTGAATCAACTTCCCACGCAGGACCGGGAGCGCCTGCTCCGGGCGGTGGCTGAGCTGTACAATCCCGACAAGCTCGCTCGCCGGGAAATGCTGAAAGCCGCGGAGCGCGAGCGGAGCCAGCGCGTCGGAGCGGTGCTCGACAATACAGGGATCCGGACACTGCGGCGGAAGCCCGTCTTCACGACTCCCAACGTGTTCCCTCCGCCCGGCTTTGAGCAAAACGCCCGTGAACAGCAACACACGGAACTGCCCGATTCACCGCATTGCTATGTCTGCAAGCAGCATTACTCGGTCATCCATCATTTTTACGATCAGATGTGCCCGCCCTGCGCGGAGTTCAACTTCCACAAGCGAACGGAACTAGCCGACCTGCGTGGCCGGGTGGCGCTCCTGACCGGCGGACGCGTAAAGATCGGTTACCAGGCTGGTCTCAAGCTGCTGCGCTCGGGGGCCAGACTGATCGTGACTACTCGCTTCCCCCGAAATTCCGCCCAGCGGTATGCGCGGGAACCGGATTTCGGCGAGTGGGCGGATCGCCTGGAAATTTTCGGGCTGGACATGCGCCACACGCCCAGCGTCGAAGCGCTGTGCGGGCATTTGCTGGCCACCCTTCCGCGGCTGGACTTCATCATCAACAACGCGTGCCAGACGGTGCGGCGGCCGCCCGATTTCTACGCGCACATGATGGAGGGCGAAAGGGCGGCCCTGGGTGAAAGGCCGGCGCTGCTGCTTCGGGAGGCATTACCTCCTGCGTCCGAGCTGTCCCAAATTTCGCTGTTGCCGGAGGATTTGGAAGTATCCAAGCATCTCTTCCCTGAAGGCCGTCTCGATCAGGATCTGCAACAGGTGGATTTACGCGGACGAAACTCGTGGCGGCTGCTGATGGCGGAGGTTTCCTCGATCGAGTTGCTGGAGGTCCACTTGATCAACGCCATCGCGCCGTTCATCATCAACGCGCGCCTCAAGCCGCTGATGATGCGCACGCCGGAGCGCGATAAACACATCGTCAACGTGTCCGCGGTGGAAGGCCAGTTCTACCGGAATTGGAAGACCACGCGGCATCCGCATACCAACATGGCGAAAGCCGCGCTCAATATGATGACGCGCACCGCGGCTACCGACTATCATGGCGATGGCATTCACATGAACAGCGTCGATACAGGCTGGGTGACCGACGAAGATCCCGTGGAGATCGCCGCGCGCAAAACAGCGGAACAGAAATTTCATCCGCCCCTCGACATCGTGGACGGCGGAGCGCGCATCCTCGATCCCATCATCAGCGGCTTTAACACCGGGAAACACGTATGGGGACAGTTCCTGAAGGACTACCGTCCGACAGACTGGTGAACTCGCTACCGTCGTCAGTTGTCCGTTGGCTTCTCTTCCACGTGATCGATAACCAGCACCTGCATGGGGCGCTTCTGCATCTCCAGTTTCAGCCCGAACTGTTTGTTGATCGCGTCCGGGAGGGAGAGCGCGCCGTTGGGATCCGACGCGGACGCGCCGGGAGCCTGACTATCGCCACCGCGGCCGCCGCCCTGCAGCAAACCGACCGCGCTAAAACTGATCGTGAAGTCATAGGCTCCATCGAGCCCGGTGGAATCTAAAACGGGCGTGTGAACGTATCCATTTGCAAGCTGTGGAAGCAGCTCCGCGAATCGGGCCATGGTCATGTTCTGGCATGTAAGGAGCCGGGAAAGGATTGGGTTCGCGATCCGGGGGTCCTTTCCGTCCGCGCCAGGGCCTTCCTTGCATCCCATTCGATTCGAGGGATCCGCCTTCTGGAGTTTCGGTTTGGGCGCCGTAAGAACGTACCCGGATACGGGCCGTTCCTCCATGTGGACCTTCATTTTGAAGCGCTCCGTCAGGAGCGCGCGCAGCATTCCGCGAAGGTCATCGATGTCGAACTGGGTCGGCGTGCCCGAACCGTCGGTGGTAACCTTCGCGTTGACATCGAAGTTAGCCGAATCCATCCATTTCGGCGCGTCCGCCATCAGCTCATCGGTAATGTCCCAGGAAACCTGGACCAGGGTTTTCAGTGACAAAGCTTGCGCATCCACGCGGTTGTTCTGAATTCTCGCCATCTGTGGCGCGCCCGGCATGCTCGGCTTGATATTCGCCACTTCAAACTCGGGCGGCGGGACCGGCGGAAGGCTCGTGGTTATGCCCGGTGGATTGTCGGTTGGCTTCTGGTTCACACTGTCGACGACGACCACCGGCGTCGGGATCTTTTGAAGATCCAGTTTTAGCCCGAGCTGCGAATCGACGGCGTCGAAGATAGTGATGGCGTCGGAGCCAATGTTGGCGAGCAACTGCCGCGGGGTGAATTTGAGGTCGATGTCCCAGGATCCTTTCAGTCCAGTCTGGTCGACGACGGGATTGTTGAAGTACGGCCCGCCGATTCCGCGGAGGTTTTGCGCAAATGTCTCCATGGTCATGCTACGGCATGTGACCACTGCATACATCGGCGTCGCCGGCGGGGCAGGCTCAGGCTTGCCTTGGCATCCGGAATTGCCGGAGCCTTCCGCCGCTTCTTTCATTTTGGGCTTGCCTTTCCCAACCGTCAGCGCATATCCCGCCAGAGGCTTCGTGTCTTTGTGGACCACCAGCTTGAAGCGGTCGGCCAGAAGGGCCTGGAGCATCAGCTTGACGGTTTCCGGAGGAGTCGATTGCGGAGCCTTGGCGATGACGTCGAATCGGTCTGTGTCGAGCCAGCTTGGCCCGCCCAGCACTTTGTCGGAGTCCACACCGTAGGCGAGTCTGACGAGATCCACCATGGTTCCCTTGCGAATCTGATAGCGGCCGGCGCGCAGGAAGCCGCCGCTCATGTTCGCATTCGGGCTCTTGAGGCTCACGTGGACATCGGCGACATCAAACTTGGGCGGGGTGTCGGGCGACTGGCCAAATGCCGCGCCAGATACGGCGATGGACAGAAGTGCGACGAAGCCTGTGCGTGACCGTGCTCGCGTCATGACTCCTATTGAGAGCATCCTCCTTTCCGTTTGCGCAGTATTTGTGGAATCAGTGACATAGCTCTCGGCCTCGTCGAGTGTAGCGTTCGTTTCTGGGACGCCGGTTTGCGCAACTGAACAGCCCCATCTTGAGTCAGCCTGACCGCTCACTGGCGTTCGCGGTTCGATGTCACAGAACCACGAGCGATAGCGAGTGGCTGGGAACTACTTGCGCGCGGCCAGCACGCTAACGCCCGCCGGGATCTCGACTTTTGTGGGAAGCTGCTTCAGCGCCGCGGAAAATGGCACCGGCTCATTGGACGAGCGCACCCAGACGGTCTGCGTCGCGCCTTTGGCGAACTGAATTTCGACTGGAATATCAACCGAGAAGTTTTTGTCGACGGCGCTTTGTTCCACCGTGCCCGAGACCTTCCACGACGGGGCCTTCCCTTTGACGGAGTAGTGCACGCGCAGGGTCGGGATGCCGGTGGAGTACACCCAGTTGTCGAAGAAAGCATCCATCGATTCGGCGGTGACGCCCGGCGGCAACGACTTCTTCACCAGCTCGAGAAGGTCGGCCGTGCCGACCGCTCGAAATTGGTGCTGCCGGCGCAGTTCGGCCAGAACCTTGAGAAATCGCTCGGTGCCCAGCCGTTTCCGCAGCATGTGGAGAACCCAAGCGCCCTTTTCATAGGTGATGACCCGGAACGCTTCGGGCGTTTTCGAAGCTTCCAGCCGGTAACCCCAGGTGACGGGTCCGGCCGATTCCACGGTCTGGCCATCCTCCCCGGTCTTGAGTAGATCGGCTTGGAAATCCGCCATGACTTCTTCCAGCGCTTTGGGCCCTTTCTTCTTCTCCAGCCACAGCAGCGCCGAATAGTGCGCCAGCGCTTCGAGGAGCCATTCGTCCTGATAGCTCTTCGCGACAACCACGTTGCCCCACCACTGGTGCGCGACTTCGTGGGGCACCATCAAATCGGAAAAGAACGTCTCCAAGGTGGCGCTGCGTGCCGAGGGAGGCCGTTCCTTGGAATCCAGATACGAAAGCGTCGACAAGTACACCAAACCCGGAAATCCCTGTCCGAATGTGCCCGGGATGGGCGACACGGTGAGTACCTTCAGCGGAGGCGGGCCGAAGAGTCCGGTGAAATATTGGAAACACGCCGATACATCGGCGGCGACGATCGTCAGCCGCGCCAGCGGGTCGGGTGTCGGCGCGGTCTGGATGATGGTCGTGAGCTCTTGCCGCGGCGGAGTGCGTGGACCCGTTGGGATGACCCGCGTAAGAGTGGTGGCCTTCGGGGGCGGTTGCAGCGCCGGATCGAGAAGCCGGTTTCCGAAGACATCCACCGTGAGCCCAGCCACGGTGGCGGAGCTTTTTTCGTAATCGCCGAGATTGAAGCCGGCCACGCGAATGGGCACCGGAGTGCGGCGCTCGGTGATCCGATAGTCGCCGTCGATGGTGTCCGTAACGATATCGCCCGGAGTGACCAGAGTGAGACGCCGGGGATAGCGGAAGACCAGATCGAACTCGGCGAAAGCCGCGCCGCTACGGGGATACCAGGTGGCGCGCGCGCCGACGGAATAGACTCCGTTGCCGGGGCTGGTGATGAGCTCTCCTTCGTGCTCGAACTGCACCTGGTGTACGCTTCCGGGCGCCAGGAAATCCGGGGCCGTGAGCAGAAAGACATCGTTTTCGTCGGCGCGCAGCGCGCGGCTGCGAGTGGACTCGCGTACCAGCAATTCCGCGGGTACGCCGTCGATCCGCGCCGCGGTCACCTGTTCGGCGCGCGAAATTTCGAAGGCAAACGCGCGCAGGGGTTGGGAGCCGATCTTCAGAGTGGCGCGAGTGACCGCGCGCAGACGCAGAGTTTCATCGAGCGACGCCTCAATGTGGAATTGGGTCAGCGAAAAGGGCGGTTCCGCGGGAATGGCCGAGGCAGCGCGGAAACGACGGGCGGTAAAGCTGGTCCAAACATCGTAGACCACGCGCTGATTCCGCTCCATCAACTGGCCGGCCAGAATCTGCTCGGGCGAGCCGGGATCGTAAATCACATCGAAATTACCAAGCTTCTTGCCGCCCAGCGCGGCCAACAGAAGCCCGTCCGTACGCCCGGGCGAAAGCAGGTCGCCGGCGATGCGCGGCGCGAAGCTATCCAGAATGTTCGAAACCACCGGTGCCCATTGTTCTACCAGCTGCGGGGACATCTCGGGAGCCTTGCGTCCGGAGCCGTTTTCGATGCTCTCCATCAGAGCGCGCCCGGAATCGTCGGTGAACATGAGCAGCGCGGCGTGAAAATGCTCGTCGAGATTGGGGGATCCGGTGAAGCGCGCCAGCGACTGGCGTTCGCCGCGCTGAGGCGGCAGAAGCAGGATCTCGCCGTCGCCACCCTCGACATCCGCGGTGAAAATCGCCGCGATGCGCTCTCCAGCCACGGGTTTGGAAAACATCAGGTAGCCGTCGTTGAAATACAGCTTGATGTCTTCTTTGTAGAGGCTCAGGTCGCGGACGCGATAGCACTGATCGGGATCGAGGCCCGCGTCTCTGACGGCTCGCGCAGTCTCCGCGGCAGTGGGAGCCGCGGCCCAGCCGGCCAGTGGCAGCACTAAAAGAAATACAGCTCTGCGAACCACTTGTTGTGCGCGCCCTCCGACTTCTTGCGTCACGTGGAGCGGGCTTTAGCCTGCAACGGTGGCTTTAGCCACCGCAAGCCGATCGGGGACTTAAGTCCCCGTTGCAGGCTAAAAGAGGTTGCTGAAAAACGCGGTGGAACAACCGCTCCATCACTGTCGCGGCTCGCTAAGTCGCTGTAAACGCAGACCACCGATTCCGAG
>Ga0209517_10000765_pt1 | contig 52850 bp, 52 predicted proteins | sample PeaSoiMetSII2010_FD_187695 | JGI IMG/M metagenome (GOLD analysis project Ga0209517, IMG submission 187695) | Peat soil microbial communities from Weissenstadt, Germany - SII-2010 (SPAdes) (version 2) | ecosystem: Environmental > Terrestrial > Soil > Wetlands > Peat | place: Germany...
CAAGAACTTCTGAACCAGTTTCTAATTCTGATAGGTAATTTGTTGTTCCATCTGGGGATAAAGTGTAACAATGTACTGCTCCCGCATTTACTCTAAAAGGCCTTGGTGAAGTAAATGATGAACCAACTGACTCATTATGTACAAGAAAGAGGAAATTTGATCTACTGCCAATCAGCATTCCTTCACCTCGTTGTAACATTGAGGCTGTATCAACACAGACACGTTCACCATTTCCTACCTCCTTTATCTCCAAAATTTTGGCAGACTTGAGATCAAAACTCTTTGTTCCAAGATAGACAAGTGTCTCTTTTACCTCGTTTAACGAATTGGTTGAAAATATGACTCCATCCACTCCTATCTCTAAGATAGAAAACATTTTACGGACTTCGTCTGGGGTATTGGCTACTGCAAATACCTTTGTGTGAATCTTGTGTAATTTTGCTATGATGTTCTCAAGGGGGATAATTTTCCAGTCTTTTACCTCTATTATAACAAAATCTAATCCTGCCTTTGCAAGTTGTAGTATTTTTTCTATATCTGCATTTGAAAGAACTTTGAATTTCATTCCAGTCTTTTTACCTCTAAGTTTGGTGATTTTGTCAACTATGACATAATCTGCATTTGTGGACGTATGTATTGTAGAAAGTTTTGTCTTGATTCCTTTAAGGCTGCTAGGATCCATGTTGACAATCTTGATTCCTTCTTTTTCTATCTCTGATACAAATTTAGCAATCTGACCCCTTGAAATTTTTGGGGCTATAATTAATTCTCTGTTCTTACTCAAGATACTTCGCTGCATCCTTTGCTGATTCTTTTCTAAATATTATTGCAGAAAGAGCATGAGTCATCTTACCTGGATCTTTGTGTTCGAAAATATTTCTACCATATGTTACTCCCTTGGCTCCAGCTTCCATAGCTTCTTCAGTCATTTGTAATACATCCTTGTCTGTCTTTGCCTTGGGACCTCCAGCTATTACAATAGGTACTGGAGTGCTCTTGACAATTTTTTTGAATGAATCTACATCTCCTGTATACAATGTCTTTACTATGTCAGCACCACACTCTGCCCCAATTCTTGCAACATGTCCAACTATCTCTGGGTCATGTGGATTCTTGACATTCTCACCTCGTGGATACATCATTGCTAAAAGAGGCATACTCCACTTATGACAGTCGTCTGCAATTCTACCAAGCTGCTCTATCATTTCTGGTTCTTCTTTTCCTCCTATGTTGATGTGAAGTGAAACTCCATCTGCACCTAATCGTAACGCCTCTTCAACAGAGCCTGTCAACATCTTTCTGTTTGGTGACATGGAAAGAGAAGTACTACCTGAAAAATGTACAATGAGTCCAATCTTGGTGGGTTTTGGTAAATTCTTAAAAATTCCTTTATTGATTATAACTGAAGTAAGACCAAAGTGTTGGCAATTGTAAATTAAAGCATAAGGATCCTCAATTCCTTTTAGTGGACCACTTGAAATTCCATGATCCATTGGTATGCAAAGCATTTTGCCATTACGTAGAATGCGATTCATTCGAATCTGGTGGCCAGTTACCATTGGAGTTAATCGTTGATGTGCCCTACTTAAAAATAGCGGGAAAATGTAATGGCTTTCAATTTTGACAACTATAAAAACCGTGATCAAAATAAGAATTCTCCGAATATTTTGAAATTGAACTTTACTGTCAAAAATTTAATATGCTTAAGAGAAGATGAAATACGTCTATTTTTGAATCAAAATCTTTTTTATTTTCAAAGGATTAAATACAATAAAAGGAAAACACAGTCAATTGAGTCAGCTGACAGAACAACTTCATCATTCTGAAATTGGTGATATATTAGAAAATTCTCTTGGTGGTAAAAGACCTGGCATTGAAGAATGTAGGAGACTATTGGATTCTAATGATGTGCATCTTATGGGACTTGTTGCAGGTTACTTGACAAGAAAGAAGTTTGGACGACGATCTTCTTTTGTAAATAATATGATTTTAAATTATACAAATGTGTGTATAACTGATTGTAAGTTTTGCGCATTTTACAGACCTCCAGGTCATGAGGAATCTTATACTGTTACACTTGATCAAATAGAATCAAGAGTAAAAGCCGCTTGGGAAATGTTTGGTATAACTCAAGTGATGTTTCAAGGAGGACACAACCCGTCTCTTAAGATTGAATATTTTGAAGATGCGTTCAAACTGATAAGAAAAAAATTCCCCAAAGTTGGAGTTCACGGCCTGTCTGCATCTGAGATTGATATGATTTCAAAAGTTGAGCACACAAGTACAAAAGAGGTTTTATCCAGACTAAAAGAATCTGGAATGCAATCCATTCCAGGTGCAGGTGCTGAAATTCTAGTTGACGAAGTAAAACAAATTATCAGTCCAAAAAAGATCTCAAGTAATACCTGGCTTAGAATCATGGAAGAAGCTCATGGCCTTGGGATTCCAGCATCTGCTACCATGATGTATGGACATGTTGAAACTAAGGATAACATAGCAGAACACTTTCTAAAAATTGCAAGATTACAGGAAAAGACAAATGGATTCATGGCATTTATTCCATGGAGTTTTGAGCCAAACAACACTTTGATGCAAAAACAAGAAACTGTACAATATCCTGCAGGTGGAACTCAACTTTTGAAGATGATTGCCATATCTAGGATAGTGTATAACGAACTGATTCCTCATATCCAATCTTCTTGGCTTACAAATGGCGTTGCGATGGCACAAATGGCCTTACAATATGGTGCTGATGACTTTGGTGGGACGCTTCTTGGTGAAGAAGTTGTATCCTGTACGGGGGCTCGTTCTACTGAACTTACTGGTGCAAAAATAATTCAAGCTGTAAAACAAATCGGCTATGACGTTGATGAACGCGATAATTTCTATAATGTTGTTAGAACGTATTAAATTCCATAGCTGGCCCATTTGGAATCAACTATCTTCTTTGTAACCTCATCTGATTTTACAAGTTCTTGTATGTCTCTCTGATATCCTTCTTCTTTTGTTTTCTGGGTTGCATCAATTCCAAGTTTTGAGCCCAAGTTTACTAGGGGAGATGCAGGATCAAGTGTATCTGTTGGAGTATTGTTAATTATTGTAGTATCCCTTGCAGCATCGAACCTTGTAGTAATTGCCCAAATTACATCATTCAAGTCATGCACGTTTACATCTTCATCAACTACTACAAAGATCTTGGTTAGCGCAAGCTGACCCATTCCCCAAAGGCCCATCATGACTTTTTTTGCCTGTCCTGGATATCTTTTCTTGATTGAAATTATTGCCATGCCTTGGAACCATCCTGAAGCTGGCATTGAAAAATCTACAACCTCTGGATGGAACATTTTGATGAGTGGTAAAAATGAACGCTCGATTACCTTTCCAATGAACGCATCTTCTAGTATTGGTTTTCCAACTATTGTTGTTAGGTAAATCGGTTTTTGTCTTCGCATGATTCCAGTTAATGTGAATACTGGATATGGTTCAGGTGGTGTATAGTATCCAGTATGATCTCCAAAAGGTCCCTCCATTCTAATATTTGATGGATCAACATATCCTTCCAATACTATCTCTGCATTGGCAGGAACTTCTAGATCAACTGTTTTACATTTTACTGTCTTGATTCCTGTTTTTCTTGTAATCCCAGCAAAGACATACTTGTCAAGTCCTTCTGGCACAGGAGCTACTGCAGAAAATACCGTTGCAGGATCTCCACCAATTATTATTGCAACCTCAATTTTACTTCCCAAATCTTTCTTGATATCATAATGATGTGCACCGCGTTTGTGTTTTTGCCAATGCATAAGTGCATGAGTACCATCGAGAATTTGCATTCTATACACTCCGAGATTTCTCACACCAGTCTCAGGATGACGTGTGGCAATTAACCCAAATGTGATAAACTTACCTGCATCCTTTGGCCATGTTTTAAGAATTGGAATTCTATCAAATGATGGTGCGTCCTCTATGACTTCTGTGACGGGACCATTTTTTTGTAACTTTGGTGCAATGTCTGCCATCTTTGAAAGTTCTGGAAGTTTTCTTAACTTGTCAAAAATTCCAGTCGGCATCTCCATCTTTGTTATGTCCACTATTCTTTGACCTATTTCTGTAAAGTCCGAAGTCTCTAATCCTATCTCAAGTCGCTTCAGAGAACCAAATGCGTTTGCAAGAACTGGCATATCGTGATTTTTGACATTTTCAAAAAGTATAGCTGGACCATTAGAATACATCACTCTGCTTAGAATTTCAGAAATCTCCAGATCTGCATCAACTTGTGTTTTTACTCTTCTAAGTTCTCCTGCTTTTTCTAATTTTTCCACAAACTCCGAAAGATCTTCAATAGGCACGTCTTTACTGGATTTGTATATTGTATAAGCTTAACTAGATTTTTACTCGATGCCCAAAAAAAGTTCTAACAAAAGAACTTTAATTATCCTCTGAAGGGAATGCCATCAAGTTGACCGAACAAAAATGTGCAGTTTGTGGAGGTCAGGGAAAAATTCTCCTTCTTGATACTCAATGCTCATTTTGTAATGGAACTGGCGAATTTTCTAAAACTGCTGACAGCTATATGAAATCTCATATCTGTCAATGTATCTTTCTTGATAGAATAACATGCCCACTTTGTGGAAAAAAATGTCATCATGACACGCCAAATAAACCCAAAGTCTTGATTAGTCCAATTTAGAAGATAGGGGGAAGCTCATTCTTCTTATCGTGTCCTCCAGATCCAAATCTACAGTAAAAACATTGGTCTGATTGCATGTACTTGAGTTGCTCTATCTTGATTGCACCTATTTTGAGTGCAATTTTTGTCAAAATTCTGTATTTTAGTGGCATGGATGGAATGACTTCCTTAAGGTATACGTTGTAATGATCGGGGCAAAACTTGAGTGTGATATTGCTTGGCTCTTTTGATGTCTGACTTACCGTCTTTGCCACGCCTATTTGTTCTCGAATGTACTCATGCTTTGGACATGGACAATTTCTTCCTCCTGGGTGCTTGTATGCTGGAATATTTTTCCAGTCAAAGCCTGGATATTCCTTCTCAAAGTCGTCCAACGCCTAAAATACGGTCCTGCTTCATATAAAACTTCTATGACTAGCCTATCAGATCTGAACTTGATCAAAATGTAAATAAACTGCTATATCTCACAACTACTATATGTCTAAAGAATCGCAACCAAAAAAACCACGTTCTATTAAAAAAGTTACAGAAGGATCTAACACCGCGGAACTAGAAGCAAAAATAGCAGAGCTTGAAGCAAAGCTTTCTAATTTATCATCGCAGGTAAAGTCATCTGAAGCTCCAAAACCAGAGCCAAAACCACAACCAAGACCTGCAGCATCAGGTCCAACTCATGGTACTTTACCAGCAGGATTCAAATCATCTGAAGCTCCAAAACCAGAGCCAAAACCACAACCAAGACCTGCAGCATCAGGTCCAACTCATGGTACACTTCCAGCAGGATTCAAACCAGTAGAAGCACCAAAACCAGAACCAGCGCATGAAGTGTCTAGTGATACAGGATCAGGAGAAGTTGCACCTGCATATGCTAAGCTTAGCTCAACAGGATATACTGGTAACAAGTATTTTGCAACAAGAAAGAGATTATCATATCATCCAATGGACAAACAGTTCACTGGTAGTTCAACTACTACAACAACAGCTCCTCCAGCTCCAGAACCACCAAAACCAAAATCTACAATCCGTACTACACTTCCAGCAGGATTCAAGCCTTAATTCTTAAAGGCATCTAGCACTTCTTGTGCATGACCTGCCGGTTTTACCTTTTCAAAAACCTTCAAGATTTTTCCTTTTTCATCAATTAAAAAAGTTGATCTATTTACTCCCATGTATTCGCGACCCATGAACTGTTTCTTTCCCCAAACGCCAAATTTCTTTGCTACTTCTTTTTCAGTATCTGCAAGCAATATGAAAGGCACTTTCATTTTTTCTCCAAATTTTTTGTGAGATTCTTCGTCATCCGGGCTAATCCCAATTATCTCAATTCCTGCAGTCTTGAATTTCTTGTAATCTTGAGCAAACTCGGCAGCTTCTGTTGTACATCCGGGAGTGAAATCCTTTGGATAAAAGTACACAACATATTTTTTTCCTTTGAGATCTGATTTTTTTACAGTCTTGCCTTCTACATCTTTTAATGCAAAATCTGGAACTGTCTCTCCTTCCGATATCATCTAACAAAAGGATCAAATGATCCCTACTTATTTTTTGCCTGACTGATTCGAATCTTTTATATTGTATATTTAGAGGTCAAAGTGATCAATGGTTAATCCGCGTGCTTGGCTTGCAGAAGCAATAGCCACATACTGTCTTGTCTTCTTTGGACCTGTATCAATTGGACTTGCAGTTGTTGCATTTGGTTCTGGACTCTCAATTCCTGCAATCGTTATGATAGCACTTGCACATGGTGCAGCGATAGGGCTTATGGTTTACACGTTTGGACATATTTCAGGTGCACACATCAATCCTGCTGTTACTATATCGATGTTAGTAACAAAACGAATCAATGTCAAAGATGGCATTGCTTACATAATATTTCAGTTAATTGGAGCAATTGCAGCAGCTGCCTCATACAAGGCAATTCTGCCAGATATTGGAGCAAAGGTTAACTTTGGTACACAGGGTGGACCAAGTGCTCTATTGCATTATAATGCAATATCTGGATTTACAGTTGAAGCTATTCTTACATTCTTTTTGGTAACTGTTATTTTCATGACTGCGGTACACAAAAAAGCAGCAGCAGGAATGTATGGTCTTGCAATTGGTGGGATGATCTTTTTGATACACTTGATAGGTGTTCCATTGACTGGAGCGAGTGTTAATCCTGCAAGAACTTTTGGACCTGCACTCATATCCGGATACTGGGATTATCACTGGATTTACTGGGCAGGACCAATAGTAGGCGCTGTAATTGCAGGACTGGTGATGAATTACATCTTTGTAAAAAAGGCTGAAAAAGAAGTTTCCTAGATTTTTTTATAACTTTTGAAATGTATTATAACAGGCATTTGCTGAATTTTATTTGTGGACCCGTAGCATAGCTTGGATAGTGCGGACGCTTGCGGAGCGTCAGGTCGTGGGTTCGAATCCCCCCGGGCCCGCCATAACTATTTTGTTGAGTCTTACAGGATTCATTACAACTTCTTGTGAAAACTTTGAAAATGGAAAAAGTATAAATTTATTCAAACAAAATTCATACGTGGTAAAACCAAAAATTCTTGCATTTGCAGGAAGTACCCGTATTGATTCATTTAATAAAAAATTAGTCAAAATCGCATCTGCTGGAGCAAGAGATGCAGGTGTAGATGTTACCGTGATTGATCTTCGAGATTTTGCCATGCCGCTTTATGACGGTGATCTAGAACAAAGAGATGGACTTCCTCAAAATACGCATAATCTTAAGGATCTAATGAAGTCACATCAAGGTTTTCTTATTTCATCGCCAGAGTATAACAGCTCTATTACAGGCGTTCTTAAAAATACGATTGATTGGACATCTCGTCAATCTGAAGGCGAGGAATCTTTGGCTTGTTTTAAGGGAAAGGTAGCAGGCATCATGAGTACATCTCCTGGTGGACTGGGAGGTCTTCGTGGATTGGTTCATGTCCGTTCCATTCTTGAAAATATTGGTGTTCTTGTCATTCCTGAGCAGATTGCAATAGCAAAAGCTCATGAAGTTTTTGATACTGATGGTGCATTGAAAGATAAAAAACAAGAAGAGCAAGTGAAAAAGATTGGTGCTAATGTTTCTAAATTGTTGATAAAATTAACTAGTTGATTTGATATAATACTGCATGAACTCTCCAAAAATAAATCCGAACATGATAAAATGCGATGTATCTGATATCTGGAAAGTTCTTGGTAAGGCATGGTCACTTTTGATCTTAAAAAATCTAAGTACAAAAGAAGCTATACGGTTTAATGAGTTGAAAAAGATACTTCCTGAAATAAGTAATACTGTTTTAGCAGATAGGTTACGGGAATTAGAACATGAAAAATTAATTATAAAAAAGATCTATGCTCAAGTGCCATTGAAAGTAGAATATAGTTTGACCAAGGATGCAAAGGATCTGGAAATAGTACTAGAAGAGTTAGAACGATGGATTAAAAAAAGAGAATCTATCACAAAGAACAAAAAATAGTCTGGTTTTTGATGGATTTTTATTGATTGTATTTTTCTGGAAGATCAATCAGTATTAGTTCGGTTGTTTTTTCAGCCTCTATGGAAACTGTGTTGGCATTTTCAATTTTAGCTGCATCTTGCGTTTCCATAATCTTACCATTCATGGATATTTTACCATCAATTACAAACAAGTATGCTTTTCTTCCTGATTCTAAGATATGTTCTACTTTTTTTCCAGAATCTAAACTTGAGAGATAAAACAAGGCATTTTGATGTATTGAAAGTTCAGAACCAGAATTATTTATTGGTCCTATGACTTGAAGTAGCTTGTTTTTTCTGTCTTCTTGAGTGTATTTCTTTTGTTGCCATGATGGGCGGAGTCCTTTCTTATCTGGAAAAACCCACATCTGTAACAATCGTAATGGGTTTGTTTTGGAAGCATTATATTCTGAATGAAAGACTCCAGTTCCTGCTGTCATTCTCTGCATTTCTCCTGCTTCGATTATTCCATCATTTCCTAGATTGTCTCTATGACGTAGTGCGCCATCAATAACATAAGTTACAATTTCCATGTCTCTATGTTGATGAAATTCAAATCCTGTACCTGCTTTTATCGTATCGTCATTGAATACCCTCAATGGACCATAATCGTGCTTTTCTGGATTATAGTATTCTCCAAATGAGAAATGGTGATATGTTGTGAGCCAATCCATCTCATTTTTGTAATGTTCATTTGCTTTGATTAATTCTTGCATGTTATTGTATACGTGAATATTATATTTAAATCTGGTAGTAATTTATTACTTAGTTGTTATTGATGACCTAACTAGGTAAGTGTAAACTAACCTGATATCCATGATTTGTCTTAGATGGGTTTATGAAAATTAGTTCAATACCACAAATGAATGAAACCTTTTCCAAACTATATTTTAGAGTAAATTTCATCTAATTATTTAGGATCTTTGGTGGAAATTAATTAAACTTACTACAACCCCATACCATACTGGCAAAATTGTTATCAAAAATAAGTATGGCTCGAACTGAAGATAGTTCTAGTCTTACAGGATTTGCACTTGCACTTTAATGAGTGAAATAATAACAATTCCATTTCATATGTGGAATTGATTCCATTTCGTGTTGTAGACAATGTAATTGAATGTGTTCTTGTGGTATGTGTGGGATTACGAATAAATGTACAATAGAAATTAAAATTCCTATTCCAACTATTGTTGAAATTATCAGTATTGTAATAACTGATTTTTCCACACAATTATAACGTTAACATTAATGTTAAAGATTCTTTAAATCGTAACCTACATAATTGAATAATTTCTAAAAACTCTAATTGTAGTTTATTGAAGTATCAATTCACGGAGGGCATTTTCTGACTGGGAATTTGAATACCTGGATTTTAGATATGAAACCTTGTCATCTCCTTCCGGAATTGGGTCTGTACATTTTCCACACTTTGGAAGTATCACAACTGCGTCAAACTCAATTTCTCCTATGAACTTGCCACACTTTGAACAATGGATACTCTTGGTATCGTATATGTTCATGTCATATCATACCTTTTTGGACCTTGTTTCAGGGATCTTGCATGTCTTATGGCATCCAAGACTCTTTTTACACATGATAAAAATTCGCCACCATTATCCATTACAAAAATTAACGTGTCTGATTCTTGCGGAACTATAATTATTCTGGTATTCTCCCTCTCTGTTACTGAATATCTGACCTGACCAAGATCATCATCGTAATCTTGGTTCATCTTTTGTTGCAAAGAACACGACATGAAAAACATCTCCTTTTGTTCTTTGGATAAATTAAGGCTGTTTTTGTTGTTACAGTCTACAAGACGACCGTTTTTAGTAATCAAACCGACAAAATCAATTCCATCCCCTAACATACGTTCATCGAAGTGCATGGCTTCGATATTTTGAGACATACTATTTCAACTGGGAGTAATACGTGTCATTTCTTAATAAGGCTGATCATAATTTTCCTACGGTGTAAAATCTGATTGCACAAAAAGTGAGAGAACCTATGTTGCCGGCATAGATTCTGATTCAAGTTCATACAATCTCTTTTGCAACATCTTTTTGTAATCTTGTGCAGTAATTGATTTCTTTTCAGAATTGTCGCTATCAACAATTCTGGGTATCGAGTCTGCCTCGGCCTTGTCGTACATCCTGCGTTGAGATTTTGGTACCATGTAATATAATACACTTTGAAATATTTTAACTTGATCAGAATTTTTCTCTGATAATATTTTTATCTTTGAAACACGTAGTTATATCATGACAAAAGAATTTTGCCATTTTTGCAAAGAAGGTGGCAAACAATGTGTTGCGGTTGACACAAAACAGCAAGTGTACATGGAAATGTTTCACGTTGTCTGCTCGAAATGTGGAAGACCGTTAGTATCATAAATTATTTTTTTTATTAAACACATAAAATCATTCCAACACATTCTGATTTAGTAATTTAAAATTGCATGGTATAATCTGACATACATACGTACAGTTTTTGAAAGTTATTCTAGACTGCTCGGAAGACTAGAGCGATGTATCCTATTAGGACGCCAGCCCAGATCAATCCTGCACCCTCCCAGAATGCAAGCTGATTTGTGCCTCCTCCATATCCTCCACTTTGGGGATTGATGACAAATATCGTCACCAAGCAGGTAGCAATCATTATTGCCACTGCTATTGGGAGATATTCGCTATGTTGTTTTCTTGTTTCATACGAATCAGTGTATGATGACATGGGGTATAGTACGTGATTCTAAGATATACGGGTATCTGTTGAATACTGGAACATTTATCAAACCTAGGTACCTGATAGATAAAGTCAAGAGATTTTCCATGTGGGAACAAACTAAAAAATCACCTCAAGTTAAAACATTGATTCTAATTGTAATAGTAGCATCATTTGTCCCATTTTCGTACTTGTGGTATGACCAACTGACTAATTTCAAGTGCGCAGGAGCAAATACGTCAACAAATATTCATGAGACAAGCCTAAATGGTAATCAAAATTGTACACAAAAGACTGACATGCATTGGGTATTGTTTTACGGAATTAACAGCATGATGTATGGAGTACCATTAATGACAGTTGTTTTAAAATCAAAAAGAAAGTAGACTTGGTTTTTTAATTGATAAAACTAAATTGGAAAAATTAAGGAAAGGAGTTTTGTAGCAAGTCTTACTGGTTCCAATCTATGAGAGACTGGACAAGGATGGAAATATTGCTCTTATGTCGTATGTTTAGAATGATCATGCCAAAAATACACCAATTTTTTTAAACTGTTCTAGAATATTCATTAATTAGATGTAGAACATGCGATCAAAAAGGGGTTCTATTTATTTTAAAATAGTACCGGACAAGTTTAAAAACATAAGTATGTTGTATACCTTGATGAGTCTATACTTGGAACAGCATGAGTTAGCTTTGATCTCTTGTATGGAAGTAGTCTTGATGAGAAGAGGTAATGTAAATTACAACCTAGTGCTGGCCAAACTCAAGTCTCATTATGATTGCACGATTAGGGATTGCTATGACCACCCAGAATATTTGAAGACTATACTTCGGGAAGTGTATAAAGAAGATTACAAATCTATCATAAATGAAATCAGGTTGGAATTGGGCGATTTAGCTACGGAAGAAATAGGCGATTTTATAAACATTTTGTTAAAATCATAAAACTTTACCTAACATCATTTTATCAACCAGTGACACTACTTGGTCTATGTCAATTGGCTTTTCTATCACTGCCGTAATGTTGTTTTTATCAAATTTTAATTCCTTTTCGGTAGCTGCAGTAACCAAAACTATCTTTGCATGCGGATCATATTTCCTAATTTTTTCCAATCCATAAAACCCATCAAATTCAGGCATAAATTCATCCAAAAAGACTATGTTTGGTTGGCATTTTTGATACAGTTCAAATGCCTCGAGGCCATTATTGCCAGTACCTAAGACGTCAATGTTGTGCATCTCAAGTAACTCTACAAAAACATCCCGTAAATCAATATCATCATCTATTACTATGGAGGTGACTCTTTCTACTTTCATTGGAGTCTAATATGCAGTTTGAACTAATCAAACTTGCTCATTTTTAATTAAAATCTGTCATGTATACAGAGTCTTGTTGTGTAATAAAGAAAATTATGATTTGTTGGAGATTATTAAAATAACAACGAAAATTAGTATTTGTGTTAAATTATGATAAATCTAATAAGTGATTTCTGGCAAATTCCTCTATCAGAACTGCTTCAAAAACTCAATACTTCTTCTGATGGTATATCAAGCAAGGAGGCAGATGATAGGCTTGAACATTATGGTCCTAATTCATTAAAAAAACAGAAAAGATCTGGAGGAATCTTTCTCTTTCTTTCACAATTTAAAAGTCCGATAATTCTCCTTCTTCTTTTTGCTGCAGCGTTGTCTTTGTTTCTACAGGACTCGACAGATGCGATAATCATATTTGTTATAATTTTGGTAAGTAGCATGCTTGGTTTCTTTCAAGAGTATCGTGCAACAAATGCAGTAAAAAAATTACTTGAAATGGTTAGAATAACATCTGTTGTTATTCGAGATGGCGTACAAAAGGAAATTCCATCTGAAGAAATCGTACCTGGGGATATTGTTTTGCTTTCGGCTGGAAGCAAGATACCTGCGGATTGTATCATTATTGAATCAAGAGATCTTTTTGTAAATGAAGCTGTTCTGACAGGAGAAACATTCCCTGTTGAAAAGAATTCAGATCCAGTCTACAGTGAACTTGCAACTGCCAAAAAAACCAATACGCTATTTATGGGCACTAATGTGATCAGCGGCAATTCAAAAGCAGTCGTTGTAAAAACTGGGCTTCAGACAGAGTTTGGCAAAGTGGCTGATCGTCTAAGATTTAGAGCCCCTGAAACAGAATTTGAACAAGGCGTAAAAAAATTTGGTTATTTCTTGACACAAGTGACGCTAATTCTTGTAATTGCAATATTTGCAATCAATGTCTATCTATCCAAGCCATTTTTTGATTCAATTCTATTTTCATTGGCTTTGGCAGTTGGTTTGACTCCTCAGCTTCTACCAGCAATAATTAGCATAAATTTATCTCATGGAGCAAGACAAATGGCAAACCGCAAAGTCATAGTAAAGCGTCTATCTTCCATTGAAAACTTGGGTAGCATGAATGTACTATGCTCTGATAAAACCGGAACACTAACAGAGGGAATTGTTCGTATAAAATCAAACCTAGATGTAAGCGGAAATGAAAGTGACGAAGTATTTTTTTATGCCTATCTGAATGCCGTTTACGAAACTGGTTTTCTCAATCCCATTGACCAAGCAATTCGTTCCTATAAAGTCCTAGATGTGTCTAGTTACAAAAAACTAGATGAGATTCCATATGATTTTTCTAGAAAAAAACTCACAATATTGGTATCAAAAGACAATGAGCAAATCATGATAACAAAGGGTGCATTATCAAATGTATTATCAGCATGTTCACACGCAAAATCTCAAGCAGAGATTGTTAAGATGGAGAATGTACGAGAGCAGATTTTACAAAAGTTTTTGGAACTTAGCCAACAAGGATTTCGCGTATTGGGTGTATCATACAAGAGTGTAATGACTACAATCATAAAAAACGAAGATGATTCTGACATGATATTTCTAGGGTTTCTAGTTCTTTATGATCCGCCAAAGGCTGGTATAATTGATACAATAAATCAACTCAAAGATCTTGGCATATCTTTGAAAATAATTACAGGAGACAACAAGCTTGTAGCAGAAAATGTTGCCAAACAGATCGGGCTGATCAATCCAAAAATCTTGACCGGTCAAGAGATGAGACAGATGACAAGTGAAGCATTTTTTCATAATGTAAACGAGGTTGATATTTTTTCAGAGGTGGAACCAAATCAAAAAGAGAGAATAATTGTTGCGTTGAAAAAGACTGGAAATGTTGTAGGTTTTATAGGCGATGGAATAAACGATGCAACCGCACTTCACGCATCTGATGTTGGAATCTCTGTTGATACTGCAGTAGATGTTGCAAAAGAAGCCTCAGATATTGTACTTTTGGAAAAGAATTTTGAAGTATTAATTCATGGAGTGATAGAAGGAAGGAGAACTTTTGCCAATACTATCAAGTATGTGTTTATGGCAACCAGTGCAAATTTTGGCAATATGTTTAGCATGGCTGGAGCATCAACATTTCTTTCTTTTCTTCCAGCATTACCAAAACAAATTCTTCTTACTAATTTACTTACAGATATGCCTGAGATGACCCTTGCAACTGACAATGTAGATAAAGAATTGATAGCAAAACCTCACAAATTCAACATGAAATTCATAAGAAAATTCATGATAGTATTTGGACTCTTAAATTCGGTAGCAGACTATGCTACTTTTGGTGTTTTACTTTATTTTGGTAGTAATCCGGATCAATTTAGAACTGGCTGGTTTATTGAAAATGTATTTTCAGCAGCACTTGTTGTTCTTGCCATTCGTACCACCAAACCTTTGATAAAATCAAAACCAGGGAAATATCTAGTTCTTGCCATATTTGTAATAATATGTATGATCTTTGTTATACCATATACCATTCTAGGTAAAGAATTTGGATTTACTCCCATTTCTATTTCTATTCTTGTACTGATAACGATTATTGTTGCTATTTACATCACCTTTGTTGAAATAGCAAAGAGACTCTTCTACAGAAAAATTACAATGTAAAATAATCTCATATCCACTACTGCCTATTTAAAAAAGGAATAATGCGTAGTACTGAATTCTTCAAATCTGTGACCTTTCTTGACTGTGTATGGTTTTTGAACAGACACATGGTTATATTATTGCAATATGGATTACACGTTTATGACACACCCAATTATCCTGTCAAAACCAATCTGCTCAAAATGTCATGCACAAATGAGATTTGAAGAAGGCGACATCATATTTGGAGAACAATGGTTCCACAAGGGATGCAAGTAGTCTCAATAAAGAAACAGATTTTTTAAAATATATTCTGTCACAAACGAAATAAAACTAGGCTGTCCTTTTGGCTGATTTGTATATTCTGTATTTGTACTAGTCTGAGTGCTTGGCCAACCCATTGTTAATTGTGCAGTGTGGAACTTTACTACCACGCTATATGATATGTCGTTATATTTTGCCAAGATTGATGTGTCTCTCTGTGCGTTATCTAGTATCTTGATATAGATCATACCGGAATTGTCATAATCAGCAAAGATTCCTGTATTAGGTTGAACTTCTTGTAATGTTAGTGGAATGGAAGCCCCGCTAATTGATGAGGTCCTAAGCAGTCCATTGCTACCTTGAAACAATGTTTGTATTCCATTGCTTTGCGACTTTCCTACTTTGAGACCTTGAGGGCTTGGATTCAAAGTTAATTTGCCATTATGATTAAACATTAAGGTTGTAAGATTTCCGATGACATTTTGCATTCCAAGAGTTCCATCTGCATCTGGTTTTCCATTTCTGTCAAACGCTTGATAAAATAATGTATTGTTTGTACGTGATGTGCCCCATGTCCAAGAATCTTCTGATGTCGGATCAATGTTAAGTTGCGGATCGATTAAATCAACTTGAACCTGTGCCCCCTGAGGATAATCCGCCCTGATGGCCACCGGCGTTATAATATTTCCAGGGATCCTATCAAAAATAAGATCAACTGATTGTACTCCTCCTGCTTTCTGATATTGTACTGTGACTACCTGTGGAAATCCAGAAAAATCATATAGTTGTATTACTGGCCAAGCATTGGAAAATGCCACATTATTGCTCGCAATTTGTCCTAGTCTGCTTCCAGGTGCAATATTATTCAAAGTTTGATTTTGTCTGACAACATGATTTAGTAGCGTACCGCCTGCAAGATTTGTCACACCTCCTATATTTACTGGTAAACAAGTTCCAAGTGTTTGTGTGCCATTTGATGCTCCACTAAAGTGTCTTGCCACCGCAATTCCTTTTGTTTCAGAAAAAGAGACTCCTGTTGCTATAGAAGAATCGGCTGAACAGAATTGTCCAAAGTCTAGACCTTTTCCTGAATTGTTTAACTGTGTAGCATCTGCATACTGTGCTTGACTCAGATCTGCAAAATATGCATGCCAGCTGCCATCCGTGGTTTGTGCCATCCTTAATCTTTTACTATTGACAGTTACAACTGGTTCGCCATATGCTTGGTCTAACCTGTTCATGTCAGGATCTATCACTATGACTTCGATTACTTGAGGTCCTGCAAAATAATTTTTAAATAAAGAATTTTCTGCAGATACATACAGATTGGGATTGGATGAGATGTGCTCCACTGGCTCTATTTTGGGATTAAGTGGATCCATTGCATTTGCAGGTGGCATGCTGGAGAAAAATAATAGGCTGTTTATTGCAAGTATTGTGAAAAGTGAAATGCCGATTATTTTTTGAGAATATTTGTTAATCGGATTGAAGATCAATTAAACAAAAATCGTTTTAAAAAGAATTTGAGTCTTTTGTGGGCCTCAAAATTTGTACGAATTTTGTTAGCTAAAATCACGTTTTCTGTCTACTGCAATGCTATTGTTTACTTACATTTTTTATAATGATGTAATTTTAAAAATATTACAAATTTTCACAAAAAATGAATATAATGATATATTAATTTCACTTTTTAAGCCATAATATCTAAAAAGTTATAATATGGTAGTATAATTACCCATATGTGGAGAATTATAATAGTTATTTTACTCAAAAATGTGAATCAAATATAGGCACAATTACATGGCACTAGTTCCTACCTTGCATGGATCCAATGTAGGGGCCAAAATCGTTCAGTCTTTTTCAATATTTATTTTAATTATAAGATCAAGAATTCTGGTCTATGCTTTTGCATTAGCTGCAACGGGTACATTCCTTATTTCTTCTGATGTGAAAATTCCGGATTTCTTAGTGCTAGTACGGCTGATCCCATCTGTGTTTTTTCTTGCTCTTGCAACATACCTCTATAATGATCTTACTGATTATGACGTGGACAAAGTAAATAGTCGTGACACTAACTATAGTTCAAAAAAGACAAACTATAATCAAATATTGTACTTGACAATTGGTTTTTTCGTAGTATCGATATTACTTGCGTTTTCAATTAACATGCAGACAGGCATAGGCTCACTTGCCTTTTTAGGACTTGCCATTGTGTATTCTCACCCCAAGATACATCTAAAGAAAATATTTCTTGTAAAGACAATAGTTACTGCGGCTGGTGGATTTATTGCTTCATTGATGGGGGCTCTTGCAGTGCAAAATGTTTCATATGTTGGAATATCGGCATCACTCATATTCTTTTTAATGTATTTCATAAATGGGCCTCTTGGTGATATAGGTGATATATCTGGAGATAGAAAAGGTGGAAGACGAACAATACCTATTGTTTTGGGTGTAAAAAAGACATTTGGGGTAATTTTTGGTGCGATAACTTCAATGGCGATAATACTTGTTGCAAATTATTACTTTTTTGGACTACATCTAGTGGGATTGGCATTGGGATTGATAATCTGTATATTTCTTGCCTTTAGAATAAAAAAATTATTTTTACAATGGGACAATAAAAAGAAACTCAGTCAAACCCGAACAGCTGTGAGATTTGGAATCTTTGCAATTCAGATATCTATACTCGTCGGTATGATATTGCATAAAGTTTCTCCATCGTAAATTGTATTTTTAGATAGTTTTTGTGACTATTCTGGGAGGATTTGCATCTGATTTTTGCCACAAATTGTTAAAAAGGGTAACCATGGATGATGAGAGACTCTGATCCTCTGCAAAAATTGCCATTTTGAACTTTCCTGGTTCGATTGCATCTGTGATTTCTAATCCCACATGTTTGTTGTCTACTACAAGAAGACAGAAAGGAACTTGCGTGTATCTTCTATCTGCTTTTGAAGGATAAAATGGATTTGAAACCACTTTAACACGTTCTGTCTTATTCTTATCTAATTTTATTTCAGTCTCCTTCTCAAAATATTCTTTTACCATTCCCATGTCTGCAAGAATTTTAACAGTTACTCCTGAGCTGGCTTTTTTCAAAATTGAATTTATGATAAGATCATTTTGGAATCTAGTTATGAGCAGTATTTCATTTTGAGCAAATTCTGTCATTTCCAAAATTTTTCTAACCATGTCTTCATACGATGACACAACTGTAGATTTTTTCTTTGAGGATTCTTGTAAGTCAAGATTAATTTGTGGTTCGACTTTAGAAATAAACTCCATAATGTCTTTATCATTAAACTTTGGATTATCTTTTAGAGCATCGACCATTTGCAAGTATTTTGAATTTTTGATATTGTTTGTTAGTCCTAAAATGTGTTTTTGATATACAACTTTTCCAAACGCAGTTTGGGTGTAGGATTCATCACGCTTTACTACTAATCCAAAATCTACTAACTGTTTTAATCTGGTATAGTATTGTTTTTTTGTGAGACCAATTTTTATTGGTGTATCCAATTCTGATCTCATTCCTTCTTCTGCCATGAGGAAAATTGTCAAAGCGTCATTTTTTGATAAAACTGATAATACATCAGTTAGTTGTGATAAAAGTTTAGAATCGTCTTTTAAAGCAAGTCCGACTGTTTCATCTACTTTTGTTGTACCTGAATCAATGCTATTTTTTACAGTGGTTGTCTTCACGACTTTCAATTTAAGAATAATAATACTGAATATATCATTTTTGGTAAATACTACTCATATTTTTCCAATTAGCGAGTTTTTTATGGTTGGCCATTCTCTATCATGAGTAGTTCTCTTATATTTGCAAATATAATCATAAAAACACCTTAAATAGGGAATACATTAAAAATTATTAATGGAAAAGAAACGACGTCTAAAAACTGCTATTGTAGTTGATGACAATCCTGATGTTCTATCCCTTTTTGTCGAACTCTTGGAGTTAAAAGATTTCAAAGTGATTGGAACCGGTCGTAATGGTATGGATGCGGTTGAATTGTTTCAAAAGCTAAAGCCAGATATTACATTTTTAGATGTTGTCATGCCTAATGCTGATGGGTTGTATGCACTCAGGCAAATTAGAGAAATTAACCCAGACTCTATCGTGATAATGATTACTACTGATCTTTCTGAGGATACTGCAAAGCGACTAGAGGATCTCAAAGCAACTGCCGTAGTCTACAAACCATTTGAAATCAACGACCTTGTAAAAATTGTAAATGATCTTGAATCTGATGAAAATATTGGTCAAATTAGATTCTTCAACTGATTTTGTGTTATTTTAATTAGAAAAAGTATCATAAAATCTAAAATTGATATGAAGATCAAATCTTGTAATTATAGATTTGCTGTTTTTTAATAAATAATTTTCCGTATTTTGGAAACTAATAGTTTTCCTATTTATCTTATTGATTCTATATGTCTATTCTATTTATAGAAAGTTTTAAAAAATACGGATTAGCTAACTTGATGGGGAGTATTTGAATTCTGAATTATCGCTTGATGAAATGTGGGACAAAATAGAAGAATATGGCATAGACCGTAAGCTATTGGAAGCGACACACCCAAGTAATGAATTACTATTTCAATTATACACCGCAATTACCAAAGTTAATGAAAAAGTCCATGACCTAAACAACAGAGATCCACAAACATCCTAAACTTCTATTCACATTCAAATCTGATAACTTCCATGATGCTTTTATTCACATGTTATATCATTATGATTAATGAAACTAGCAAAGGATTTGATGAATACTCCAATAACAATTGAAAAAGATGAGAAAATCATCGACGTTATAAAAAAACTACTAGACTATAAAATTAGCAGAATAATCGTCTCTCATAAGGGAAAACCGCTTGGAATAATCTCTGAAAAAGATTTGGCTTTATTCCTTCTAGAAGACAAGACAAAACGAACTATGGATGAAATCCCAGTAGCAGAAATTATGAAGGGTCTTGTTATGGCAAGTCCAAATAGTACAATCAAACAATGTGCTACTACGATGCTTGATGAAAAAATAAGTTCTCTTGCAATCAGTATTGGTGATAAAGTTCAAGGGATTATCACAAAGACAGATTTGACAAAGTTTTATGCAGAAAATTATGTCGGTAAAAGAACAGTAGGAGAATTTATGACCTCGGTGTATTCCTGGGCGTATGCCGATGATCCTCTGTACAAAGTATTATCAAAAATGATTCTAAAGAAAATTTCGCGCATAATTCTTAGAGACGAAAATGAAGAACCGATAGGAGTATTATCATTTAAAGATCTTTTCAAAACAACACTTGAATCTGGAAATAAAAAAATCATAAAAGAACAAAAACCTAATCTTTCTGTAACTGTTTTTAGGAAAGGGTTTGCTTCTGAATCAGGTTTTGGAAAGATTACCAAGGCCCAAGATGTTATGACTGGTAAGATAATTTCAGTAAACTATGACGATGATCTGGCAAAAGTTTGTAAGATTATGTTAGATAAAAAAATCCACGGTGTTGGAGTGCTATCTGCAAGAAATGCGCTTGTTGGCATAATTAGCAAAACTGATGTTGTCCAAGCTATCGCGACTATGGACTGACCTACTCTTTAGTTTCACAAGTGATTATTCTTCATCTAATTTTTCTAACTCGGAACAGAGTTTCTTATAATCATTAATTATTTCGTTGAATGATGAAAAAACTTTGGTGATGTTTTCATGTACCATCTCAAATCTCATTGTCTTTTCAACGAGATATGTTGGGTCCTTTGGTTCAAGACCAGTATCTTCCCAAATTCTTTCTACCTCTGTTATAGATTTTCTTAGTTTGTGTTCATCTTTGTCTATTTTATCTTTGATTTTTTTAATTGTTGAATGATCAATCATTTTTCTCAGGAGATTTGTAGGAAATGCTCAGTTAAAAATCAGTTATTTTGATGTTAGCTGCATCTTATGATTTCTACGCTTATTGTGAAAAATTTGACCAAGTCTAGCAAAATTTGTGAATCTTTTATTTAAATAGAAATTTAGCAAAACTTGCTGAAATGCCATACGAAGAGGTCTATTTCCAAAGACTAAAAGAGGAAAACCCTGAGGAATACCAAAAGGTTACCATACACAAAACCAAATCCTAGCGTACGTATAACGCTGAATATTTTGGCATGCCTTTAGCATCGTCTCCTCAAACGCAATTCTTTTTGATGGTGAACATGATTTAAGAAATGAAATAAATTTTTGATTTTTTAGATGTAATTCTAATTATATTACATTGAATCTGAGATGGGTTTCATTACAGTGATGTTTGGATTGGCAGTTACTGTAACCATCTTTGTACCTGCTGGCGGTGAAAACATTTGCTTTTCACCTGGGTTTAAAATCGGTAATACTGGTTCAGAAGTAGTTCCATAGTTTACCGTGACATTAGTTAGTGGTGACGAACCTGTGTTTTGTACATATATGCGTACCACGTTTCCTACGCCCATGACCATCTCGGTTCTTGGATCGACTGATAATGCATATTGTTGAGTTGGGGACTGAAATACTACCAGAACAATAACTGCAATGGCCACTGCAACTCCTCCTCCAATTACACCATAAACTATTGGTTTTACCATATATTGTAGTCTGATTAAAAACCAAATTGAGGTAATTTAAGGTTGACTGCTATTTACATTTTTGATAGTTTATCTATCTGTCTTATGTGGTAATTGTATGAAAGCAAAATTTAAGACTACTTGTTCTGAATGCAATGCCCCCATTAAATCTGGCGCAGAGATTGCAAAAAACCCAGCTGGCAAATGGGTTCATAAACACTGTGCACCAAATTCTGAAGACTTGCCATAGATTGGCACTCATTGTTTTCTCTTGATCTCTTCTATGATACTATGAGAATTTTCTTGTGGATCAAGTGTTGTGTCTACACTGATATGTTCAACTTTTACCAACTCATAGATCTTTTTCATTTTTTGATATACTTCTATAGTTGCATCTGAATAGTCATCTTTCCGAGATTTTAGGCGTGAGATGACAACTTCTTCTGGGCAAAAACACTCTATGATTTGAAATTCTCTGTCATTGAGTTGTAGTTTTTCTTTTATTTCTACTCTAGAATCTTCTCTGTTAAAAGTGGCATCAAGTATGCAATTACATCTTACTTCATTAAGATATTTTGCTAAGATGATCATTGCATCATAAACTAACTTTCGCTCAAATGGAGAGTAAGTGGGATTTGGAAATAATTCCTTTCGAATTTTATCTGAAGATAATACGGTAGCATTAATCATTGGAGCTAGATTTTTTGCAAGAGTACTTTTTCCAACTCCAGGTAAACCGCAAATTATCACTATCAATTATGATTATCATGTCTTTAATTTGTTCATAGATATTTATCTGATCCTTTCATGAAAACCTGAACAATAATATGATATACTCAAAAATTAAAAAAATTGTTTAACCCAAAGCTCTTGAATGCTTATGGGTGTAAGGTCTCTCTCCGGGGAATTTTCTTCTCATGTGACCAGATGGTCTTGAATAAAGTAATTCCAAAAACCATGCTTCGTGTTCTATTTCTTCTCTTAGAACGTCTTTTGCAACATCGTATGTAGCTGGATCTTTTCCATGTGTCATGAGACACACTTTATTCCAATTGACAATGGCTCCTTGTTCTGCCTTTAAGCATTTTTCTAAAATTGCCTTTGTATCTATTGGATTTGTAGGAAGTTGTAGAAATTCACAGCCTGACATCTTTATGAAATCTTGAGCGTTTATTGGTAATTTTCCTCCAAGCTCATAAATTCTAGCCAGACAGGACTCGAAATGACTTAGGTCTTCCATTCTTGCATCCTCAATTACTCCTTTGAGTGCCTCTCCTTCCATTCCAACACAATGTGCTCTTAGATTTGTAAAGTAATAGTAAGCTGTAAACTCTACTGATGCATTGTAGACTAGAGCTTTTATCAGCTCTTTTACATTGACACCATTTTGTTCCAGAACTTTTACTCCTATTACATTAGGTTCTTTAGTCATAATGCGTACAAGTTTGCTAAAGATATAAGCAAATCGCTAGTTTTTCAATGAAGGTTTATAATGATTAGTATGCTAATAATTAGTACTCTAAGTATGACAAAATATGATTTTGAAAATAGTGTGGGGTTTGTTGTTAATACCACCGCAAAATCTTTTCAGAGATCCCTTGATATTGAGCTAAGGCGAAATGTTGGGGTTACTCTTAGCCAATGGCGCGTAGTTGGAGCTCTTGTATTACAACCAGGACTGACACAAAAAGAGATAGCTGACAAGATGGGGATTGAAGGTGCAACTTTAGTTCCAGTTATTGATAAAATGGAAAAAGAAGGACTGCTAAAAAGAAAACCAGATTTAACTGATAGGCGAGCAAATAGGATCTATCTTACATCAAAAGCTGATTCTCTATGGGAGTCCATGATTGAATGTGCTCTAAAAATAAGAAAATCTTCAACTAAAAATATTTTAGAAAGTGATATCCAGATAACTCTTGACACACTTCGCAAAATATCAAAAAATCTAGCGACTTCATTTGAGTTAGAAAAAACATTTTCATCTGTTAAAGGAAACAAAAGGATCGTCTAAATTTTTATGACAATGTCAGAATCAAATAATAACCCTCAAGAAAAAATTTCAGCCTCTGCCTGGAAGACTCTTGCAATTCTAAGTTTGATTGCCACCATGGTAATGTATGCTGAAACCATGCTGATTCCAGCAATTCCTGATTTGATCAAAGATTTTCATATATCATACGGTATGTCATCCTGGATTCTTACAACTTATCTGATAGCTGGGGCAATCATGACTCCTATTACTGGTAAACTCTCTGATATCTATGGAAGAAAAAAAGTTCTATTGATAATAATGGCAATTTATGTAATTGGAGTGTCATTAGGAGGATTTGTCACAAATATCTATGAAATGCTCCTAGTCCGTATCATTCAGGGAATAGGCATGTCTATGTTCCCAATTGCATTTGGTATAATTAGAGAATTATTTCCACGAAACAAACTGGCAATTGGTCAGGGTATAATCTCATCAATGTTTGCAACCGGAGCCGTGATTGGTCTTGTTTCTGGTGGCCATCTGATACAAAATTTTGGCTGGCAAGCAACTTTTTACTCTATAATTCCTGTATCGATTGCATTACTTGTAATTATTGCACGCTTCATACATGTGGAAGAACCTCATTTACTTACTAATGGAAAAATCGATGAGAGCGGAAATAATTCTAGAAATAAAATAGATATTCAGGGTGCAATTACTTTGACTATTTCTGTTAGTGCATTTTTGATGGCATTGACCATGGTGGAAAACGGTGATGATTCAAATTCATTTTCTATGATGGGTCTTGTTGTTATTGGAATTGTTTACCTGATATTATTTGCAATCATTGAAAAAAGATCTATCTCTCCACTTGTTAGTATGAAAATACTGGCAAACAAAACTATTCTGCCTGCAAACATAATGATAATGATTGTAGGCATGTCCATGTTCATGGTGTTTCAGACAATACCAGTACTTGTTAGAAGCCCTTCACCTCTGGGCTTTGGCGAAGATCCTCTGATGACTAGTAATGTGCAACTTCCATTTGCAATTGTTTTGTTGATCTTTGGACCTACATCTGGTTTTATTGTGTCAAAACTTGGATCAACAAAACCCATCATATTGGGAAGTATAATAAGTGCAATTGGATTTGTGAGTCTTTACACTAATCATTCTACAGAATTTCTAGTTTCAGCAAATCTTGCAATCTTGTCTACAGGTCTTTCATTGACAAATGTTGGTGCAATGAATGTGATCATGCTGACCACTCCGAGAAAAGATATTGGAGTATCCCTTGGAATGAGTACACTTATTCGAATTATTGGCGCATCTGTTGGTCCTGCCATGGCTGGAATGTATATGCAAACACACAAGACCACGATAACTGGAATTATTGGCTCCTTTCCTACGGCCGATTCATATAATCTAATATTTTTTACTGCGGCTCTCATTTCATGTGTTTCAATAGGTCTTGCATTTGCTCTTAGAAGGCAACTTGTTAAATTTCCTATCCGGGAAAATTAATCTAAAATTAGTTGCATGCGTGATATGGTCACTAGTAATGAAATACTGTGTCCCCTATAGTCTTCTTCCAGTCTGCACGTATTCCTGGCCTTCCCTTGAGTTTTTCAATGTAATTAAAGGCGGATAATCCTGCATTGGCACCACCAGAACAGGCTGCTATGATTTGCTTGTAGGGAATACTTGATGCGTCACCTGCTGCAAATATTGCTGGATGGGATGTCTTTCCGTCACTTGTAACCTCGATTTCACTTTTGGTATTAATTTTTACTAGGTGTTTTATAAAATCAAGATTTATCTTTGAACCCATCTCGATAAAAAGTCCGTCTATGTTAACCACCCTCTCAGCTCCAGAATTGTCTACGATTGTAATTGACTGAAGATTATTTCCCCCCGATATAGCTTTGACAGAAGACTGGGGAACAAGCTCTATGTTTTCTTTCTTTTCAATTGACGCAATCATTTCTTTGTCTCCGCCCAGCGCACCTCCTTTGTAAATCATGTATATTTTTGATGCCATCCTTGAAAGTAAAATGCCTGATTCTAGAAGATAAGCTCCTACTCCAATTACTGCAGTTGTTTTACCTTGGTAAAATGGAGCATCACATTTTGTACAATAATGTATTCCCTTATTCACAAATGTAGATTCATTTTCAACACCTAGATTATTTGGAACTTTTCCTGGTGCAACAACAATTGCTTTTGCTGTGTATTCAGAACGAGTTGTTTTAACTTTAATTCCATTTTCTATCTCATCTACTTTCTCAACTGTATCATAAATCATCTCACCGCCAAACATTAAGAATTGATTTTCAAGGGTTTTTGCAAGTAATGGTCCACTTGACATTATAGTTCCAGGATAATTCTCAAGTTTTGGTATCAGATTTAACTGCCCGCCCAAATCTTTTGAAATTAAAAGACAAGAGACCTTTTGTCTTGCTATGAATATCCCTGCAGATAATCCGGCAGGTCCACCTCCCACTATTATAATTTCATATTCTTGAGACAATTTAGTTTACGGAAATAAGTGATGTGATGTTATTTATTCCGTCAATTTTGTGCAAATCTATGTCAATTGCAGTCTTGATATCTTGCATATTGTCTGATTGTATGATTATCAAAACATCATAAATTCCATAAACTGTCTTTACTTCTTTTACTATCGGAATTTTTTTTGCGGTTTCGATTATGTTTTTTTGTTGTTTATAATCGACATTTAATAAGACAAAAGCCTCATTCACAAGTCAGTATAGAGATCATATCTTAAAAGGCTGTCTAATTGTTTACTTTAAAACTATGTTTCACTTGTAATGTTATTTGCACTAATTTTGTTTTTTAGTATCTCTATTTCCTTTTTTGCTGTTTCGTATTCTTCCTTTGTTCTTGCAAGAGCCATTTTAATTATCTCAAGTTCTTTTTTGGCATCCTCGTATTTGGCATTGATTGCTGCAGCAACGGCTCCTGCAGCCTCTACAATTCTCTTTGTACTATCATTTTTTCCTACTGTGGCAAGCTCTGTTTCTATAAACTCTAACTCTTTCTTGGATAATATGATCTCCTTTTTCTTCATTTCATGTTGATCTTTTAATAATATGATTGCTTTTTCTTCCACTTCTTTGGATGATAATATTTTCTCATGTTCTTCTTTTGTAGAAGATACCTTGGATCTCATTTCTTCTAATTCCAAAGCAACATGTTCTTTTTCAGAATTTATTTTTGATAATTCATATTGCACTTCACTGATTTGCCGCTTTATCCGTTCTACGTCATTCTGCACGTATTGTGATTTTGTTAACTCCAATTCTTCCTTTGAAATTTTTATCTGTTTTGATATGGAATCTCGTTCAGACCTTATGGATTGAATTTCATTTCTTATATCTTCTAATTCTTCTCGTGCGGTTTTAACTTCTAGCGTAACAGCGTCAAGTTCAGTCTTTGCTTTTTCCAATTCTTGAGAATAGGTTCCAAGCATTATTGCTGTATCTTGAATCTCTTTTTTTAGGTCGATAATTTCTTCTTGGGCAGCATCGTTTTCCGCTGATCTACGAGTTTTCTTATCTGATTTATCATCTGAAATAGTTTTCTCCGAATCCTTTTTTGTACGCCCAAAAAGTCCCATTAGAAGAACTCTGGTTTAAGGTAAGAAAAGTATTGCTTTTGGGGTATGCTTGAAATTATGTTCTTTTTTTTAAAAACGAAATGTAAAAGCCTATCCCACCAAGCACAAAGCCCAGAACGATGATTATCACACGTTCTATGAGGCCCTGTTTGTAGTAACTTGGAGCAAAGAAAAAAATCAAAATTCCTATTGCGATTAGTATTATGCCTGTTCCCTTGGGTCTGTTGTGTTCACTATGAGCCATGTCTATATGTATTCAGAAATCGATGTAGCAATTTTCTTTCTTCCAATATCTATGATCAAAGGTCCGATTTTTGGACCTCTATCTGATGCTAATATTATTTGATATAGTACTCGAAACAAGTCTTTTGGTTGCATACCATTATCTTTTGCAATTTGATATATAGTATTTTGAAGATCTACTGGTTCTTCTTCTGATGATAATGTACTCACTAGTTGAGTTAAGACTTTTTTTGAAATATCATCTAGTTGAATCTCAATTTTTGTTGGATTATCATAATCATCTGCATAATTTCCTGCAAGTGTGATGAGTTCATCTATTTCTTGACTTGATTCTTTTATTGTTCCGTATTCCATTAGTTTTTTTGTAACAAGAGGTATTCTGTTTTCTCTAAATATTCTGCAGAGTTGAATTAATAATCTATAATTGACATATGGCTTTTGAGTCTTTGGAGGATTTAGTAGATTCACATATTCGTACAAGCCTTTGGATCTTACCACTCTGGTTTCGTTGTCCAATTTTATTTTTCCAAAGTAAATATTTTCAAGTTCATTGTATTCATCCATCAGTGCTGGTATGTCATCAATACCAACTTCACGTGCTCCTGTGATTCTTTTGTAAAGTAACAATAGGATTGTTTTTGCTGTTCCGTATCTAAGCCAAGCCTGTGAGGTAAGTACATTTCCAAGTGATTTTGATATCTTTTTTCCTCCTTTGTCCAGAAACATTTCATATTTTACATGAGTTGGAGGTGGGAAATTTAGAATCTCTTCTGCTACCCAGTCGTTTACCTTTACTGAATCCATGATATCTTTACCATATGCCTCGAATCTGATATCAAAGGCCTGCCACCTTGCGGCAAATTCTACCTTCCAAGGAAGTTTCCCTAGATCTTTTGTAATATCTGCAATTCCATCATGACCACATCCTTGTAATGGTCTTGAACCAATTGTTGTATCTGCACATTTGTATTTGATCTTCTTTTCATCAGGCAAATACTCGTATGCCATCGCAGTATACAGCCTGCCGCAATTTGCACATACTGGAAAGTATGGTAATGTTTCTTGGTATTTTTCTTGACCTACCATCTCTGCAATCTTTTCACCAATTTTTTTACTGTTTGTCAATATTGTATGAATCTGATCTTTGAGTAGTCCATTACGGTATGTATCGACTCCTCGTTGAAACTTGTACTCTATTCCAAGTTTGTCAAGACCGTCCAAAAGGAGGCTACTCATATGGAGACCGTAAGAATCATGACATCCAAATGGATCTGGAATAAAGGAGACAGGTTTTCCAATGTGTTCTTTTAGAGATTCTGGTAACCCCTCGGGAATTTTTCGTAATCCGTCTAAATCATCAGAATATGCAATTAATTCTGATTTATATCCAAAATTTTCAAGAGCGAGTTTTACTCCATATGCTCTAACTGCATCACCTAAACTTCCAAGGTGAGGAATTCCTGATGCCCCTAGACCACTTTCTACTCTGATTAGGTCAGTCTTTCTTCCAAGTGTTTTTTCTCTTTGTAAAAGGTCATCTGCAAGTTTGTCTATCCATGTTCCTCTGCCGATTATTTGTTGCTCTTCTTCCATTATTTCAAATCCTTTGACATGTATGGTCCAAGAGGAACATAACCTAGTTTTCGATAATACTCTCTTGTTCCCACCGCACTTATTACTAACAATCTCTTTGAGTCCAATTCTTCTTTTGAGATTTTCTCTGCTTCACTGACCAAGTTTTTTCCTAATCCTAAATGCTGTATTCCGTCCTGATCCCTTTCTCCCAATTTTAATGACTTACCATATACGTGAATTTCCCTTACTATGCATGTATTTCCAGCAACTTCGCTTCTATGCGCCATGGCACTTGGTTTTCTTAATCTTAAAAATCCGAATATTCTGTCCTTGGAATCATCATATGACAAGAAAACTTCTCGTCCCTGTGAGGAATCATAGTTTTCTCTGTGTAGTTTTATGTCATCAATGTTCATTGTGTTTTCAGATAATCCTGCTTCTCTACATCTAATGCATTTGCAAGAAATGTTTTGTTTTTTTAGATTTTGCTGGACAATTTGACGCAAGTTTCCAAGTTTTGGTCCTGCAACTATTTGATCTGATGATATCTCTCTTTGGACTCTCATTATTCTTGCCCATCTTGGAATGATTTTTTTAATCTCTGTTAGGACTCTTACCATCTCATCATCTGAATATGGTATGAATTTTCCTTCCTTATACATATCATAGAGAGGAGTATTCTCAAGAACCAAGGTAGGATATATTTTTAGCATGTCTGGTCTCAATTCTGGATCGGAAAATAACTGCTTAAAATCCGAAATATCATCTTCTGGGGTCATTGAAGGAAGGCCTGGCATCATATGAGCCACAATTTTGTAACCTGCATCTTTTGATATTTGGAATGATTCTATTACATCTTTGTAGGTATGTCCTCTGTTTACAATTTTGTATACTTTTTCATGAAGACTCTGTACCCCTATCTCAACTCTTGTTACTCCGTATTCTAGCATCCAGTCTACATGTTCTTTCTTACAATAATCTGGCTTGGTCTCTATGGTAAATCCCACATTCCTAAAATTTGCTTTCTCGTTATTTTTCTTGGCTGATTCTAAATCTGGTGAATCAAATCCGTTTAAAGCATCAAAACATGATTTGATGAAATTTGTCTGATAACTATGCGGCATGAAAAGAAATGTTCCACCTACTATCACTAGTTCTAGTTTTGTACTATCATGACCACATGCAATAAGATGTTCAAGTTTGTCTAAAATTTGCTTTTTTGGATCATAACTGTTTGCTATGGCATTCTGTGTAGAAGGTTCTCGTCCTGTGTAACTATTTGGAGTATTAAACTCGATACCTCCAGGACAATAACTACATCTTCCATGTGGACACGCATATGGTTTTGGCATCAATGCAATCACGGCAACACCTGATGCTGTCTTGACAGGTTTTCTTACTAGAGCTTTTTGAAGCCTAATGTAGTCTGTACCTGTTACATGTGCAAGTATCTCATAATTTCTTGGAATTCTCTCTAGCGCGTATTTTATACAAATTCTTTTGACTTCTCTTTTTGTATCCTTGTCTGTAGGATTTAAAATGGAAAGAAGATTATTAGATATCTCTTTACATGCATCCTCAAACGTCACATCTGCTTTTTGCACGACTTGTTAGAATGAATTTGGGTATTAAATCCTAATCTAGAATCCTTGGGTAAATTTTCTGATTTTCACATGTAGTTATGCTATTCTTAGTTTGTCTATGTAGACGCCATTTTTCTCAATTATTTTGCCAATTTGCCTATTGTGGAATCCATGTTTTTTGAAGATTTGACCTATTCGCACTTCTTCTTCTTTTGGTGTAATTAGGCAAAATCCAATTCCCATGTTAAATGTCTTGTACATCTCTTTTCTTGCAACGCCTTGATTCTCAATTATTTGAAATATTGGAGGGGACTCGGGCAGGTTATCTAGCATAAATCCTGTCTTTTTTAGTCTCAAAAGCTTGGTAAATGAACCACCTGTTATATGTGCCAGTCCGTGGATGTTGCATTCTCTGATTGCTTGCAAAACTGGTTTAACATAGATCTCAGTAGGTTCAAGAAGTACATCACCAAGAACGCCGATACCTTTTATCTTTTCTCGCATAGAGTATTTTGAAAGAACCTTTCTTGCAAGTGAATATCCGTTTGAGTGTAATCCACTACTGTTTACTCCTATGATGATATCACCTTTTTTTATTTTGTTGCCCAGAATCATGTCTTGCTTGTTAAGAATTCCTACCACCATTCCTGCTAAATCAAAAGAAAAATTCTTTCCTGATATCAAATCAGGCAATATTGCAGTCTCACCTCCCACTATGGGAACTTGAGCAACTTTTGCACCTTTTACAAGCCCTCGAACTATTTGCTTGAATATTTCTTGATCATTTCTATTAGCTGCTATATAATCAACAAAAGATATGGGAACTGCACCAGTACATATTATGTCATTTACATTCATTGCAACACAGTCTATTCCAACAGTATCGTATTTTTTCATAGATTGTGCAATCATGACTTTGGTTCCAACACCATCTGTATGAGTTGCCAATAACGTACCTCCTGGTATCTCTACAATTCCTGCATAGTGTCCAAATCCAGATATTGTCTTGGCTTTTTTTTGCAACTTGTGAGTGGATGCAATGAGTTTTCCGATACTTGTCTGACTCTGTTTTATCTTACTGATATCGATACCTGTGTCTTTGTAAGTAATTCCCAATGAATCTGCTCTATGTGATTGGAATAAAAGAATTATGTAATTGCATCCTAGTTGCTTTTTTGCATGAATAGATCCAACATTGTTCTTCCCTTGTCAGTTATGGAATATACCATATTTGATCCACTGGGTTCCTTGCTTATGAAATTGTATGATACACACAGATGAAGGTAATTAAGAAACGATCTCTTCATTCTGATATTTGATTTTACATATAGATCAGAGAAAGTCATGGGATTGCATCTTAGTTGATACAATAATTTTAGGATGGAAATGGTACTAAAATCTCTAGTTCTTGCTTTTACTGCATCTAATACCTGTTCATCTCTTTTTATGATGAAATCTGAGAAGTGATCTGCTACTTCCACTGATATGTACGTCATTCTAGTTTTCATGTTACGGTATTGGTACCGTACTATACCTTATTAATTCTAGCTAGGTGAATTTTTTGAGCTTAGTAATAGCTTTTTTGGACAAATTCAATCTGTTTTTATTCTAGACATACTGACTTTTTACATGCATAGCGCCTTTGTTTTGATGAATGCAGAACTTGGGAAAGAACTTCAAATTGTAAACGAAATAAAAAAAATACCCCATGTAAAAGAAGTCTATCCAGTTTATGGTGTCTATGACGTATTGATGATTATTGAATCTGATTCAATGGAATCCTTGAGGGAAACTATAACTGATCAGATAAGAAAATTAGATGGAATAAAATCTACGCTTACTATGATTATAGTTAAAGATTAATAAATTAAAAAATAAATCACTTTTTATTATTGCGATTTTTTATTGATATTTCTGATTCTACTTGTCTGAAATTTAATTTGTAGTCACAAATAATAATACTTGATTTGATATAAATATTCAGTGACCGCTAATGTGCTTTTATTACTTGGTTGGTTGGGAGAACTAATTTTTGCTAGTTGGTTACTATCTGATGGAGCCGAACACCTGGCAGAAAGGTGGGGTGGAAGATTTGTCGGTAGGACATTACTTAGTGTGGCGACAACATTACCAGAAATAGGGATAGTTGTTGCTGCCTCTAAAGATGGATCATACGGCACAGCGCTAGGTTCTGCACTTGGAAGTAATTTATTCATGATGACTTTTGGATTGGCAATCATGTTGATTATAGCAACTACACGTCTTTCAAAAGCACCACAAAAATTCATTGATGTTAAAGAATTTGGATTGGATAAAATTTTTCTGATAATAACCGCCGTTGCTGGTGCGGTCATGTTCATCGACGGTTATAATTTTATGGATGGACTAGTGTTTGTAGGACTGTTTGCCATCTATATGGGATTTGCTTTTAGCGAGATGAGGAAAGAAAAGAAGGCAATGAAGGTGGTACCATTTAAGGTACATCTTCATGAAAATCCATCACAGATAAAATCAAAAAAACACTTTACACGTGCAATGTTTCTCTTCATTGCGGGTACTGTGGGAATATTTATTGGAGCAGAACCATTTGTACACTCCCTAGAAGGCGTATCTGTAGACATGGGTATTTCAGTGGTTATACTTGCTGTAATAGTAAGTCCCATCGCAGGTGAAATGCCTGAAAAAATATCCATGATCTTACTTGCAAGAAAAAGTGCAAATGGAGCATCTATAGCAGTCGCAAATGTTCTTGGATCTAAAATATTGAACAATACGCTACTACTTGCTATTGCCATTTTTGCTACCATGAGTTACAAAGGATTTACTGCAAAAATACCAAACACCGCAATGTTGGAAAATCAAATGATACTTGTTACCATAATTACAATTATTGCATTAATTCCAATGTTTAGGAACAAAATGGGCCTAAAATCTGGAATAATGCTCCTTATTTTGTATGTGGTAGGAATTGGCATGCAATTTGTTCTACCATCTCTCTAGATTGGAGTTGCTTTTACTGAACCAACCTTAACAGTAGGTGTTATGGATGGCAAAGAACTCCACTGGAGAATATTTTTTGAATCATTTCCAACTGATAAAATATTTCTAAGCATTGTCTTTAGATTGTGAACTATTCTAACAGACCTGCCAGGGTGAACTATTTTGCCATTTTCTATTATTCTTATTCCACTTCGCGCAGTACATGAAAAATCGCCCTGTTCTGGATTTACAGGATATGTATACCATAATCTTCCAATCAGTAATCCTTTTTTTGTTTCTTGAATGATTTCATTTTTGGTATCATTGCCATTTGGAACTTTCAAGTTATGTGGCATGGGAATTGGAATGGATTGCGTAGATCTTCCCACTGGCGAACCTGGCCTTCCCGCATTTCCACTTGACCCAGTTCCATTCTTAAATGCCTCAAAAGAATCTGAAAACAAACCAGTCAAGACTCCTGATTTTATTAAAAATTGAGGTGATGTTGCAGTTCCCTCATCATCAAATGGTTTGCTGCCAATACTATCTGGACTATGTGGATCGTCCATTAGACTAAAATTCTCATTTGAAATGATATTACCCAATTTGTCTGAAAAGCAACTTCGTTTCTCAGAATATGTCTTTAAATTAAAGTTTGAAGAAAAAACAAATGCTAACAGCTCCCCAAATGCATAAGGCTCAAAAATTATATCATAGGAATCTTGTTCAATTCTCTTTGGACTGATTGAATTTATGCACATCTCTAAAGCATCACTGCCGACATTTTGTGGTGAAAAACTCTCAAGAGTTCTTGAACAATTCGTGCCTATGCCGCTGACTGGCAAGTCTGATTCAGAGTCAGCATTTATTGTTCCTGTGATGAATGTAGAATCATCTGAATAATCCATGCCGTTTGTATTCATTATCTGAAAATGCTCTGAAACGATATTAAGAGAACCAGAAATTCTTGTTATGTTGCCGTGACTGGCAGAATTTATCATTTCATTTGCAATATCTATTGCTCTGGTACCTGTTATGTTGGCAAGATGTGGATCATAGGTTTTTGCTATTTTCATTATATTTGAAGGAAATGGGAGTGATTTCCAAAAATTCTTTGGTCGCACAAATGATTTTGTCTTTAAAATTTTCTCTAGAAAATTTTCTTCATTGCTTAAAAATGATCTAGATGACATTATTTTCTTTTCATGAATAATGCGTACTGCAACAGAATCTTCTTGATTGTGCTTTATCTCTGCTATTTCAGAGTCAGTTATTCTTACCGTTGTAATATTTTTCTGTATTGAGATCGCTTCACATTCATCCAAATGCAGAGCCTTTGATTTTTTGAGTATGTCATCACAGTATGACAACTAGTTTCGCCTATTGTTTTTGTACCTATATCTGTCCAGTTTTATTAATTCGTGATACGACCCAAACTGAGAAGTATTTTGAATTTCATCCAGTGGGTCTTTGCCTTCTTCTGAAGCATAATTCTTGATTATCTTGTAAGATGTTGTCCTCTGGGCAGGAATTCTTCCTATTTGTCTTATTACTTGTCTGATGTCTTTTGGTTTTAATAATTGTCCATGTGCAGATCCTGCTGATGTGGAAATGCTTTCGTTGATAAGGGTACCGCCAAAGTCGTTTGCTCCCCAACATAATGATAATTGTGCCATTCCTGCTCCCTCTTTTACCCACGACGTCTGAATGTTGTTTATGTAGTTGTTTAACATGATTCGTGATACTGCATGCATCAACAAGACATCTTTGCCATCTGCTCCGTTTCTAATGTTCAAATGTAAATTCTCTTTATACATTGGAGCTTCGGAATGAATGAAATTTAATGGAACAAACTCTGTAAATCCTCTTGTCTCTTTTTGTATATCTCTTATCAGTGCTATGTGTTTTGCTCTATCCTCAGGTGATTCAAGATGACCAAACATGATTGTTGAAGTTGATGGTATTCCTATTTTATGTGCAGTCTTGATAACTTCTATCCACTTGCTGACGCTAATTCTACCAGGAGAAATTTTATCTCGCATATCCTGATCTAAAATTTCAGCTGCAGTTCCTGGTAGAGAATTTACTCCGGCATTTTTCAATCTAATTAAATATTCTTTTATTGAGATGCCTGATCTTGTAGCTCCGTATAGGACTTCTTCAGGTGAAAAACCATGAATATGAATATCACCAACTTCTGATTTGATAGCTCTACAAATGTTCTCATATGTATCTCCATCCATGTCTGGAGGCAGTCCTGCTTGGACACAAACTTCTGTAGCGCCTAATGCATGTGCCTCTTTTGCGCGCCGTACTATCTCATCCATTGGTAAAAAGTATCCTTCTTCTTCACGAAAGTCTCTACTAAACGCACAAAAACCGCATTGCTTTATGCAGACATTGGTAAAATTGATGTTTCGATTTACAACATATGTGACAATATCTCCCACTCTTCTTTTTCTTAGCTCATCTGCAACTATTCCAATTAGATGAAAATCAAGTCCTTTTGCATAAAATAATCTTGTTGCTTCGCTGATTGAAATTTCTTTTTCATCCAGGGCGCGATTCAAAGTATCCGATATTAATGGGTCTGAACTTCTTAGAAGTGCATCAAATGAAGATGTGTGTATTGTACTCATTTGATATACTCCTTACTTACTAAATTTTCAGAATCTGAAATCTCATTCATCCTTGATCGTAAATCAGAGTTGACATACGAGAAAAATTCTGGGTAAACTGGGAATCTTGCTCTAAGTTGAAATCCTGCACTGGAACAATCTTTCTTGACTTCTTCAATTTGAGGCCATGGAAATTCTGGATTTACGTAATCACGGGTTATGGGTGATATTCCGCCCCAATCATTAATCCCAGCTGACAGAAATGATGAGTATGATTTGGGGGATAGATTTGGCGGTATCTGGATATTCATTTTAGGGAGAATTATTCTAGTCATTGCAACCATTATCTTGAAATATTTTTCTTGTGGAGAAGGACTATCTCTCATAGGCGTATCATATTTTGGCTGAAAGTTTTGTAAAATTACTTCTTGGATGTGTTGATGTTTGTCGTGAATTTCTTTTATGGAATAAATTGAATCAATTAGTTCAAACGGATTTTCTCCAATTCCTAAAAGTAATCCTGTAGTCATTGGAATTTTCAACTCTCCGGCATTTTGGAGTATCTTCATTCTTGCTTTAGGGTTTTTACTTGGGGCAAATTGATGGACCATATTTTTTTCTGAAAGCCTTTCACTTGCATTCTCTAGCATTAGACCAAGACTTACATTTGTTTTCTTTAATTCACGCATCTCATCTTTTGTTAGATTTCCAGCGTTGGTATGTGGAAAAAGTCCTCCCTCTAGTGCAATTTCTGATGCATACACTAGATATTCTGCGGTACTTGAAAATCCATTTTCTTTAAGCCATGTTTTTGCCTCTTGATATTTTTGTTCAGGTCGTTCACCTGTAACAAATAATGCTTCAGTACAATTGTATTTTTTTCCAATGCTGATAAGTTCTGTGATATTTTTCTTTGACAACATTGAAATTTTTGACTGACCTGGCTCTGATTTGTATGTGCAATATGAACAAGTATCACGACAAAGGTTTATCAAATTAAAAAAGGCTTTTCTTGAATAGGTTACCATTGAACCCTTGTGATTATTTCTTAAAAATTGTGATACCTTGTAAAGTTCTGAAGGATCCCTTTCTGCATCTTGATAGATCTGATAAGATTCACTTTTTGATGGTGTCCTGCCATCGACCAATCTATTTAACAACTCAGAACTGAGGATAAGCTCACTCAACTAGTCATGTTAGCTTTGACAGTTGTATTTATCCTTAGATAGTGGTATATTTAACGAACCTAACTGCACTTCGGACAAATACTGCCAAAGGTGGTATTTTGATTTTTTTTACTCATTTCCCTGATCTCAATCAAAATCTGACCATTTACAGTGATTTTGTATTAGGGTGTAACCCGACAGTTAAACCAATTTCTAATTTGACTTTGATGGTTTAGCATCTTATTTTTAGTGCGTGTGCTTCCTCTGTAAATTTTTGCAACTCTGATAAAAACTGCATTCCTTTATCGGTAATACCAAAAATATGTCCTCTCTTGTATATTCTTGATTCCATTAACCCAAAGTCTATCAATTTTTGACATTTGTCCATTGCCGTATAATGTGAGAGGTTTGCATTTCTTGCTATGGTTGTAATTATTGTGCCTTGTCTACCATGATCCATTGCCACCTTTAGTATGTCTGATATCATTCCAATTTCTGTTCGATATGGTTGTTTTGACATGATGTTATATGGAATTTTAGTTAATAAAAAATTGCGCTACTTTGTTCACTAACATAGTTACTGATGTTATAGTTGCCTTTGATTACACATTACCAATTTTTATGGGCTGCTTGGTCTTTCCTGTAGAGTTAGAGTCACTTCAATGGTTTTGTCATTACGAATTATCTTCAAGACCATTTTGTCACCTGCTGACTTGTTATCTTGTAAATAATTTAGAAGGTCTTCTAGTTTTTTAACGGGAGTGTTATCTACTCCAATTATTATGTCTCCACCGATTTTGTATTTGATCCCCTCTGCCATCTTTGTTTGATTCGACGCATGCAAGCCTGCGTTAGCAGCTGGACTGTCTGGTACGATGTTTTCAATTAGAAATCCCGATTGTATGGAAAGCCCGAGACTGTCTGACAAGTCAGGATCAATTGTTATTCCCGATACTCCTAGCCAAGGATGTTTGTAATGTCCATCCTGTATGAGATATGGCACGATTCTTTTCATGGTGTTTGATGGGATTGCAAATCCTACACCAGAAAATTCTCCAGTCTGGGTTTGAATTGCTGTATTGATTCCAATTACTTCACCTTGGTCATTTAGAAGTGGACCACCTGAATTTCCAGGATTTATTGCGGTATCTGTCTGAATTACATTTGGAATGGAAAATGATCCGATATCGGGAGGATTTAATATTCTTCCTAATTGACTTACTATTCCACTGGTCATAGAGCCCGTTAAACCAAAGGGACTTCCTATTGCTATTACCTCATCTCCTATTCTAAGTTTTGAAGAATTTCCTAACGGTAATGTATGGAGTGTTTGGGGATCTGCATTTACTTTGATTACAGCAAGGTCTGCAAATGGATCAGTACCAGTGACCTGAGCTGTGTAAGAGTCTCCATTGTGAAATACAACTCTGATCTTCTGATAGTCTGCTACAACATGATTGCTTGTAATTATATGTCCGCTGAGGTCATATACAATACCTGAACCAATGGCTCTATCTGAAGAATTATCACTTGTTTTACGAACTATGATCTGAACAACTCCGTCTTGAGATTTAGAAAAAAGATCTGCCAAGCTCAAATGTGATGCAGGATTTGATTGAACCATACTTCCGAGTGGTGTGACAGTTTGATGTGTTAGATCTGTTTTTTGTTGTCCGGATGCAAATGCAAATACCAAAATTAGTACAATTATTCCATATGTTCCACCTAAAATGACAGTCGTCTTATCCAAGAATCTAAAAGTATCTGAGGTTACTGTATAATCCTTACTCACAAATTAATGGAATTTTGTACTGTTTCTGATATGGAATATGTTCTTCCTCGCCACACCAAGGTATTGCTTCTTTTGGCATGTAAAATTCCCGTTGCAAATCCTGCTATTATTACTGAACTACCAATTGGGGCAAATAATGCGTGTCGGAATCCTAGTGATAGTCCCTTCTTTGCGTCTATGGTACTTCCTATATAGAATAATCCAACAGAAATTAGTGAAATCCCACATAGGATGCCAAATGATTCTGAGACGTGGATAAATATTACAGAATATGCCAGAATTGGAAATGGCATGAATAACAAGAAAAGTACTGCAAAGAATATTCCTACTGCTATTTTGTTTGATTGTATGTAGAGTGGAATCATTAACCTCTTGAGGGCGTGCCATAAAGTGGTCCAATCTCTTGCCCATATTGCTTCAACTAGATGTTCACCACGTACCATTTTTAGCTTAAATCCTTGTTCTTTCACTTTTTTGCCTAATGCTCCATCTTCAACAATTTGATTTTTTACTCCCTCATGAGTTCCTACTGATTCATACGTTTTCCTTTTTATTATGAAAAAACTACCGAAAAAATACCCTGTCTTTTTAGAAGGATCGTTTACTCTTAAAGCAGAAAATCGTGTATGAAGAAAAGTCGATAGCACTGGTAAAGTGACTTTTGTCCACCAATCAAGACAGAGCATCTTTGGAATTACTGTGAGTGCATCTAATTCTTCACTCATGAGATGATCCACTGCAAGAGAAATTGTTCTTCGTGAATGAAATGTATCTGCATCAGTAAATAACAACAGTTCACCTGATGCTTTTCTGAACCCCTCTATGCACGCCCAATTCTTTCCTGTCCATTTTTCTGGTTTGGGTTCTGCTAGAACATATACTACTTTTGAATTTTCTATGGAGATTTTTTTTATTATATTGCCTGTGTTATCTTCTGATCTATCATCGATTGCTATTATTTCATAATTTTTGTAATCTTGGTCTAAAAGGGAATTTATGCATTTTTCAATAAATGGTTCTTCATTTCTAGCTGGTAGAATTATAGATACTTTTGGAGTATGATGTGGTCTAGGATTGAATTTATCTAAAAAAGGCGAATCTCGAAAAGTAACCCACATTGATTTTATTAGAAATATCCATGCTATTGCAACACCTAACAAAATAGATGCCAGAATGTAGTTGATTATGTCTACAAAAAAATACATTTGTCTATCTCTGAGATTCTTGCTTTATGCTCTCAAGGGCTTGCTCAGTTCCACTTTGAATGTGTTTTTTTATCATACCTGTAAACATACCCATCATCCCTGATAGTTTCATATTCCATAAAACATCAAGTCGTGTCTTATTTTCTAATGGAATAAGCGTAATTGTCTTGCTTCCCTCAATGATTCCTTTGGTAAATTGAACATGTATCTTCTCTTTAGGATAAAGTGTTACAGTCTGCATGCATTTTGAGTCTTTGAACGCTATGGTAACTTCTCTCGTTATGATATTTCCCTCTTTTGAGATATTTCTTACCTCTTTGGTTCCTCTCCAAAATTTTGGCTCGGAATCAAGATCAGACACTAAACTCCATACCTTGTCTATGGGGGAATCAATCTCAATGGATGCTTGAATCTGTACCATGAGAGAGTTCTTTTTTCTTCATATTTATGTTATAACACGATAAGAACAACTGTTGGTAACTCACTCTTTTATTCCGAAATCAATTTTAATCTCATAATTTGATACATGTTGTGACTCTGATTACTTATGATGATTTTGCAAAGCTGGACATGCGTGTAGCTAAGGTAATCGAGATTGAAAAAATTCCGGGAAAATCAAAAATTGTAAAAGGTGTGATTGATCTTGGAGATGAAAAACGTGATGTTATAATCGGTGGGGCGGAATACTATCTACCAGAGGAACTGGTAGGTAAAACAGTCATAGCACTTGTAAATCTAGAGCCTAGAAAAATTGGAGGAATTGAATCCGGTGCCATGCTTCTAGCAGCTGATCTAAATGACAAGCCTTTTTGGCTAACAGTGACTGACGATGTAACATTAGGCACTAAAATAAAATAATTGATTTGAAAAAATTAGAACTTTAGGTTTTTTGCCACAGTGCTTTGATTTGATATAATTTTTCCAGGATTTAGAATATTTTGAGGATCGAACTGTTTTTTTATCTTTTTAAAAATAGTATATACTTCATTATTATATTGCAATTTTACAAACTCTGATCTTGCAAGCCCATCCCCATGTTCTCCTGTTATGCTTCCACCAATTTCTACTACGCTGGAAAAGAACTCGGAGGCGATATTCTTGATGAGATGCTTATCTTTTCTCTTTAGGATGGGTCTTATGTGTAGATTGCCGTTTCCAGCATGTCCGTAAATGATCATTTTTAGGTCATACTTTTTGGTAATAATGTCTAGTATTTTTAGCAGTAATGGAAGTCTTTTTACTGGTACTACTGCATCCTCTATGAGAGTAGGCATCGTCTCGTTCTTTGTAATACTTTTAAGACTAAATGCAAGAGCAGAATTTCTAAAACTCCATAACTCTTTGATTTTATTTGTGTTTGATTCAGTTCTGATTATTTCACCTGAAATGATTTTTTGAATGTAATTCTTATTGTGTTCAATCTTGTCATCAAATTCTACAAAAAGCAGACAACCTACCTGTGAAGGTATTTTTATTTTGATGTGCTTTACAATGTTATTGTCTACAAGTTCAACAGCTGATGGCTTTAATGATATGATTCTTGGAACGTCTTTTACTGCTTCTAACAATGTTTTGTAATGTATGACAAGTAACAAAATCTTCTTTGGGTATGCATACGTTCTAATTTTTGCAGATGTTACTATGCCAAGAGTTCCTTCCGAGCCTGCAATAATTTTATGCGTGTCTTTTTTTGAGTGAATCTTGTCAATTCTATATCCACATGAATTCTTGGACACTTTTGGAAATGATTCTGAAATCTTGGGTGGTATGATGCCGATAATTTTTTTTAAATCCGTTTTATTAGGCAATTTTATTATCTTGCCAGAAGAATTTATCATTCTAATTTCAATTAGATTGTCTATAATGCTACCGTATTTCAAAGAGTGAGTCCCACTGGCATTAGTTCCAATCATTCCTCCAATAGTACAGAATGGACCTATGGAAGGATTTGGACCTATGAACCTACCATGTTTTTTCAATATTTTATCAAGACGTCCCTTGAAAACTCCTGTGCCCACTTTGACATAATTATTACCAAGTTTTATCTCATCAAGATTTTTCATGTCTATTATAATCCCCTTTCCTAAAGCACTGCCAACAAGTCCTGTTCCTGCTCCTCGAGGAGTTACTGAAATTTGGTATCTTTTTGCAAATCGTATAATTTTGATTATGTCTGATTCATTACGAGGGATAACTACAACTGATGGCCTTGAGATGTATGAACTTGAATCGACTGAATAAAAATTTCGAGTGTAATTATCCCATAAAACAGTACATTTTACTATTTTAGATAATCTAACTCCTATTTCATTTGTATTCATGACAGTACGTGAGTAACATATGTTTAAAATGATTTAATTTTTTGAAAGACTTAATTTGGCAAAAAAAGTTCTTTTTGTTATTGGATTTTAATGCAACAAGTCTGGACAAGCTTTTCAGCTCTAGTGATAATTCTAACCCGCTAATGTGGATGGTTTGGATTGTGCCTATCTTTATTTTTATGTTGTATGGGCAAAGAATTCAGCTTTACATAACTTCCTCTGACATTAACAGGGGGCTTGAAAAATTGAAATCTTATCGAGACGATACTAGAAAAGAACTAATTGATTATATAAAAAACACTCTAAAACCTTCTGAAGATCCTACGTTAAAACTTGATAGATTTTTTGAATACTTTACAATAATGCCGTCAGATATGGATCCTAACGGAATTGTTCCAAAAATTAGACATATTATGAGAACAAGAGAAGATTCCACTAGAGACCAAGTCAAAAGTCTGTCCCAAAATATCAGTCATCTGGAAATAAGTAAGATTACTAACATTTTGGAAGCAGTAGCTACATTGCAATTGTTATACAAAATGGTAAGACACTTTTTCCTAACTGCAAAGAAGCAAAATAACTTTCCATTAATTTTACCTTTACAGATGATGATGCCTTTTATCATGGAAGAAGCAGAAGCACTCAAGATTGCAGTGTCTGCATTCAAACAAGGACAACCAATTGGAGATGGAATAGGTCCTATGATTGTTGGAAAAATGATGCTTGATACAGAAAAAAAATCAATTGCACTTGAGACGGTATGGAGTGAAAAAGACTTTGAAGGAAGAAAACTCTGTTTCATGAAAGCTGAAGGACCTGCTGCAACAGTTGGAAGGCCTGCTGATGCACTTGAGAAAATTCTTGCTGAAAAGAAACCTGACATAATCGTGATGGTTGATGCAGCACTAAAGCTCGAAGGTGAAGATACTGGCTCTATTGCACAAGGATTTGGAGCAGCAATTGGAGGAATTGGTACTGAAAGATTCCAAATAGAAGAGGTTGCAACAAAGCACAATATTCCGATATATGCAATTGTGATAAAACAATCAATTAAAGAAGCAATTACTCTGATGAAAAAGGAAATTGCTGACTCTTCGGATATAGTCTCATCTCAAATTTATGATATTATCCGGGCTAATACATCAAAAGACCAATGTGCTCTAGTTATTGGGGTTGGAAATACCATTGGAGTTGCACAATGATCTTTAGAAAAAAGAAGGAAGTACTTGACCCGTATTCAATTGAGCAATGTACTAGTTGCAATAAAACTAACAAGCGACAATTCAAAGAAGGTGACTTTATCTTTAAAACCATGGAAAAATGCACTTCATGTGGTAGTGGCCAAATAATAATATCGAAAATTTTTGGCGAACTTATCAAATAGTGGTTACAGTAACACCATTCTCTTTTGGAATAAATGTGTGCTCTGCTTGGGCAACTCTTTGTTCATTTGCCTCCACAAGTATTGGGTACGAACGAACAACTTTGTTTTTAATTGATCTTTCGATTAGATCTCTTGCAGTCTTTTCATTATACTCTGGTATGAGCCATCTTAATGCAAATGGTAACATGTTGAATTTTTGCCAGATGGCATCGATTAGTTTGTTTACCTCTTCATCCTTTGTTCTTTTTCTTGTAATCAATGAGAAAATATTTCTAATTTTACCTTCTCGAACAAAACCTGAACCTTCTGGAGTAGTGACAAATGGCTCACATGCATATGCCTCTGTGGATTGAAATGAGAATGAACCTATTGACCATATGTTTGGAACAGATTTACCTGCATGAATTGTATATTGTTCAAGAGAATGACCACTGAGGTTTGCTATTGGAATTCCACCCATCTGTTTTACTGTGTTCTCTATTGTCTTTCCAACATCACTTGATTTTGTACCTACTCGAATGATTGCCATAGCTTCTCTAAGAGCAGACTCTGCGGCTTGTACTAGAAAATCATATTTTGGTTCATAACACACAGTAACTGCAGTATCTGCAATGTGCCCATTTATTTGGACACCTAAATCAATTTTTAAAAGATCAGTGTCTTTGACTGTAATGGTATCATTAGGTTCAGCAGTATAATGAGCTGCAATTTCATTTAAACTGACATTGACTGGAAATGCACATCTTCCACCTTTACTCTCAATTTCTTTTTCGATAAAATTGCATATTTCTTCAAGAGTAGAACCTACATGGTTCTTTCTTCTTGCATTCTCTCTTACCTCTGATGCTATTTTTCCAGCATTGATGTAATCCTGTAATTGCAACAATTATGCCTTAATTTGGTTTATTATTTAAAATCATCATATGATATGAGAAGATTAAATTGGGGACATTTTTGTGCAATCACATCGGGATCGTGGTCTAGCTTGGTATGATTCGGGTTTTGGGTACCTGAGGTCGTCGGTTCAAATCCGGCCGATCCCACTTTTATGTTTTAGGCATGTTTGAGATTTGAATAAAATGCAACTAGTTATTATCGGACCTTGACTGATTATGATAGCCAGGCGATGAAGAAGAGTTAGAGACATGACACAAGATGAATGCCAATTCAGTGACTCTGAGTTCTGGCATATCTATTTATTGAAATGTTCTAGCCCTAGATTAAATTGAAATTTGAAAAACGCGAAATTCTCCTGATTGTAGGAATTTTGTGTATTATGATAGGAGTGATGGCATTACCTGGCATGAATCTAATTTATGCAATACTGATTGCAATTTTACTATATTTTGCAATGAAAGTATTTGTTGGAAGAAAAAAGAGACAGATTCTAAGAGATGTTGGTCAGGGTATTTGCGCCGTCTGTGGAGCAAAAATCACTGAAAATAAATGTCCTAAATGTGATTCAGACAAGCAAGAAAAAACATAGTATTGTAACTAATTTGGTACGAATTATACGTACGACTTATAATGCTTGAAAAGAATCTTTTGATTATGCGGACTGGGGCATATTGGGCATTAACAACTAGCTCAACTTTTCCACAATCAACACCTAAAATTCCAAACATAGCCTTGAAATGGTATTACAGATGAAATATTCAAACCCGTACCTTATTGCAGGAATTCTAGTCTTACTTGTTATTGGACAAAGTTATGCAGCCAGTGGACAAACGACTCAGATAGCAAACCATGTTGTCATAAATGAAGTTGAACTCAATCCTGTAGGTGATTATACTAAATTGCCAGTACAGTGGGTGGAACTGTATAATCCCACCAGTTCTCCTGTTACTATAGGAGGTTGGTCAATTGGGGCAACTAGTGGATTAAAACAAGCATATGCAATATCATTAGGAACTACAATACAACCTCAGCAATTCATTGTATATCATTATGTACCGCTTTGGCTTCCACAGGCAGGTGCTGTAATACAACTAACAGGATCAGATGGAACCATTATTGATCAAACACCGCCACTTACAGACACGCAAGGAGATGGTAATACTTGGCAGAGAACCTATGATGGTTATAACACTGGTTCCCAAAGTGACTGGGTATACAAGAGTGGAACACCTGGATCTTCAAATGGTTCACCTCCAACAACTTCTGTCACTAGCCAGCTTACAATGTCTGTTTCAACCGACAAACAGAATTACATTTTTGGTGATATAGTAAACATTGACGGTCAAGTTTCACAAATTGTACCAAACATAGCAGTAACTTCAATTCCTACGACTGTTAATCTAGTTGTCTCGGGACCAAATGGATTCAAACAAACATTTTCACTATATCCTGGAACTGATTTCAAGTTCTCAACATATATGAAAACTGATCAAGTCTTGGGATTTACTGAAGGAATTTACACAATTTCTGCATCGTACGGAGGTATTCAAACATCATCTACTTTTTCACTAGGTTCTGCTGCTTTTGTTCCTCCTGCACAGATTGCACCTACTACGATGGTCATATCTACAGACCGTTCTAATTATACAGTTTCAGAACCTATCATACTTACAGGAACTGTTTCAACAGTAATACCACTTACTCCAGTACAATTCAAGGTATATGATCCGACTAATGTAGTAGTTTATCAGGGAACCATCTTTCCTGATTCTCAAGGAAAATTAACTACTGTAAATGCATATCAAAGCAGTGCGGGCAGTTCTGGATTGCTAATCAACGGAGTAAATCCGATTTATGGAATATATCGAGTAGCCGCAACTTATGGTGGTACTTCAGCTTTTACTACTTTTGTATTATCTCAAGCGCAAATACAAAGTCAGCCAATTCTAGTAACTACTGACAAAAAGGTGTATGCTCCTGGTGATACAGTAACAATTACAGGCAGTACTCAACTACACGGATTACAAAATTCTGGACTATCTCCAACAGTTGACATAATCCAAGTTTCATACACAAATGAATCTAGATCAGTACCAGTATCATTTCATGTTACATCTTTTGTAAATGTTCAATCTGATAACTCATTTACATATCAATTTACTATACCTGCTATATCTGATAGAATTGGAAATTATGGTGTAACGGTAACATCGCCATTTGGAACAGCTTATACTACTTTTGTAGTCTCGGCAAATCCCTCCACTTATGTTGCTGTTAATAACGGACCATTTTCAATGTCTACTGACAAGTCATCATACGTATATGGGGATTCTATTCTTATTTCAGGTCAAGTCAGACCTGATCTGATATCCAGCACTGGTGCAGCACAAGTTATGATATCGCTTTTCAATTCTACTGGAGGTCAGGTATATTCACAAACTAGTTTTCTTAGTGGCTCTTCAAGCAGTCAACAATCAACAGCATTGGCCTTCTCTGCACTTCCTGATGTGAATGGATATTATTCTCTAAAACAAAATGTTATACCAAATATTTTCAGTGTAGGCACATATACTCTTGTAGCTCATTTTGGTGCTAGTCTGCAAACATCTACCTCTTTTTCAGTTTCAAATCCTCTTAATGGTAGTGCATCAAATCCAATTTCTGTAAGTACTGACAAGAACGTTTACGGTATAGGCAATACCGTTCAATTGAATGGACAAATTGCTTCTTCTGTTGGTACTGATTCTTATACGCTGACATTGGTAAAACCATCTGGCAATATAATCACATTTCCATTACAGGTAACTAATGGACTATTTTCGTGGAATTGGATTGTACCACAAACTGATACTTCTGGTAGTGCTGTTATTACTACTGATAGATCTGCCTCATCTGTTGTAGACCTCACACGTACTGTTTATGGAATATATCGAATAACAATTAGCTCAGCGCATGCAAGTACTGGATTATTTTTCCAAGTCTCTAATAACCCTCAACCCAATCAAAGTTTATCGCCTCTTACAGTAGTTACTGATAAAACAAATTATCTCTCAACTGATGTGGCAAGTATCTGGGGTCAGGTAATCCCACCTCAAAATGCTGCAACTGCTGTGGCAAACTCGATAGTTGCTGTCACGGTATATCAAAATGGACAGCAGGCATATCAAGGCACTGCAACTGTCAACCAGGGAGGTCAGTATTATATTACAATTCCATTCCATCCGGGTATTTGGACAAATGGAACCTACAATCTTTATGCACAATATCTTGGAAATCAAGTCACAACCTCGTTTAATGTATCAGACCCATTTTCCACAAGTTCTGGCGGTCTACGAGTTATCATGATTACAGATTCTGACAAGTATCTTCCAGGTCAGACTGTCTTGATAACTGGACGAACTAGCAGCATCGTCTCTATCCAAAATGTAGACCTTGCAATTGGTATGACAAATGACACTACTATCAGTGAGGGGCAAGTAACGTCACTGACAGGAATTACGATACCATCAACCACAGTTCCATTTGATCAATACGGTTCCTTTAGTTATGATTATAAAATTCCAAGCAATGCAAAACTTGGTAACTATACTATAGTAGCTCAAGTTCCATTTGGAGCCTTTAATGCATACTTTAATGTAGTAAACCAACTACCAAGTAAAATCCTAGTCCCAATTGTAACAAACCAAACACAAACCACTCCAACTAATGTGACTTCAATTACTTCTATACCAACAACCATCCCTTCAACTATTGGCCCAGTTGAAAAACCATCCCAATCAACTAACATGTTTATCTCAAAAACCAACCAAATCCCTGACTCTGTCATCCCTATAACACTAGGTGAGAAATCTGTTGCCGGCATGACCTATTATCCCAGACAACTTGACGGTTTGCTTAGAGTAAATCCTGGTAATGAAAATGATGTTAGTATCAAAGTGAGTTCACAAAATGGAACTTGCGTTATAGGTCAAGATTCAAACTGCATTGTTTCACAATCCACCGTCCAGCCTAGCCTGTCATATAGAGTTGTGATGATTGATGGCAAAGATTTCCTTGTTGGCTATTCTGGAACTGGGCTTAGACTGCAACAATTTAGTATCATGCCTGCAATCGCAAATGATGTGATGCCTGATGGACAATGGACTGTAGATGTAATCAAAAAAGATCAAGTTACTAGATTCTATTATCAAGTAACATATGTTGGAAAGTAATTCTCAATCTCAAGAAATTTATTCCTGATTAAAACACTAAAACAAGATGCAAATCCAAGTTCTCATGTTTGAGCAAGATGATCCTGCAAAATGTACTGCTGCAAAACTTGTAAAATTTGGCATTGCCAAGCGCATAAAACATCTATCTGGAAAAGACATGATTCTTAATCCCTTTGCAAAAGAATTTGTTCTAAGATCTGATCGAGATTTGACCAAGTCAATTACTGCAATTGATTGCTCATGGGAATTGGCACAAAATATGTTTCTCAAAAAATTTGAAGGTCTATCACGAAAACTTCCTCCTCTTCTTGCAGGTAACCCTGTTAATTATTCTAAAATAGGAAAACTTACAACTGCCGAAGCAATTGCCGGTGTTCTTTATATCCTGGACTTTGATGAACTTGCTAATTCTATAATTAATAAATTCAAGTGGGGACATACATTTTTTGATCTTAACCAATACTTGTTAGAAGATTATTCTAATGCTCAAACTATGGATGATGTCATAAAAATATCAAAGGAATATGGCTTGGAACCATAACGGCTTTTCAAAACTTCTACACATGATTTAGAAAAATTATATTTTTGGTGAAAAATATTCCTCATCCGAAGGAGCCTTCTTTCTGGGCTGTAATTTAAGAAATCTGCGATAAATGTTATAAATTATTCTATTTTCTTTTAATCTGGGTGCTATCATCTGCCAGAAATATCTTGCTTTGATGTTTGAAAATCTGGAATCTCTTACAACAAATACACTATATCGAGATTTTTCCACAATCTCCATTGTTCTTGGACTGAATGCCTGATCTGATTGATTTCCAGCTCCTACTATTACAATCTCTGGTTCCTTGTTTAGATTCTCAAGTAAATCTTTGATAACTTCAGAGCTTGTGGGATAAACTCGTTCCACTGGTACTTTTCTAAGATCAAGATCAAACATTTTTTCATTAATTCTGCTTAGGATATCTCTTTCTTCTTCTGGAGATTCCACAACACCTCGTATGATTCGTATCTTACTTCCTATGATATTGGAAAACGCATGTGCAATCTCAATTCCTAAATCTGAATGTCTTCCCTTGTCATACGACACCACTACCTTAGACAATTCAGTTTCAAATTCTTTCTTAATGCTTACTCCAAGAATGTCACAAGTAGTAAGAGAAAGCAGTTTTCTATTATTTCTAAGATCAAAGAAATCCATGATGAGCAGATTTATTCCCTGTTCTTCAGCAGTTGCAAGAATTGCCTCTGTGTTGTCATGCGATAGTCTTACTAGGTACCTATAATCTGAGAAGCCTGGAATTTTTTTTAACTCATCAAACGACTTTGTGATTGGTTCTGCAAATCTGTGACCCATTGAAAGAGGGATTTGGAGAGGTATTGTTGCCACATTTAAAAGTGAAATCTCTCCATCTTTGTCTTTGGCAATGGTGGATGCAATCTTGACTAGCTTTTCAATTGTCTTTTTGTTGAAAACTACCATTATACGATAATTCTTTCTTTCTGCTGGACCTATGTTTGCAACCAAAGGTGCATAATGTTCTATTTCTTTTTTGGATATGTGCAACTTGTAAATTGAAAATCCAATTAATATCCAAATGATTGCAATTACCCAGCTTAATGGATTGTAAACTAACAGAAATATTGCCAATCCTGCTTTGCATATTATTCCTATGATTGGCATGAGCGGAAATAGCGGAATTTTAAATCCATAATCAAGTTTGTTACCATATAATCTTCGAATGTTGATTCCAGCCCAGTTTACCTGTGTGAAAAGAAAAAGGAACATGACTCCTGCCACAAGTGCAATCTGCTCTAATGGGAGCCATGATGCCATGATCAACATGATAAACCCTGAAGCAATTACTGCAAAATGAGGTGTATGATATTTGGGATGGATGGAACTGAAAATGTATGGAAGATTGTATTGTCTACCCATTGCAAAAGATACACGACTTGAAGAAAATGTAGTGGCACTAAGAGCAGCTATGCTTGAAACAATACCTCCCACAAATACCAGAATTGTTCCATATGGGATTAGATACTGCGCTGCCTTTGCAATTCCAACATCCTGATTGTCACCAATGTATTGCCATACCTCCTTACCAATCTTTGAAGAATCAAGACCTCCTAGAAAGACAAAAGTAAAAACCACGTAAAGTACAGTTACAGTTCCCAATGTGATAAAAATCGCTCTTGGTATATTTTTCCTTGGGTTTTTTACTTCTTCACCAGCTTGGACAATTATTTCATATCCTTCAAAAGCGATAAATGTTATTCCCATTGCCAAGATGAAGCCCGTTATACCTTTTGGGATAAAATGCTGAAAGTTTACTGCCCAGCCATGATTAACAAAACTCATTGCATAGATTCCGGATGCTATGAGAATTATGATAATTATGATTTGCATAAATGTAAGTCCGTTTCCAATTTTTCCAGTCAGTGAAACACCTCTGTAATTTACATATGTGAATAATATTATAGATACCACTGCAATGATTTTGTCTAGTGGGATTCCACCATATTGTGATGACATTCCAATACCTGTTAGTAGACTACCAACAAAATCTCCAATTGAGACCGCATACAAACTACCTGCTATCATGTGAGCAAACCATGCTATCCATCCACTGATGAACGCATTTGGTCTTGGAAGGCCTTCTTTTACCCATCTGTAACCGCCACCTGCTTCTGGAAATGCAGAACCTAACTCTGCATATGTTAATGCGGTAAAGAAACTGATTATTCCACTAGCTAAAAATACAATTAGAAGTGCAGGTCCTCCCTCAAACATTGCAGGACCTACTAGATTAAAGATAGAACCACCAATCATGGCGGCAATCCCAATCATTGTTATGTCTAATAATGAGAGACTGCGAACAAGTCCGGCATGAGAGTCATGTGTCATGTGAATATATCGGTGAGGTCTAGATGGATGAATAAATCTCTACTCGTTATCTATAACAGGCACACAAATTTACTAAATGTGAGACATGCCTTATGATTCCAAATTCTTTCATACTAATACTAAAATAGCAAATTGGATACTTGGTATCAGGTGCGAGCCGGTGAACGATCACTGCCACGGCAGAGGAAACTCCTCCCTCCATGCAGCAAGTGCGATCCGGAGACGGATAGTCAGAGATGATTGGCAACAGCACAGAAAAAAATCTAACCTGGAGTACTATGATGGTAAAGCCTGAGGTTTCCAGCAAGGAATGAAAAATCTGTCCCGCGCGGAGAAAGGCCAAATCAAACAATAAGCGCTGCACTTTGTTTAGGTAGGCCGCATAGCGAAATATCGTTAAAACAGAAGGAGGGTTACGGCTGGCACGCACTTTTTTTTAAAAGGAAATTTTTTAAAAATTACTCTTTCTTTTTCTTTTCTTCATCAAACTTGTCCACCCAGTGCTTTCTTTCTTCATACTGGAATGTTGGAGGCGGACTAGTGTCTACACCTCTCTTCATAGCGGCTTTCATTTTTTGATTACTAAACCAGAAAACTCCTATTGCAATTATTACTGCAAATCCTGCC
>Ga0209517_10000769_pt1 | contig 52775 bp, 52 predicted proteins | sample PeaSoiMetSII2010_FD_187695 | JGI IMG/M metagenome (GOLD analysis project Ga0209517, IMG submission 187695) | Peat soil microbial communities from Weissenstadt, Germany - SII-2010 (SPAdes) (version 2) | ecosystem: Environmental > Terrestrial > Soil > Wetlands > Peat | place: Germany...
TCACCCCCCCCGCCCAAGCGGAGCTTGGACGCGCCCAACCTCCGGAGTTCAAACGATTGCGATAGGCCGGGCTCCCCGCCTCTCTCACTTGCCGGCACGTACGAAAGCGCCGGTGGTCGCGTTAATCACACCGATACCCTTCCTGTCAGTCTCGCTCGTGCCGTAAATGACATACCAGACGGGTATGTTCTGCTGCTTGTCCTTGAGCAACACGTACGTGATGGGCTGCTGTGGATCCTTCTTCACGATGGCGTCGCCTCCGTGTTGCTGGGCGATCGCGAATGCCTTATCCGTATCGGTTTTCAGCAGGTACTGCGAAAAGATAAGACCGGCGGATTGGGCGTTGTAGACCCCGTCAGCCCCCTCGGTTGAAACTCCGAACGGCGGCGCATCCGGCCGGCGGCCTCCCGAGCAAACGATGGTCTTGACGGCCCGGCGAGCGGGCGAGGCAAAGTACCCTCGCCAGACGGTTGATTTTCCATCCTGGCCGGTGGTTTCCGGGGTGAGAACGGATTCCAACCGGGCTGGCTGAGCATCCGGCGACCACTTCATGGCGAGACCCATCATTCGGTTGAATGCCTCCTGACCGGTGTAAAGCACGGGTTCCTTACTCTGCGGCTGTGCGGCGGAGGCCGGCTTTTCGGGCGTGCTCTCCTTCGGCTTATTCTCGGGTGAGCTACACCCTGCGGTCAGGATTGCAACGCTCATGACACTAAGAGCAAATGCGAGACGATATAATTTCATGTTCCGTTCCTCCAAGAGTATTTTGAACCCATATCCTGGTTTATCGCGACTACTTTTTCTGCCCCATCACAGTGTCTTACGACCAGGCAGATCAGATCCGTCGTGATCGGGTCCCGTTTAAACAGGAATCTCTTTTTTCAAATCTGAATTCGCCCGAATTGTACTGCTTGTGACGGCTTTTGCAAGACCAAAGCTGCATCTGCAAGCGAAAAGCGGGTGCCCCACTCATCGCGCACTTTGCCATGAGTGGCGTCATCCGTTCAACGTCACCTCGAACGCTCCGGTTCGGTCCTGCAGAAACCCGATGGCCATCAGAACCCGCGCAACGGCAAAAAACGGCCAATACATCCAATATTTTCTACCCATCTTCGACTTTGCGCGTTCATGCTCGGCGCGATCGGTAAGAAAGCGCGCCTCTCCCTCAAACGTCTCGCCTCCGATCGACAGCCTGACCTTGGGTGTTTTCTGCACGTTGCGCACCCACTGCCGATTGACGTTCGCCGTTCCGAGATAGACTCGGTCGCCGTCCACGACAAACCAGATCGTCACCTCGTATGGCTTCCCCGACTTGCGGCCGTAATGCGTGAGTCGTACGGTCTGCCTCGTCGCTACCCGGTTGAGTCGTTCCATATCGGAGTTCTCCGTCGCCTACTTCTACCGCCTCGCGTCGCAAAAGTCAGTGATCGGAGACACGAATGTACAAACGCCGCATGCCCACAGTAGCATCGCGAAGCGTAACATTGAGGAGGTGAAAATCAATGCTCCCAAAATCGATGCTCCCACGATCTCCCTTCGGCTCCGGCCATCGCAAGAGTTGGGTGTTTCATCTTGCGTTCTTCCCGGTCTCCGCAGCAATCGCTCTGGCCCTGCTCTCGGGTGGCGTCACCCTCGCTCTTGCACAGAGCAATAACCCGCAGGGTCAGAGCAAGACAACCAGCGGGGGACCTGACGTCGCTCGCGGAAAGTATGTCGTCGAGGGCGTGGCCATGTGCGGACAGTGCCACACACCGCGCGACAACAATGGAAATCTCGACCGGACCCGATGGCTGCAGGGCGCGCCCGTCCCTTGGCTACCGGCGAAGCCCGACTCGAACTGGCCTCTCAACGCGCCGCGGATTGGCGGCACTCCACCCGCCAGCGACGCTGACATGATCAAACTCCTGACGACCGGGACCTGGACCACCGGTAATCGTCTTCGGCTTCCGATGCCCCAGTTTCGCATGGACCGCAGTGACGCCGAAGCTGTCGTTGCCTATTTAAAGTCATTGACTCCGCAACAGTAGCCGGCCGTGCGCCCCATCCTTGACGTTCTCCGTCAGCGGTGGGATTCGGTCGTGCAAAGCTTGGGATTTTCTTTAATGTCTCGCAAGGCCCGGCCTTCCCCACATCCCCAAAAGATGTCGCCCGGCGGTAACCCCCAGCGGGTTTTAGCATCCAAGTAAACAGGCGCTTTTGCATGTTATACTGGCGTCAGATGGGGTGGCTGGGTACCCCATATCCCTGCCCGAGGATTTCGAAACATGGCCGGTAGCTCTCGCCGTTCACTCTTCCTGATAGTTTTTGTCCTTGCCATGTTCGGCTTGCTGGGAATGTTGTTCGCGCAGAAAATCAGCCCGGCAACCACGCCCAGCAGCGACTCCGACGTCCGCGACAGCTTGAAGCAGTTCACCGAGGTATATGAAACGATCGAGCAGAACTATGCCGACCCGGTGAATGCCGACAAGGCAATTTATAACGGCGCCATTCCGAGCATGTTGCACCAGCTCGATCCGCACTCGAATTTTTTCGATCCGAAATCCTATTCCGCGCTTCGCGAAGAGCAGCGCGGCAAGTATTACGGCGTGGGCATGACGGTGGGCCCGCGCAACAATAAAGTCATCGTCATCGCTCCCTTCGTCGGCACGCCGGCCTATCGCGCTGGCATCCGGCCGGGCGACATTATCGCCGCCATCGACGGCAAGCCCACCGACAACATGAGCACTTCCGACGTTGCCGATCTGCTCAAGGGACCGAAAGGTACTACCGTCCGCATCACGATGTTGCGCGAAGGCGCCGACCATCCGCTCGAATTCGCCGTGGTTCGCGACGAGATTCCGCGCTACAGCGTGGACCTGCACTTCATGATCAAGCCCGGCATCGGTTACATGCACGTCTCCGGATTCCAGGAAACCACCGAGCACGAAGTCGCCGAGGCTCTCGATCAGATGGGCGACCTGAAGGGCCTGGTGCTCGATCTGCGGCAGAATCCTGGCGGACTGCTGAGTGAAGGTGTAGGCGTTGCCGACAAGTTCCTCAAGAAGGGCCAGTTGATCGTCTCGCACCACGGCCGCTCGTCACCGGAAAAACGATACGTCGCGGCCCGCGGCAACGGAGGCAAAGAATATCCGCTGGTAGTGCTGGTCAATCGCGGCACCGCATCAGCCGCCGAAATCGTAGCCGGAGCAATCCAAGATCACGATCGCGGCCTGATCGTCGGCGAGGTAACGTTCGGCAAGGGCCTGGTGCAAACCGTGTATCCCCTCGCCGAAAATACCGGCCTAGCCCTAACCACCGCCAAGTACTACACCCCCAGCGGACGCTTAATCCAGCGCGATTACTCAAACCTCTCTCTCTATGATTACTACTACGCTCGAGAGAACGAAGAAAATAATGCTAACCACGAAGTCAAGCTCACCGATGGCGGACGCACCGTGTATGGCGGCGGCGGCATCACTCCCGACGTGAAGCTGGCGCCGTTCAAGTCCAACAAGTTCCAGGACTCGTTGCTGCAGCACTACGCTTTGTTTAACTTTGCCAAACGCTACGCGATCACTCACAAGATCACGCAGAGCTTCGAAGTGGACGAGGCGCTGCTGCTGGAATTCCGGAAATTCCTCGATGGGGAAAAAATCCCTTACACCGAAGCTGAGATGATCGAGAGCAACGATTGGCTGCGCTCCAACATCAAGAGCGAACTCTTCGTGGATGCCTTCGGCCAGGAGGAAGGCTTGAAGGTGCGGGCCGAAACCGATCCGGATGTGATCAAGGCTCTGGACCTGATGCCGCAAGCGCGCGCTCTGGCCGACAATGCCAAGAAGGTGGTGGCGGAAAGAAACTCGGCCCCCGCGGTCACACGCTAGGCAAGCCTTATTTCGACTCCAATTTTAGGCCCGGGCAACCGGGCCTTTTGCTTTGGTGAGAACTGAGAACTTCGCTCTTGAGTGTGGGCTCGGAAAGCCCTAAAGTAAAGGAAGCGAAACGCGCGGAGGCACCTGTCTGCCAGCGGCGATCATGGTTCAATCTGGGCCCTGGATTTTCGTGCCTTGGATTCCCGCGGTGCTGGTGGCGATGAGTGCGGGATTTCTCGACTGGCGTTGCCGGCGGATTCCGAACTGGCTCACGGTGTCGGGCCTAGCGGCCGGCGTCGCAGTCAACACGATTCTCTACCGCTGGCCGGGACTGAAGGCCGCATTGCTGGGGACGGCGCTGGGCCTGGGGCTGCTATTGCCTTTCGTTCTGGTCCGCAGCCTCGGCGCCGGAGACTGGAAGCTGGCCGGCGCTTTGGGAGCTTGTCTCGGCTGGCGGCAACTGCTTTCCGTGTTGATGGGCACGATTCTGGTTGCGGGAGTCATGGCGCTGGCCGTGGTCATATGGAAAGGGCGGCTAAAACGGACGCTCTTGAACATCGCGCATTTGCTGGCGGCGTTGTTCAGTTTGCGGATGCCTGGGTCTGAGGTATCGCTCGACGATCCGCAGTCAACAAGAATTCCGTTTGGCGTGGCCATGGCGCTTACGGTTTTGTTTTATGGGATGGGCAGAGCGATGGGGAAAGTGTGATTTGTCATTTGTCATTCCATTTATGATTTGTCATCCCGAGCGAAGCGAGGGATCTGCAGTTTGCTGAAAATCAAACGAATCGTGCGCAAATTCGGAAACACTGAGGGCGCGGAGATCGCCGAAGCCGCGCTGGTGCTGCCCTTGCTGTTCATGCTCCTGTTGGGCATCATCTGGTTTGGACGGGCCTTCAACATCTACTCGACCATCCAACAGGCGGCGCAGCAGGGGGCGATCGCCGCGGCGCGGGCGACGTGCGCCACGTGCGGAAATGTCGAAGCCACCCCTGCCGCGGTGGACACCGTGGTTTATACGATGATGCAAGCTGACAACCTTCTTCCCAGCCAGATCCAGCTGCCAGCCAATCCTCCAAATTGTGGTCCCGGGCAGCCCTGCAGCGCGTGCCCATCGCCGCCGGGTGGCGGGTGTACGAAGGCGGCGGGCAGCAACATCTATGTCTGCCAAAATGTTCAACTGAATCCCACGGCCACCCCCGCGCAATGTGGAAGCGTAGTGAGCTTTCAGTATCCATTCTCGTTCAACCTTCTGTCCTTCACACCTCTGGGGTCGGTTACGCTGTCGGCGCAGGCCCAGAGCAGGATGGAGAACTAGATGGCACGCGTCCGGATTCCGCCGCGCCGCGAAAGGGCCCACTTCTCGAAAAGCGCGAGAAGTGGGGCGCCAGTTCCAGTCAGCTTAGGGAAAAACGAGGAGGGCGCGGCTTTACTGGAGTTTGCCATCGTACTGCCGCTTCTGGTGGTGTTCGTCGTGGGCATCTTCGATTTCAGCGGCGCTTTCAACCAGAAGCAGAAAATCGAGCAAGCCGCGCAGGAAGGCGCGATCGTTGCCGGCGCTCAGCCGATGAGTGACATCGCAACGAGCAACGGCAACCCGGACTCTCTGCAACCGGTGGTGACCGCAGTTTTCAATTCGCTGGTCGGCAGTGGAGTGCTGCCCAACGGAACCTGCACGCCTCCGGGTGTGGCCTCCGGCGGCCCGAACCTGACGTGGACTTACACGATTTCGGGGTGTCCCGATAATCTGGTCATCACCATCGACCGCGGGTCGGTATCCACCTCGACGTCGCCGGCAATCGTCGGCACCACCGTTACGGTTGCATATCCATATCATTGGCGATTCAATAGTGTGATCCAATTGTTATTCCCGGGCCCGAGCGGCTATGCGGCTACAACGCAGGTGACCGAGAGCGCTACGGTCCACAACCAGATGTGAGGAAGCGTGCGACGACATCGAACCCAGTTGCGATATAGCTTGCGGTGCGGCTCGCGCCACAACCCCGAGGAAGGGGTCGTCATTAGTCTGGTTGCGGTGTTCATGCTGTTTGTCGTCGGAGCGATGGCGGCGCTTTCGATTGACGTAGTGACGATGTACACGGCACGCAGCGAGGCGCAACTGGCGGCCGATGCCGCGGCCTTGGCGGGGGCACGTGTGCTAGCCAACTCTGGGATGACTTCGTATCCTGGCGTCGCGTGGGTGTTTAGCGCGGATAATCTCGCCAAAGGGGTCGCCGTTCAGGTAGCGGAACAGAGCCAAGTGGGAGGAACGTACCTGACCGCCGCCAACGTCCTTCCCCCTGTTTTTGGTGGAACCGATACCAACCCTACTGTCACCGTGAAGGTGCAAATAACCAACCTTCCAACATTCTTCGCGCGCATCTGGGGGACTAAGTTCGTCACAGTGGGTGCGTCAGCCACGGCGGAAGCTTACAACCCATTAAGAACGAGTGGCTCTGTTGGGGCGACCACCCCGGTCGCTCCCACTTGTGTGAAACCGTGGCTGCTGCCGAACATAGACCCTACCAATTCCCCCAACCCCATTTTTGACCCCGTCTCTGGCGCCATCACCGCGGGGTCGAACCTGCTGGGTTGGTCTTCCAGCACCCCCGTCACCGGAGTACAAATGAGTCCCCGCTGCGGCGCCTCTGGCAACTGTGCCGGCCCCCCTGCCCCAGCGCGTTGGAGCTATTATCCCGGGGATGACGCAACTTTCCCACACCCGAACAACTCGCTGCCCACCTGCAGCTTGATACCAACGCTCACTGACTATCAGAAAAGTATTGTGGGTTGCATTCAGACTCCGATCTCGTGTAACAGACCGGCCACCAATATCGACATCAGCAATTATCCGCCCCGAAACGCCGAAACAGCGGACGCGGTGAACTGTCTGACCCACGCGGCGACGGGCAACGGCGATACGGTCACCACCAATCTCACGCCGCCGCCGGTCGGGCCTTTCGAATTCGTCGCGGGCGCCGACAATCCGGTTGCCGTTGCCTATCCAGCGCTCGCATTACAAGACGTGATGGTCAGCGACTCCCTGGTCACGGTGCCGGTATTTGACACTGCTTCCTTCACTCCAGGGAGCAACACCGTGACGATCGTAGGCTTCGTTCAACTGTTTCTGAATCCCGACGGCGCAGCAGCCCCCCCTAGCGGTGATGTGAGCACCACCGTCATCAATATCGCCGGTTGCGGAACCGGCGCCACAGGGACGCCGATTCTGGGCAACGGCGCGTCTCCGGTGGCGGTGCGGCTGATCTCGCCTTAGTGGTATTCGAATCCAGTGCGGGCAATCTTAGGAGGGTGTGCCCTTGGGGCACAGGCGTGGAATCGCACCTTGCGCACAGAACGCGCAACGATGGGGCACCCAAACTTAGTTGGTGGTCTCCGAAGAGTCCTAGAAAATGCTGGGGTCGCGGCGGGTCAGGAGGACGCGCTCAAGGGCTAGTTCGTTGCCGACAAAAATAAAGTTGTAGGGTGAGCCGTTCAGCAGCGCTGCCAGCACATCGCGCGCCGGGGCCGGACCCAGATCGGCGAACACTTCTTCCTGCTCGGCGCCGGCGGGAACGGCAATCTCGGCCTGCGTCTGGCGCTGCACTTCGAACAACACTTGCGCTAGCGTAGCTTTCTCGGCGCGGATGCGGAGCATCCCGTTTTCAAAGGTCACGGTCACGAGCGGCTTCGGCGGCGGCGCTACACTGACGGCGGCGGGAAGCCGGAGCGCCGTCGCCTTGGAAACTGCGGTAGAGACTCTCGGGACCGCAACATTTGTGCCCGCGGCAAGCGAGGCATTCCGAAGTTTGGCGGCGCTTGCAGCCGACCCATCGGGAGACCCGGCTCGGGCGGCGGTGACCGGACCCAGCTTTACAACGATCGCATTCTGAATCGTCGAAATCCGATACGACTGCGGTTCCACGAGATCGAGCACGATGCGCGTAATCGGAGGGTTGGCGAAAAACAGTCCGGAGCGAATTCCCTTCAGCGCGCCGCGATTGACTTTCAGGGCGCGCAACTCGGCGGCCGGAAGCGCGCCGGGAAAATCCACGACGATGCGATCGGGCCCGGTGATGGCCTGAGTATCGGGCGCTACCTGCGCGCCGGAAGTCTGGATCTCGACTTCCATCGCGGCGCCACTTCCGCGCACTATGACGTGCTGGACGCGAGCGCTATTCTCTGTACCATTCGGCGCAGACTTCTGGGCGGAAATCGGCGTCGGCCATAAGGACGCGACGGCCAGCAGGGCTCCGACATAAGAGAAGCGTGGCATTAAGCTCTGAGCAAAGTCTAGCAGTTATGGGACGGGCAATGTGCACCAGAAGTCTTAGCACTAGTTACGGAAGTCAATAGGGGCTGGCAACGGGCTGCAGCTCCCGTGGATCTCGCAGGGTGCGGAGAAAACCGATTTTCGATGCCCAAATCATGCTTTGAACACCGTTGCCGCTTACCAGACAAACGGTATCAGCCGGTATCGAACCCCTGCAGCGTACTCTGCGTAACCTTCAAGACCGCGCTGCAGTTCTCGATCCTCCATCACCGTTCGAAAAACGAGGCCGCCGCAAAGAACAAACGAGGCCGCCAGGCCGTACCAGGAGCCAAGCAGCAACGCATTCGCCGGCAGATAGATCAGCATCGTGGCGTAGAGCGGATGGCGGACCACGGCGTAGGGTCCGGTTGAAATCACCCGGTGCCCGCGTTCGGTTTGGATTCGCACGACCGCCACCAGAAATGGGTTCTCCCGAAAAACGCGAGCGATCATCCAGAACGACAACAGTATCAACGCCCCGCCAGCGCATTGCAGCCAGACCGGCATGACGGACCAGCGAAACCGGACCGCATCCAGGCCCATCAGAACCAGCCAGCCGCACCAGACCATAATCATGGGCAGAATCAACATTTTGTCCCAAAACGGCTGGCCTTTTTGAAATGGCGATTTCATTCGCTCAGCGAGAAGCGAGGGATCGTGCCGTGCCAGCAGAAGGATGATCCACACGGCTCCGATGAAAAATATGATGATATATGCCCACCCGGCGGGCCAGCGGACGGTTCCCGCAGCGCCGAATAGCAGCGCCAAGAAGAGCAAAGCCTCCACCGCAAAAGTGAGCCAGATCTTGACGCCCATAGGCTTTGCCTCCGCAATAATAAACCGGCCTGACTAAGGTGTCATGGTGACTCTCGCAAGCACGGAGAGATGCGGAAACCGGGGCCGCTACGCCGCGACTGGGCGGGCGATTCTTCGATAACGCCACAGAATTAACGCCAGTCCGAAACCAGCCAGCACCATGGTCGAGGGCTCGGGAACGACTGGCTTTTTGCGTTTGGGACTGCAGTGCCCAGCGATGATTTCATCGTTCGAGCGGCAAACCCCGGAAGGAAGCGGCACACTGACCGGCACGTACGGGAAAAGGAACGAGGCGAAAAGCTGGGGTGGACGCGGTCCTCCGCCGGGCAAGTCGGGCGGGGCGAACAGGGGCCGGGCGGGGAAGGACGGTCCTGGTTCGAGCGCCGCTACGGGCTGGTCAAAAACATCTTCGGCAGGCTCTTCGTTGGAAACTTCGGGCTTGGCGGTATCGGAAATCTGGTTGCCGCAACGCGCCCGCGCCGTGATTTTGCCGTCGGTCAGCAGCAGTTCACCGCGGTGCAGGCGAATTTTTCTGCGCGTCCAGAAGACGGCGTCACGAACGCGATAAGAAAGATAAACTTCGCGCGCTTCGGAGGCGCGCACCAGGTGGGCATGGCTGTAATCGAAGTGGGCGTAATGCCGGCGAACTACATAGTCGCGCAACGCCGCATAGCGGAGATCGTCGGGATCTTTCACGCCTCCGGGCACCACCGAGTACGGATAGACACCGGGAACGCGCGAGAGAAACTTCGTGGGCTTGGCGGAGCGCGCCGCCATCAAAGCAAGATCTTTGCGGACGTTCCCCCGCATCCAAAAAGAGTCGGGCAAAGCCTGGGAAGCATGCCAGGAGGGCAAGGAGAAATAACGCGCCGCATTCTGCCAGCACGCGCCCGCAAGCACCGTCCCCACGACCACCGTGGCTAGAGTCCGCCGCAGGCGCAGACGACGCCGATACCAGCTCCGCCTTCTTCGCACGGTCTTTCCAATCGCACCGTCGTTCAAAACAGCACTCCTACTTGGCAGTGGGCGGCAGAGGGAGAGCCAACCGTATAGAGCATTCCGGCATCCAAAACCACGCCCCGGAACCGGCTTGGATGCAGGAACTTAGCCTTCAGAACGGTTCATTCTAGCAGAGTTGTGCAAGGAATTTCCTTCGAAGTGATACCTGAGTAGTGGGTTACTTTCAAAGTACCCCGCTACCGATATTTGGAGGAACCGGACTTCGCAATTTCTTGCACACCGCTTGCCGCCAAGCCCATTTCCCGCTCCGAGAGCGGCTTTTGGCCACTCGTCGACGCCGGACGCGTCTAGCGTCCAAACCGATAGGTGAGGGTCAGCATGCCAGGGGTATGCGAGCCCCCCACTCTCGTGTGATCCAGGAAGGGCCGCGCCACCGCCGCGCGAAACTCTTCCACGGGAACACCGGTGCATTTTGCATTCAGGTTATTATTGGGATCGCATCCGCCTGGGAAAGGATCGCCAAAGGCGATCGCAAGCGAAAGTTGCGACGACTCAAACGGGGGAGACGTAAGATGAACTCGGAAGTCAGAACTAAGCGATTGCTCTTATGCGGGACGACTGCCGTGCTTCTGTCTTGCTCGATTTTCTTGATTCCGGGGAAGTCTCGAGAGAAGCCGCGTCCCAAAGTGGTCGAGCTAGACAGCAGGGGAAAGGATTATCTCCAGGTGCTCGCAGGACCCCCTGAAAGCGTCACGATGAGGTCTGGACTAGAGGTTCTGGCACCCAACAAATCCGTGGGGAAACACAGCACCGGACAACATGAGGAATTGCTCGTTGTGCTGGAAGGACAGGGTGAAATGATTTTCAAGGACGGTTCCAAGCTCGACGTGAAAGCCAACCATGCCCTCTACTGCCCACCGGAGACCGAGCACAATGTAACCAATACTGGTGGCAGTGTGCTTCGGTACGTTTACGTTGTGGCGAGTACCAAATAAGACGCCATGTTGAGGCGCCATGGCGTGCGCTTCAATGGCTATGCGGATGATTGTGTGTCTGCATCTTCTGCTGGAGATCACGAACGTCCTGCTCGAGCTTCTTCACCTGCTGTTCCAGTGTCTTGATACGCTGCTCGGAGTCGGGGTGCTTGTGACTAGCTTGTTTCTCAGCCATAAATCCTCCTTGCACTCGGCATGCTACTCTGCCCGCTCAGACAATTCAACAATCGGGCTTGTCCCGGGGATGTCAAGCGGCTTGTGTAAATACGGAGAGGGTGCGGGTTTTCCATCCCAGACTAAATTCCCGGAAGATGGAACAGAGGATGCGGTCCACACCTTCTACGTTCACAAAGCACACCATGGCCCGGGCCCGCTGGAATTCTTGGAGTCTCGTGCACATCTTGAATTCCAAGCGGACCCGCTCCTGGCGCTTCTCCGCCTTGCTGGCACGCTTGATTCAGCGGCTCAGCTCCTTGCGCTCGCAGGCATCGACGATCTTCTTGGGATCGATGGCATCCCGGTCAACCTGCTCTTCCAGAATTTTTCCGTCTTTGCCGATCAGGAAGTTGACGCGGCGCGCGGCTTTGTATTTGTCGACGTAGATGCCGTACTGGCGAGTGACGTCTCCTCCCCAATCACTCAGAAGCGGGAAGGTAACGCCGATCTGGTCGGCGAAGGCTTTATTGGCGAAGGGGCTGTCCATGCTCACACCCAGGACCTGGGTGTCGGCGGCTTCCAGCTTCTTAAGATTCTGCTGGAAGGCCTTCATTTGCGCGGTTCAACCACCGGTGAAGGCAAAGATGTAGAAGGCCAGGACGACGTTGCTTTTGCCGCGATACTGGCTTAGGGTAACGTCCTTTTCGCCGCTGCCATCGAAGTATTGCAGCTTGAAGTCGGGAGCGACGTCGCCGACTTTTAGCTTCATGGGTACCGGCTCGGGCTTGTTGCCCTGCGCTTTGATCTGCGGGCAGACAATCGCCGCTGTGAGGAGCCAGACCCCCAACATTGCCGAAACACTCCTTCGTTTCATGGAAACTCCTTCGGAAAGATTTGCCTAACAGGCTGCGGAACGATCAGATTTTCGATGCCCAGCCCCTAAAGGACCGTCTGATTTCCAAGAACTATCGGCATCGCTAAAGCGATGCCCTGATACGAAACCTGAGTTTTTCCCCTGATGCGAAACCTGAGTTTTTCCGCAGCCTGCTCAAGCGTACCCTGCGGCTGGGAACGCGGTCAAAGCGTCAAAATGCTTCCACGAGCGGAAATGCCGAGGTTCTTCTGCGGACTTTGTACAATGACTGCGTACAATGGGTTGCGGGACCTGATTGCGGGACCCTGATCGGATCGGATGAGCCTTCAGACTCTTAACGACATTTTTTTGGCGGTATGCAGGAACCGCCGCGACCGCGTCATGCTGCAAAGACGGGCCCAGGGCTGGATGCCGATCTCTTCCACAGAGATTTACCGCAGCGTCGTGGGTGTGGCTCGCGCGCTGGAATCCTGGGGTGTCCGCAAAGGCGACCGCGTCGCCATCCTCAGCGAAAATCGCCCGGAGTGGACGATCACTGATTTCGCGACGCTTGCCCTGGGCGCAGTCACGGTTCCGGTTTATTCCACCCAGACAACGGAGCAGACTTCGTTCCTCCTCAACGATTCCGGGGCGCGCGTCATCGCGGTGTCCACGAAACACCAGTTGGAAAAGGTGCTGACCATCCAGCGGCACACGCCGGTGGAGCGGATCCTGGTGATGGACGCGGTCGAAACTGCGCACGCGGTCCACATGCAGGGACTGATGCTGCGGGGGCCGACCGACTTCGATCCGGAATTCGATGCCCGCGCGCAGTCCATTGGGCCCGACGACCTGGCGACAATTATTTACACCTCAGGCACTACGGGAACTCCGAAGGGAGCGATGCTGACCCACGGCAACCTGGCGTCGAATATCGCGTGTTCGCTGGATGGATTCGGCCTCGGAACAAAAGAAAAAGAAGAGGTGAGCGTATCGTTTCTGCCACTTTCCCATGTGACGGCGCGGCACGTGGACTTCGCGCTGCTGTACCGCGGGGTGGTGCTGGCGTATTGTCCTGACCTTGGGCAACTGGCGCAGGCTTTGGCGGAAGTGCGACCCGCCAGCTTTATTGCTGTGCCGCGCGTGTACGAGAAGATTCGGCAACAGGTGATCCTCAAGACCGTGGGCTTTCCGAAGAGCGCGATCTATCGCTGGGCGCTTGGGGTGGGGCGCGCTCACCGCGCCGAGACTCTGGCTGGAACCCCGCCTTCGGCGCTCTCCTGGAAAATCGCGGACCGGCTGGTTTTTTCCAAGGTGCGCGCGGGGATGGGCGGAAAGGCGGAGGAGTTCATTTCCGGAGGCGCGCCGCTGGGCCGGGAATTGGCGGAGTGGTATGCCGATATCGGTATTCCGATCCACGAGGGGTATGGGCTGACGGAGACTTCACCGGTGATCGCCGTGAACAAGCCCGGAACGCAGAAACTGGGGACTGTCGGCAAGCCGCTGGCGAATGTCGAAGTGCGGATTGCCGACGACGGCGAGGTGCTGGTGCGCGGGCCCTCGATATTCAAGGGTTATTGGAATCGACCGGAGGAAACGCGGGACGCGTTTGTGGACGGCTGGTTCAAAACGGGCGACGTCGGACACCTCGACAGCGAGGGATACCTTTCGATCACGGATCGCAAGAAGGATCTGATCAAGACTTCCGGCGGGAAGTTCATCGCGCCGCAACCGATCGAGAATTCGCTGAAGCTGAACCCGCTGATCGGGACCGCGGTGGTGCTCGGTGATCGGCGGAAGTTTCCCGCGGTGCTGATCGCGCCGCACTTCCCTGTGCTGGAAGATTGGGCACGGGCGAACCAGGTTGCCTTTGCTTCGCGACAAACACTCGTCGCAAACGCCAAGGTGCAGGCGCTGTATGAAGGCATCATCGAAGAGCTGAACCAGAACCTGGCGCGCTTCGAAAGACTGAAACGCGTGCTGCTGGTATCGGAAGAATTCTCGGAAACGGATGGAACGCTAACCCATACCTTCAAGGTGCGGCGACGGGGGATTGAGGCGCGATACCGGGCGTTGATCGATGAGATGTACGAGAAGGCGGAGACGGCTGGGAGGTGAGCCGGTCGCTGGGACGACGCCGCCGCGATTGCGAATCGTATGGCATCGGCGGCAAATGGCTGGTTCACGGCTGGCTGGAGCCGTACAATAAGGTCATGACGGATTCATTCATTATCGCTGGCAGGCAGTTCCGTTCCCGCTTGATCGTTGGGACCGGCAAATACAAATCTTTTCAGGAGACCGCCCGTGCGCTCGAAGCCAGCGGCGCCGACATGGTGACGGTGGCCGTGCGCCGGGTGAATCTTGACCGCAGCAAGGAATCTCTGCTCGATTACATCGATCCAAATAAATATTTTCTTCTGCCCAACACCGCCGGCTGCTACACGGCTGATGACACGATCCGTACCGCCCGACTGGCGCGCGAGGTTGGACTCTCGGACTGGATCAAGCTGGAAGTGATTGGCGACCAGGCAACGCTTTATCCGGATGTGCAAGCGACGCTCGAAGCCACACGGGTGCTGGCGAAAGAGGGATTCACGGTGCTGGCCTATACGTCGGACGACATCGTGTTCGCCAAACGGCTGGTGGACGCGGGAGCTTCGGCGGTGATGCCTTTGGGCGCGCCGATCGGCAGCGGGCTGGGGATTCAGAACGCCGCCAACCTGCGCATCCTGCGCGAGATGATCACGGGAGTTCCGCTGGTTGTGGACGCGGGCGTGGGCACAGCCTCCGACGCGGCCATTGCCATGGAACTCGGCTACGACGCTGTGCTGATGAACACCGGCATCGCCGGCGCCCAGGAACCGGTGCTGATGGCGGAAGCGATGAAGCACGCAGTGCTGGCGGGACGTCAGGCGTACCTGGCCGGACGAATGCCGCGGAAGCTTTATGCAACAGCCAGTTCGCCGCTGGAAGGCGTCGTGCGATAGAAGTTAGATAGAGGTTCTGGCGGACGGGCGAGACGCCCGTCGCTCCAGGGGAAAAACATGGGCGGCCACCAGGGCCGCCTGATTTGCATCTGTTGGACTCGTTGAGTCCTAGAGCATCTTGACGCTATCAACGTGGATCTTGTCGCCGTCGATGTGCCCCGTCACGGCAACGTGATGTCCATAGTGCTCCTTAAGGGAATCGGGATTGTCCACCGCCAGGACCTTCTGGTCCTTGTCGGTAACGACGACCGGGCTGGCGCCGGCTTTGATGCACTTCTTTGTGCATTCTTCCGCGCCCGCGTTGGCGCCCTTGACTCCACACTTGGAGTCGCTAACCCAGCCGTTCACGGTTTGGGCATCGCTGGCAAATGACACTGAGGCGACCAGCGCAAGCAACGCGCCGGCAAGTAACAACAAGAGAAGTTTCCGCATGTCACCCTCCTAAGATTGGTTCCCACACGTGATGCAATCTCTGAACTCTATCACAGAAGGAGCAGAGTCTGGGCTGCGAACGATTCTTTTCAACCAGCATCTACCTGTCGTTGTTGGCGCGGCCGGTGGGTGGTTTCGGGGGAGGATCGGGAGCGACGTAAACAACTTCTCCGCGGCGAGTGTAGTGAAGCTGCTCGCGGGCTTCCTTCTCGATCGCGGCGGGATCGGATTTGAGCGATCGGATCTGGTCGACGTACTGACTGTTTTCCTTCTGCAGGCGTGCGACCTCACTCTGGAGCGCCTGCAGTTCGGCGTGCTTCTGGCGATAGATCACCATGCCGTTGGCTCCGAACATGGCGTGCAGCAGCAACCCTGCAATAAGAAGGATAGCGGCCGCAGTTCCCAGACGATGCCACTCCAGGGCGAGCCACGACCAGACTGGCCGCGTGCGTTCGACCCAGCGCACCGCCACGGCCTCTGCCCTTGGAGCCTGATCCTTGGCCTGACCCATGGCCTGACCGATGACCGCGCGGAGGCCTTCCTCCGGACGCGGAAGGATGCGCACTCGCGACGGTGGTCCTAGTCGAAGATCCATGCCTTGGCTGCCGCACTCAACTTTGCGAGGCCTTCCCTGCTGCGCGCTTCGCTATACACGCGCACCACTGGCTCCGTACCCGAGAGCCGGTAGCAAACCCACGATCCGTCGGCAAGGACGAGTTTGAGTCCGTCGGTCCTCACAGCATTCGCAACTTTAATGCCATAGAACTCGCTCGGATCGCGACGTAACTTCTCAGTAAACTTCTCTTTTACTTCGGGCGTCAAGCGGAAGTTCTCGCGCAGCGGATAGAAGGAACCAACTTCGGCAAATAGGTTGGCTAATTGTTTGCCGAGCGAGGCGCCTCGGCGAGCGACCATCTCACAGCAGAGCAGGCCGGCGAGCACGCCGTCTTTCTCCGGGACGTGTTTGCGGATGGAGAGGCCGGCGCTTTCTTCACCGCCGATGAGGATCTTGTCCTGCTTGATGAGTTCGCCAATGTATTTGAAGCCAACCGGGGTTTCGTAGAGCTCGATTTTGTGTTTTTCGGCAAGCGCGTTGATGAGGTTGGTAGTGGCAACGGATTTGCCGACTCCGTTTCTCCAGCCGCGGGTTTCGACCAGGTAATCAAAGAGCAGAGCGATGATGTAGTTGGGCTGGAGGAACGTGCCGTCCTCGTCGACAATCCCGAAGCGATCGGCATCGCCATCGGTCGCGATGCCAATTCCAATGCCCGCGCCCATTTCGCGCATCTTGCAACGCAGGTCTTCGAGCAGGCGATCGTCGGGTTCGGGGGCGTGGCCTCCGAAGAGCACGTCGCGCGTGTCATGAACGGTGGCCACGGTCACGCCGGCCTCGCGCAGGATCGCGTCAGAATAGCCCCGGGCAGCGCCCCACATGGGATCGAACGCAATCTTGACGCCGGCTTTTTTGATCACATTGAGATCGACGATTTCGCGCAGACGCGAGAGATACATGCGGCGAGGGTCGATGGATTGGGACTGCACCTCAGCTTTTGTTGTGTGCGGTGTTTGCGGATTTGCGTCGAAGGCTGCGATGTCACGCTCGATGGCTTGCGTAACTTCGGGGAGCGCGGGCGCGCCATCGGGCGTCGAGAACTTAATGCCGTTGTATTCGGGCGGATTGTGCGAGGCGGTGAAGTTGATGGCGCCGTCGGCTTTGGATTGGATCACGGCGTAGGAAATGGTGGGTGTGGGCGCAGGCTCCGCGATGACCAGCGGCGTGATGCCGTAGCTGGACAAGAAGTCGGCGGCCATGGCACAGAAAGTTTCGCCCAGAAAGCGCGGATCGCGGCCCACGATCACTTTTGCTCCGTTCGATTTCTGCGACGACACGTAGCGCGCGATGCCGTGCACGGCCCGGTGGACATTGGCAAACGTGAACTCTTCGGCCATCACGGCCCGCCATCCTGATGTGCCAAATTTGATTTGCGTTGCCATCGGCCGCCTCGTATGCTTCGAGTGAAACTTTGACCTTCGATTTTATATGACCGACAAAAGGCTCGTTCTTACGACTTGCGGTTCGCTCGAAGAAGCCCGGAGCATCGCTCATGCGCTGGTTGAGCGGCAACTGGCAGCCTGCGTCAACATCGTTCCCCAGATTGAATCGGTGTATCGCTGGAAAGGCGAGGTCGAGACGGCAACGGAGTGGCTGCTCGTAATCAAGACGACGCTAGACGCCTTCGATGGCGTGCGCGAGGCGTTGCGTGAGCTGCATTCCTACGAACTTCCCGAGTGTATCGAGATTGCCATTGAAGATGGGAGCGCGGCGTACCTGAAGTGGATCGGAGAGTCCGTGCGTTGAGGGCCCATGGTGCAGGTGCGGTTCGTATCGTGGCATGCCTTCAGGCTTGCCGTAGGTGCCGCGTCATGACAACGCCTCGTTCGGACGTCTTGCCCCTAGCAGGCTGCGGAAAAAGGGATGTCACGACTCGTCAGCTTGAAGCCGTGCGTTGACAGACGGTGCGAAGAACTGTTTTCGACAGCAACTCTTAAGCTCGCGCGTTCTCGCGTTCTTCTTCACGACGGCTTTGTGTTTGCAGGTCTCAGGCCTGTGACGACCACCGGGCAAGCAGCGCCACAGCCTCCTGCACCACTCGCTCGATCACGTCGTGGGCCGAGGGAACGTCGTGAATGAGCCCTGCAGCCTCGCCCGCAATCACAGCAGCGATATCATAGTCACCTGCCTCGCGCGCCGCCACATACTTTGCCGACTCTTCGTCCAAGTGACGCATGAGTTCGATTTCACGCCCGAGCCATCGATCCGCATGCGCATTGCGCAGGCACCGCCCGGTGAAAGGGGCTGGCCACACGTTGCGCCGCGATATATCGAACACGATGCTGCGGAGGGTGTCGTCGCCCGTTGCTTCGCGAATGCGCTCCTTGGCCGCCGGCGCTCCGGCAGCCTCCTGCGAGGCGTAGAACCGGGTGCCCATCAGCACGCCCGCAGCGCCAAGCATGAGTGCGGCTGCCAGCCCGCGGCCGTCGGCAATTCCACCTGCAGCCACGACCGGTATGCGACCTCCAACAGCATCCACAACCTCCGGAACGAGCGTGACAAGACCGCGCGAGGCTCCATGGCCACCTGCTTCAGTGCCTTGCGCGACGAGAATACCCGCACCGGCCGCGGCTGCCTCCTTGGCGAGCACGGCTGACTGGACTTGGCAGATTACGATCGCACCGCTGCGTTTTATCCGGTCGATGAATGGCGCAGGGGACCCGAAGGACAGCATGACCGCCACGGGCCTGCGCTCCAGAGCGAGATCCAGGAGCCGCGGCTGCTTCGCCATGCTCCAAGTGATAAATCCGACGCCAAAGCGCGCTTTCGCTCGTTCGAGTACATCGAGTTCCCGCGCGAGCCACTTCTCTTCGCCATAGCCACCGCCGAGAATGCCAAATCCTCCGGCAGCATCCACGGCAGCGACGAGACGCCCATCGGCCACGAGGTCCATCGGGGCGAGCAGAATCGGATGGTCGATGCCAAGCAGCTTTGTAACCGGCGTGGTGATCAACATATTCTTACCACTTGCTCCTTATTGAAGCACAATTCGACGCGAGTTTGGCTCCCCCAGCTTGAATCTTCGCCTCGTTGCGTCATAACTGTTGGAAATTCCCTTTGTCACCAAAGGCTTCAGACTGAGTTTTCCCGCAACCTGCTAGCCAACCCTTGTCATCCTGAGCGAAGCGAAGGACCTCTGTACTTGACAGCGCAATGCATAGGTCTTTCGCTTCGCTCAAGATGACAACCCTAACTTATATCGCGAACATACCGGACAGCGCGCTAGATCACGGCCAGCGCCTGGTCGAGATCGGCGACGATATCGTCCACGTCCTCGATACCGACGGAGATGCGGACCAAGCCGTCGGTGATGCCGATTTTTCGGCGGCCTTCTTCGCCGACGGCAGCGTGCGTCATCGTGGCGGGATGCGAAATCAGGGTTTCGACTCCGCCCAGGGACTCGGCCAAAGAACAGACGCGCACCTTGCGGAGCATCTTGTTGGCGTTCGCGAGCGATCCGGTTTCAAAGGCGATCAGGGCTCCGAAGCCGGACATCTGGCGCTTGGCTAGTTCGTGCTGCGGATGATCCGGCAGTCCTGGATAGAAAACCTTCTGCACCTTCTTGTGTTTCGAGAGATAGTCGGCGACTTTGCGGCCGCTGCGGTCGTGCTGTTCCATGCGAACGGCCAGAGTCTTGACGCCGCGCAGGATCAGCCAGCACTCGAAGGGCGAGAGGATGGCGCCGGCACATTTCTGCAAAAAGGCGAGTTTTTCCGCTTGCTCCGGTTTGGTGCAGACGACCACGCCTCCCAGTCCGTCGCTGTGTCCGTTGAGAAATTTCGTGGTGGAGTGGACGACCATGTCGGCGCCGACTTCGATGGGACGCTGGAAATACGGCGACATGAAAGTGTTGTCGACAACGACCTCGACGCCGTGCCGGTGGCTGAGTTCGCTGATGGCGCGGAGCTCGCAGAGCTGCATCAGAGGGTTGGTCGGCGTCTCCAGGAATACCAGCCGGGTGTTTTTCTGGAATGCGCGCTCAACGTTGTTGACGTCCGATGTATCGACGTAGGTGAATGTCAGACCAAAGTTGGCGAGGACCTGATTGAACAGGCGAGGCGTTCCACCGTAGAGATTGTGGCCGGCGACAACGTGGTCGCCTGCTTTGAGCATGGTAGCGATGGCGTTGATGGCCGCCATTCCACTGGCGAAAACGCGCGATGCCGTTCCGCCTTCGAGTGCCGCCAGGTTGGTCTCCAGCCGGTCGCGCGTGGGATTCGATACGCGCGCGTATTCGTAACCTTTGTGCTTGCCGATCTCTTCCTGAACGTAGGTGGAAGTCGCGTAGATGGGGACAGTGACGGCCCCGGTGGCGGGGTCGGGCTCTTGTCCGACGTGGATAGCGCGGGTTGCGAAGCCCGATTGTTTAATGGTCAAAGATTTCTCCTGGGTTCGCTTGTCGCTATTCGCTTTTCGCGCGAAGAGCGAATAGCGAACAGCGTCTCTCTATATTCCGCCTTCGAAAATTTTCTTTGACAGATAGCGTTCGGCCGAGTCGGGGATCAGCGTCACTACGCGCTTCCCTGCCCCGAGGCGCTTGGCGATTTCGACCGCAGCGTAGACGTTGGCGCCAGCGCTTGAGCCTCCCAACACGCCTTCGCGGGCGGCGAGCTCTTTGACCATCCCAAAGGCTTGGTCGTCGGTCACCATCATGATTTCGCTGCAAACGGAAGCATCAAAATTCTTGGGTATGAAACTTGATCCGATGCCTTCCACCTTGTGAGGACCGGGCTTGCCGCCGCCGAGCACGGACCCTTCCGTTTCCACGGCAACGGTGTATACGTTCGGGAGGCGCTCTTTCAGAAAGCGAGCAAGCCCGGTGAAAGTTCCGGCGGTGCCGCTGCCCACGGTGATGGCGTCAATCCGTCCTTTCATTTGTTCAAAGATTTCGCGGGCGGTAGTTGCGTAGTGGTAGTCGGGGTTGGCGGGGTTCTCGAACTGCGCGGCCATGAAGGCTGAGCGGTCGGTTGCAAGCAGCTCGTTGGCGCGATCGATGGCGCCTTGCATGCCCTCGGCTTCCGGGGTGCGGGTCACCTCGGCGCCGAGGGCTCGCATGATGATGACCTTTTCCTCCGAAAATTGTTCGGGGACGAACAGCCGGACTTTGTAGCCGCGACTCACGCCGATCAGAGCGAGGCCGATGCCAGTGTTTCCGGCGGTGGCTTCGATGACGGTACCACCCGCCTTCAGCTTGCCTTCACGCTCGGCGCGCTCGATCAAGCCAATGGCGGCGCGATCTTTCACGCTGCCGCCTGGGTTCAGGTATTCGAGCTTGGCGAAAATATCGGCCGATCCCGGAGGGGCCAGCCTCTTCATTTGCAGCATCGGCGTTTCGCCGACCAGCTTGGAGATATCGTCGCTAACGCGCAGGCGTGAGTTTGAGGTTGCGAGCGGCACACTACAGAGTAAGGAACGCCAGCCGCCAGCGTCAATCGCCACTGGTCTTGCCGGAGCGCCCGGCAGCCTCGACTGTGTTGGTGGGATCGGCGCCCTGCCAACTGACGTCGGCCGTCGGCCCGTACGTCGCAGGCACCGGCTTTCCGAGCAAACGCAGGTAGACCGTCAACTGCGTCCGGTGATGAGCTGTATGCAAGACGCGCCGCCAGAAGATCCAGATCCGTTCCCGGCGGGTATCAAAGAAAGGGACAACCGTCCGCCACCACTCCTCATCGCGTTCCGCCATGAATCCAAGTCGCGGCGAGGCGAGCTCCAGCATCCTCTTGTTGAAGTCCTCGACCGAAAGCCTCTGCGGCAGGACTTGTTCCGCTGCGACTTCCGGCACGCCGAGGAATTCGGCAAAGAATCGCCGCTCCGATAGCAGTTGGTGCTTCATGATGTCGGCGACCGAACTGGAGCTCGCATGCGGGCGGTAGCCAAGATCCGAATCAACAAAGGTCGCCCAGACGGAAATGACTTTATTTGTCTCGCTGGCGTAAGTATCGAGGACGTGTTGGAGGAGCGCAACCCGGGAGCGTGGGATTTGCTCGTCACGAATCGCCGAGAACGGATATTTCATAAATCAACGTGACTCTCGCTTATTGCGCCCCTGACGCGGGCTCGGTTCCGGCGTAGTAACCGCTTTTCGTGCGGACGGTGAGTTTGCCGTAGCTGCGGGAACGTGCGTCCACTTTCACTTGACGGTAGCCGCCCTGGCTTTTCGGCGTCGTCGGTCTGTATCCAATCGTGTACTGGCTGCGAATATCGTGGGCCACGGTACGACTGATGGCGTCAACTTCGTCCAGGGTCTTGGGGAAGAAAGCAATGCCGCCGGTTCTCTCGGACATGATTTGCAGGGCACGTTTGGCGTGCTTAGGGTGCTCTTCGGCCTCCAGGATGCCAATGGCGTAAACGGTTGGTCCATTCTCGCCCTGCAGACGCCGTACGGCCTGCTCGAGAGTTTCGGCGCTCTCGTTGTCGTCTCCGTCCGTAACTACAAAAATGACTTTCTTTTCGAGCCTCGCTTCTTTTTTCAAATGGTCAGCGGAGGCTACGACTGCATCGTAGAGCGCCGTGCCGCCGCGAGCCTCGATTTTTTCCAGCCCCTCTTTCAGCTTATTGATGTTGGAAGTGAAATCCTGGTCAAGGTAATACTCGTCGTTGAAGTTGACGATGAACACCTCATCATTTGGATTCGACGAGCGCACCAGATTCAGGGCGGCGGCATTCACCTTTTGGCGCTTCTCGCGCATGGAACCAGAGTTATCGATGACGATGCCCATGGCGACAGGAATGTCTTCGTGGCGGAATGAGGTGATGGTTTGGGGATGTCCATCCTCGTAGACGTTGAAATCGCCCTTATCGAGGCTGGTGACGATGCGTTGCTTGTCGTCGATGACCGTGGCGTGCAGCACGACTTCTTCGACCTCCTTGCGGAAAACGAAGACGCCGTTGTCGGAGGAATCCGGATCCCGAGCCTCGTGCGGAGAGACGTTCGGATCTGCGACCTGCCCTGTGGAGGCCGGCGGAGGCTCTGTGCTGGCCGGCGCTGGCTGGGGCGCTGATTGGGAACTCGCAGGTGCAGGTGATTGAGAACTGGCAACTGGAACCGGCGCCGACTGGTTCGGGGCTCCTCCTTGCGCTTGAGAGTTAGCCAGGAACAGCGTTGTCAGGAGGACGAAAATCAGCAGAGCAGCGTTATTCCGTCGGCGCATAGTAACCCGTCTTGGCGTAGACCTTGAGCGGGGGCAATCCTTTTGGCGGTAAGAGCTTCACCTTTATTTTACGCCACTTGCCGTCGCGCACTGGATTCTTTGGACGGTATCCGATGACATATTGGTTGCGCAACTCGATACCGATTTTTGTGGAAACGTCCGCCAAGTCGTTCGGGTTATCTATGGCAAAAGCCCGGCCACCGGTCAGTTCGGTGACATCGCTGAGCAGGCCAGGTCCAAGCCGCTCTTCTTCGGTCGCGAAATAATGATCGTAGATGCCGATGGCGTAGATGAGAATGTCGGCCTCTTTGACCATGGAACGGATCTCGCCTTCGGTGTAGCGGCTATGGTTGTCGCCACCGTCGGAGATGATCAGCAAAGCCCTCTTCGGATACTTGGCCTGGCGCATTTTGCTGACGCCGAGGTAAATGGCGTCAAGCAGCGCCGTGCGGCCTCGGGGGACGGTGTAGAGGAGCCGGCCCTGAATGTCATCCACCGAACTGGTGAAATCGGAGATCTCTTCCGGCTTATCGGCGAAGGTGATCATGAAGAACTCGTCCTGCGGGTTGGCGGTCCTGAAGAACTCGATCACCGCCTCGCGGGCGCGCTCGATCTTGCTGCCCATGCTGCCGCTCATGTCAAAGATCACACCGATCGAAACCGGAGCATCTTCGCTGGAGAAAGTCTTGATCTCCTGCAGGTCTTTGCCTTCGAAAAGGTTGAAGTTCTCGCGGTCGAGGCCGGTTACCAGCCGGTTTAGGGGATCGGTGATGGTAACCGGCACCAAGACCAGGTTCACGTCTACTTTGAGGGGCTTGGTGTGGGTCCTGAGCGCCGGATCGATATCGGGCTGTTTCGGAGCCGGTGGTTGAACGCGGGGCTGGATGTGGACGTCCCCTGTCGAAGTCTGGGCGAGAAGCGGGAGGGTGCTGCACACAGCAACCACCAGAAGTACAGCGAGGGAGAATCGAGCCGAGAACTGATTGCCGTACAACATAGGCCCCACTAAATCCGCGCCTTGGAGGGAGCGACCCGCATCCCAAAAGGCAAGCCACCATCTACTCAGCCGGATAGTAGCATAATCTTGAAAAAGTGTTGTCACCTTTTCGTATACGACCTTAAGATTGGGCGGAAAGTCTAAAGCTGGCTTCTAACTCTGCGCATTTCTTTTCTCCTTTTGCGCTTTGCGCCGGGACCGGATCGTCCCTGCTACAATTCTGCGTTCCCCTTATGGCACTGATTTCTCCATTTCAAGCTTGGCGCTACGACCCTGAGCGCGTATCGGTCCAGCAGGTTGTGACCCAGCCCTACGACAAAATCACCCCTGCAATGCAGGAACGCTACTACCAGGCCAGTCCTTATAACCTGGTGCGGATTATTCTCGGGAAACGCCTGCCGGGAGACGGGGAGGCCGAAAACATCTATACCCGGGCGGCAGCGTCCTTCCAGAACTGGCGCCAGACGGGCGTTTTGCGACAGGATCCCGAGCCTTCGATCTACCGCTATTCCCAGACGTTCCGGCTCCCGGGCGGGGTGCCGGGAAGCCCGACGCCGACCGAGCGGCGGGGCTTCATCGCACTCGGCCGGATCGAGGAATATTCCGCGGGCGTCGTGTTCCGGCACGAGCAGACGCTGGCCAAGCCGAAGGCCGACCGACTGGATCTGCTGCGCGCGACTCGGGCCCACTTCGGCCAAATCTTCATGCTCTACAGCGGCGCGGGCAAGGTGGATGCCTTGCTCGATTCGGCGGCAGCCCCAGACATCGCTCCAGATATCGAGGTCGCCGACGAGTACGAGGTAGTGCACCGCGTCTGGAAGATCTCTGATTCCTCGGCCATCGCCTCCGTGCAGGAACAGATGCGGGATGGGAAGCTGATCATCGCCGATGGCCATCACCGCTATGAGACTGCCTTGACCTATCGCAACCAGCGGCGAGCCGAGGCCGACACGGGGGCGGGCGTTCCCGCTCCTTACGGCTCGGTGATGATGACCTTCGTCGACATGGATCGCCCCGGCCTGGTCATTCTGCCGACGCATCGGGTCGTGTTCGGCCTGCCATCTTTTTCGGCGCCACAATTTCAGCGGGAGACCCGGAAATTCTTCAATATAGAAGAGGTCGATGCCGGAATCGATGCGGCGCGCGCCACGGCCATTCTGCAGCAGGCAGGGCACGCAGGAACGGCGCTGCTCGCGGTCACCGCCGAGCGTGCATTTCTGCTGCACACACCGAAGGCTGTTGGCACTCGCTTGTTCAGAACCCTTTCTCTGCGCCAGCAAGCGCTGGACGTCGTGCAGGTGCACAAGTGCCTGCTGGAAGGTGTTCTGAAGATCTCGGAGGAAGCCATTCGCAATCAGGAGAACGTTTCGTATTGTCGCGAGGCCGCCGAAGCGCTGGCGCAGGTGCAAAGTGGAAAGGTCCAAGTGGCGTTCCTGATGAATCCGGTGCGCATGGAGCAGGTCCGCGATATCGCCTTTGCCGGCGAAGTGCTTCCCCAGAAGTCCACCGATTTCTATCCCAAGTTGCTGAGTGGGCTCGCGATTTATGCGCTGGAGTAGACAACTCTGGAGTGGAGAGCCGGGCGCCCCCGCCCGGCTGGACTCTTCGACTTCGCTCAGGGCAGGCTCGCGAGGCGCCCGTCCCTCCACCAGCAAAAGCTCTGGCGCAAGCACCTCCGAACCGGGTAGGGTTTAGCTGAAGTGCCCTCCACCACGACGAACAAGATTTTGGCCATCCTGTTGGCCAGCGTGACTCTTCTGTCCGCGGCGCCCGCTGCGGACGAAAAACACATGTCCGTCTACTCTCCGGTCGCGATCTACACGCTCCCGGTTCTGGACCGCGAGGGCCATGAGTATGTCGGCCTGCTCGAACTTCTGGAACCGCTCGGCCGCGTACGCACCGAGTCGCAAGGGCGGCGCTGGAGACTTCGGTATAACGCGGTGGATGCCGAGTTTGTTGCGGGAAAGACGCGCGCCAGGATTCGTGGGCGCGATTTTGATTTCGTGGCTCCTTTCCTTATTGAAAACTCGCGCGGATTGGTTCCGCTAAGCTCGCTAACCGGGTTTCTGCCGCGTTTTCTGGGAGCGCCAGTTACTTTTCGCGAAAGCGCACGCCGGTTATTCGTCGGTGATGTTGGTATCCAAATCAGTTTTCTACTGGACGCGAGCAACCCGCCGCGGCTGGCGCTGAATTTTAGCGCTCCGGTGAACCCGACTATCTCCACCGAACCGGGCAAGCTGCGCATGGTCTTTAAGCGGGACCCGGTCGTGTCCCCCGGAAGCCAGTCGATTTCTTTTGACAACAAGGTCATCACCCATGCCAGTTACTCCGAAAACAACGGTGACGCCGAATTAGACGTGGCCGCGAACGAGCCGCTGATGGCAAGCTTCAGCAACGACAGAAGGACGATTGTCGTCTCGGCTGTCCAACCGGTGACGACACCTAACGTCGCCGGACAACAAAATCCGACGCAGGCCCCACCCGCGGCTGCAAACACCGCCTCGGGCAATGTCAATGTCCATCGCCTTCTGGCCGTCGTGGATCCCGCGCACGGTGGCGACGAACGGGGAGCGGCCTTGACCGATAAGCTGGCCGAGAAAGACGTCACGCTGGGTTTTGCGCGGCTGCTGCGGCACGAACTGGAGATTCGGGGGTTCGCGGTTGCGTTGCTGCGCGACGGAGATAGCAGTCTGACTCTGGATCAGCGCGCCGCGGCAGCCAACGTTGCGCGCGCCGGAATCTACATCAGCCTGCACGCGGTTTCGCAAGGCAGAGGCGCGCGGGTATACACCGCGCTGCTGCCGATGGAGGGAACAAGCAAGGGAGTATTTCATGCGTGGAATGTGGCGCAGGCGCCGGTTTTGCCCGTCAGCCGGATCGTATCGGCGGCAATCTTTGCCGAGATGCAGAAGAGGGAATTCCCGGTGCAAGCATCTTCCGCTTCGCTGCGGCCGTTGAACAATGTGTTCATGCCTGCGGTCGCGGTGGAACTGGCGCCCGGAGCCGATGGTGTCGCCGACTTGACCTCTGCCAATTATCAACAACGGGCCGCGTCGGCGATTGCGGATGCTGTTGTTTCTGTCCGCGACCGCCTGGGAGTGCAGCCATGATCCCAAGGCATCTTCTGATCGGTGTGGCTGCGCTGCTGGCGCTCGTAGTCTCGATGGGAATCTACCTTCGCCAAATGCGACAACAGGCCGGGCAACTTGAGTCTCCGGCGGCCAACGCGTTACCGGTCGCTCCCCCAGCCTCCGGTCCGACGGAGACGGTGACTCTGTATGTGGCGGATGACGCCGCCGGCGTGCTCCGCCCGCGATCGGCGCAGATCCCTCTTCCCGGAGGACGCCAGCAGCGAGCGGAGCAATTGTTGCGCACGCTGCTGCGCATCTATCAGCAACCGGGCGCTGCCCATCCTCTGGCTCCGGCGGCGGACATCCGCAGCATCTACCTGGTCGATCCGGGAGCGGCCGTCATTGATCTGAATGCTGCCTTCGCCGACCAGCACCGCTCCGGCATTCTCAGCGAGCAGCTCACCGTGAATTCGCTGGTTGAGACGCTGGCCGTCAACGTTCCGGGGATCCAGCGCGTCAACATCCTGGTCGAGGGCAAAACGCGCGACACGCTCGCAGGACACGCCGACCTCACCGAGACATTCGATGTGACCACGGTTGAGCAGGCGGGCAATCAGTAAGGCCAGAGCGAGTGGCGTTCCATTTTTTCGGAACGCACCAGGACAAATCCTGTAATAACAATTCCCTTGGTGATCAATGTTTGCACCCACAGCTCGTTAGTGTAATCGCGATTGCGACAGTTACCGTTTGCGACAGTACCTTGCTTCCACGTTCCGCGTGATGCAGAAGAAAAGCCGCCCGAGGGATCGAGCGGCCTATTGGTAACTCTTTTTCAAGCAAGCGACTCCGGCCAATTCCGCCAATACTCGGTGTCACCATGTCACTTCACTGCGGTCGTATGAGCCGAGGGAGCGGAGCAGTTCGTTTGGATGCACCGGCTTGAGCTGAGGGAACAGGGCAATTCGTTGTGCCGTAAGTTGCCGCCTGGATGTTCCCTGCTACGCTGTACTGCCCTCCGCACCAGATGTCGGCTCCGTTTCCAGTAAACGTCCCACCGCCGAAGAAATCTGCGAGCGACAAATCGGAAATCGAAACTCCGTCATATCCATTAGTAGTGACGGTGTTTTGCGGCAACAGCACTTCAGATTGAAAACCAACATCGATCCCGTTGTAGGCGTTATTGTTGACAGTACTTCCTCCCAACTCCATGTGGGACTGACTGAGCACCGCAATCCCATCGCCCCCGTTGTCCTGTATATTCATTTGATATGCCTCCAGAACACTGCCGTCAGCGTCGTAGATTCCGGCTCCAAGGCTCCTTTGGACCGTGACGCCGCTCGCGAAGACATTCGACGCAGTGATTGACAGTCCCGGATCTCCGGTGTCTTGAAAGACGTCACCTGAGAACGTTGCTTGGGAATCGTCAACCCACACACCGGCGTTCGTGCTGCGTTCGATGGTGTTACCGCTGAATCTGCAAAGGCTCCCATCGAAGCACAACACCCCGGAGGAGCCACCACTGATCGTAAACCCCTGAATGTATATCCGCTGTGAATCGGTTATGTTGATGACAGGCTTTTGACCGCCGGAAGCGTCCTTCAGCACCGCACCCGGCGCTGCAATCAACGAGAGACGATCGAAGGATTGGATGACAATGTTTTCGTGACAGGTACCGCTGATCTTGAGGGTATTCGGCCCTAGCGGGTTCAGCAGCTTCAGATACGTGTGTATCTTTCCCGCTGCTCCTGGTTTGTTACAGTCAATCGGGACCGTCACCGCGTTGGTCACGATTGAAAACAGGAGAAATACGAAAGTATAAAGCAGAGTTCTTTTCATAACATTCTCCTTAAGGCAAGGTGCTCTATTCTGCAAAGTAATTCTGTTTTCTCAAGAGCTGTTTCAGGTTGTGACCCTCCACGCGGAGGGATCTCAAACCGAACCGTTCACTTCATAGGAAACTCGACAGTTTCCGCGACGTAGGCAGTCATGGGCGTGCCCTCGGGGATCTTGACTTCGTGCCCTCGCGCCGACAGAAAGCCGCCCAGCCCAAACACGATGGTCATGCCCACGACTTTGCCGGTGGCCCGTTTTTCCGCACGTGAATCGGCGCCGGTGACTTTCACCATGGTTCCGCGAGTGCGTACCGCTTCCATGCGGATCTCCATCGTGCCGCCCTTGCCAGTTCCGCCCGCCGACTCCGTATTCGCCACATAGCCGATGCTGCGGGCGCCTTGCTTGATCAGCGTCACGCCATCCACGACCACCGGCTCGGCAACCACGAACTCGATCATCTGACCCGGTCGGGCCACACGGGACGTGACATTCTGCGCGAACTTGAGCTTGATCTCCGTGCCCTCTTTCAGCACGATTTCATCTGGCTTCTGACTTTCTTGTGGCGCAACGGTTTTTTCTTGTGGTGGTGTCTTTGTGGCCTCTGGAGAAGTCTGCGAGGGCACGCTGTTCTCCTGGGGAAGGCAGAGGCAGGAAAGGCAGAATAGTAAGGCTAGTTTGAAAATTCCATTTCGCATGGTCGCTTCACCTCTTCTCTCCGTTCTGCGCTGCAACTGCCTTTGCGCCTTCCGATTGAGGCAGACAGTCGGTGCCAAGTTTGGGCGCGAGTCTCGACGTCAGCTTCTTCACTGCCTTCTGTACGTGGCCGGAAGATGTGAACTGGTTAGCACCCGAAGCGCGCTCCTCCCATAACTGCTTTCCCTGAAGATCGAAGCACTGTATCGTGAGTTCGATCCAAGAAGTGGCCGGGCGATCCACCGTGAGTTGCAGAACATTGCTGGCGCCGGCATCTTCGGCCACATGGATCAGGTTCTCCTTTGACATGGTGCTCTCGAGGCGGAATTTCGTGCGTATCGGATCTTCGCGCAGCACGACTTTGTTGGACGTAAGGAATTGCTCTACGCCATCCACGGCTTCGTTGAACTTGTTGGAATCGCTACGTGCGATGTGATTCTGGGTTCGCAATGCTGCGAAAAACACGCCGCCGGACCGCATAGGTTTTTCAGAACCTTGTGAAGGGTTTTCTATACTGGCCGATTGGTTTTTATTGTCGGGTACGGCCGTCTGCGGGGCCTGTGAATAAGCTGCAATCGTCAAGAGAAACACGAAAAGCACAGACACTACAGCTTTACGCAATGGGACAGACTGAGCTATGGGAAGCATGATGGACCTTCCTTTTCTGAATCAATTCGTTTGTTCCGAGCGTGTTCTCCAGCAATTCGAGGGCGTCCGCCTCAAGGGTGCGCTGGCAATGGTAGAACGGTTCTTCAGCAAGGCGGGACAACCGAAGTTGCTAGCAAAGCAGAGTACAGAGTAGTGCCAATGAGGCTCGTGCACCGGCGGCTCGATGGGCATCGGTGTCGCGGACATGTGCAGGGGTAAACAGGGATGGCGCACCAAGTCTGTGGTCTAAAGAACCTAGCACCGCTTGAGTTATCCGAGCAACTACCAGCGCCACCGCGATTGAGACCAGAGAAGTAACTTCGTAAGGCACAGACTCTGATTCGTCGTAAGGAGTTTCCGGGATGTCTTCTGCCGGAACAGCCAACGACGCGCCGAAGGCCAGAAGAACGAAAAGAACGAGGATCGACTCGGGCCTTCTCATAAAGGATGCGCTTCCCGAGAATTCGGGCCATCCGCCTCAGGGGGTGGTGCGTCTCAACGGGCGGGGACTGCGCTTCGGAGAGGCAGAGAATGTACGACGGTTGATTATACTGCTGTTCGACTGTGGCGGCGAAGAAAAATGACGCAGGCAAGCTGGTGATTCGCGAGTTGGCAAAGCCACTTCGAATTGAGTTTTGTCAGACGTTCTAAAGGGGAATCTGTTCAGCAATACGTATGAGGCTGATTTTGTTTCTCACCCACTGGGTCGAGCCTCCGTAGAGTTCGATAGAAAAAATAGGATGAAATTCCACTCGCTAAAGAATGGCTGGGGCTGGCAGTGGTTTCGTTCCGTCCTGCTGGGCAGCAAAATGGCGACGCGGCCGTGGACGCACCATCGCTCGTGGAGCGTCCACGGTTGCCCACCAAGGTCAGTCGGCCGGCACGATGACCTTGAGCACTTGTCCCGCCCCAACCGGAGGCGGACCAAACCCAAGGTTAGAAACATACAAGTTTCCATCCGGTCCGAATGTCATTGCGGTGGGCAGCGAGAGACCGGTCGCAATTTCCGTGTAGTCGTTCTTGCCATTGACACGCAGGATCTTTCCCGTGCCCGGCGTCGGGAACGGGTTCCCGGTCGTATTCTCGAGAACGTAGAGACGACCCTTAGAATCGAAGGCCAGCCCCAGGATGTCGCTGAGATTCATAAATACTGTGGTAAGCTCACCCCATGGAGTGATCCTCATGATCTTCGACGAGCCATCCTTGATGGGGAAAGTGTCCAGGTTCCCCACGTAGAAGTTCCCTCCATGGAACACCAGCGCGGTGGGCACGATGTGGCCCTGGATCCGTGAGATGTCCGAAACTCGGGTGATATCTCCGTTGGGGGAGATAGCGTCGAGTTCGCCGTGATTGGGCTCGACCGCGAATAAGACCCCATACGCTTGCACCATGCTGTACCAGGTGCCATCGGGCTCGAAGTCGTCCGGATTCGGATTAACGACTCGGTCCTGCTTCACGAAATCCGACAGATTGGCAATCATGGTCGTGCTGCCGTCACTGTTTACGCGGAGGACGCCATTGTTGGTGCCGGCAAGTCCGTGAGAACAACCTGCTCCTGCCAGGATGGCGTACAGGGTATGGCCGACGAACGCCAAGTCGGCGACACCACTTACCAGGCTGCCTTGGGCGACAGAGGTCTGGCTCGAGGGCAAATTGTCGGCGACGGTGGTTACCGTGCCGTCCGGCGCAACTTTCGAAATCCGGCTGGTAAAACCGCCGGTATAGGGTCCAACGGGAGCTGGCACTTGTTTGCATTTCCCGACTGTCGATGTCGTGCCCCCTGCACCCCCTTCTGCCACGTAAAGGTTGCCGTCAGGACCGAACTTCAGCCCGCGGGGATTGTTGAAGCCGGTTGCGAACACCGAAACGTTGGAGGATTGTGCCAGCACCGCCGGTGCAAGTACCAACGCCACCATGCAAGGCAACAAAAAGCGTCTAACACCTATGTGTCAAGGATATAAATGCACTCCTTAGCTAAGCATTTCAACACGTGCAAGGTTGACCCAAATAGCGATCCCCCGATCGATTTGCTTGAACCGGAATTTCCTATTTGACCCCAACAAACGGCTGCCATTGTCCCCCACATCCCTGTTCGCGTCAATGTGAAAGAATTGTCACCCGGATCGCCCCCCTACGGTACGAAATCCCGAACCAGCCGGGTGCCGGGTGCCCCACTCATCGCGCACTTTGCGATGAGTGGGTTTCCACCGCGAACGGGTGGAGAGGTTCCAACCCTTTTTTCATCACAAACGGCCAGTGTGCACCATCACAGACATCCATCCCGTCGACTGCGACAATATTGCGTCAGAGTGGAGCAGGCAGCAGTGTGCCCGTCCTATGAGACGGTCATCGTACTTCCACCAAACCATTTTCAACGCTCTTTGACAACTTGAGGCGTTTAGCGGGCGTCTGAGCCCGCTGCCGAAATCCTGACCCTGAGCGAAGTCGAAGGCGAAGGATCTCTGCAGGATCGGCTAAGTCCTTATTCCGGAATACTTTCATATAAGTCCTTATGATTCAAAGACCAAGTCCGGAAATTCCCGCCAACTCTATGATTCTAGGAGGCCGGGGGGGAGGGGGGTACCAGTACTAACTGGGTAACACCTCCGCGTATCCATACATCCCCTCCCAATTTCATACTTCATACAGGAGTTACAAAAATGTCCTTATATCCGATAACTGTTAAGCGCTGTCAGCACATTAAGGTCAATGGCACGCAATGCGGTTCCCCCGCCCTGCGCGACAGTAAGTGTTGCTACTACCACATTCGGTACCATTGGCCCGAGTTGGAGGCTCTGCAGAACAACAACGAGTGGCGCAAACCGCTGGCGACGCTTGAGGATGCAAATTCCATACAAGTGTCGCTGGCCAACGTGATGGAACGTGGTGATGCGGGAAATCGATCACAAGACGGCAGCGCTGTTGCTGTATGCGTTGCAGACGGCGTCCATGAACCTGAAACGAACCTCGCTGGAACCGGAACTGCCGACGCTGGTTGTGATTAATCGCGAGTCGGTGGCAAACCGTCCGCTTGGCGCCTCGGCGTGGTCAAGGGTCGAGGGACGCGAGTACGACGATCTGAACGAAGAAAGCGATCGCCCGCAACCCGCGGAACTCGGAGCGCTTGCAGTGAAGGCGCTGTGCGGGGTGAATAGGCTGGCTGAGAGCTGACAGCTGAGAGCTGATCCGGACGCCAACTGTTAGAATTCCGTCCAATGATCTTTCGCAGCGATAACCGCACTCCTGAGCAGATTCGTCCCGTCAACATCATTCCCGACTTCATCTCGACCGCGGAGGGCTCGGCACTGATTGAGATGGGCAACACCCGCGTCATCTGCACCGCATCGGTCGAGGAGACGGTGCCCGCGTTCTTGCGCAATTCGGGCAGGGGATGGATTTCCGGCGAATACGGAATGCTGCCACGCTCGACGCTGACCCGTACCGCGCGGGAATCTGCTAAGGGAAAGCAAAGCGGGCGCACGCAGGAGATTCAGCGGCTCATCGGCCGCTCGCTGCGCGCGGTGGCCGATTTGAAGCGCCTGGGTGAGCGGACCATCTGGATTGACTGCGACGTGATCCAGGCGGACGGAGGCACGCGAACGGCTTCGATCACCGGGGCATTCGTCGCGCTGGGCCTGGCTCTGCAGCGCCTGATCGATGCGGGGACATTGACCGCGGCACCGATCAAGGATTTTGTGGCCGCGATCAGCGTTGGCATCGTGGACGGCGAAGTTCTTCTCGATCTTAATTACGAAGAAGACTCGCGCGCCGACGTGGACATGAACTTCGTCATGACGGCAGGCAATAAAATCGTGGAACTGCAGGCCACCGCGGAGCACCAGGTGTTCGACGACGCGCAACTGGCAAAGATGATGTCGCTGGCGCGGCTGGGCATTCAGTCGCTGATCGCGAAACAGCAGTCCTTGCTGGGAACACTCGCTCTGCGGCAGTGACTTCGGTTACAACAACGTCGGCACTTTGCTTGGTACCCTCAAAGTGCAGGGCGGACACTCTTGATCGCCCCACGCAGATGACTCCTATGTCGCCAGCCGTAATGCCCTGCTCAGACCGTGTGCCCAGTTTGCACTCTGGAAGGCTGCAGAAAAAATCAATCGCGCGCTTGATCTTGGGTGGCGCAGCGCTTCAGAGTGTACGTGAGAACTGGGTCGTCCCTCCGGGACTTGAATCATTTCTTCCACTTCTCCCAGCGCTGAAGCGCTGGGCTAAGCTGGCTCGCCCCTCCGGGGCTGGATTCTCGAGCACTTCCTTCCACCGAGTTGCCCAAAAACAAGTTCTCACGCACACACTTCAGCGCTGCTATAACGGGCTCGTTTTCAGCGCCGGCTTTAGCCGCTGCGGTCAGACTGCTGCGCAGAAGATATTTCTTGGGCAGCTCGCCAAACTCCGCGGCCTCGTTGCGGCCGCGTGTCTTGTGCTCGCCGCGCTGTCCGCCCGCGGGCAAGCCGCACCTTCATCGGTGAAGGGCGTGGTTGAAGATCCCACCGGCGCCGTCATCGCCGGCGCGCGGGTGGAATTCACCAGCGGTAACTACCACGTTGCAGCTCAGACGAATTCTGTCGGACAATTCCAACTCGAAATCGCCGCCACTTCCGGTACGATTTCCGCCAGAGCCGCTGGATTTCTTCCCCTGCAGCGCCCCTGGAATCATGAATCGCAGCTCCAGTTCGTTCTGCACCCGCAATTTGAATCGGACTACGCCAGCCAGCACGTTCTCGTCACGGCCACCCGGATCAACACCGCGCTGGAAGATTCTCCCGCCGACAGCGTAACCATCTCCGACGACGATCTGGCCTCTACGCCAGCGCTCGCGCTCGATGATGTGCTTCGCCAAGTTCCGGGCTTCACGCTGTTTCGCCGCTCCAGCAGCCGCACAGCAAATCCCGGCACGCAGGGAGTCTCCATGCGTGGAGTCGGCGCCAGCGGCGCCAGCCGCGCTCTCGTCCTGGTAGATGACATTCCGCTCAACGATCCCTTCGGCGGATGGGTTTACTGGGACCGCGTCGTCCGTGAATCCATCAGCGACGTCGAGGTGGTTCGCGGAGGCGCTGACGCCAGCCTCTACGGTTCGACTGCCATGGGCGGTGTGATTCAGTTCCGCACCCGCGAGCCCGAACAGACCGCGATCTCCGCCGAAAGCTCGTGGGGAAGTGAAAACACGCCCGAGTTATCGCTGTGGGTTGGCACTCGCCTGGGGCCGTGGTATGGCTCCGCATCCACAGATCTTTTCCGGACGAATGGCTATATCCCGGTGCCTGAGTCCCAGCGCGGCGCAGTCGATTCGCCCGCCGACTCCCGCCACGAACTGACCACGGTCGAGCTCGGCCGCCGCTTTGGCGACTTCAGCCGCTTCTTTGCTCGCGGGTCATACTTCAATGAAGATCGACACAACGGCACGGTGATCCAGTTGAACACTACCCAATTGGGTGACTTCGCAACCGGCTTGAACTACGAAACAAAAAATGTAGGAGCGATTTCAGTGCGCCTCTTCGGACTCTTCGAGTCGTACTACCAGACTTTTTCGGCGGTTGCATCGGACCGCAATTCCGAAACGCTAACCGACGAGCAGTCTGTTCCGTCGCAAGCCCTCGGTGGCAGCGCCCAGTGGTCACGCCCCGTCGGCCGCATCCAGACGTTGGTGGCAGGCTTTGAGATGCGGGAAGTGCATGGATCGAGCAATGACATCGTCCCTGTCGGGACGAACCTGAGCGGCGGAAGAGAGCGTACGACACGGCTTTTCGGGGAAGATCTTCTTCAGCTTACTCCCAGGCTGATTGCGAATCTATCGCTCGGCTACGATCACTGGAGCGATTTCAGTGCCCGGCTCATTCAGATCCGCTCCAACGTCCCCACCTTAACCCCGTACGCGGATCGCAGTTCCGACGCTCTCAACCCGCGCGCCTCGCTGCTCGACCGCCTCAGACATGGTACTTCGCTTACCGCTTCCGGTTATCGCGCCTTCCGCGCACCGACATTGAACGAACTCTATCGCAATTTCCGTCAAGGCAACACCCTGACCTCCGGCAACCCCGATCTCCATGCGGAGCGATTGACGGGAGTGGAAGCGGGCGTCCGGCAAAGCCTTTTCTCCGACCGCCTTAGTTTGCGGACAACGTTCTTCTGGAACGACATCACTGGTGCCATCGTGAACGTCACCCTCAACCAAACGTCCACGCCGATCCTGGCCGAGAAAGAGAACGTCGACCGCACGCTCTCGACCGGAGTAAATCTCGACGGCGAATTCCGCATTAGCAGTACGCTTCAGCTCGCCGGAGGCTACCAGTTCGCCCACGCCGTCGTATCCAGCTACACGCCAAACTCGCTGAACCCATCGCTCGTGGGAAATTGGATACCCGAGGTTCCGCACCAGCAGTTCACCCTGCAGGCGCGCTATGTCAATCCCAAGATCGTCACCGCCAACGTGCAAGGAACCTTCGTCGGCCAGCAATTCGATAACGACCAGAACACCTTATTGTTGAAACGGTTCTTCACCGTCGACCTGTACCTCGGCCGCTCGCTCGGTCATGGTGTGGAAGTCTTCGCCGCCGCCGAAAACATGTTCAATCAGCGCTATTACACAGCTCTAACCCCCGCGCCAAACGCCAACCCTCCAACGGTCCCGAGCCTTGGCCCGCCGATCCTCGCCCGCATCGGCCTGAGCTATCAGTTTCCGAAGCGTTAATTCCAGGATCGAATCCTAAGTTTCGCCTCGGCGCCCTCCGCGTCTCGGCGGTGAATCGATTGCGATCCGCTCCGGAGCCCGCTTTTGGTTTAGAATTAGCCGTTACACGGAACTCATCTGACAAGACTTTTTGGAGGATTTATGAAGCTTACGCCAGGCAAACTCGCCGGAATGAAGGCTGTATCGAATGAACGTGGCGTAATCGCCGCCGCCGCCATGGACCAGCGCGGCTCACTGCAGAAGTCTCTCGCCAAGGAAAAGGGCACGGCCGTTTCTGACGCCATGATGGAGGAATTCAAGACGCTGGTGAGCGAGGTTCTGACGCCCCATGCCAGCGCCATCCTGCTCGATCCCGAGTGGGGGCTGCCGGCTTCGAAGCGGCGCGCGAAAAACGCTGGTCTGCTGCTGGCTTATGAAAAGACCGGCTACGACAAGACCGGGCCGGGACGCCTGGGCGATCTGCTGGATCATTGGTCGGTGCGCCGCTTGAAAGAAGCGGGCGCGGATTGCATCAAGATTCTGCTCTACTACACGCCGTTTGATCCGAAAGACGTGAACGACAAGAAGCACGCCTGGGTCGAGCGACTGGGCGATGAGTGCCGCGCCAACGACATCCCGTTCTTCCTGGAGTTCGTCACTTACGAAGAAGGCGTGGACGAGAAAGGATTCGACTTCGCGAAGAAGAAGCCAAAGGCGGTCATCGAAAGCATGCGCGAGTTCACCAAAGACCGCTACGGCGTTGACGTAATGAAGGTGGAAGTCCCGATCAACATGAAGTTTGTGGAAGGGACCAAGTCCTTCAAAGGTGAAAAGGCCTACTCGAAGCAGGAAGCGATGAAGCTGTTCCGTGAGGCAGCCGCGGTCGCCACCAAGCCCTTCATCTATCTGTCGGCGGGCGTGAGCAATTCCGAGTTCACCGAGTCGCTGGAACTCGCGGCCGAGTCGGGTGTGAAATTCAACGGCGTGCTCTGCGGACGCGCCACCTGGAAAGAAGGGATCCCTGTCTACGCGAAACACGGCGCCAATGCTTTCCGCAAGTGGCTCGAAGATGAAGGCGTAAAGAACATCAATAACGTAAACGATCGCCTGAAGGCCGCAACGAGTTGGCACGCGATCTACGGTGTCGAACCAGCGCTGGCCCACGTATAGATGAAACCGTTTCCGAGCGCAGAGGCGGGTCTTCGGACCCGCCTTTGTTTGTTACCTATGTGCTACGTGCTGAATGCTGACTGCTGACCCCATGCCTGGCCGCAAGACCGCTCTGATCACCGGCGCCTCGTTCGGCATCGGAATGGAACTCGCCCGCATCTTCGCGCGCGAAGGCTACAACCTGGTTCTCGTCGCCCGCAGCGCGGACAAACTCCGCCAACTCGCATCCGAACTCGAGAAGGCTCACGGCACGCGTTCGCTGATTCTGGCAACCGACCTGACCGAACCCGGAGCCTCCGCGTATGTACTGGATCAGACCACGCGCGCGGACATTCAGGTGGATGTGCTGGTCAACAACGCCGGATTCGGACAGTACGGTTTATTTGCCGAGAATGATCTGGAAGAATGCTTGCGGCAGATCCAACTCAACGTGACGACTCTCACTCAACTCACGCGCCTGTATCTCCCGGCGATGATCGAGCGCAAGAACGGACGCATTTTGAACGTGGCGTCCACCGCGGCGTTTCAGCCGGGGCCACTGATGGCGGTATATTACGCCAGTAAGGCCTACGTACTGCACTTCTCCGAAGCCATTGCCAATGAACTCCAAGGGACGGGCGTTACCGTCACCTGCCTGTGCCCGGGGCCGACGGCCACCGAGTTCCAAAAACGCGCGAACATCGCGGGCATTCGGCTGACAGAGTATGGATGCATGGATGCCCGCACTGTGGCAGAGGACGGCTATCGCGCGTTGATGGCTGGCAAACCTGCGGTGATTTCCGGATTCAGAAATTGGCTGCTGGCGCAATCGGTACGCTTCGCGCCACGGCGACTGGTGACGACGATTGCCAGGAAAATTCAGGAAGAGTAGCCGGTCATCTCGTTAGGAACCGATAAATCCATGACGCTGCGACATAAGTGAACCAACAGCCTACGATGCAAATGACCATGCCAGCCGCACGGCTACCCAGTTTTATGATCGGCGCCAGACGCCTCGGGCCGGGATGCATCCAGCGAGGAGTCGGACCGCCGAGGGCTTCTGTGAGTCTGTCCCATCGTGCGGGCAAGAAGCACATCATGAAACCCCACACTGCCGCAAACAGCCCCATTAACAGCATTCCCAGAAGAATCAACATAGAGAGCCTTCGACCGCCACGAGACGCGGCAAGCCGCGTCTCTAGACAGGAGTCTTGCGGGCTTCCAGTGCTGCCTGCACTCGGCTGTGTTTCCGGCTGTAGGTGAAATAGACCACCATGCCGATGATCAACCAGATAATCAATCGCGCCCAGTTGATCCAGCCGAGTTTGTACATCATGTAGCCGTTGAAAAGGATGCCCATAACCGGCACAAACGGGACCCAAGGCGTTCGGAAGGGTCGAGGCTGGCCAGGGTTCGTACGGCGCAGTGCCAGCACGGCGATACAAACAATCACGAACGCCAGCAACGTCCCGATGTTGACCATTTTTCCGATGTCCTCGATCGGCGTCAGGCTGCCCACGATCGCCGCGAGCAGGCCCACAAGCATGGTGTTCTTCCAGGGCGTCCGGAAGCGCGGGTGAATATCGGCGAAGAATTTCTTGGGTAAAAGGCCGTCGTTGGCCATCGAATACAGGACTCGCGTCTGCCCCAGAAGCATGACGAGCATCACGCTGGTGAGGCCGGCCAGCGCTCCGAGCGTAATGATGTCGGATGCACCGGTAAGCCCTCTGTCCAGGAAAGCCCGCGCAATGGGCGCTTCAATGTTGACTTCTCTCCACGGCACCATTCCGGTCAGAACCGCCGCCACCGCGATATACAACACAGTGCAGATCAGCAGCGAAGCAATGATGCCGATGGGAAGATCGCGCTGCGGATTCTTGGCCTCCTGGGCGGTGGTGGAAACGGCGTCGAATCCGATGTAGGCGAAGAAAATGTAGGCTGCCCCGGCCCCGATTCCGGAGAATCCCATTGGCGCGAAAGTTGCCCAGTCCGATCCCCAGTTGCTGGCGCTTACGTAGCGGATGCCGAGGCCGATGACAAAAAGGACAACTCCAACTTTGATGGTAACAATCGTGGCGTTGAAGCGAGCGCTCTCCTTGATGCCAACCACCAGGATCGCCGTGATCACCAGCGCGATCATGAAGGCCGGCACATTGACGCCGATCTCATACCCGAAAAGATGAGGTGCATTTAACAGATCGTGAGCCTTCCGCAATAACTCCGGCGATTGCGCTCCCATGATCGCCGTTACCTTATTAAGGAAAGCCTGCGTGCCGGGCACCAGCGTGGAATCGGAGGCCAGCGCCATCTGGCGTGCTATGGTCTTCTCCGCTTCGTTGAGTCCAGTCCAGTGGTCATATGCCAGCCATAGCGGCATCTTGATGTGGAAAATATCGAGCAGTTCGATGAAGTGGTTGGACCAACCGGAGGACACGGTGCTGGCGCCCATGGCGTATTCGAGGGTGAGGTCCCAGCCGATGATCCAGGCGATAATTTCGCCCAGCGTAGCGTAGGCATAGGTGTAGGCGCTGCCCGCCAACGGGATCATAGCCGCAAACTCCGCGTAGCACAGCGCCGCAAAGGTACAACCCAAGCCCGAAAGCACGAACGAGAGCATCAGCCCCGGTCCGGCATAGTGCGCACCGAGTCCGGACATCACGAAGATTCCGGCCCCAATCACAGCGCCGACACCCAGAGCCGTTAATTGGAATACGCCCAGCGTGCGTTTCAAGCTATGCGTGCCAGTCTCCTGCGCTTCGTGCAGCAGAAGCTCAAGCGGCTTTTTCGCAAAGAGGTCAGTCATGAGTTGCGTCTCTCCTGTCAGTTAAACCTGTCAGCCTGTGGTGAAACTCCAGCACCCAAAGCCAACGCCTAAAGGCGCATTCATAAGGCTGCACTTACGGTATGCCTAAAGGCATACCCTGATACAAATCGCACTTGCGCCGCAGGCTGCTAAGTCGTCTGGGCGCGCGGCCGCCAGATGTAGTACACCGGGATGCCGAGCAGCACGATGAACAGTCCCGGCCAAGTGTATTGCGGTTTGTAGCGTAACAGCACAATGTCAATAAACAAAGCCATCACGATATAGATCGCAGGCAGAATGGGGTATCCGACGGCTTTGTACGGACGTTCGGCCTCGGGATGGGTGCGGCGCAAGACGAAAAGTCCGAAGATCGTGAGCACGTAGAACACCAGCACCGCAAAAATAATGTAGTCCAGAAGTTGGCCGTAACTGCCGGAGATGCAGAGGACGCACGTCCAGACCATCTGAACCATCAGCGAGACTGCGGGCGTTTTGTAGCCGGGATGCAGCCGGGCAACGCTGCGAAAGAACAGACCATCCTTTGCCATGGCGTAGTAAACGCGGGCTCCGGAGAGAATCAAGCCGTTGCAGCAGCCGAAGCCGGAAATCATGATGGCGACAGCCATCAGCGCTCCGCCGGCGGAACCGAACATCTGGGTCATGACCGCGGTGGCGACGCGGTCCTCGCGGGCGTACTGGATGCCGCGCTCCAGCAGCGTCGCTCCGTTGGGACTGCCCACCAGCGGCAGCGCGCTCAGATAAATAAAGTTGCACGCGATATAGAGCGCGATCACCACGCCGGTGCCGAGCGCCAGCGACAACGGGAGATTCCGGCTGGGATTTTTCACCTCACCGGCAGTAAACGTAACGTTGTTCCAGGCATCCGCGGAAAACAGCGATCCGACCTGCGCAATCGCCAGCACCGTCAAGGTTGAAACGAGAACGCCGCCGCCCACGTCATGAAGCGTGCCAAGGGAAGAATTGTTCCAGAAGTTTGCGCCGAAATTCGCCGCCACCGCCTGCGCGTTCCGGCCAAGAAATACTCCGAAGAGGACCAGGCCGAGCAGCGCCGAAACTTTCGCGGTAGTGAAGATGTTCTGGATGAAAGCGCCCGTCTTCACGCCGAAGATATTGATGATCGAGAGCGCTACCACCACAAGGATGGCGACGAGGTTCTGCGTGTTCAGTCCAACATCCATGCCGCCGAGCATCATGGGACCGAGCGCGAACTTCGGAACTTTCCACAGGTGTACGATCCAATTACTGGAGGAGATTGCCGGCCAGAAGATTCCGAGAAATTTGCCGAAAGCGACGCCCACAGCGGCGATCGTGCCCGTCTGAATCACGAGAAACAGAGTCCAACCGTAGAGAAAACCCCAGAGTGGACCGAGCGACTCGCGCAGATAGACGTACTGTCCGCCCGCTCGCGGCATCATCGCAGCCAGTTCGCCGTAGGCGAGCGCGGCGGCAATGGTCAGAAAGCCGGTGATGAGCCACGCCCCAATGAGCAGCGCCGGCGAGGCGACCTCGCGAGAAATCTCGGCGGAGACGATGAAGATGCCCGAGCCGATCATGGAGCCCATCACCAGCATGGTCGCGCTGGTCAGGCCGAGACCTTTGACTAGCTCTTTGTCCTGATGGGTATGAAGCTCCCAATCGCTGGCGCTGGAAACGGGAACTGGGGGTCGAACGTTCGTGGTCACGAACCTCCTAAAAGGCTGCTGAAAAACTAAGGCTTCGTATCAGGGCATCGCTTTAGCGATGCCGCAAGTAGAGACAGGGCGTGCCGCGTCTCTACGGGATCGGATGCCTCTTTGGAGTGTGCGTGAGAACTCGGTCGTCCCTCCGGGACTTGACTCGTCACTCCACTTTACCCCGCGCTCAAGCGCGGGGCTAAGCTAGGCCGCCCCTCCGGGACTGTATTCTCGAGCTTTTCGTTCCACCGGGTTGTCCGAAAACGAGCTCTCACGCACACTCTTTAGGGGTTGGGCATTGCCGCCTCTGTCGCTGCAAGAGCTTTCAACTTTACCCCAGAACCCTCAAAAATTCCTCTGCTGATTTGCGCGGATCCCGTAACAAGTCGGATATCACCGCCACGGCGTCAGCGCCGGCTTCGACGACGGAACGGGCGTTGGCACGCGTAATGCCGCCGATCGCAACTAGAGGCTTGCGCGTCAGTTCCCTTGCCCGGCGAACCCCTTCGAGTCCCACGACAGGATCGGGATTGGCCTTACTGGCTGTCGCAAACACGGGGCCGATGGCCAGGTAGTCGGCGGAAGTCTGATCGGCTTCCGCCAGTTGCTCAGGATTGTGCGTTGATACTCCCAACCAGCGAGCGGGCCCAAGTATCCTCCGAGCCGCCTCGGGAGAAAGATCATCCTGCCCAACATGAAGGCCCTCATATTGCGCGGCCAGGCAGATGTCGGCGCGATCGTTCATGATGAGCTTGACGCTCGCTCCCAAACGCGCCCTGAGTTCACGAGCCTCCTCAAGCATTTGTCGCGCGTTGCCAGACTTGTTGCGGTACTGCATCAGCGTGCAGCCAGCCTCAGCGAGTTCACGGGCTGTCTCAAACAAACTTCCGCCGTTGTGGAAGCAGGACGTATCCAGGATTGGGTAAAGACGCGGAAGCGAAACCATGGCTTGGTATGGATCCTTCACCCCGCAGTTTCTTTTTTTGCCAGGAATCTGTCGATGAACCCGGTATCGAAATTGCCTGCGCGAAATTCCGGATCTGCCAGGATACGGCGATGCAGCGGAATTGTCGTGTAGATTCCTTCCACGATAAACATTCCGAGGGCACGACTCATGCGCGAGATGGCTTCGCTGCGATCCTTGCCACGGACCACCAGCTTGGCGATGAGGGAATCGTAGTACGGAGGAATCGTGCCTTCGGCGTAGGCGGCAGTGTCGATGCGCACTCCCGTCCCTCCCGGAGGGTTAAAGGTGGTAATCTTGCCCGCCGACGGCGTGAACTTCTCCGGATGCTCGGCATTGATGCGGCACTCGATGGCGTGTCCGCGATGCACGATGGGGCCTTGCAACACATCGGCCAGCTTTTCACCCGCGGCGATCATGATCTGGCTCTTGACCAGGTCCACGTCCGTGACCATCTCGGTGACCGGATGCTCTACCTGGATGCGCGTGTTCATCTCGATGAAGTAAAGCCGCCGCTCCTGGTCCATGAGGAATTCGATGGTGCCGGCATTGTGGTAGCCGACCTGGCTGAGCGTCTTGCCGATGATGTCTCCGATTTCCTTGCGCAGCTCGGGCGTCATCTTTACGGACGGCGACTCTTCGATCAGCTTCTGGTGTCGCCGCTGAATCGAGCACTCGCGTTCCCCCAGGCTGACGACGTTGCCGTGTTCGTCGCCCAGCACCTGGAATTCGATGTGGCGCGGGTTCTCGACATACCTCTCCAGATAGAGATCGCCGTTGCCGAAGGCGGCCGAGGCCTCGGACTGCGCCTGACGGTAAAGCGCGGGCAATTCCTCTACATTGCGCACGATGCGCATGCCCCGTCCGCCGCCGCCCGCCGAGGCCTTGAGGATGACCGGAAAACCGACCTGTCGCGCCCACTCGCGCGCTTCTTCATCGGAGGCGACCACGCCATCCGAGCCGGGAAGAATCGGCACCCCGTGCTGTTTCATGGCGGCTCGAGCCTTTTCCTTTTCGCCCATGAGCCGGATGACATCCGGAGTGGGACCGATGAACTTGATGTGACAGGCTTCGCAGACTTCCGCGAAATTGGCGTTTTCCGAAAGCAGGCCATATCCGGGATGGATGGCGTCCACGTTCGCGATCTCGGCCGCGCTGATCACGGTGGGAATGTTGAGATAACTCTGCGCCAGTTGCGGCGGGCCAATGCAAATCGCTTCGTCGGCAAAGCGCACATGGAGCGAAGTCCGGTCCGCCTCACTGTAGATCGCCACCGAGCGGATGCCGAGTTCCCTGCACGCGCAAATGACGCGCAGCGCAATCTCGCCGCGATTCGCTACCAGAATCTTCTTGAACATGATCTGCCTGGGGGTTTGGGGGCTTGTCGAGTAACGTCCATCATTTTGCCGGCCGGACGGCGAACAGTTCCTGGCCGTACTCGATGGGCTGGCCGTTGGCGACGAGCTTCTTGACCAACTCTCCCGCCACGTCGCATTCGATTTCGTTCATCAGTTTCATCGCCTCAACAATGCACAAAACCTGGCCCACTTCCAGGGGATCGCCGACTTTGACGAAGGGCGGGGAGCCGGGCGAGGGCGACTCGTAGAAGGTACCCACGATCGGCGACTTCACAATGTGCAGATCTTCTTCCGGCTCAGGGACCGGCGCGGCAGCCGCGACGTCGACCTTGGCAGGCGCGGAAGCGGGAATGTGGCCGCCCGCGTCCACCGGGGCCGGGTGAACCGCGACATAACGCGCGTCTGGCAACGCCAGGGGCGCCGGTTCGGCGGCGCGCTTGATCTTCACCTTGACATCGCCGCGCTCCAATTCAAACTCGGCAATATCCTTTTCGATTAAGAACTCGATGAGTTCTTTCAGCTCTTTTTGATTCATGTATACGGCGGGTTCCGCGTTTCATGCGTAGAGACGAGATTGCCCTGTCTCCGGCGGCGCGGCTTGCTTCCGGCCCGGAGACGCGGCAAGGCGCGTCTCTACTAAAGAATCACAAGTTCTTTATCCGTTGGCGTCAGCACTTCACAGCCCGAAGAGGTAACCACCACCACATCTTCGATCCGCACGCCCCACTTCCCGGGAACGTACGCGCCAGGCTCAATCGTAATGACCATTCCAGGTTCTAGCGTCTGGGTTTGCCCCATCGCCAACCGGGGCGCCTCGTGTATCTCTAATCCTAAACCATGCCCGGTTGAATGGGTGAAGTACCGCGCCAGTTTCCACTTGCGAAGCACACGACGCGCGACGCCATCGACTTCGGCGCCAGTCACGCCCGGACGAACAGCCGAGATGGCGGCCTGCTGCGCTTCCCGCACCGCCTCATACAGTTGTCGAGCTTCTCCCGAGGGCCGTCCGACATGCACAGTTCGCGTGCGATCCGAACAATAATGGGCGAGTATAACACCAAAATCACAGACCACGAACCCGCGCCGGGGAATACGTGCGGCAGAGGCCCGGCCATGCACAATCGCAGAGCGAGTTCCGGAGGCGAGTATCGTCGGGAAGGACATGCCTTCGGCCCCGGCACAACGGGCCTCGTATTCCATAGCGGCGGCGACTTCGACCTCACTCACACCCGGCCGAATTTTCTTGCGGGCAATCCGGAACAGACTGGCGCCGAGTTCAACCGCCCGCCGGATGCGCAGGATCTCGGCAGCGTCCTTCACCATGCGGGCACGCTCGACCAGCGGTGGCGCGGAACGCAGGCGCGCCCTCCCTTTCAGCACCGACGCTAACCGGTCGCGCATGCTGGCGGTGATCGACTCCGGTTCGATGCCGACTGATACTGGCGTCAAAGATGCTGGCGTCGAACTTCTCCGCAGCGCGGCCAGCCACTCCGCAGCGGACACCAGTGGGGACTTGCGAGCGATGACAATGTTCACATGATTGACGTTCGCACCCTTTACTTCCTCTTTTGCCTGGGCGCGGTAGCGGCCGTCAGTAAAGAGGACGGAACCGCGAACTGAGACCAGCAAGGCAGCGGCACTGCCAGTAAAGCCACAGAGATAGTGAACATTGGGGAGGTTCGCGATCAGCAAGGAGTCAAGCTTGTGGCCCGCGAGCGAGGCTTGGAGCCGGCGCAGGCGTCCAATGTGGTCCATGGCAGTCGGGTCCATGGCGGTGTGGTTCATGGCATGGAGTGTAGCAGGGTGTTCGAAGCGGGTGGCTGGAAGCTGGTCACCGCAATAGCGAAGCCGCCGGGCTCCCGGCAGGTTCTCCGAGAAGCCGGCGGCTTGGGCTGTTCTAGCTTCGCGCTTAGGTCTGAATGATGCGCGGAGTAATGAAGAAAATCAGCTCCTGGTTGGTAGTCTGCACCGTACGATGCTTGAACAGGTTGCCCAGGTACGGGATATCTCCGAGCAATGGCACCTGTGACACGGCCAGCGAGTTCTGGGTCTGGATCACGCCGCCAATCACCACCGTGCCGCCATCGGTCACCAGCACTTGCGTGGTCGCCTGCTGCGTGATCAGGGTTGGATTGCCCATGGTGTCTTCGTGTCCAAAGTCAGGCAAGGTGTTTTCCACGTCCACGTTGAGGAAGATGGTTCCTTCCGATGTGATCTGCGGAGTCACCGTCAGGCGCAGGAAAGCATCGACGTAGGCAGTGGTCGGAGGCCCTCCCAACTGGGCCGTGGTTACGATGGGGATTTTCACGCCCTGTTTCACCACCGCCTGAATGTTGTTCTGCGTGACGATACGCGGACGGGAAAGAATTTTCAGCAACCCGCGCGACTCGGCCATCGTGAGCAGCAGGTCGATCCGCATGTTGTTGGTAGCGTTCACAAATTGCATACCGCTGGTCGGATTGGTTACGCCCAGGTTCGAAAACAACGGAATCTGTGACCCGGCTGTAGAAGAGGCGCTACTGATGATGTACAGCGGATTCGGTACAAATCCCGAACCGACGGTGGTCGGCGTGGTTCCAACGCCTTGCACTCCGCCGACAGAGGTTGGGCCGTTGCCCCAGCCAAAGCCGAGCTGCACGCCGATGTCACGAGCGAAGCTGCGCGTGGCCGCCACAACGCGGGCTTCAATTTCGACTTCCTGCGTCTTGCGGTCCATCTGCTGGATGAGGCGGTCAATCTGCGGCAGAACCGCCGGAATGTCGGAGACGATCAGCGAGTTGGTGCGTTCGTCGGCGACAATGTCGCCACGCTGACTTAGGAATTTCTTGATCGGCAGCAATAGGTCCTTGGAGTGTGCGTAGCTGAGGAAGCGGGTGATGCTGACTTTGTCGACCGCCAGCGCCTCGGCATCGATTTGAGCGCGCCGGCCCTCGGCTTCATGCCTCAAAGTTTCGACGGTGGCGATGCGCAGCACATTGCCGTCCAGTTGGCGGGACAGGTCGTTGTTCTTGAGCACGATGTCCAGCGCCTGATCCCAGGGCACGTCATCGAGCACGATCGTCAAGTTGCCGTGGATCGCGGGATCGAGCACGACGTTCAAACCGCTGATCTCATGAATCAGGCGGAAGAAATCTTTCAGATCCACATCCTTAAGATTCACCGAGATCGGCTCGCCGGTGTACTTGGCCCCGCTTGCCGCCGGCTTCTGTTGCATCTGGACTTTCTGCTCGGCAGCCAGGTTCACGGCCGGTTGGATGGTCGGAGCGTTGCCGGCAGCTTGCCCGATGGCGGCATTGGCATTGGTGGCGACCAGTTCCGCCGCCGTCTTGTCGGCAAAGCGACCCGCCGCTTCCTGGGCCTTGGCGGCCGGCTGGGCGGCTTTGTCGTCCTTGACCGAGTACTTGGGCTCGACGAAGGCAAAGTCCGCCGGTTTCTCGGGGTTCTCTGCCGCGGCCGGAGTTGGTCCCGCCGCCGTTGTCGGAGTCGAAGTCACCGGAGCCGATGCGACCGGAGCCGAAGCCAGCACCAGTTGCGGAGCTGCGCTCGCGGCCACCGATTTTGCGGCCGGCGCCGCCGGTTGGCGATGGGCCAGCACAGCGTCGTGGATCTTGAGAATGAAGCTGCCGTCCGGGCCTGCCACCAGTTCATGCTGGCGGCGGTCGCCGAGATCGACGACCACGCGCGTGCTGGGCGGGACTTGCCCGTCCATCCCGACGCGGACGTCTTTCACGCCATCGCTGCCAACGCTGATGCGGCTCTGCGCCGTGGCCATCACGGTGTTGGGAAAGTCAACGACGATGCGTGCCGGAGAATCGAGCATCGTCACTTTGGGCGCCAGCGTGCCCTTCGCTTTGAACTCGATCCGCAATCCGTCCTGGCTGTGCGTGACTTCGAGCCTCTGCAATGCAGCGCTCGCGGCCACCCCCTTGCCCGTCATGTCAGCCGCGGCTGCGATCAGAACGAACGTCAGCAGCGGAACCAAGAGACCCAGCAGTTGCTTTCGCATTTCCCTATCTCCCCATGCGAGGCGGTTTCGCCTCCATGTGTTTCTTCAAAGTCTTTAGTCTCCAGGCCTACACCGCCGGAGTCGTAATCTTCTTCACTACTTCCCGCGTAAAGGTCTTGCCCAACCGGTCCTGCAGTGTTTCCTGGAAAACGATGGAGTCGCCGGTGATCTTCATCACGTAACCGTTGAACACCGGATCGTTTTCCCGCAGAAAATAAGCCTTATTCAGACCGTTACTGACCACAGCGATGAAACCACTTTCAGCACGCACCACGCCACGCAGGTTGATGGTCCCGATCTCCAGACACTTCTTGCCGGTGCTACAACCGGAACCGCCCGCGTGGCTCACCACCGGACTGAGGAAAGGATCCCGTCTCCCGTTCGCGCCGTACTTGCCGTCCGGGACAACCGGTTGCCCGCTCGCCGCGTTCTCGCCTACCGCGGTCTCCTGCACGCCCTTATCCGCGGCGCTAGCGACCGTGGGCGGATTGTTCTCGGGATCCGCGTCGGCTGGTGTCGCGGGCAAACTGCCGACGACCGGGACGGCCCAAACCCGCCTCCGCCCGCCCATGTGTCTCGCAGCCTCCGAACTCGGACGCGCCGCGGACGATTTCAACGGCGTGACCACCGCGACTCCGCTTGCCTTGGCCGGAGCATGCGTGGCCCTCGCAGGCATGGCAGCGGTTTGGGGAGGCGCCGGTTTCTCGTGCGAGGCGGCCGCAGCGGCATGGTTACTCACCGTGTTCGTCGTGCTGCGCGTGTTCAGGATAATTTTGGGACTCTGGGCCGAGGCCAAGCCCGCGGCCACTACGCAAACCAGAATTGTCACCGTCGGCTTCATCGTGTCCCTCCTATTTCTTCACCGCTGGTCCGGGCTGGCTGACCGGCGCCGCCGGATCCAGGTCATGACTGAAATACGTCGTGGTCAGGCAGGTCGCCACCACACTCTCACCGGCCGCGTACTGGTAGGTATGCTTCGCCTTCGCATCGGTCGGCTTGCGGGTCGAGGCCACCATCAGGTTCGAGACATTTACGATGCGCTCGACTTTTCCCAACCGGTCGAAGAACCCCAGCATGGAGTAGTACGGTCCGTCGAACTCCACTTCGAACGGCACTTCGGTGTAGAACTCTTTCGCCACGTAGGGACGTGCCGTATAGCGGCGGATTTCCACTCCCGCCTTGCGCGCTTCTCCGCTCACCATGCGCATGAAATTGTCCACTTCTTTTTCATCGGGCACGATGCGCCGCTCGATCTCGAGCTGCTGCTTCAAGCTGGCGAGTTGGCGCTCGATGTCGGCCAGTTTCGGCCGGTAGGCTTCGAGTTCCGCGTTCTCGTGTCGTTTGGCCTGCAGCTTGATCACTGCCGCATCATTTTGGTCGCGCTGCGACTTGAATACTGTGTAGTAGAGAGCGCCCGTGCCCACCACCGCCACCAGCACCAGAACTCCCAACAGCTTCACACCCGTTAATTCGCCAAGATTCATAGTCGGTTCCGCCTTTACGACTTCGCCTTTTCGCAGGTCAGCGTGAACTGAAACGCCTGCATGTCCTTGATCTGTTCGTCCTGATAACTTTCCTTGATTTCGATGTTGCGGAAGAAACCGGTCTTCTGCAGGTTGGAAATCAGGTTGGCCACGGCATCGCTGCTCAGCGCTGTGCCGTCAATGGCAACGCTCGCGCCCTGGTCCTGCATGCTGTTCAACCAGACCGCCTCGGTGCCGTTGACCGTATCGCCGATCATGGAGAGCAGGTTGACCGGGCCGGATTGGTTGGCGCGCAGCTGGTCAATCACATCCACCCGCCGCTTGTAAGCGTCGGCTTGCTTCTGACGCTCCATATACCGCACCTTGATGTCGGCCAGTTCGCGATTCTTCTGTTCCGCCAGCCGGGCTTGCACCTCGATGGATTTCTTTTCCCGGTCGAGCTGATACCAGTACCCGGCATTGAGGGCGCCGGCAATCAGCAGCACAGCAGCCACCTGGACGACTGGCCCGCCTAAATTCCCAAGCTCGAAGCTCGGCATGCTGACGGCAGAGTTTTTCTTGCCTTTCGGTTTCGGAGAACCCAGCAGGTTGATTCGGATCATAGCTTTTCAAAGCTCCTCAGGGCCAAACCCACGGCCACTGCCAACTGGCCGGCGTTCTGTTCGACGAGCTCCGCCCCGGCGCCTTCTAGCGGAGCCAGCACTTTCTGGAACGGGTTGAACAACTCGACCGGCATCGAGAACTCCTGGCGCAGGGCTTCCACCAGGCCCGGGACCTTGGCCGAACCCCCGGCCAGATAAATCTTCTCGATGTGCTCGCCCGCGGCGCTGGCGCGGAAGAAGTCGAAGGTCTTCTGAATTTCCAGCACGATAATTTCGGTGACCTGCTGCAGGATCGGCGTCTTGGAGTCGTCCTGCACGGTGCCGACCTTGCGCCCCAGCTTCAGTGATTCCGCGTCGTCGAAGCTGAGATCCAGTTCCTTCTGCAGGGAATCGGTGTACTGATGGCCGCCCACCGAAACGTCGCGCGGGAACAGCGGCGTCGTGCCCTTGACGATGTTGATGTTCATCACGCTCGCACCCAGGTTGAGCAGCGCCACCACCTGCGTCGGCGCCGGCTCATAGTTGTACTCGTAGCAATTCTGCAGGGCGAGCGCATCGATATCCACAATAGCCGGAGTCTTGCCCGCCATCGAGAGTACGTTGGTGTAGTTCAGAATCTTGTCTTTCTTGACCGCCACCAGCAGCACATCCATCGTCGGGCTGGTCGCGTCGTCGGAGAGAATCTGGTAGTCGAGGTTCACATCCGCCAGATCGAACGGGATGTGCTGGGCCGCTTCCTTCTGAATGGTCTCGGCCAGTTCCTGATCGCTCATCGAGGGCAAGGAGATTTTCTTCACGATCACCGAGTGTCCGCTCACCGCCGTGGCCACCGACTTCGACTTGATCAAAGTGTCGGCGAAAAGCTTGGAGATAGCCGCCGAAACCGTACCCGAATCCACGATCATGGAATCGACCACAATGTCCGGCGCGATCGGCTCCAGGCCGAGGTGCGCCACTTCGATTCCGGTGCGTGTCTTCCTGAGCTCGACCGCCTTGATGCTCGAAGAGCCCACATCCAGACCCACTATCGTTTTCGATCCCATTCCAAACATGTGCCCGCCCTTCTTTTACGAAGTTCGTCTACGGAGTTCCGGCAGCTTTCACGGCTGCCTTGATTTTCTTTTTCCCCCGCGGTTCCGTTTCCATCGACTTCTCTTCCATCCACTGATCCAGCTTCGATTTCTTGAAGCGCCAGCGGTTGCCCAACTTGAACGCCGGAATCTTCTGCTCGTTCACGTACTTGTACAGCGTGTCCGGACTCACTCCCAGATACTGCGAAGCTTGGCGAATGTTCATCACTTCTCGCGAGTCGGCCATAATGTTTCCCTGCGCGTTCGACTGTTATTTCGTGTGCTGAGCATATCTCAAGGGGGAGAGAGGGCCTCTCCACCGGAATGTCCCGGTTTTGTTGGGTTTTATAGGCTTTTTCTGGATTTCACGAAATTCGGGTTTGCGACTGAAGTCTACTAATTGTATTCGTGTTGAATGAAACCGCTACATGTTGTAGTTTTCCAGCAAGTAGGGCATCGGTCACCCGAGGTCGAGTAACCAAGGTACTAGAGACGGTACGGAAGTACTTGAACAGACGCGCAAGCCGCTGAAAACAAGGCAACTCGCTCGCTCTACTCGATCAGAACTTCAGTGCGATTATCGCCCTGCAACGCGATGCAG
>Ga0209517_10000770_pt1 | contig 52758 bp, 48 predicted proteins | sample PeaSoiMetSII2010_FD_187695 | JGI IMG/M metagenome (GOLD analysis project Ga0209517, IMG submission 187695) | Peat soil microbial communities from Weissenstadt, Germany - SII-2010 (SPAdes) (version 2) | ecosystem: Environmental > Terrestrial > Soil > Wetlands > Peat | place: Germany...
GACTGATGTAGTCGCTAATACGGCTTCCTTTTGGAAGTTCAGCCATCGTACGAGCCATCTGCGGTCCTCCTCTCAAGAGAGTGAGAGGAGAATACCACAAATTTACTTAAGTGAACAGTATTGGGCTAAAGCCCGGCGCTACTATTTACTGTGCGCTGGAGTCTAGCCGGAAAAGACGTATAATGAGAGCCTCCATACCCTGAGATGAGCCACGAACATGAAATTGTCGCCGATCACTAAGATCATCATCAAGCGATTCCGCAGTTTTCCGGCGGCCACCCTCACCTTTGACAATCCTCTGTTCATCGTGGGCCGCAATGGCTCGGGAAAGAGCAATCTGGCGGACGTATTCAGCTTTGTTTCCGAAACTATGGCGCAGCCCCTTCAGGCAGTGTTTGACCGGCGCGGCGGCATCGCGGCGGTTCGCAACCGAAGCTCGGGGCAACGGAGCTACCCTCCGAACCTTGGGCTTGCCTTTGAGTTCGGTCCCATCAACGGGTGCCAAGGGGGGCGGTACGCCTTTGAGGTTAAGGCTCTGCCCAATTACGGGTATCGCATCGTTCACGAGCAGTGCCTGGTGCGTAAGAACGATGGTAACCGTTGCTGGTTTGACAGGGCGGAAGCATGGACGAGCAACGCGAAAGGACTGACTCCCGCCTTGGAGCCCTCCGCCCTGGCGCTTCCATTGGTGGCCGGTGATGAGCGATTCGCGCCAATCTTTCGCGTTCTGGGCGCGATGCGCGTCTATTCCATCGAGCCCGCCAGGCTGCGTGAAATGCAGGACCCGGATAGCGGTGTGACACTGAGGCCCAATGGTGGAAACGCCGCCAGCGTTCTGCAAGAACTGCTGCGGGGAGAAAATGCCAGTGCGAACAAGGCGGAAATAAACAGGATCTTGGAATCCATTGTCCCTGCCACCAAGGCGGTCTCCCCCAAAAAACATGGCAACAAACTCTCCATGAGCTTTTCGCAGGAATGGGGATCGGGGAAAAAGCTGACCTTTGACGCCTTCAACATGTCGGACGGCACGCTTCGTTCGGTTGGGCTTATTATGGCCATTTTCCAAAAGCCCAGCCCCAGCGTTTTGGTGATCGAGGAGCCGGAGGCGACCATTCACCCGGGAGCGTTGGGCGCCATTCTTGACCTAATCCGCAAGGCGGCGAAAACCATGCAGGTGGTAGTGACTACCCATAGCCCAGAGCTACTCGATGCCAAGTGGATTACCGATCAGAACCTGCGCATCGTGTCCTGGGAAGAAGGTGCGTCCCACCTCCTCCTTCCTTCCGAGGCGACGCGGAAGGCCATGCGCGAGCACTTGATGGGGGCGGGAGAACTGCTGCGGTCGAATGCGCTGCATTCCGAGGAACTGTTTTCCGTCCCCGCCGACCTCAGCGAAGGCAATCTTTTCGAGACGCTGGCATGAAGATCTACTTCTTGGTGGAGGGCCACGGCGAGGTGGAAGCCGTGCCGGTTCTCCTGCGCCGATTGCTGGCGGAAGCGCAATGCTATGGCATCGGAGTGGGACCTCCGATCCGCCGAACGCAATCGAAGCTTCGCAGCCAGGAGGGCATTCAGGCTGGGGTCAGGCTCGCCCTCTTTCAACCCGAGTGCGCGGCAGTGGTGATCCTGTTTGATGGCGAGGACGATTGCCCCAAGGAGCTGGCAGAGAGGGTCCGGGAGTGGGCACACGCTGCTGCCGGTGGCACACCGTGCGATGTGGTAGTCGCCCACCGCGAATATGAAACGTGGTTCCTGGCGGCGGTTGAATCGCTGCGCGGAAGATACGGCATCCGCGCAGACGCTGCCGCGCCCCCGAACCCGGAGTCCAGGCGCGATGCCAAGGGAGCGCTGGAAGAATTCATGCCCGCTGACCGCGCCTATTCCGAAACCGGCGACCAGCCCGCCATGAGTGCAGTGTTCGATATGGGGCTGGCCCACCGTCGCAATCGTTCCTTTCGCAAACTCGTGAAGGCGGTTGGCGACATTCTGACCGAACTTGGCCAGCCGCTCCCCACCTGGCCCCCGGCCCAATGGCTGGTGGGAGACGGCCTCCAAACCCCATGAGCAACAAACAAAGACTGGAGCTTACGTGGATCGGAAAGGAGAACCGGCCCAAGCTGGAGCCGCGCGTTCTTCTCGAAGACCCGGAGAAGTCGTACCACGCAGTGCGCCGCGTTAGTGACAATGACTTGTTCGATAATCGCCTCATCTTCGGCGACAATCTCCTCGCCCTCAAAGCGCTTGAGCAGGAGTTCACGGGCAAGATCAAGTGCATCTACATCGATCCCCCTTACAACACGGGAAGCGCTTTCGAGCACTATGACGATGGCTTGGAGCATTCCACTTGGTTGTCGTTGATGAGAGAGCGCGTGTCCATCCTTTGGAAATTGCTCGCACAAGATGGCTCATTTTGGGTTTCAATTGATGACTATGAAATGCCGTATTTGAGAGTGATGCTGGATGAGGCCTTTGGTAGAGAGCATTTCATTGCTACCAACGTTTGGCAGAAACGTTACTCACGAGAGAATCGAGAGGCGATTGGCGACGTGCATGAGTACATTATCATCTACGCGAAGTCTCCCGAAATTTTCAAAGAAGTCAGAAACCTGCTGCCGCTCACAGACGAGCAAAGAAAGGTATACAAGAACCCAACTGGCGATCCGAGGGGGCCATGGAGGACTATCCCGATAACAGCCCAAGAAGGACATGCCACGAAGGCACAGTTTTATACAATAACAGCTCCAGGCGGGAAGAAGTTTGATCCTCCTCAAGGCAATTGCTGGCGCTATTCGCAAGATGCTTTTGAGAACCTGCGGGCTCAGGGAAGAATTTACTTCGGCAAAGACGGAAACAGTCAGCCGACGACCATACGGTATCTTTCCGAGGTTCCTGGTGTTGTCCCTTGGACCTGGTGGCCGCACGATGAAGTAGGCCATAACGACGAGGCAAAGAAGGAGATGATATCTCTATCGAACAATGAACAGTTGTTTGATACTCCTAAGCCAGAGCGACTTTTACACCGAATACTTCACATTGCGACCAATCGAGGGGACCTCGTTCTCGATTCTTTTGCAGGCTCAGGAACTACCGGAGCAGTCGCTCAGAAAATGGGCCGCTACTGGATCATGGTCGAACTGGGTGAGCATTGTCACACGCACATCATCCCGCGACTGAAAAAGGTTATCGATGGAACCGATCCCGGCGGTATCACGGACGCGGTGGGCTGGAAGGGGGGCGGAGGATTCCGCTACTATCGACTCGCGCCATCGCTGCTGGCAAAGGACAGGTGGGGCAACTGGGTCATTAGTAAAGAATTTAATGCCGCAATGCTCGCGGAGGCAGTATGCAAGTTGGAGGGCTTCCAGTGCGCGCCGAGCGACATGGTCTATTGGCAGCACGGCCACTCCACGGAGCGCGATTTTATCTATGTAACCACTCAACACTTGAACGCGAGCCAGCTTGCCCAGTTGAGTGACGAAGTCGGGCCGGAGCGCACGCTGCTGGTTCTCTGCGCTGCCTTCCGCGTACCGCGCGGTGGAACGGAGCGGTATCCGAACCTGACCGTAAAGAAGATTCCCAAAGCGGTCCTGGCCCGCTGCGAGTGGGGCCACGATGATTACAGCTTGAAAGTTGAAAACCTCCCCAAAGCTCCCCCGCCACCACCGAAGGTGAATAAGCGAGGCCAGCAATCGCTTTTTTCCAAGGAGGCGGACAAATGAATCGTCATGTTAACGCTATCTCCGGCCGATTAAGCCTCCGCCCACCCCAACGCCGGTCGCTCGAAATTCTCGATCGCATAACGGAGATCGTTCCTCCTCGGAAAGACGCAGATATTCAGACACCCCTTGCCACGATTTGTAGCGAGTTTCCTACCGTTACCGACTTTGAGCGCGAGTTCCCTTCGCTCTGTTTTGCCCTGGCCACGGGCGTCGGTAAGACGCGTTTGATGGGAGCGTTCATCAGCTACCTGCACCTGGCGCACGGGATCAACAATTTCTTCGTGATGGCGCCCAATCTGACCATTTACAACAAGCTCATCACGGACTTCACCCCGAACACGCCCAAGTATGTCTTTAAGGGCATCGCGGAATTTGCCACCGACCCGCCGGCGATCATTACCGGCGACGACTATGAGGCTAAGGCGGGCACGCTGTTTGACTTGATGCTGCGCTGCAAAGTAAACATCTTCAACATATCGAAAATCAACACGGAAGTCCGGGGCGGAAAATCGCCGCGCATCAAGCGGCTCAGCGAATACATCGGAGAGAGCTACTTCGAGTACTTGGCCGGGCTTCCTGACCTCGTGCTCATTATGGATGAATCGCACCGCTACCGGGCATCGGCGGGTATAAGGGCCATCAACGAATTGAAGCCCGTCATGGGGTTGGAGCTGACGGCGACACCGTTTGTGGAAACTGCTCGGGGGCCACAGCAATTCAAGAACGTCATCCTTGACTATCCCCTCGGCAAAGCCATGGCCGACGGTTTTGTGAAAGAGCCGGCTGTCGTCACGCGCAAGAACTTCAATCCGGCTGGCATGACGCCGCAGGCCATCGAGCAGATAAAGCTGGAGGACGGCATCCGATTGCATGAAAGCGTGAAGGTGGAACTCGAAACCTACGCACGGGAAAGCAACCGACCCATTGTGAAACCGTTCCTTCTGGTCATCGCGAGGGACACCACACACGCTGGGCATTTGATGCAATTGATCCAGTCGGACGCGTTTTTCGAGGGGAGGTACAAAACCAAGGTCATCCAGGTGGATTCGAGCAAGACCGGCGCGGAGGAAGATGAGATGGTCGAACGCCTCCTAAAAGTCGAACACACCGACGAGCCGACGGAAATCGTAATCCACGTCAACATGCTCAAGGAAGGCTGGGACGTGACCAACCTCTACACCATCGTTCCTTTGCGGGCGGCAAATGCGCGTACCCTTATCGAGCAATCTATCGGGCGGGGGTTGCGCCTGCCTTACGGCAGACGCACAGGTGTGAGTTCCGTCGACCGTTTGAACATCGTTGCCCACGATAGATTCCAGGAGATCGTGGACGAGGCGAAGAAGCCGGATTCGCAAATCCGGCTGCAACAGGTAATTCTGGAGCCGGAACAGCTTGGCCAGAAAACCGTCACGGTGGTCTCACAGCCGCAATTGGCGAGCCAACTCGGCTTCCAGCCCGAGCAGACGACCACCAGTACCTTGATTCCCAAATCTGCGGAACCGCCGGTGTTTACCAAGCCGGAAGAGCAGAAGGTGGCCCAGATTACCTTTGAAGTGATTCGTAAGATGGAGAGCCAGCCGCAAAAGTTGCCCAGCGTTTCCTTTCTCGCCCACAAGGATGTGCAGGAACAGGTTACACAGGAGGTGGCGAGCCTTTATCGCCCATCACAAATGGAGTTGGAGGGAGTCGCAGTCAAGCCTGACATTGCGGCAATCGTAGCAAAGACCACGGAAATGGTCATTCAGCAGACGATTGACATTCCCCGCATTCTCGTCGTACCTACGGGAAAAGTTCAATCCGGCTTCAGGCCCTTCACGCTAAAGCTCGACACCCTGAAGTACCCACCCGTCTCAGACGAACTTTGGGCAAAATACCTGCGTACCGATGAGGTAGATATCATTGCTATGGGTAAGGGCGGGATGGAGGAAGCCCGACTTGAGGATTACGTGGTCAGCGGGTTGGTTGATTCTGACGACATCTCCTACGACGCCCATTCCGACCTGCTCTACGACCTCGGCGCACAGGTGGTCAATCATCTTCGCACCTACCTGTCCGAGGAAGAAGTTCCCAAGGTCCTTCGCTGCTATCAGCGCGACATTGCCCGGTTCGTTCACGCCCAAATGCAGGACCACTATTGGGAAGAAGCAACCGGCTACGAAGTGAAGATCAGCAAGGGCTTCTCGGAATTGAAGCCGAGCGCCTACACGGCATCGGCCACCGAGCCTGTGCTTAATTACCGCCTGCCCCCCGCCGACAAAAGTAACATGGCAAAATACCTTTTCGGCGGTTTTCAGCGGTGCCTGTATCCCGTGCAGAAGTTTCAGTCGGATTCCGAAAGAAAATTGGCTGTGATCCTGGAGCGCGACGCCTCAAAGTGGTTCAAGCCCGCCAAGGGACAATTCCAGATCTACTACAAGTCCGGGGCGGACCACCTCGAATACCAGCCCGACTTCGTGGCCGAGACAAAGACGATGATTTACATGATGGAACCGAAGGCGCGGAACGAAATGACCGGCGACGATGTTCTCGCCAAGAAAGACGCAGCAGTAAAGTGGTGTAAACAGGCCAGTGACCATGCGACGACCTGCGGCGGGAAACCGTGGAGTTATGTCCTTATCCCCCATGACGTAATCTCCGAGAATATGTCGGTGCCTTGGCTTGCGAGCCAGTTTGGTGTGAAATGACCCACTGCCCGAATAAGCGCGACGAGTTTCTCCCGACTCATAAGCCCAAGATATAGCGCCACAGATGATCAACATCGGTGGGCAGGTCCTCTGGCTAAGACCATTGGCATTGGATATTCCACCAATCGTATCTCAGATAATCTCGTGATCTTCGCGCGGTGCGAAAGTGCGTAAGGGAAGGGAGCATTCGCTTCGGCTGCGGCTGGATTTACTGCTGCCAGAATGGAAACAAACACGCTGCCGCACCTTCGTCGAGCCACCACATCTAGCCTATTGTCGCTTTGTTTGGTCGGCACCCGTAATTACTCTCGGAAGGACGATCAATTTTGCGCGTCGCCGCCGTTACCTGATTATTTTCAATAACTTAGTTTCCCTTACCATTCCCCATACCCAGGCCCCAACGTGCCCCTACGAGGAGCCTAGCGCAGAATTTGTGATTTTCTCGTAACTTCCTACGTCCATTACACTTATCAACCGAAATCAGTTCAGATGAAATCCCTCTCCAGACAATTTCCTTACCAAACATTCCGAAATCTTAGGTGAGCCTTTGGAGGGCCGATTGCCACCGTCAGTTCCATTGCCAAACCAGATAACCGCACGATAAAAGTAGTTTATACAAAGGTGAACACGATAGAAATTATTCATACCCGAATCCTCGCTATTTACTTGCTTCAGCCTGCCGTACAAAAGACAATATAACCATGCAAGATGATGATCCGTAAGGAGATAGCGAACATGGAATGGCGATTAATCCATTCAAAGTTCCACGGAAAGTGCGTGGTCTGTGGCGGCGAGATCGAAGCCGGCGCCCGAATCTACTGGAAGCGCCGCCAAGCTGTCCATGTTGCTTGCATGAACGGCCAAAGGCCCTCGGAGGGACCCCAGAGCCAACCAACAGCCCAAGAGTTGCCAGAGTCGAGGGAAGAGAAAGTCAGACCCCTTGGCAACGTCCGCTACGTAGCACCCGGCGAGCCCGAGCCTGACCCTGCGGAGTGGGAGTACCGCAAGACCAGCAAGAAAGGTAATCGGGTTTACGTCCGGCGGCCGGTGAGCATGGAGCTAATCCGGTCGATGCTGGCGGAAGTGGTCAATGACCTTCAGCCGGAGGTCAAAGAGATCGTGGTGAAAGTTGCTGACCGGCCAGCGGTCACCATGAATGGCAAAGTCCACGAGAAATTTGCTGAGATTCTGGACCTCGCGGCACAGCGCATGGAAATCCTGATGATCGGCCCGGCTGGGTGCGGCAAGAGTCACTTGGCAGAGCAGATCGCGAAGGCCCTCGGGCTCCGGTTCGGCTCAATCTCTTGCTCGGCAGGGATGAGCGAGGGGCAGATCACGGGGCGGCTGATTCCCACCGGGGAAGGTGGCCGCTTCGAATACCAGCGGTCGCAGTTCGTGGAGTTTTACGAAGAGGGCGGGGTGTTCCTGCTGGACGAGATCGACGCCGCTGACGCTAACGTGCTGCTGGTCATCAACCAAGCTCTGGCGAACGGCCATCTGCCGGTCCCCAACCGGACGGACAATCCGCAAGCCAAGCGGCACCCGGATTTCGTATTGATCGCCGCTGCCAACACTTTCGGCAACGGGGCCAATCGGATGTATGTGGGCCGGAACCAACTGGACGAAGCGACTCTGGACCGCTTCCGAATCGGGCAGGTGGTAATGGATTACGACCAGGACCTTGAAAAGTCGATCCTGGCTGACGGCGACCTTCTGAGGCAACTGTGGAACATCCGGCGGGCGGTCAACGATTGCCAACTGCGCCGGGTGGTTTCAACACGGTTCATTGCCAAGGCCGCGACCATGCAGGCGGCGGGTTGGACTTCCGAGAAGGTCATCGGCCAACTCGTGTGCGGCTGGACGAAGAACGAACGGTCAAAGGTGGGGGTCAACTAAGATGCCGCGACTCGATCACAAGCCCGTTCCAAGGATTGACACGGTCTATTCATTGAGCCTCGGCGAACTGGCTGAAGAGCCTAAGCGGTCCTGTCCCGAGCCGAACCGAACGATTCGCCGAAAGATGCTCACCACAGCGTTTCAGCATTACTCGTCCGAGTGGATGGGCGGAATGCAAAGTTGGAAGGAAGCGACAGCCATGCTCGAAAACGGATGGCCGGAAGGCGCGGAGAGATTGCGGGCTCTCGTTGGGAAGCTGTCAACTCAACTCCCGCAGGCAAAATCCATCCGCCGAAAAGTGACCTGGACAGGGGATGGCGATGAGATCTGCAGGGACCGGCTCCAGGCAGGGCAGATCGAGCAGTGCTGGCGAACGATGCGGCGCTCGCCCTTCGTCGCTCCCCAAACGGTGGCCATCGAGACGAACTGGGGCGGGCACTACCAACAGTCGGCGGAAGAATTGTTCTGGCAGGGTGCGGCGGCTGCGGTGCTGACCGACATCCTGGAAGAAGCGGGATACCGCGTGGAGCTTTACGCCAATCGGGTCAGCGAACGGCGTGGCCAGAGGCATTGCACTCGGCTCAAGGTAAAAGAGGCGGACATGCCAATGCGTCTTGATGGCGTAGCTGCTGTTCTCTGCCACGCGGGGATCTTCCGAACGTTCGGGTTCTTGTGCATCGAGCAAGCAGAGTTTGATGTTAACGATTGGGCGCACGGGCACGGCTCAGAACTAAGCCGGCAGGAGGCCGAAGTGCTGAATGGTGGAATCGAGTCTGTTCATATCGGGACTATGAGCACGCAATCGCAAGCCATAACCGTAGTCCGTCAATTCATCGAGAAGGGAGACAGGCAATGAGCGAAGAAACCAGCAAGGGATTTTGGGACGACGCAGAAGTCATCTCCACCTACACGCGGGCGCAAGCCATCGAGGATGGCGTCCTGGTGGACGTGAGCGAGGTGGCGAAGGAAGCCGGAATCAAGTTCCCGGTCGCCATGACATCAACGGTGTGGGGCGAGTATGTGGAAGTCCCCGGGGGCGTGAAGTGCCAAGACGAACGGGGGCGCCTGTGGGACATCCTCTGGATGTTCCGGTGCGGGGCCGCCAGGTTCAACGGCGACACGCTCCGGTTCAAACTCTATGTACGCAACCATAACCGCGAGCGGCTGGACAAGCGGGACCTCGTGACGCTGAAAGCTATCTGCGGGCCGGGCGACGACGCGGAGCCGGTCATCACCATCATGCTGCCGGATGAGGACTGAGACCCGAAGCGGCAAATCAAGCCACTGGAGACGAACCATGGAGACGCTTATTGATTTTGGCGAACCCAAACAGAACGGCTTCGAATACCCGATGCCTCTTACCGAGAAGTACCAGCCACGAAAGATCGAAGACTTCATCGGGCTGGAAGGTCCAAAACGGCTGTTCGGAAATCTCCTGAAAGCATCGCGCCCAGTGGCCATCCTGCTCGTTGGACCCCCAGGTTCAGGTAAGACGAGCATGGCGATGGCCTTTGCTGAACAATTGCCCGGCACCCTGCACCATGTGAGCAGCCAAAAATGCGATGTGGCGGCCCTGGACCGGCTGAACGAAACTCTCTGCTATTGCCCGGCGCGCGGGAAGTTTCACGTCGTGAAGGTGGATGAAGCTGACCAGATGACAGACAAAGCGCAACTCCAGTTACTCTCCCGGCTTGACGGCACAGCGAGTCTCAAGCCGAAATTCGGTGGTGGCTGGGAGCGGGGAACGCCGCTGCCGGTGATCTGGATCTTCACCTGCAATGGCCGGGGCGAGAACGGAACGAACCCACCGACCACCTTTGAGCCGCGCTTCCTGAGCCGCTGCTTGGTAGTTGCCTGCGGAAAGCCAGAAGTCGCTGAGATTGCCGAGTTCTTGCGGCGCATTTGGTCGCTAGAAGGCGGGAACGCATCGGATGACCCTTCACCCCTTGCCGAAGGCTGCGATGGCGTCAGGGATGCCCTGACGAAGCTCGAAGTCGCCCTCTGCACAGGTATCCTGCCATCACGGTCGGTTGAGGCGAGGGCGCCGGCCCCGAGACCGGGTTGCTCGGGGAGAGTCCGCTATCTCGCGCCCGGCCAACCTGAACCTGACCCGAGGGAATGGCAATTTCGGAAAGTGAGCAAGAAGGGCAGCCGCGTCTTTGTACGGCACCCGGCAGTCGGTTTGTGATAATATTCAGTTAGGCGAAAGGAAAGCGAACAATGATCACGACTTCCAATTTTGCCAAGAGCGGAAACCATCCTGACGCGGTAGCGATCAGCCAAGGGATTCCCAGGTTCAACCCGCACGTCAAGCGATACATGCCGCTTGCTCCGCCCCGCTCGCTATTGAAGGCCAAAGACCCCGTACTGTTTGACCGGGAATACCGCAAGCAGCTTGATTCGCTGGATGCAAAGCAGGTTGCCGAGGATCTCGGCGCCAATGCCATTCTGCTTTGCTGGGAGTCGTTTAACGTGCGGTGCCACCGGCGTCTGGTGGCGGAGTGGCTTGAAGAAAAGCTCGGAATCGTCGTGCCTGAGCTGGAGCATGAGCGGGCAGAATCACTGCCCTTCAATAAGCAGCCTTCGAAATGGGATGCCAAGCCTGCCACGCCGCAGTTGCCGATGACGTTTTGAACGGCGGTCGTCTAAAAGTAGGACGCCGGTCCCTGTGATCGGAAATGCAGCCTCAAACGCTGCCCGCCGGACCAATTGCGATAATTCAGAGACACCTCATGCTCCCGAACTCCGTACACGGCCGTCAGTCCTGATATCAACGCCATCGGCATCGGCCTGATGTGTGAAAGCTGCAAAAAGAGGAACCACCCGCTCTTGCTGCTACTCTTGGTGGTAAACTAACATAAGTATGTAAAGTCGCAGGGAGGCTGCTCCATTGGAAGCAAATGCTGGCGACTTCTTTCGCCATTCCCGTCTAGGCACGGTGCGCGTGGAAGAAATTGGCTCGGACTTCGTATTGGTTCGCCAGAAGAACGGGAATGCTATTCGTCTGAGCCACTCGGAGGCCGCCGAACATATGCGGCCCATACCTTCCGACGGTTTTTACGCCTTTAGTTTCCAAAAGAGCCTGGACGCGGATTGGTTTCGCGAGAATGTAGGTGATGTTGTCGAGAGGATGATGCGGGATCGACGGTCACGGTCGATTGATCTCGAAGAGATAAAGCGAGAGCTTTCACCAATTCTCAGCAAACAGCAGCGAAATTGGGCCTCTTGGTGGAAAAGTGCGCGCAAGAATCTGCTCTCAGGTAGTCGGCTTACGACTGATCCGCAGCGGAAAAACCGGTTTCTGATGAGAGCCACAGGCCCGCAGGAACCTATTGATCAACTCCTGTCGCGCGTGCGGGCTCTTCGCGATTCTCATGATCTTTTGCTTGCGGCGAAGGAGCTCGACTTGTACCCTGCCCCGGAACGGTCAAAAGCGGCGAAGGAATTAGCCGATGATCTTACAGCGAGACTGGGTGGCCTCGACGTTCAATCTCACGAATTCGCAGAACTATTCTGCGCACTTTGTTATGCAGCTAACTCAGTTGAGGGGTCCAAAGCTGGCGACCTAATTACAAGCCTTCCCCAGAAGACGTACGCTCTGATGAGCACGCCGCCTGCGCTGGATCGTGATTTCATCAACGCTCTGTCGACCCTAACGAAATTTTCGTTTCCGAAGTTAACCGATTTCGCGATGGCCCTGCTCGCGCATGCCTCCGTTGACGTGGCCAGTAGAGCGTTCTCTGCGCTAAATACGGAAGCTAACAGGCAATCTCTCAAGACGAGGCTACTGTCCTGGGTGAGCAGCCCTGAATTGGTTTCGCAGCCCAGGATCGAACTCTTTCTCCGAAAAGATTTCTTGAGGCATTTGCGGCAAGCGGACGTTGTAAAGCTATACCTGAGACTCGTCGATCAGCCCCGCCTCTGGGAAATACCTGCAGTGCGTGAATTCCTTAATACCGCTGAGATTGGTGCGGCCGCCGTGGAGGACCAGGCAACGGACTTGCGCCAGCAGCTGGCGATTCTCTGCTCCAAAGTCGTCTCACCCAACATTAGATTGACGCTGGCCGAGTCTGTGGCAGAGCCGGAGGCTTTGCTGGACCTGATTTTGACGCAGCTTGATGCGGACCTTGAGCCCGCCGCATCAGCTTGCCTGCCGGGTCTAATTCCATCCGAGGAATGCAGTTCGTGGGAAGAGCTTTTGCAGGTTGTCAGAAAGGGCTACTACCCACACGTGTTGAGCAGTCTCGCAGAATCCTTCAAGCTGGCCGACGGTGACCCTCCAGCTCCAGACGTTTTAATCCAGGCCAAACGAGCAGCCCAATTGTATGAAGTAGCACAAGAAGAGTATCCGGAGTCCGCTGAGGTTTTGGCCCGCAGCTTGGAGGTGCTCGGTCGGCGTTTGTTCGAGAACTCGACCACGACTTGGGTGGTACCCTTGCTACAGGTATTTCACTCAGAGCTAGAGAAGAGCAAAGCAGCCCTCGTTTCTGAAAACGATAGGCTGAGGAAACAAGGCACCGACCTTACCGAGGGGCTCGAAAACAACCGCTGTGAAACAGAGAGGCTGCGGAGCTTGACGGAGATGCTGAAATCGTCGGCGTCCGCGGACAAGCAGGAACTGGATGCCCAAATACGTATAGAGGCCTATCGACCGATCTTGATGTTGCTCGACGACCTCGAACGCCAAGCGATGGGAAACGGCGAGTCGCCAATCAGGCACCTCATCTCGATGCTTGCATCGACGCTTGAACGGGCTGGCGTGCTGCGGGTCGGTGCGCCTGGGGAAGTGCGCCGATTCGACCCTGATCTCCACGAGTTTGTTCAGGGAACGCAAGAATTGAGCGGCACTGGAAATGTGCGAGTACTTAGGTCTGGATTTTTGCTCGAAACTCCTCGCGGGCCGAGAATCATCCGGCGTGCAGCTGTCAAACCCCAATAAAGGGGGCACATAATGCACCTTGGCATCGACTACGGGACCGCAAACACCCGAGTAAGTCTGTACGACGGGAAACGTATTCCTTTCCCTCTTCCAATTGGCCGCCCGGCGGCATCTTCGGCCCTAATGCCATCAACCTGCTGGATTGATTCGGCCGGCGATATCCTAGTTGGTGAGCAGACACTGTCCCGTCCCGATCGGCTAAAATTCGTTAAGCGCTATTGGCAGGCCCGTGACGAGGATAAGGACAAACCCGACAACCCGTGGCGCGGGGGGAAGATTACACGTGGTGGCAAGGTGTTTTCATGCGAACAGATGGCCGAGCGGGTCATCAGCGAAGCTCTAGCCCGTGCATTCAGGGCCGCTGGTGGTGAGCCCACGGAAGGCTTTTCCGCAAATATCGTCTGCCCTGTGAGTTTCGATTTGGGATGCCGACACGCCTTAGCCCGAATATTGTGTGACCAGGGCGCGCGGTCAGTCACGATCGGCAGCGTCATTGACGAACCACTGGCAGCTGCCGTCTTATATGGTCAGGTGGCAACAACTCCTCCAGTCAATTTGGACTTGCTCGTCTTCGATGCTGGTGCTGGGACAACAGATGCGGCAATCGTCAGGTATCACCAAGAGGGTGACTGGAAGAAAATCACAGTCCTAGCCGAACAGGGCATTTGTTGCGCCGGCTCAGACCTGGATTTTGCAGTCCAAGAGCTCGTGACTCACAGAATTGCCGTACTCACCGGAATTGCCAACCGTGAACAAATCTATTCTGCCCACGGCACGGATTTGGATGTTGGCAAACTTAATTTCGAAGACGAATGTGAGCAAATAAAGATAACCCTTTCCAAGTCCCCTTCATATCAATGGGCGAAGCCGAATTTCATGGGTCGCCAGGTGCTGACGTTCGACATTACAAGGGACGAATTCCGGCAATCTGCCGGGCGCGTGCTATCGGCGATGGGAAGCCTGATCAGAAGCCTGTTAAGGGAGGCGTCGTCTTTTGTCGAGGACTTCGACGGTATCGATTTAGCGCTCCTCGTAGGTGGGACTTCGAAGCTACCAATGGTTCGAGACATAGTGACCAATGCTGTCCCAAAGATGGTTGTTCACCAGGATGAAGTGTACTTCGATGAAATGACCGCCACTGCCCGGGGCATTGGATTTAGGAAGGACTTTAAAGATTTGGTGATCAAGCGTCCGCCATACACGATTCAGGCTAGGGTAACGCTCGCCGACGGCTCTCTGGTTCAAAGTACGATCCATCAGGCATTCGATAAAGCTTACGATTGGCGGACAGCATATCACACTGCAAACCCTTACAAAGAAGTGGTGCTTGATTTCGAATCCCCCGTGGATACGCTCGAAATTTCATTCATCAGCCCTGGGGGGCATCGGCGGGCGGCCGATATCCCGGCTGGCCTATTCCACGGACAAAGAAAGATCGTCGTTCGCTTGACCACTCGCGGACGCCTATCATTGGACTCTTACGCCGTCCAGATGCCCTATTTCACCCAAGTGGGATTAAAGCTCCCTCGTCCGTTCGATGCGAAAAGGTTGAATGCCCCCGATGTTTATCCCGATGATAATTAACATCGTCTTGCACGGAGGGGCGGCGGGGGGGAAGGTTCTGTGCTGAAGCTCTTCCAATCTCGAAGGGTTGATCGCCAATCTGGCTACAAAGCTCCCTTTAGTGATAAACTGAGCACCAAGTGAAAAGGCCCGCTGCCAGGCGGGCCTTCAAGAAGTGTTCGGTACACTCCAAAGATAGCACGGGAGTGTGTCCGATGCAAACAAAAAGCGAAAGCCAATCCCCATGGCAACCTGGATTTCCTCGGCCAATAGCCGAAAATCCCACTCGCATACTGGGCGCTGGGCCGACTGCGATGATCCAGACGGACTCTTCAGCGAGCAGCCGTCGAAGTGGGATGCGAAACCGAGTATGAGTGCGCAATCACAGATGCTGTTTTGAACGGCGGTCGTCTAAATGTAGGACGCTCGACCCTGTGTCGGGAAACGCAGGCTCACACCCTGCCCGCCGGACCAATAATAGCCGGCAGGTCATCAGGCGCGCCCCTGCCAATGCGCGTTGGCACGCTTCTTCAAAGGTGTTAGCCTACGTTCACACTCGCGCTCTACCCACCTTTGTCCCTCGGAGCAAGTCTGGCCAATATAATCGTGCACGGTCACCGCCAAGTGTCGCGGCATTCCTCCTTCCCGCCCCCCGGACCGCTCCCTTGATCGTCAACCAGTAGGCTAGACTGCTTCCAACTTGACCGTACGCGGGCACTCACGCTCGACCGGCCTCACGCCCTGCATGCGCTACCACACACCCTGCGCTACGCCTCCGCTGAAATTACGCGCAAAGGAGTGAACGCCGGCAGAAGGGTGCAGCCGAATTTTTCCCGATAGGTAATACCCCCCCCACTGCGTTGCCTTGCCTCTCGGCATGGCCTAAGCGAAGCTGTGTGACACGTGCTTTCCCCGAGCCTGAGCTCAAGGGGTTTGCAGGGCGGTACTCCTGTACCATTGCTGAATCTGGATACCCGTGTCATAAGTACCGTGAAAGATGTCAGCGAGGGAGGAACGAGAGTAATGATTCTCGCTGCGCTCATCACTGGATCCCAGCCGCAACTCGAACCTTACCTAAATAAGATTGGCCTTCAAAGGCGGAAGATGGGTTCCCCGGACGGTCATTACGGGCCCGAGTTGGGCCGCGCGCTGCAGAATGCGTGCGTTGAGGTGAATACTGTAGAGGAAGACCACGGCCGAGCGCCAGAGGAGACTCTCAGGGTTGCGGCCTCCAGAATGTACCTTGCCAAGCAAAGTAACGGAAACTGCGTGAAGGTGGCTTCGCCGAACCCCAACGCTCACGAGTAAGCCGGGTGCTTGATGGAGCACGCCCGGTTTCCAGACGATCCAGCGTTCAAGCTTGCGGCGAAGGATAAAGGAATCGAGAGGGTTATGCGCCATGTCGAATAATAAACCGGAGCGGTCAAAGATTCAGGATGAATCACTTCGCTCGCAGCAAGTGGTGAAATGGGCAATGTGCCACCCAGGAGTCCTGTTACTCGGTTCTCTCGCCGTGGGAACCATGCTGGCTTGCAGGCGAAATGCCGATCAACAAACTAGCGCCGAGCGACGGGCGGAAACCGAGGCGGACATCATCGATGGCGACGCACCACTGTTTGTCTGACGGAACGACAGCGAATACTCCAACGCCAGATCGGAGATCGTGGATGGGAGGAAAGGTTAAGGCCCTACTCTTGTTCCACCAGGCAAGGCCTTACAATGACTTAAAGGCTGCCCTGAAGAAGCTTGCCTTTCCGACAGTGCGAGCGGAGAGTTTTGGCCAGGCATGCAAAGTTTTGTCGCGGGCCAATCCGCCCCTGTTGGTCTTCACTGAGAGCGAGCTGCCAGACGGTAACTGGTCCGATGTCGTGTCCTTTTCAGCATGTGCCTCCTCCCACGTCAGTGTGATTGTCGTAGGGCAGGAAATTGATACCAGGCTTTATGCGTCGGCCATTAATATCGGAGCCCTCGATTTCATAGCCCCACCGTTCGACGCCTTCGACTTGGGTCACGTTGTTCGCTGTGCGGCAGACACTGCCTTGGCGCGTCGCCAAGCCTCGGTGAATTCGCGGCCCTCCGTCTAAGAACTAATCCAGAAAATCCCCAGAGCGGCTGCGTTCCGGCCCTTCAATCAGCAGCCATCGAAGTGGGATGCCAAGCCCGCCACGCCGCAGTTGCCGATGACGTTTTGAACGGCGGTCGTCTAAAAGTAGGACGCCGGTCCCTGTGATCGGAAATGCAGCCTCAAACGCTGCCTGCCGGACCAAATCGAAACGATCAAGCCAAGCCGAGGCTCCAAACTCGAATCCTTCCAAAAACACTTGGTAGTGCTCAGCTTCCGTGAAACTCCCTTCCCACGCCGGAACCCAGCCAAACGCCAGGATTATCGATGGGAAGCCGACTTTTCATCCCCAATCCATTCTGTGTCCATTCAGCACCCATGCCGCGCACAGGAGCCCTTGGGGAAATCTTGGTCTGCAGCCAGGACCACTTCGCGTTTGATCCAGCACGGAGAGGTGCTGCTGTAGACAGCCCTCCTGCGAACTGTTCCGCTACTTGAACTGTCCCGGATAGTCATATTGCGTTGACTTGACGATACACGCGGCGTATGCTGGCGTCATTCAGGAGTTCACCTGTATCTTGCGGCGAGGTAATCGCCTCATGGTCGGCCAGACCGTTTCCCACTACCGCATCCTGGAGAAGTTGGGCGGCGGGGGCATGGGCGTGGTCTATAAGGCCCATGACACCAAGCTCAAGCGCACCGTCGCCTTGAAGTTCCTGCCTGAAGAACTCTCCAAGGACCGGCAAGCCCTGGAACGGTTCCAGCGTGAAGCGCAGGCTGCCTCTGCGCTCAACCATCCCAACATCTGCACCATCCACGCCATCGAGGAGCACGAGGGCCAGCCGTTCATTGACATGGAATATCTGGAGGGGCAGACCCTCAAGCATCGCATCGCTGGCAAGCCGCTCAAAACGGACGAACTGCTCGAACTGGCGATTCAGATTGCCGACGCGCTCGACGCCGCCCACGCGAAGGGCATCATCCATCGGGACATCAAACCGGCGAACATCTTTGTCACGATACGCGGCCAGGCGAAGATCCTGGACTTTGGTTTGGCCAAGCTGGTACCAGCACGGCGGTATGCGGCAGGGGGGGTTGGAGCCTCAAGTCTGCCGACCGCCGGAACTACCGAAGAGTCGCTGACGAGCACGGGCGCGGTGATGGGAACGGTCGCCTACATGTCGCCGGAGCAGGCACGAGGCGAGGAAGTCGACGCCCGCAGCGACCTGTTCAGTTTCGGCGCCGTGCTCTACGAGATGGCCACCGGCAAGCAGGCCTTTGAAGGCAAAACCAACGCCGTGGTTTCCGAGGCCATTTTGAACCGGGACCCGGACCCGCCTACGCGGCTGAACCCCCAACTCCCCCCGAAGTTCAACACCGTCGTCAGGAAGGCTCTGGAGAAGGACCGCACGAGACGTTACGCGACGGGAACTGAGTTGCGTACTGACCTGGAGAAACTGAAAGGCGCGGGACCTCTGCCGGATATCAGAGTAAGTCTGCGATTTTTACTCAGGTGGGTTCTAGCGCCTCTCGCCTTGGTCCTCTGCCTGGGCGTGTTGGTCTCCCCTCCAGCGCGCCAATGGTTCCGGCAGCGCTTCTGGCCGCCTCCAATTCCGGCCAAGCGGAGTGTGGCTGTGCTGCCCTTCAAGGCTGCGGAAGCAGGAGCAGAGAGCCAGGCTTATTGCCAGGGATTGGGCGAGGCGGCAACGGACAAGCTCACGTTGCTCACGGCGGGTCGAAGTCTCCAAGTGACGCCGGCGAGCGAAATAATGACCAGCGGTATCAACAGCGCCGGCGCAGTGCGCTCGGAACTCGGCGCCAACCTAGCGTTTCAAGGTGGCTGCTCACAATCAGGAAACGTGGTGCGCGTGAGTCTTGCTCTGGTGGACACGGGTTCGTTCCGTCCCTTGCGCTCCGAGACGATTAGCGGCGAAGCCTCGCAACCCTTCGCTCTGCACAACGACGTGGTGCGCAGCATGACCCGCATGCTGGAAGTGGAATTGACGCCCAGCGAACATCAGACATTGGGTACGCACAGCACGCAGGTCCCCGGCGCTTATGCCTACTACCTCCTAGGCCGTGGCTACTTCATGGAATCCCACCGAGCCGAGAAGCTGGAGAAAGCCATCAGCCTCTTCGAACACGCACTCGAACTCGACGGCAATTACGCGCTTGCTTATGCGGGCCTGGGGTTGGCCTTCTGGCAAAAATATCGGCTTACGAATGATGCATCCTGGGTGGATACGGCACGGCTCTCCTGCGAGCGTGCCACCATCCTCGACCCTCAACTTGCCGCGGCGCACATCTGCACGGGGGCGATCCTGAACGGGACGGGGGAATACCAGAAGGCGCAGGCGGCATTTCAGCTCGCCCTGGACCTCGAACCCACCAACGATGACGCCTACCGAGGTTTGGCTTACTCCCAGGAGCACTTGGGCCAGTCCGAGTCAGCGGAACAGACCTGCCTCCAGGCCATCAAACTCCGGCCGCAATATTGGCCGGGCTACAACTGGCTGGGTGACTTCTATTTTCGGCATGCTCGATACGCTGAGGCGGCAGATATGTTCAGAAAGCTTGTGGCCCTCGCGCCGGACAGTTTCGTGGGTTACAGCAATCTGGGTGGCATTTACCTTGCCATGGGCGAATACGCTAAGGCCATCCCCATCTTGGAGCGCTCGGGGGCCATCCGGCCTTCGGGGGTCGCCCTGTCGAATCTCGCTTCCGCTTACTTCTATCAAAAGCGGTTCACGGAAGCGGCTCGTACGTTCGAGCAGGCTGTCAAATTGGATGAAAGAAACTACGAAGTGTGGGGCTATCTAGGGGCCGCCTATTACTGGGCGCCCGGAGAGAGAGAAAAGGCCAACGGTGCGTTCCAGAAGGCCGTGGCCCTGGCCAAGGAGAAGCTGACAGTAAATGGGCGCGATACCCAGGTGCTGCGCCAGTTGGCGGTCAACTCCGCCATGCTCGGAGATCACCGGGCGGCGCTGGCTTATCTTGCACGGGCGCGCTTGCTGGCTCCGCACGATGCCGACCTGGAATTCCAGGCGGCTGCCATACATGCGCAGTTCGGTGAGACCGTCAAAACACTCGACTGCCTGCAAAAGGCAGTCGCCTGGGGCTTCTCCCGGATCACCATTCTTAATACTCCTGATTTCGACAACTTGCATGCAGACTTACGCTTCAACAACTTGATCCAGGAACGTTAATCTAGCTATTACGAGGTGACCGATGGCTGCGAACAAACCGATACACATCTCCGCCCAAGGAACTGTGCAAGAGCGCATCGTCCCGGTGAGCGAGGGCGAATGCGTTGAGTTCCATGGCCCCGACGGATTCCATGTGGCATTCGTCGAGGTGAATCCATTCGGCAATCAACCTATTGATTGGCAACACCCGGTTACTGGCCCCTGCCACCACATCCCAGGGGTGAAGAAATACCCCTACTATGTCTTTCTAAGTGGCATGGTGACGGACCCTCCAAACGGAAGGCCTCCTGGGCCCATCATCACACCGCCTCCGGGTCTTTTGGGACGGGACTCTCGGAAACGGCGCTAAATCTTGCTGGCGATCGCGATGGGTTGAATCGGCAGGATAAGTGTCTCCATCCCGCCGGGGAGGACACCGGCGGGCTGTTTATCAAAGTAGCAAACCAAGGAGAACGCCACGGTTGCCCTACGCGAGCGTAGCAGATTAGATTGCTGCAACAAAGCTCTCCTGCCCATAAACAGCGCTGGGAATTTGCAGGCGTGAACGTCTGATTGATGGGCTGCGAACCAATCGGGCATTCGCGGGGAGCCGTGGACACTCATGGAGGTGTCTAATGCAATCTCATTCCAAGAAACTACTCGCGCTGGTTGTCAATTCGCATGCGTGTCACAGCGTCCGGATTCGGTTCGCTGCCGACATGCTTTTAATTGCAGGTACAGCGGCCATGTTTTCTGGCTGCGCGGCGGTGCCCCTGAAGCGGTTCCAACCGGTCATAGTACCGCCAAGCGTTTTTTGCACACCTGACAAATCTGGCCTTCTTGCCGACGAACCGATGACCGAGTTTCATTACGTACTACCGCGCGATGCCCCTGGTGGACAAATACTGCTGTTTGGCAGATCCCCCGGACCCCTTTTCGCGACCTACCACACCACGATACAAGCGATTGTACGAGCGAAGATGCCGCCTGGGTTACAGGAGCATAAGGTTACGAAGGCGTTCACTGATTTTGTGGCGTCCGCATCAGGAGAAGCGCAGCTCGATGCACAAATCGCCAACGGCACGTTAAGGGATCGTGAGAAAATTGCAGCCGAGCGAGAAGCTATCCGGAAAAACAGCGGACCCGACAAACTCACGCACGGCGAAATGAAAGATTTCGCCGACAAACTTTTTGACCTTCAGTTGAGGCCCGGCGAAGCGCCTTTGACAAATTCTTCCCCCAATCTTTCAGGACTAAGTGCCAAAGAAATTCAGTTGATTAAAACCCGCCCTCAACCGGACAAAGCGTTCATTGCGTACTTCGAAGCGTATTATCACGGCAAGTTTGTAGATCGCATGGGCACGACTGTCGAAAAGCCGCAGATTTCGACCACAATACCGGATTCGGAGATCGTGGCAGCCGAGACAGTGTTACTGGAATTTCTAATCGATGCGGTCGACCCTACTCCTGTGATGGGCGATACTGCGACCGTAATCGACACAACGATTTTCTATCCTGGAGGGTTTAGCACGAAGCCCACAGCTATCTCATCCGGGCTCGCAAATTATAAACATATTCCCGACGACCCCGATGCCTGTGGTATAACGACGAAAAATGCCTGGGTGCTGAAGGACCTTGCAAACGCCGCGAGCGATCAGGCGGCGGCCGTAGGAGGATTGGTAGCAAACACGCCGGGAGGCATCTCATTAGGACTGGGCGTGGTCGGCAAGATCTCGATCGGCGACAACCAGACGCTCAGTGCAATGGTCAAGGCGGCTGCATCTCGCGTCGCACTGCGCGCAACCCTCGCGTCTTCTTACTGGACGCTGCGGTACTTCCGCTTCAATGTGCCCGAACCTTAGAGGTGCGTTAACGCTCGACCGCTGTATGAATGGCCATCTTCAGGATGGGCTGTGGCCTGTCGAACTCTGGTAGCAACCGATGTCCGAACTACTAATATTTCCGGTTCTGAACGGGCAAGCCGAGTGGGCACAATTAGTGAAATGTTGGAGGGAGTGATGGCACCGAAGAACGACGCATGGGCATTTGTTTTAGGGTTTGCGGTGGGGGTGGTGGCGGGTGCAACGGTATCGTTGATGGCGTCGAGGCGGGGCGAAAAGAAACATGCGAGCACTGTGGAGCGGCCAGTCGGGCCAGTGGTGCAAAGCAGCGGCGAAGGTCTCCGCCTGTTCGAGCCGCTCACACGGAGGTACGTTCCGATCCGCGACCGCCAGGCGGAATTCGGCAACGTGCCAGCGTCTAAGGAAGAAGTTCGATCGTTTCTCGCCAGACGGAGGGGACTTCAAACCAGAACACTAAGACCTGCCTCCGAGTGGCCTCCGCCGGGTGGCCTTGGGGCAGGAGTGGCCTTCCGTGACCCCCTCCTGCACTTCCAGGATTACACGGCGGTCTATTTTTATTTGATAGCTCCCCCAAATATTGGTCGGCAACCTCATGCTGACCTGTTGTACATGACCTCTTCGAACACGGCTGCGCTTGGGTGTGAAGCCTTGCTCTCGTTCTTTGGCACTGAGCAATTCAAGTGCATCTTCAGGATTTGGGATTGGTCGCACCCTGACGAACCTGATGGTGGCAAATTCGTGAGAAGTCTCACCTATGACGAATTATCGGAGTACCTCATCCCGTACAGTTTCGGAATTGATTCCGGAGAGGGGCTGGCTACGGTATGCCTGTACATCGTGAACCTTACGCGCCGCATGAAAGGTAACTCCTTTCAGAACGAAATCTACTTGCATAATCACACGATCGGCACGCGAGATCTTGTGTGGTCCTACCCATTTGATTGGCCCGCTAAAGAAACAACAGAGGAATTCTGGTGGGGGCCAATCTTCGAGACATTTCCCGATCCCGGCGCACAATACGTCTTGGCAAATCCGGTGGGTTTTGACGGCACGATAATTGTTCAGGATGGAGTTGAATACCAATTAAGCGACCGGAACAGCACCATGACTATTCCCTCCGGGAACGGCTTGAGGGAAATCTATCGGTCCGTAGGAGCGAATTCTGGGCTTGTTTGCGCCTAGTCCGTTGAGAGACCCCCGGCTCTGCCGGGGAGGCCGTAGAAGTCTGACAGATACCGGAGCGGGTAGAAGGCAAAAAAGCGACTTTCGGGTACGGGCCCCAGGGGCAGACTAGGGGCGCAAACGCGCGCGCAGGGGCAAGCAGGCTGCACGGCAGCGGTATTTAGGAAGGCGTCAGGCAGGCGAACGGGAGGCGAAAACGGCAGGAACGGGCTCCCTGTTTGCCGAAACCGATCAGAAAAGTCCACTCGACAAAAGCAGCGGCGTGACTACAGGCGTGGAAAGCCTTTGTCCAGGCCAGCCTTCTTTACTTCAAGACCTGCGATCTTCGCATTTGCTTTCATCTGGCCGGGGTGATCGTTAAGGGGGGCGAGCATTCTCCAAATAGACTGGAGGTCTTCGCCCAACGCCCGTCGGCAAACCAAGATGGTAAAGAGATCCAACTCCATTTCCGCTCGCACAAGTAGGCTGTCGGTTTGAAATATTCTCTGGAGACCAAACGCTATGAACCGCACAGAAATGGGGTTGCCATGAGTCAGTGCGTGCAGACATTCTATAAACGGTTCGTTCACACCCTCTACGGGGTCGCGCAAGTGCGACTTCTCGCCCAAGCCGAGCGCACCATTGATCATCTCATCCATACGGACAACGCTTGGGCTACCACTTCGCTTGAAGGTCAATTTCTCCGCGTTTCGGAGCGACTCATCAGTTGCCCAAGCCAAGAACCAAATTCCCCGCCGGGTGTATTCAATGATGCTGCGGAGGCTGATCAAGAAATGGAAGTCGTTGTTCCCACACTGGCGCTGAAGGCCAGTGTCCAGAGTTGCGAAAGTGGTATGGGTTCAGGGCTTTAAGGGACTGGAAATAAGGCAGCGTCAATGCTAAGTTAGGTGCAAATGCAAAAGGCCCGCTGCCAGGCGGGCCTCTCAGAAGTCTTTGGGCGCAATCCAAGGATAGCACATGGGAGTGCCCAATGCAAAGAAAAAGCGAAAGCCAATCCCCCTGGCAGCCTGCATTGTCTCAACGGACAACTGACCCCGCATTCCACCCTCGGGAGTGCCCGCAATGATTTACACCGAGCCGCTGTTTCTTGGGGTCACTCCGACCGGCGCGCGAAACTACGTCGCCGATAAAGTGGCGTCGCTTGAGAAGCCGTTCTTCAATGCCTGCACAGGCCGGTTCAGCGTCGTGGAGGCGGCGATCAAAGCTGGGGTCCCACCCCAAAACGTCTTTGCCTCGGACATCGGCCTTTTCTCGTCCATCATCGGGTATCTGGCCGACCCGTCGAAGAAACTGGACGACCTGGCCATCCGCATCCTCGACCCCGCGCTTGAACTGAAAGGCATCAATGACCCATTCCATTTCGCTGCCCACGTCATGCTGATTCTGAAACTCAACCAGATGAAGGAGACGAACCTCCGGGGCCTCTACCTGCGGGAGGAGTTGCTTTCGTCCTGGAATCGAAGCCGCGACGCTATGCGGCAGCAATTGGAGACGCTGGTCCAAAACATCGCCGGGATTCATTACGAGATAGCCGACATCTGGGATGTTGTCTCCCGCGTCTCGCAGGAGGACGCGACTTTCTATGCGAGCGTCCCGCATTACGCTCGCGGGTATACGAAAATGTTCGCCGCTCCCAACCTGAAATGGAACGAGCCGAGCATCCCTGAATTCGACCCAAAGACGTTCTCCGTGCTCTTGGAGAAACTCGGCCCGGCGAAGTGTCATGCCTTCCTCTGCCGACGCTGCGAATGGGAAGAGCAGATTCCATTAAACTGGAAAAAGGTCTACGGCAAACCCGACGAGAAGCGCGCACTCTGGATCATTGCCAATCGTTCTACGGACGCACGCGCCGAGAACACGACAGGCTTCGGAGAGATTAGGAGGTTGCCGATCTACGACGACCACGAGATCACGCCAACCTCCAAGTTTCACGTCATCATGGTGGGCCTGCCCACCGCGCTCTACTACCGGGACCTGTTCGTCCACCGGCTCGGCGCCACGACGGCCGACCGTGGATTCCTGCTGTTGGTCGACGGCCAGGTGATGACTGCCTTCGGCATCTTCATCCAGGACTTCCTACAATTTAGGGTTCAATATTTGCCTGAGATGTTCGGGATCACGCGGTCCAGCAGGCGCTACCACCGGCTCGGAAAACTCTTCATGTTGCTTCTGACCTCGGGCGAAATGAAAAAGCGCATGTGCGACATCCTGAAGCTGTGGCTGCACGAGCCTCGCGGAATCCAGACAACTTCCATCACGGTCCACGAAGAGGGCAAGACCGATCGCGGCGCCCTCAAGCTGATCTCACGCGAGACACTGGACGATGGAAGATTTCGCATCATTTACCGGGGAGACTTCAGGGAAGACAGCTTTGCCGACGTGGCAGCCGACTGGCTCAAGAAACACGGTGAGCGGAGGCGGGGTTAGGTGGGTACCGTGATTTGAAGGGTGGCCCATCCAGAAACCTTTGGTGATCGTCACTTGATGAGCGGGCTTCTCGTCACCGTCGCACCCGCTGTCTCCGGGCGAGCAGCCCATCATGAACCTTCCAGGTTGAATCCAGACGTACTTCAACCCGTCCTCGGGATTGACCCTCACCTCGCCCTGGGATGGTACGGGTTTGGCGGGCAAAGAAATGCTTCCTCTTTTCCGCCCCCGCTGCGAAAAATATAAGACTCCGGCAACGATCAAAATCAGCGCAATTACCGCAATGACGACGTACTTCATCTTACTGGGCGATTTCGGCGGCGCCGGTGGCTTTCCCGGCGGCACCTCGGCTCCCGCTTTCTCGCGCGTCAGCCGCTCCTGCTCGGCCTTCTCCGAGATTGCCGGCCTGCTTTGTCCCGCCCCTTGCTCGGGGGCCAATGTCTTAAGGAGGTCCTGAAGTCCGCGGCCATAATCCTGCCTGAAGTCCACGTGCTGCACGCGGCGCAAGCGAAAGGGGACCGCACAATCTCGATAGAGAACGGGGATGACCGTTTTCCCTTTCTCCAGCGCGAAAGAAACTTCGTCCATTACATTCCTGGAACTGACAGACGCCGGAGAGAGAATCACCAATAACCGGGGGCAATTAGTCAGGGCATCTTCGACCGCACGGTCCCATTGATCACCTGGAGTGATGTCCACTTGATCCAGCCAGACGCTCGCCCCGCCCGCCTTCAAGTCGCCAGCCAGCTTAAGGGCGAAATCGGAATCGTCACGGCTATAGCTGAAAAACGCTCGAGCGCCTTGTGCCACAGCTCATCTCCTGTGTCAGGCCCCCACGAAACCGAGAGCCTTCCAGACCAGGGCCGCAATCCCGTAAGATGGTCCACATTATACTCTGAACACCTGAAAGCAGGCTCGTGGAAAGCAAAAAACGGGATTCTCGACGAATTGTCGCCCACTGGCAACGTAAGCCTTGAGTGGTCCGCTGGGCGGTTTGTTGTCCAGAAACGGGGTTCGAGGAAAAATGCTCTCCAGTAGTCGCCCAGCGTTTACCTACCGATCAGTAGGCGCAGTCCAAAGTCCTGGGCGCCCACTGGAGCACTCGCAAGCAACCTGCTTGGGCTATCACGTCCTTCCAGGAGATTGACCCTGTGCCCAAAGTCTACGTCGTGATGTGGATTGATCTCATGCTTCGCTAGTGACTCAGTTTGAAAAATGGACAGTTCGAGTTTGGCAATGTAAATCGCGCGTGTTACTATACGCTCTGGGAGCGCATATGCCAGAAGAAGTGCTTGAACGTGAGGATGTCTGCGCCATCTGCCTAGAGATTCTTAGGCCGGATGATGATGTCGTTCCTTACGGCAATGGACTTGCGCACCGGAAATGTAAGGAACAAGAGGACCGGAAATAGAAAGACCCCGATGCCAGTCGGGGCCTTCGACCACTGTTTGGGCACAATCCAAGAGTAGCACGGGAGTGTGCCCGATGCAATCTCCCAACGCCACAGAAACAGCAGAAGGGGAACGGCCTGCTGGGCGCCGACGGAAGTCAAACTCCGCACCGGTCACCACCGTAATCGACCCGCAGAAGATACTTGAACTCGGGAACGGCTTGGAGCTTTGGAAGGTTCACCCCTCGACTTTGCGCGAGCAGGATGTTAACGCCCGCTCAATGTCCAAGGCGATGTTCGAGCGGCTGGCCCAGACCATCGCGCGCGACAAGCGCCTTGAGAGCCTCCCACTCTGCGCAAAGACGGAGAGAGGTTTGGAAATAATCTCTGGTCACCACCGCGTCCGGGCCGCAACTGCCGCCGGAATCTCGGAGATGTTCGTCCTGGTGGACGTGACGGGCCTCACCAGAAGCCAAATCGCCGCCAAACAGCTTGCCCACAACGCCATCGAAGGCCAGGACAATGAGCAACTATTGGCCGAAATCTACAGCCAAATCGAAGACGCGGAGTCGAAACTCGAAGCCTTCATCGACGAGAAGCTCGACGTTGAAATCCCCAAAGTAAAGATCGAGGGGTTGGATGTGGAGATTGACTTCAAGACTGTTCTGCTGATTTTCCTGCCCCGAGTGAAGGAGCGGCTGGACAGCGCCCTCGAATACCTGCGGTCCTCGGGCCAGCGGCTGGACGGTGTTTACATCGCGGCTGATTCGGACTACGCGGCGCTGGAAAAGGCTGTGCGGAGGGTCAACGAGGAATACGACGTGCGAGTGGTCGCCGACATCCTCGGAAAGATGGCCGATCTCGCCTTGCAAGCCTGCGGGGAATCCGTGGCCGACCCCGAGAGAGTTCACGTGAAAGACATTATCGGCACGGCCTGGCTTCCCAAACAAGCGGCGTCCGTTTTAGCGGAGGCGGTCCAGAAGATGGTCAAGGCCGGCGACATCGGCCAAACGAATCGCTGGCAGGCCCTGGAGTACTGGGCTGCTGAATACTTACAACAATGAGCGACGAAGAAAAACAGGAATGGGATCGACAACCCCACGAAACATCAAGGAGTTACGAGTTGTTTTGCACCTACCGGGACATGGGAATTGAGCGGTCGCTGACCAAGGCAAGGGCCTCTGCCAACGGTATGCCAAGCCTCGCCCGTCTGAAGCAGGTCTGCAAACGTTGGAACTGGGTGGAGAGATGCCAGAAATACGACGATCACCTCGAATATCAGGACCGGATACAGCATGAAAAAGAGCGCCGGGAAATGAACAAACGGCACGCGAAAATGGGGAGGCTTGCCCAGAGCTTTGCCGTCAGGAAACTCGAGAAAATGATTAACAAGATCGAGACTGACAAAGACCAGGATCCAGCTTCGCCCTCGCAGGTGGCTCACATCCTCGAGGTCGGCGTCAAGGTGGAGCGGTTAGCAATGGGAGAAGCCACGGAAAGCCAAGAGCTGAGCGGCCCAGGCGGAGGCCCTGTGAGGCTCAGCCTCAAAGAAACACTTGCACGGATCAGGGAGTCCTATGGGCTCGCCCCCGAAGAGGAAGCGGTTGAGACCCGCCGTGCAAGTGACGGGACCGGAACTCCCGACCCCAAACTTTAGACTCTATCCCAATGAGGCCCGGTGGGTGAAGGGCACCGCGTCAGAGGTGGCGGCCCGTCATCCTTGGCCAGCCCCAGCAAAATCAAACGCTCGCGCTGCGGGCTGCTATCCAGAAGTTCATCATCCAGAAGCGATTTGGGCCTGAGGTGGCGCATGTCTCCCTCGGCACGGGTTGAGATACCGCGCCGGCAAAGCTCCGTCAAAATTTCCGTTGCGGACCTCAAGACTTCACAGCTTTGTCAGTGTTCCAAAGGGATTCATCGTCGCCGATTTCAGCTCCACCTGGAGAAATGTTTGGCCGCCAAGATTCCTCCGTCATTTCGATACCTCGAACCATGCCCGCGGAGTGTGGAGAGAGAACCGGAGGAAGCTCATAGAACTTTCCATCCACGCAAACCCCGTCACGACTGACAACGTCAGCGATTTGCCGCTCGCGGGAATCTTCGGACCCACCCACGAATTCACACATATGCAAGGGCGGGAGCACGTCGAGCAAAAAAAGTTCCGCGTTCAGATGCAGAAGCTCGCTATAAGTGCTCAAACCCTTCTCCAATAAATCAGACTGGTCGATGTTTTGGGCGAGGGCAGGGTAAAGTTCCTGATACTGGTGCATCTTCACCAGAAACCTTTCGGCGACGGCTTGGTGAGCTTTCAGCCGCAGTGCATGGGCGCGCTCTTCTACCTCGAGCCGACGCGCGGCTGCGGCCACTTGCTTTTTCCATGCGGGCGAATCCGTCCTATGGCCGAGTCGCCCTGCCAGCGAGCGGGCCGAACCGTGAAAGTTGCAACCCGCGGTCCAACAGTTAAAAAGCGAGCGAGAAAAATCAACGGAAACCCGGCACTTTCCGCAAGCCGGACAACCCCATCGGCCTCGCTCGGTGCGAGGTGGTTTTGCGCCCGCTTCCACCAGAAGACCATGAAGATCCCCGGTTATCGTCGCCGCCCCCTTTCGGGGCGAACGCAGCAAACTTTGCTGCGTTTTTTGCCCAAATGCAGCAAAATTTGCGTAGTTCGCTTCTCGCAAGTTAATTGTTTGCAATGCAGTATCCTGTTGAAAACGCGCTCTCTGTTCTGGGGGAAGTGCTTGCACTTCTTCTCCTTCCCTGAAGGCTAGACAGCCGCCAACACGCCGGCGGCCGAAGAATGATTTCGTGTTTTTTCCCCAGCACCTTGTGTTCAATAATTCGGGCTTCGCTCAGTTTGTGCACCGCCGTGAAAAAAGCGCGAGGCGAAATTCCAGCGACTCCGCAGAATTTCTGAGCGCATGCCAGAATGCGGCGTTCTTGAGTGAAATTCGTCATCCGAAACACAGTCAAAAGGAGTGAAAGTTCAGCGGGCCGCAGTTGCCCAAGAAAACCTCGATCCCAAAGCGCAACTGGAATTTTCACAAACCCTCCTGGAAAAAACCCGGATTCCAGCGCCTGGCATTCGTGGAGCTCGTCGGCAAGTTTCTGTGCCGCGACCTCAATCCCCAGTCTGGGCGGAGTTGACGCGACGCCATTACCTGCACCACCTGTAGCCATCGAGTGCTTGATCCTGACCGGGAACGAGAATTCGTCCTACTGCACCGTTGTCATGCCCACTCATGCCGCCCGCCACTTCAGATCACGAACTGCCTGCGAGGCGTCTTCTGCAGCAGCGGCGGCGCTTCCGCTGCCAGCCGGCGTTTCAGGTCCCGTGCCAGGACGCGTGCGAGTGCCCCAAATGTGTGCCGGCCATGAAAGTCCAACTCCTCCGACACCTCGGTATAGAGCGACCCCGGCACGATGTCCCCGCAGGCGAACAGATGGCCCACCACCCAGACGGCGCGATCCTCTGCCGTGGCTCGATCCCATTTTTCTTGCTCCTCCTGACGGAAGAACTCGATCTTGAGAGCGTCGGGCCAGTCCTTGACCCTTCGTTCTTCAATGGCCTCACAAAGCGCCGCCGTAATGAAGCCAGGCCCGTGGCCTGGGTGCCGTTGCCGTGCTTTAATCGTTAACATGCTCGTATCCTCTGGCTCAGTGGCACGCAGGCGCCATCCTGGCCCTCACAGCCCTTCGGTGAGGACGCGTTCGCATTCGGAGGCCGGAATCAGTATTTTTTTCCCGAACCTGAAATGCTTGAGCCGGCCGCTCTGAACTGCGCGAAAGCCGGTGTCATAACTAACCCCGATGGACAAGCAAAACTGCCGCAACCCTTCGGCGCGCCGCAAGACCGGTGGGTCCTTCCGACCTGAATCAATCGGCTTACTCATATATCCTCCGACTCATGCCCCCTCCTGCTCATTTGTGCTTGACACGCGAGCGAGCATAAGCGTATATTTGCCAGCGTGCGATGACAGGAGCATAGATTACTCGTACTAACTTGTCAATGACAAAAGCCGCGTCTGGGGAATTCCATGAACGCACTCCCGAACCACCGCCTCAACACTCTAGTCTGCCGAATCAAAGCAGCTACCGCCGATGAGTTCCTCGACGAATTGCTGAACTTGGATGTCATCGACGTGTGCGCCCTTGAGCGATTCATCCGCCGGTTTCGTCGCCTTTTGCCGGCGCCCGGCCCGAATCGCGCACTCCAGGGAAGCCTCGAGATGGGTGTCTTAAACTGGCAAGGGAATCTCCGCGGCGCTTGGCGCCAGCCGACTGCGTTCGGCCGCGAGGTGGGCTTAATCCGCATCATCGCTTCGCATTTGGCCTCGCCCGAAGACATAGCGTTCCCCGACGCGTTCGCGTCCGTGCTGATGCGCGCCCTGCACATCGTCGATCGAATGAGGATATGCAAGAGGAAAGACTGCCCAACCCCTTACTTTATCTGGTCGCCCAAGCGCCGGAATTATTGCAGCGACCCTTGCGCCCGAGAGGCCCAACGGGCGTTCAAGCTGAGTTGGTGGCAGAAGGATGGGCTGGAGTGGCAAAGGAAGCGCCGGGCAAAGGCCAAGCGCGGGGAAAAACCTAAGCGAAAGAGAGGGAAATAACATGGCACTCTACAAGCGACACGGAATCTACCACTGTGACTTTGTTGTGAACGGGCAGCGATTCCGCCAGACCCTTGAAACCCACGACTGGCGGGAAGCCACGCAGAAGGAAAACGATTTGAAAGGCCGCGCCCGCGAGGGAAAGCTTGCCAGCGGGGTGACTGCGGAATTCTCTCGGCTGATGTTCAATAATGCGGTTGACAGGTACCTCAGTGAACTGGCGGTCCGCCGGCCCGGAAGCCTCCGGCAAGCCGGTGATGCCCGAAAATCTTGGGAAGGCGACTTGACCAACCGCTTGCGGGATTTCTTCTCGGCAAAACGGCTGAATCAGATAACCGCCGATGATGTTCGCCAATTCCAGGCGCTCCGCATCGGGCAGGGAAAGCACCCGAACACCGTGAACCATGAAGTCAAATCCCTGCTGCGGCTCTTGAAGCGTGCGAAGCTGCTCAGCCGTCTGCGAGATGACGTGCGGCTGTTGCCAGTGAAGAGAGAACCCAAGTCTGTGCTTGCCGAAGCGGAGAAGCAGCGACTTTTGGAAACCGCTTCGAAGAAACCTGAATGGATGGTTGCTTACTGTGCGGCTCTGCTGACCGCGAATACTTCCATGCGCCCGGTGGAAATCCGGCGGCTCTTGTGGAGTGACCTTGACCCGTTCAACCGGCTCGTGATGGTCCGCCGCTCAAAGACTGAAGCAGGCGCCCGAGTTATCCCGCTTAACGATCTCGCCTGGTCCGCCTTCGCTGCGATCAAAAAGCGGGCTGACGAACTGACCACCTATGCCCCAGAGCATTACATCTTCCACCGCGAGTGGCCCTTAATTGACCCAAAACGCCCGATGAGCAACTGGCGGACCGCCTGGCGGTCACTGCGGAAAGCCGCGGCAGAGGGTGACCCTGAGAGGGGAATTGAGGCCATACCGCGCTTGGCGAAGTTCCGCTATTACGATCTGCGGCACCAGTGCATAACCGAGATGCTGGAATTGGGAGTGCCCGAAGGTGTCATTCGCGAAGTAGCGGGGCACATTGACCCGAACATGACCCGGCACTACTCGCACCCCAGGATAGCCGCCCGCCGCGCAGCCGTGGAAGCCCTCATGACCGCCAAAACGGGCCAGTTTCAGGGGGGTTATGCCACAAACCATGTCACAAAGCAGCTTTCAGCGAGCAACGGGAATTCCTAACCCGTTGATTTAGTTGGTCGGGGCGCGCGGATTCGAACCGCGGACCTCTTGCGCCCAAGGCAAGCGCGCTACCAGGCTGCGCCACGCCCCGAATGGGAAGATGTCTCCATTTTGCCAAGCTTCCTCAAGTGTGTCCAGCCCGAATCTTGAGGCCTGATACGACCTCCGGATATCGCTGGTGCCTTCTCAACTCTAGCGTTACACTATGGCGGCCAAGGCGACAGAGGCAAAAGCTCCTGTGCTGCGGCGAGGAAAATGGCGCGGAGGGGGTGTAGCGATGAAAGACGAGATGGATCGCCGAGACTTTCTGAAGTATGGGGCGGCAAGTACGGTAGCGATGAGTTCGGCCAGCCACAGTTTTGGACTTGCACCAGGGTCGCCGGAGAAACCGCTGCGGCTCGGTATCGTCGGGGTCGGAAACCGCGGCACGAGCCACGTGGAAACATTGCTGGCCATGGGTGGCGTTCAAATCCCTGCGCTCTGCGACATCAACCAGGAGCACCTGGAGCGCGCGCAGGCCATGGTGGAGAAAGCAGGGCAGAAGCGCCCGGAGGGATACGGGCGCGATGTGGAAGACTACCAGCGACTCATGTATCGTGATGACTTGGACGCAGTCCTCATCGCGACCTACTGGGAATGGCACACCCCCATGGGCGTCTGCGCGATGAAGTCAGGGAAGTATGCGGCGGTGGAAGTTCCGGCCGCCCTCACCGTGGAGGAATGCTGGGGTCTCGTGAACACAAGTGAAGAGACCGGCATACCCTGCATGATGCTCGAGAACTGGAGCTTCCGGCGCGACAACCTGGCCGTGCTGAAGATGATCCGGGCCGGCTTGTTCGGGGAGATCGTGCATTGCCACTGCGCGCATTCGCACAACTGCATCGATCACTGGTTTTTCGACTCGGAAGGGAACATGCGGTGGAGCGCGGAGTATCTGGTGAAACGCAATGCCAGCCAGTACACCACGCATGCGCTCGGGCCGGTACTCAGTTGGCTGGACCTGGGGTGCGGCGACTACGTCGAAAAAGTGGTGTCCTTCGCCAATCGCTCCCTGGGGATCAATCACTATTTCGCGACCAAGTTCGGCCCTGACCATCCCAATGCGAAGCGGAAATATGCCCAGAGCGATATTGTTACGACGCTGGTCAGAACGAAGAAAGGCAATACCGTTGTTATTAACTATGATATGCAGTTGCCTCGGCCTTACGACAATCGCTGGGAGATCCAGGGCACGGAAGGCATTTACAACGAACAGCGCAATGCGGTTTACCTCAATCACCGCAGTCCCAAATACGAAGAATGGGAGTCCTTCGACCCCTACCAGGAGAGATACGAGCACGAGTGGTGGAAGCCCCTCGAGGCCCGGCCGCATTCCGCCCCCGCGGGGAAGGACGTGATCGAAAAGCAGCTTGCACTGGGGCATGGCGGGACCGACTTCCTGGAACTCGAATTGTTTCTGAACGCCGTGCGGAACAAAACGCAGACCCCGGTGGACGTATACGATTCGGTGCTGATGAGCGTCATCTGTCCGCTGTCGGAGAAGTCGATCGCGGAGGGCGGTTCGACCGTCGAGTGCCCCGACTTCACACGAGGAAAATGGAGCGAGAGGAAGCCGGCGTTTGCCCTTGAAACCTCGTAAGCCGGTGGCTTGCGCTCTGCCGCCTCCGCGGGCGGCAAGTTTCGCGGCGATGACCGCTGGAAGACGATGCTTAAGGCACCACCGCTGAGGCAGGATCCATATCAGCGGACAACGAAGGAAAAAGAGATGAGTGAAAGTGTTGCGGGTCGCAGAGCGGGCTCCTCGTGGTACTTTCTGCTGCTGGTTCTGGTCAATATGATGTGGGCTTTCCAATATACGGGGGCCAGGATCGCCACCCGTAAACTTGGCGCCCTCACGGTTACGCTTTTGCCCATGGCGATGGCCACGGTTTTCTTGGGTTCGCTCCTCTTCTCCAGGCGAGGCGCGAAAGCAACGCCGCCCTCAAGGGAGCGAAGCGGCTTCGGCCGGCGATTATTGGAGTTTGTAGCTTTGGGTCTTGGGGGCTGCTTTGTGGGGCAGTTCTGCTTGACTTCGGGCGTTAGCCGCTCGTTGGCCTCGAACGCTTCCGTTATCACCTTAGTCATTCCGGTCCTCACGGCATTTTTCGCCACCCTGCTGGTGGGCGAGAAGATGAGCCGTCTGCTGTGGGTTTCGTTTGCCCTGGCCATCGGCGGTGTGTTGCTGGTATCGGATCTCGACTGGCGCACCGTCCACATTTTTCGTGGTAAATACCTGGCCGGCAATGCACTGATTCTGGTGGGATGCTTTGGGAGCGCATTCTACAACGCCTTCAGCAAGCGGTTGCTGCGCGCTTTCACTCCGCTGGAGGTCCTGGTTTACAGTTACCTGGTTACGGACTTGGCGCTGCTGGTGGCCATGCAGGCGCGCGAGCCGTTGTCGTGGCAGCAGTTGGCGTCCCTGGGGTTTGCGGTGTGGCTGAGCCTGGGAATGATTGCTTTCTTGTGCCTGACCTCAGCGATGCTGCTGTTCTTCTGGGTCATTCAGCGGGTCGAGTTGACGCACGCGGCGCTGTCCATTTACCTGCTGCCGGTTTTTGGCGTGCTCATCTCTACTGTCACGCTTCATGAGAGGATCAGGTGGCAGTTGCTCGCGGGCGGACTTCTGGTGTTTCTCGGGGCCTTCCTGGCTACTAAATACGGCGAGCGCGAAACGGCACGGTGAATTCGCAGGGAGACGCCTGCTGTTCCCCGGGTGTTGTATCATTCATCGAAAAGGGTGGGGCGCGCCCTACCCGCACGAGAGGGCTTGAGAGAATGCGGAATGTGTCATCCTGAGCGCAGCGAAGGATCTCTGCAGTTCTTCGCATATCGTTGCACGATAGGAAACTGCTGCGATCCTTCGCTGCGCTCAGGATGACAGCCAGTTGGTTTTTTCAAACCTTCGGGAAGGAAAGGCCATAACATGAAACCGGGAAATCGAGAGACTCTAGCAACAGTTTCAATTCTGCTGGCGGTTACGGCGGCTCTTTCGCTGGCGACTTCGGGGACGGCGCAAACTTCCAAGAAGGTCTTCATGATTACGGATATGGAAGGCGTATCCGGCATCTACGACTCGGAACTGCAAGTTCAGCCGTTTCAGAGCCCGCGCTGGGAAGAGTCCCACAAGTTGCTCACCGGCGAGGTGAACGCCGCCGTCGAGGGCTTACTGGCGGGCGGCGCGACGGATGTGGTGGTCTGGGACGGGCATGACTCCAGCCGCAGCCTCTCCGTGCTGGATATCGACCCCAAGGCGCGCCTGCTGACGGGCGGGCCCATCTCCCGCACGCTCGAACTCGATTCTTCTTACTGCGCCATCATCTTCATCGGACAGCACGCCATGGCTGGTGCGGACAAGGGAATCCTCAGCCACTCCTATGATTCGCACAACATCCAGAACATCTGGGTGAACGGCAAGCCCACGGGGGAGATCGGCGGACGGGTGCTGCTGGCGGGCGCCATGAATATTCCCGCCATCATGCTCTCCGGCGACACTGCGGCGTGCAAGGAGATCCACGACCTTGTCCCCGCGGCCGAATGCGCCGAGGTGAAGAGCGGAGTCAGCCGCACCGCCGGATTTATGCTTTCCCACCCAGCGGCCTGCGCGCTCATTCGCGAAAAGGCTCAGCGAGCCATCGAGCGATTGGGCGAGTTCCGCCCGTACAAGATTTCGGGCCCCGTGGAAGTAAAAGTCGAGTTCACCACAGCAGCGGGGAGAGTTTACGAACTGCGCGAGGGCGTGGAAAGAGTGAACGAGCGCACCTGGGCGTTTCGGGGAAAAGATATCATGGACGCCTGGCTGAAATACGGCTCGTTCTGATTAGGTGCAGTGGCTGGTGGTTAGTGGCTAGTGGTTAGCAGGTGTTTTTTTCCAGGTCGGCCTGACCGCTAGCCACTAACCACTAGCCACAGCCTTTAAGGAGGAGGAGCATGGCTCGAAAGAAGATCCTGATGTTGGTAGGCGATTACGTAGAAGACTATGAGGTCATGGTGCCGTTTCAAGCGTTGCAGATGGTGGGGCACACCGTTCATGCGGTTTGCCCGGATAAGAGGACTGGGGCAACGGTGCGAACGGCCATTCATGACTTCGAAGGGGATCAAACCTACAGCGAAAAGCGAGGGCATAACTTCGCGCTGAACGCCAGCTTCGACGAGGTGAAGCCGGAAGACTACGATGCCCTGGTGATACCAGGAGGACGCGCGCCCGAATACTTGCGCCTGAACCCCAGGGTGATCGAGATGGTTCGGCACTTCAGCGATGCCAGCAAACCCATTGCGGCGATTTGCCATGGCGCCCAGATTCTTGCGGCCGCCGGCGCCCTGAAAGGCCGGACTTGCAGTGCTTATCCCGCCGTGTCGCCGGAGGTGAAGGCGTCAGGTGGCGCTTACGCAGATCTGCATATGGATGAGGCGCACGTAGATGGGAACCTTGTCTCGGCGCCTGCATGGCCAGCCCATCCGGCCTGGCTTGCCGCATTCCTGCGAGTATTGGGAACGGTCATCGAACCCTAAGGCAGTGGCGAGTGACGAGTGACAAGTGACGAGCAAGAGAAGAACTACTTTCCGGCTCGTAACTCGTCACTTGTCACTCGTCACTGCTTCAATACGGTTCCCCTCCGGTCGCTGCCTCATGCAACGTCCCGAGCTTCTGCGCCACGGGCTTTAGCGTGGGATAGAACTGTACATACGTGCTATCGACCCCGCCGTTATCGTGATGGCATTGCCAGCACGCGGCTTTCGGATTGGAGTGTGCAGTCTGGGCGGAGGCGTCGAAGCTGAAGTAAGCCCACTTATCCGGGAATCGGGCTGCGTCTTTCACCTTAACGCTGATCCCCGCCAACTCGGTTTGAAATTGGGATGTTTTATTGAGGGATCCTTTGTTTGACGATGTCCTCTTTTCTTCAACCAACACGGTTTGGTCCGGCCAATTTCCGGTAGTCAGAAACTGTTTATAAGCGGAAGGATTGACAAAGACGTTCGTGAACGTCGCACCCTCGGCAGGCGATGCATTGTTGCTTAGACGGAAGCCGGAGGAGACGAACACCCACTCCCGGTAATCCTGCGGGCGCACAAGCTCATCGCCGTTTGTGTATTGAGGCAGATCCGTGGGCGGGGCAGGCTCCGAGACCAGGAGCGAAACCGCGCATGCCGAAACAAAAACTAGAATTCCTATTAAGATTGCGTTTTTCAATCAAACCTCCCTCAGAGGAGTCAGGATTCAGGAGTCAGGAGTGAGGAAAGCGACGTCGGCGGATGCCGGCTTCTCTCTGGTTTCTGATTTCTAATTTCTGACTTCTGGTTTCTATCTTCTGTCTCCCGCTCTACTGACTGACCGTGCAAAGGATACTATGGAATTCGTCCAGAGTCACTTTTTCCGGGCGCAGCGGGAGGGTAACATGCCCGTGCACTTCTCGGGAGCCCTGGATCGGGATCAAGCCCAAACGGCGAGGCTGCCCGTTGACGTGAAGGTAGATCGGGACGCGCATTGTGAATTGATCGGAGACCTCGCTTTGCTTCACGGAAAGCTCCAGAGTTGTCTTGCCGCTGCCTGCGTCTTGCAGGTTGTAATGGAAGTCGTAATGAGGGGTTTCCCGTCCGTACACCCATTCGTTGAAAAACCAGTCCATCGGTTGCTTCGTGTGTTTCTCAACGATTTTGCGAAAGTCGTCCGTGGAGGCATTCTTCGAGGCGTAGGTCGTGACGAAATCTCTCATCATCTCAATGAATAACTGGTCGGGCTCCCGGAGCTGCGGGTTTTCGAGAAGCAGACGCAGCATCTCGAGTGTGTAGGCGCCTTTGTCATAAACCAGGATGCGATACAGATTGCGTTCCATGTAAGAAGGGAGCTGCGCCGCGAGCCACAGCGGACCGACATCCACCGGCCGATGGCCGTCAGAGTCCTTGTCGAGCAGCCACTTCCGTTTCAAATCCCAGAAACCTCGCACCTTCGCACCTTCGAGCTTGCGCTGATAAAGGCCGGCTGAGAACTCCGCAAAACCTTCGGACAGCCACTCGTCATGATAGGTCTTCCACCCCACGGTGTGCCCCCACCATTGATGAGCCATCTCGTGCACGGCGACAATGTTGTAAAACTCTCTGGCTTCCGCTGTATCCTGCAGCCGCAACTGATGGCGGGTGGCGGAATCCAAAAGTGAGTCGTAAGGGAGGAATATCAACGTTGGCCAGCTCTGTCCGTAGCCGCGGATGGGCTGCTCGGTTACGGAGATGCTCTTGAACGGCAAACTGCCGTAATAGTATTCGAAGAGCTTCAGGGCCTGAAAGCTGATGTCCGCTGCATACTGGGCGTTGGACGCGGTGTTGAAACCACCCGTCGTGATGCCTAGCTGCGCCGCCACGCTTGGCCCACCGGAACCTCTCGCAAGGTCCGCCATATCGAGAGCCGACTGGAGTCCCTTCAATTCATCGGGAATCTCCTTCCCGGCGTAAGCAGTAACCGCCAGGTTCGGGTCAGTGTGGCTCTTCTCCACAAAATCGCCGTAATTGAATCCCACGACGCTGTAAGGGACTTCGGTCTCCCAGTCAGATTCCAGGGTGTCGCCTTCCTTCGCCGCCCCGAGCAGCCGCCCCGTGGCCACAAACTTGAATCTCTTGGGAGAGCGGAAGTGCAGTTTAAACATCGTGCGGTCGTCGAAGGCTCCGAAACTAGGGAACCACGACTCGCGGGAAGTGACGTAGTAAAGCCCCGCGCCTTGTTGAAATATGATGCGGCTATCGTGCGTCGAATCCTCGGAGTAAACGATTTTCAAGGTGTAGGACTTATCCGCAGCCGGAGCCTCGGCGAGAACCACCCAGGGATCGTTGTCCAGGTTGCGGTCCTCCTGAATGAAGGCGACCTTCTCGCCGCTGCCATCCACGACGGAACTGATGCGAAGCACGCCGCGCAGCTTTAACGGCAGCAGGCGGGGTGTGCCTCCCGGCACTTCGTACTCCAGGTTCGCTGCAGCCGAGAGGCGGTTGTTGTTGGCTATTTCGGCATCGATCTTCTCCGTCCGGCAATGTGCAAGGAGCTTCCGATGCTCGGGCCGCGTCGCGGTCCGATACTCGTCGCCCACATGGAAACCGGACCACCACTCCGAGTAGCTATTCAGGTTGTAGTGGATTAATTGCACTTCCTCGTCGTTGCCCGCCTCGGGGAAAAACAGGGGATCACGGTTCCAACTGATGTCGTAGAGCAAGGAGCCTGCGTGCTCAGCCTTGAAATCCGCGAGGAAGAAGCCGCGGCTGGAAGGGTCCGAGAGGTCAGCCAGAATGCGCGCCGCCAGGTTGCACATGGTGGGATTATCGAGCCGCTGGTTTTCCCACCAATCGTTGAATCTTTCGGAGTATTTGCGTTGGGCAGCGGCGAGAATTTTGCCTGCCGCCGCGGCGTTCGCACCGCCCTTCACGTGCACCAACTCCTGAAGCTGGCTCCAGGACTGGTCTGTGAAGAAAAAGACGGCGTCCTTGAATTCCTCGTTCAGCTCCGGGGCTTTGGTGAACCGCGCCAACTGGTGCTGCTCGGTTTCAGTCGGCGGCTTGAGTTCGATGCGGCCGCGACCTTCGAAAACCGCCGCCACCACATGCCCTGCGACCGGCTGCGCAAAAGTCAGGCGTCCGTCGATGAACGTGAAAGTCGCCGCATCGCGCTTCCAGACCGCATTTTCCGCTACTGCACCTTGGTCGCTCCCTTGCAACGAGCGCAGTTGTTGATAGACTCGGAGGAGTTCCTCCGGAGAAGCCGTGGCGAGGTCTGCGGCCGGAAGGCTGGCCGCAAGCTGGAGGGAGACGAACAGCAGACAGAGTCGCAGAATCATCACGAACCTCGACGGCGAAGTTTCGAAGATCGGCGCGAAGCGCAAATCAAAAATCCGCCGGACGCCGAGATTATCCTTCTCAGGACCGCATTACAAGCTGCATCTTGGAAAGCTGTGATCTTGGATGATGTTCTTGCGTGCCGCAGTTTGCTGCGGCAGCTTGTTGCCGGACGGAATGTGACACAATAATGTTTTAATGCCGTGTCTTATCTGCATCTCAGGAGGTGACGGGTGACCTTGGGTGATGTGTTGATTTCCGCATGGCAGCAGGCATTGGGCGAGAGGCGCGACGAGGTTGAACTGGAAGGCAAGACCTATCGAGTGGCCGTCTTGAGGTCGAAAGGACTTCGCGTTGTGGAATTTCAGTTCGGCCCCCACGCTATCGTGGGCATCGAACAGAACCCCAAGACGGCATCACGCTGGGCGGAGTTGGCCCGTCAAGGTAATCGGATCATGCAGTTCAGGTGCAATGGGCGGTATGTAGCCAACGTCTGCGAAGGCAAGTTGCTGCGCTATCCCGCTTGGAAGGCCCTGGAACTGCCGGAATGATTAGTGCTTAGTTGTGTTAACAAGCGCGGTTACTCTGAGTGCTGGAAGGGCGTGGCTTTTAGCCCTGCTTTGGAGTGGGGCAGCTTGCTGCCGCTTTCCCCGGGCGCGAGCTTGCTCGCGCTCATTAGGTTTCCCAATCCGGCCAGCAAGCTGGCCTGAGCAAAAGCGGCAGCAAGCTGCCGCACTCCAAAGCGCCTACGGACGCCAAACGTAAGAGAGGACGCACGCGGGCGGCGAGATCCGATCCATCGATCCCTCAAAGGCTAATTCGTCGAGGCCGGAGGATTCGGCTGGGAAGGCAGAGGCGCACCGCCCGGATTGGCATCGGGCGCCTGAGACCCGGCGGGCGGGGTAGCCGTTGAGGGCTGAGGACCGCCGCCCGGGTTAGCGGTTGAAGGCTGAGATTCAGCGTCCGGTTTCAAGGTGACTGTCACGGGATTCTTCAAAGTAAAGCTCAGTTTGGTTTCAGATGGAATCTTCACCTGCTCGCCGTGGGTGCGAGCTTCCACTGCGGCTCCTGTTCCCGCGCCCGCAACGGAGCCGATGGCAGCGCCGCGCCCTCGCCCGGCAATCGCGCCGATCAGGGAGCCGAGCACCGCCCCTCCTCCCACGGACTCCGCAGTGCGCGTGTTGCGAGAGGCCCCAGCTTGTTCGTGGTAGTCGGTCTCGAGTGGATAGGTCTGCCCGCCCGCTGTGACGCTCACCAACTCAACCTTGAGCTCAGAGCGGCCGCTCATTCGGCCTGCGCTGGTGGCCTGTACCAATCGGACCTTCGCATCGGAATTGCGGGGTACAACCACTCGATTGCCCACGCGCACGGGCGTTTCGACGCTGGCCGCGAACTCATCGCCTGCCTTGTTCCGAGCTGAGTCGATGCTTTCAATCGTGCGGACGGAAAGGAAGGAGCCGGCCGGAATGGTGATCTGCTCGGGCGGCTTGACGACGGGAGCAGTGGGCACAGCCGGTGACGGTGAGGGTGCTGCTGGTGCCGGCGGCGCCGCCTGAGCCGCCATTTCTGCCGGATGATCGGCTGGTGTTTCCGGCGCGGAAGCCTGCTCGGCGAGCGTTTCGTCGTTGCTTGCGCTGGCGGCTTGAGGCTGACGCTTGAAGGTTTGCCAGCGCCCCGTCTGCGCCGCGGTACTGGCGTGTGGCCGCGGTGTTGCCGGCTTGACAATTTGTGCGGGCTGGGTCAGCGCAGACTGGTCCGCTGTGGACACCGGCGATACCACGAGTTGATTGACGACGCTCTTGACGCCGTCCGCACGGCCGGCAACGCGCTCTGCCGCGGCTTTCTCCAAATCCGTATTGACCGTCCCGGTAAGCGTAACCGTACCTTTGGCGGAAGCCACATGGATATCGCGCATCTTCAAAACCGAGTCGTCAAAAAGCTTCGCTTGGATCTCGGTTGTGAAGGCTTTATCGTTCGGCGAAGAGCCCAGCTTTAGGTTGTTGCACCCGGCAACGAGAAGTGAGCCCGCCATTAGGATACTGCCCACCATTAATCGCGGTCTCGAGACCTCTGTCCTTGGCATCGGTGTCCTCCCCAGCATCAGTTATAGCGCGTCAATGTGCTAGGATTCAACTCCCCACATTTTGGATGCACGAGTTGCAGCAGGGCAGCGAAATCCGCATGTGGGCAGTCTGGGCATGCTAGAATTACACAGTCGGATGGTGGAAAGTATCGAACTGAGTGTCGTCATTCCCGTTTATAACGAAGCGGAGAATATCCGGCCGCTGGTCGAGCGGCTCGGGCAGGCTTTGCGCGACCTTGCCGGACCGATCGAGATGCTGTTTGTGGACGACGGAAGCACCGACCGGACCCTGGCGCTGCTCAAAGAAGCCCAGGAGAAGGATGCGCGCATCCGCATCGCGCACTTTCGCCGCAACCTCGGCCAAACCGCTGCCATGGCTGCGGGATTCCAACTGGCGCGAGGGAGAGCGCTGGTGACCATCGACGGCGATCTTCAGAACGATCCCGTGGAAATACCGCGCCTGGCAGGAATGCTCGGCGAATGGGACGCCGTCTGCGGAATCCGAGTTCGCCGCCAGGATACGCTTTGGAAACGCATCTCCTCGCACATCGCGAACGGCTTTCGAAACTGGATGACCGGCGACGATATCGTTGACACGGGATGCACGCTCAAGGCTTACCGGCGCGAATGTTTGGAGCGGCTGGAGCTTTATCAGGGCATGCACCGGTTTTTGCCCACGCTCCTTAAGATGCGCGGTTTCCGAATCACGCAAGTGTCCGTAAGTCACCATCCGCGCCTGGGCGGAAAAACCAAGTACGGGACGTGGGGCAGGCTCAAGAAGGGCCTGGCCGATGTCTGGGCCGTGCGCTGGATGAAAAAGAACTGGATTGACTATCAGAGTGTCCTTGAGGTTGTTGAGCCCGGTGTCACGCCCAGCGCCGTGGCGAATCTCGCTCTGCCTCAACGCGGACCGTCGCAGAAATAGGCAGGATTCCCCGCGGAGTTAGCTTTGCGCAACAGAACTAGGGAGGTTTTTCGCTCCGCTCAGAATGACCACTAACGGGCTCGGAATGACAGGACCGCGGGAAGTTCCCGGAGAAACTTGGCGGCTGGCTTTGCCTCTGCTCTTACTTCTGGTGCTGGCGGGCGCTCTTTTCTTCGCCGGCCTGGGAAGCTTGCCTTTGCTGGAGCCGGACGAGGGGCGGAACACTGAAGTGGCGCGGGAGATGCTTGCCTCGGGCGACTGGATCGTTCCGCATTACAACGGCTTGGCCTACCTGGATAAGCCAGCGGTTTTCTTCTGCATGGTGGCGCTTTCGTTGAAGGTTGGGGGACTGCATGAATGGGCGGCGCGAGCACCCTCCGCCGTGATGGGGTTGTGCCTGCTGATTCTTGCCTGGATCCTCACGCGTAGGATGTTCGACAATTCCGCAGCGCTACGTGCCGTGGTCGTCATTGCCACTGCGCCGCTGGTCATCGTCTTTTCGCGATTAGTCATTTTCGATATGACGCTCGCCTTCCTCATCACCCTGGCCATGGTGTGCTTCTGGTTCGCGGAGGCAACAGAGTTTCAGCATCCCGGTCTGGACATCCTCATGTTTGTCGCCATGGGGTTGGCGACCATCACCAAGGGTCCGATTGGTTTCCTGCTTCCGCTGCTTTCGATCACTGTTTATGAGGCGGTGTGTGGTGAGTGGCGGGAATTGAAACGCCTGCGTTGGGGCCTCGGATTGGGAGTGTTTCTCGCTACGGTGCTGCCGTGGTTTATCTTCGTTTCAATTCGGCATCCGGATTTCCCTCGCTACGCGCTTCTGGAGGAGAGCCTCGCCAGGTTTTCAGGCAGGCTGGTGCATCGCCAGGGCGGACTCCTCTACTATGTTCCGGTGTACCTGGCGGGTTTTTTTCCGTGGAGCATCTTTCTGCTTTGGGCGGGATGGAATCGGCATAAGCGCTGGAGGGAACTTCGTGTCCGGTCGTTCTCAGCGACCTTGTATCTTCTCACGTGGTCGGCGGTTACTTTTGCCTTGTTTTCGGTTTCGCGTTCACAGCTTCCAGGCTATTTCCTGCCCGCCATTGTGCCTTTGGGCATTTTGATGGCAAAGGTCTGGGATGATGCCGGTGAGCCGGGGCGGACGCGAGCCCCGGATTGGCTGACGGCAGGTTTCGCCACGCTGCTGGGAGCAGGACTTGTTGTTGCTGCTTGCTCACAGTTGGGGATGTTCAGTTCCCCTCGTTCCCATCTGGCGAGCAAGCTCCATCCGGATGTCTTCGCCATGTTAAGGCCTTCGGTCCTCTATACGGGACTGATTCTGGGCGCCCTGGCTGTGGTGGGCAGGAACGTGGCAGCCCGGGCGCGCGGAAAATGGCTTTCGGTCGCCACTCTGGCGCTGCTGGCGCTGGCCACGCCTGCGCTTCTGGCGCGCTGGATTGGCCCAATGAAGGCTTATGCGGACGTCAATTCCAGCCGCCGTTTGGCGAGCACAATTCTCTCCAGCCCGGAGAAGGACCTTCCGATTTACGGGTATTACTATTTCCGTACCAGCCTGCCATTTTATCTTCGGCGGCCGGTGCGACTGGTGACTACGGACGCGAACGAGTTGACCAGTAACTACCTGGCGTGGCGGGGGGGCAAGATTCGGCGCGGGTTATCACCGGAGGCATTGCCGAGCGCCCTGTCGCGCACCTTCCAGGATCTCGATCCCATCCCGGTTGACCAACGACGCTTGCTGGATATCACCCAGTTCGTAGGCTTGATCCGTTCTTCGCCTCAGCCTCGGCTGGTTTTACTTCCCAACACGCATGTAAGCCTGTTGGCCAACGACGTTGGCCGCGTCGAGCCGTTGTGGACGGGCTGGGGGTTTTCGGTGTGGAAAATCCCAGGAGGGCAGTGACGAGTGACAAGTGACGAGCTGGAGAGGCGAGTAGCGCGAGCGTGCATCATAGGTCAAAGTTTCGCGCATATGAGGGGAGAAGCCGCAGACCTCGCAGGGAAGGACTGATCGGCCTGCTCGTCACTTGTCACTCGTCACTCGTCACTGATTTACCATGTGCGGCATTTGCGGTCTCCTGAATCTGAAACTCGAGCCTGTGGCTGGTCGCGAGCGCATCGATCAGATGTCGGCTTGCCTCGAGCATCGCGGCCCCGACAGCCATGGCAAGTTCGAGCTGCCCCACGTGGCTCTGGCCATCCGGCGACTCAGCATTATTGACCTCCAGACCGGCGATCAACCGTTCTCGAACGAAACCGGCGATATTACCCTCGTCTTTAACGGCGAAATCTACAACTTCCGGGAAATCCGCCGGCGCCTGGAACCCGGGCACGCGTTCAAAACCCACTCGGACGGGGAAGTGATCGTTCATCTATACGAAGAGCTGGGGCCTGATTTCGTCAGCGAGCTGAACGGGATGTTTGCCCTGGCGCTCTGGGACGACCGCCGGAAGCAGCTTACGCTGGCGCGCGACCGGGCGGGCGAGAAGCCGCTTTTTTATTGGCATCGGGAAAGCACTCTGGTTTTTGCTTCTGAAATCAAATCACTGCTGGCCTATCCCACGGTTGGCCGCGAAATCGACCGCACGGCCCTAGCCCAATATTTCCTGCACGGCTACTTCCCCTCGCCCCGCAGCGTTTTTGCCGAGATTCGGAAACTGCCGGCAGCCCATCGCATGGTGGTCCGGGACGGCAAGGTGCAAATCGACGCCTATTGGCGGCTTCGGGACCATCTTCTGCCGCCGGGCAAGCCCAGGGTCACGGCCAGGCAAGAAGAGCATCTCGTCGACGAACTCTCCCAAAAGCTACACGAGGCTTGCGTTTCGAGGCTGGTCAGCGACGTCCCCTTGGGTGTGTTCCTGAGCGGCGGAATCGATTCCTCCACGCTCGTGGCGATGATGAGCCAGTTGACGCCCGGGAATGTCAACAGCTTCTCGGTGGCGTTCGAAGAGAAGTCATTTAACGAGGAGCCTTATGCGGATTATGTGGCCCATTATTTTCATACCCAGCACCACGTGACTACGGCTAACGAGCCGAGCCTGCGGGAGGCCTTGAAGGCTCTCGCCAACCACCTCGACGAGCCTCTGGCTGACCCGGCGGTCCTCCCAACCTACCTGTTGTCGCGCTTTGCGCGCCAGCACATCAAAGTGGCTTTGAGCGGCGAGGGCAGCGACGAGCTTTTTGGCGGCTATCCGACCTACATCGGAGCCTGGCTGGCAGGCCATTATTTGCGCCTGCCGCGCTTCCTGCGCCATCAATTCTTCGCGCGCCTCAAGCGGTTTCTGCCCTTGTCTACGGGTGCGGTGCCGCTGGGTTGGTACCTCCGGCAGTTCTTCGATTACGTGGAATTGGCGCCTGCTGAGCGGCACGCGATCTGGTTCGGCATGACAAGTCCCGAGGGATTGGATCAGCTTTTTGCTCCGGACTGGTGTGGTCCGAAATCCCCCAGCCGGGAAGCCTTGGCACCGCTCGAAAGCGTTTTGGATGGAGCGACCTTCGAATGCGACCTGGCGGAGATGCTTTATCTCGATTTCCGGCTCTATCTCGAAGATAATCTTCTGGTAAAAGTCGACCGTGCCAGCATGGCTTGTTCGCTCGAAATGCGGACCCCGTTCCTCGATCACCGCCTGATTGAATTCGCGGCCGGCCTGCCGGCGGAGCTGAAAGTTCGCGGGTTCGAGCTGAAGTACCTTCTTAAGAAAGCAGCCGTGAAGTGGTTGCCGCGCAAAATCGTCTACCGCCAGAAGCGCGGATTCTCCGTGCCCATCAGCCGTTGGATGCGGAGAGAATTGCGTACCTGGCTGGACGAAGCGCTAGGAGAAGAGAGGTTGAAGCGGCAGGGGCTGTTCAACGCCCCCCATGTCCGTCGGCTGCTCGATGAACACTGGAGCGAGCGGGCGGACCACCGGAAATTGCTGTGGGCGCTCTTCTGCTTCGAGCTTTGGTATGATCGATGGGGCAGCTAGCGCCGCATTTCTCGCGCCCATGCGGATATCGTAAAGTTAGCCCTCTCCCTCGGGGAGAGGGTGTCCCGCGCCGGCGCTTTCACCAGCCGGGGCGGGACGGGTGAGGGGGCACTTGTTTGTTCCATTTCCAGCGCCATAGCTTTCCCGCCGTCACGCACGAATTCTTTCGATGTTAATCAAGCAGAAGTCTGTGACTAGCCTAGGCGGAGCCTTGGATAAGCTGCCTGTGCAGGACCAAAAGATCGTAGGCGGTGGCAAATTCTTTTTACCATTGACAGGTCAAGGTTGAGTATGGTATGTGTAAGGTAAGATGAGCGACAGTCCTTACAGGAGGTTCACATGGTTGCGACCGATCGACTCAAGGCGCTTCGGGATAAGGCCCGCCAGGAAATGGAGGCGGCTATGGAAGCCGGTCACATGGACGGGGTTATCAAATACGCCCGTATAATCAAGGAAGCCGATGATGCTCTCAACGCTAGCAAGCTGGTGGTGGAACGTATTGCGGCCCAAATGGAATCTGATGGTTCTGCGCCCGTCGCCACGGCCGTTCTCCACGCCCCGCCTTGGTCACCGACCGCAAACTCGATTTCCCGAAAAGAGCGCGGGAAGGCCTGCCGGGATGAGTACTTGCGTCAGCTCCTCTCCAAAGGGATAAACCTGAGCCGTGTGAAGGGCGGGAGGATTTTCCAAGATTCTTCCGGAAGGCGGGTAGGCATTGCCTACGCCAGCGAGGACGGAAATAAGTGGTGGATGGGTTTGCCGGATGAGCGCTATGACGTGGTCATTCTCCTTTGTCAGACGAGTTCTGGAGAAACTTTGGACTTTGTCTTACCACCCAAATTCGTCCACAGCGTTTGGGGTGGTTTCAGTTTGAGCCAGAACGGTCAAAGAGAATGGCACGTCGTTCGGAGCGGGCCGAACTACGAATTAGACCCAAAGAAACAATTGGGACAAATCAACCCCTATCTGTCCAGGCTGGAACCACTTCGATGAAACAGAGCCTCCCTGTTTCAAAGCTACCCGTGAACTTACGAGGAGACGACTTGGCAGCCAATAACCCCTCACCCGGCCCGCGACGGCTGATGAAAGCGCCGTCACGGGCCACCCTCTCCCCAAGGGAGAGGGCTGTCCCACGACGTAAGGCGGACTTTCGTCCCGAGGAATGGGCGGTAATTCGAAAGTACCGAACCCCTCGCCAGGTTCAAGCCTTTCTTCGCGACCTGCCTTATAACTGGGAGAAAGGCGGAGAGACGCTGCGTACGTTCCGCGGCGTGGTGGGGCATTGGAGCGCCCATTGTCTGGAGGGTGCCCTTGCGGCGGCGACCATTCTCGAGCAGCACGGCTACCCGCCCTCGCTCCTCGATCTCGAGTCCCAAGACAAGTTAGACCACGTTCTCTTCCTATTCCGGCGGCGGGGACTGTGGGGAACGGTGGCGCGCTCCCGCGACGCCGGCCTGCACGGGCGCAAGCCGGTCTTCCGTACCGTCCGCCAATTGGTGATGAGCTACGTTGATCCTTACGTGGACGGGTCGGGCCGAATCACCGGCTACGGCGTGGCTGACTTGCGCACTTTGGTGAAAGGCGACTGGCGGCTCTCAGACAAAAACGTTTGGGAAGTGGAACGCGCCCTTATTAAGATGCCTCACAAAAGGCTCAGAACCTCCGACCGCAGATATACTGCAATCTTAAAGCAGTTTCGCGCCTACAAAGTGAAATACCCTGCGGGGCCGGTCACGTTTTACTCCAACAAACACCTGTGGCTGTGAGGGCAGAAGGCAGAAGGCAGAAGGACCCCGCCTCTCGGCTTTTGTACTCCAGAATCTTGAATCCCGCGCCCGCAGTCTGTGTGAGGGTTGCAGGGAGAAGTGTGGGTCTTGTAAAGCCAAAAAGGAGCGCGGGCTGACTCAGACAAAATGGCAGCTAGCAAAGAATAAATTTACGTTCTTGACACTTATTCTGCCGATAACTGCCATTGGTCATTGACTACTTGAATTATCTGCTATTATCCTCTCAACAAACGGCGTTGCGACGCCGTTTTGCGGTTACCAGGGATAACTTAATACTCCTCATTCAGCCGGAGGTGAGTCCATGAACATCGCACTCATTGGGGCGGAACTGGAAGAGAACCTTGCGTTGCGTTATATCGCCTCGTCGCTTGAAGCCCGCAGCCACTCTGTCGATATAGTCCCTTTCAATTTCGAGCAGGATACGGAGGCGGCAGTGGGGCAGACCCTTGCCTTCCAGCCGCAAATCGTAGGCCTGTCGATGATCTTCTCGGCGCGCGGACTGGAGTTCTGCCGCCTCGCGAAGCGCCTTCGCGAGGCCGGTTTTCGCGGGCACCTGATCGCAGGCGGTCCCTTCGCATCCTTCAATTGCGAGCGCATTGTCACTCAATACCCGGAATTCGACTCGGTTGCTTTAGGAGAAGGCGAAGCGCTGATGTGCCGCCTCGCGGAGCACCTTGATCACTTGGAATGCGTGCCCGGCTTGTGTTATCGCGATGCTTCGGGGGCCGCCCGAGTCAATCCGGCCATCGGCAATCCCGACAATCTCGACGACCTGCCCTGGCCGAAGCGCACGACCTTCCACTCCTATTTCGACAAGCCTATTGCGAGCGTCCTGAGCAGTCGCGGATGCTGGCGCGACTGCGCCTTTTGCAGCATCAACGCCTGGTACGAGCGAGGCGGTGGCAAGAAGTTCCGCCTGCGCAGCGTGGAGAATATCGTTGCGGAATTGAGCGACCTCTTCCATCGCCACGGTGTTCGCATCTTCAATTTTCAGGACGATAACTTCTTCCTACCCAACCCGGCCAAGGCAGTCGAGCGGTTCTCGGCCATTCGTGATGGGCTGCGTCGCGACGGACTCGATCATATCGCGATCGCCGTCAAGGCCCGGCCGGATAGCATCACGGAGGATTCGATCCGCATCCTGGATGAGCTGGGCCTTTTCCGGGTATTCCTGGGCGTCGAGAACGCCTCGGAAAATGGCCTGCGGAATCTCAACCGGAAGCAGACGCTCGCACACGTTCTCAATGCGCTAGGAATCTTGAACGATTTTGACGTCCACGTGGCGTTCAACCTGCTCATGTTCGAACCGGACACCACGCTGGACGATATCCTGGTCAACCTGCGGTTCATCGAGCGTCACAATGAGAACCCGTTCAACTTTTGCCGTGCTGAGACTTATCCGGGCACCGGGCTGGAGCGGAAGTTGATGCGCGAGGGCCGCCTGCTGGGCGACACCTTCGGGTACGACTACCGACTCAAGGATCCGCGTTCGGAAGCGTTCCACCAGATTGCCAACTACGCCTTCTTCGATCGTAATTTCAGCGATTACGGCCTGCACTACTTCAACATGCAGGTCGATTTCTATCTCCAGCTCGTACGCCGGTTCCGGCCTGAACTGCTCACCCAGAGGCTGAGGGGTGCGGCCCGCAATTTTATCAAGCAGACCAATCAGGATACCTACGAGCGGCTGTGTGAGATTTACGATTTCGTAGTGAATTGGGAAATTACCGATGAGGCCGGTCTGCGCGCTTTCGCCCGTGAGGCGCGTTTGCGCGTCGACCAGCACAGCCGCGAGTTGATGGTCCGCGGCCAGCGGATCGTGAACTGGTTGGAAGGTGCATACAGCCCACAAGATGGAGGAGTCGCATGCAGGGCAGACGCCGCGCCTGAGCCGCTTGGCTTCGACTCGGCAAAAGCGGAAGTTTCAATGCCTGTAATCCCCGGCCTCGAGTTCACCCGTCCAGGTTCCGGCTGGGAAGCCGTGGACATCTTCGGCGTGGCTCGAGCGCCAATACCCTACAACACCTTTCGCGTTCGCTTGGCGGAAGAAGAACGGAGCGGCGGAGCTGTCAGCGCCAGCCCGCAGACAGTTGCCGTTCCAGGCCCCCCCTGAAAACGATCAGTGTCTGAATCTCTAAGGAGGTGAATTGTGAGCGAATCATCCTCTGCAGGATCACGAGGCATGACTGAGCTGATCCAACCCACAGTCATTCGCCTCTTCAATAATCTGACCCAGATTTACCGGACCATGCGCGAGCGCCAGAAAGATATTGACGCGGCCTTCGACCGCGCGGCTGCGCAGATCGGGTTTGTCGTAACCTCAACCCTGCCCGTACGGGTGCACGTCGCCGAAGAAGGGGTCGTCAAGGGAATGACTTTCGATGGCGAGGCCCTGCGGGGTACCATCTTTGAAAAAGAACTTTCCGGCTTCCTTGAGGAATTCCGCAAGAAACCTTTTAGCGGCGTGCCAGCCGGAAGATACCGTTTTTATCTGATTTGGTACGATGCCTTGAACCTCAAGCTCCGGTGTGACTGGTGCGAGCCTGCTCACGTTCTCCAGAGTGTGCTCGGGTCGGTCATGGCCCAGCGCGCGCGCGTCACGGCGACCGTCTTGGTTCCGCCGGAGGTGCATGAGCCTGCACATTGGTTCGATCCGGGCGTGGCCATCGCCGTCGAAGATGGCTTGGTCATTATGGCCATCGACGAGGTGTACCCTGAACTTCGCCTGGCGGATCGTATCTCGGCCGGCCGGCTGGCGGTAGCCCAACTCGCCTGGGGCTGGCACCATGCCGAAATGGCGCCTTTCCCAACTTACTTCAATGAACGGTTTGCGGGCAACGAGCAGGATATTCTCGCTAAAGTCCGATCCATGCTCGGCAGGCAGATGCGCTAGCCTTGTTTGGCGGGGCCGGTTTGCGCCGGCCCCGCGGCACCTGGAACCGCCGTGAAATGTCATTCCGAGCGGAGCGAGGAATCTCGCTTTGCGTCGAGTGGTCCGCTGAGCAAGGACCAGGGCGAGATTCCCCGCGGCGTTTACCCTGAGCACCCAGTGCGAAATCCTTCGCTTCGCTCAGGATGACGGCGAAGGGCTCGGAATGACAGGCAATTTCAGAGCAGGTCTGCGCCACTCCCCAATCATTTTTTCCGCAGAGCCTGTCGATTTTTCTTGACACGTTTTAAATCCCTGATTTACTTTGCGAAAGGACGCTGAATCTTGGGAGTTTTGAGTGATGCTGCGTCTGGATCCTCGGTAGGCGAGGCGTCCGCGCGACACACAAGCCACTGCCCAAGAGCATCGAAAGAGGCTTGTAAGCAGGGTAGAACAGGCACTCCCGGATTAAGGGTTTGTCTAAGGTGGCTGATCCCGCGAGGCGGGACCTGACGGCGCGCGGTGCTGAAACTCGGGCGAGTGAGGACAACCAGTTCGACAGAGGCTGCAGGT
>Ga0209517_10000771_pt1 | contig 52706 bp, 52 predicted proteins | sample PeaSoiMetSII2010_FD_187695 | JGI IMG/M metagenome (GOLD analysis project Ga0209517, IMG submission 187695) | Peat soil microbial communities from Weissenstadt, Germany - SII-2010 (SPAdes) (version 2) | ecosystem: Environmental > Terrestrial > Soil > Wetlands > Peat | place: Germany...
CCGGATTAGGCGAACTGGCTAGGAAAGGAACAATACTCTTGGCTTCGCTCACGATGTTTCTCCTTGCCGCCCTGCTCTGTAATTATGGCCGCGGTAAGTGTCTCATCGATATTGGCACGGAGGGCACTGCACACGATTGCTGAAAACTGTTTGCTTGCCGGAAGGAAGTAATTCACTGCGCTCTTGTGTGGTGAGGCCCAGTTGATCGGCCAACTGTTCGACAACTGACCCGATTCGCACCTCGCCTTTGGAGGAGGCCACAAGAACAGGGAGCATCAGCGATTGATAGTCTGGAATTGGCATGTCGTTCCTATTGTGCGCTGGAGAAAACATGGCGAAGCCGTCCGCCTTGCGCTACTCTAATTCACAGCGCCGAGTTGTCGCACGATCACTTCAAGATCGTCCATTACAGACTCCGGCAGCTTCGCTAAATCGGCCTGCATCTGCGCAGCCTCAAGGCCAGAGAACAAACCGAAGATTACGTTAAAGGCCGCTTGCCGTCGAGCCGGCGAGAATGTTCGCCCTGCGACGAGAGCTACGTAGCAGCCAGCCACGCGCTCCCACCACAGCAGCTCGTGCTCGGGATTCGCATCCCGCTGGAATGCGTCCCGCCACTCTGCCTCGGTCAGGGCACATACCTCCGCAACTGCCGCCCGAACTGTGTCGATTCGCAGCACTAGTTCAGATGAAAGCTGCGCGCGCCGGATGGGACCTGGCTTCATGTCGTCTAAGTTCATCCTTCGCATCTTTCGTCCGTCACCCTCTGGAGCGTTCATTATCAGTCCTCCGGCTGTGTAACACAATCGGCCGTGCTTTCTCCGGTATGGCCAGTTTAAAGAAGTGGGCGGGTCCCCACGGTGTACCGATATCGAAAAGAATGAGCATCCCGGCGGCGGTCTACTCGTAGCTGGGTTCCTTTTCGAGAGAATGCGCCACAAATGCCATCAGCCTGTTAATCTGCTCACGGGTCACCGGAAACTGTTCCATCACTTCCTCGATGCTCGAACCAGTTTCGAGGTTTTCAAACACAACCTTCACGGGCATTCGAGTTCCCCGCAGTACCCACGCGCCACTGACTTTGCCGGGGACGCTTTCCACGGCGGGACATTGTGACCAATCAAGAGCGGGCATTGCAGGGGCCTCCTCTTTCAGAGTACCTTTTAGAAATCGGCCAGGGCTACTCCCTGCTTCTCAGGATCGCGGTAATAATGCGTGGGCTGCGGCGTCCATGGATCACCGCAACAACCCACAGAGGTTTTTCCTGCGGTGCGTAAGCGATCAAGTATTCACGTGCCAGGGTGAACCGCAGAGGTCGTGAAGTAAGCTCCGGGCGTCTGTGGCCCTGATTAGGGAAAGGCACCAATGCGCGAATGGTGTCAAAGATCTCGGAGATCACTCGGTCGGCTGCGTCCGGATTTTCCTGTGCGATGTAATCGCGTATGTCGTCGAGGTCCGCGAAGGCTTCCGGGTGGAGCGAGTACCCGCTGCTCATGCCCTGCGGTTGCGTTGCGCTTCGGTTTTTGCTTTCAGACGGGCAAAGGCTTCCTCACCGTCGATGGGCTGTACTCTGCCGCTTTTCAGGTCATCGTAGCGGCTGTTGAGGGTCTCGCGCACTCCCGCGAGTTCGTCCAGATATGCGGCAATCACATCCTCAACCAGTTCACCCGTGGGGCGTCCGGTTTCGGTTGCCAGCTTATCGAGTTTGGCTTCCAGGTCCGGGGTAAAGTGCACTTCCATCGCCTTCAGAGTACGGGAAAACCAACTCCGAGGCAAGGTTGCAGGTACCATTGACAATCCTGGACATGTGAGCCTAACCTAGTAGGCGAAGAAAAGGCGAATTTCTGCCATGCTCCCCGCGCTCCCCTTGGGCTGGCGTCTTGACCGGCCTCCCGATGTTTTATCCGTCTCCTATCCAAAAGGAGGCCGCGATTTCCCCCGCGGCCGCATCAGCGAAATTGTGGGTGCGCGATCCAGCGGACGTACCTCGCTGCTGCACGCCCTGCTGGCCGCCTCCACCGGACGGGGCGAATTCGCCGCATTGGTAGACACGGGCGACGCCTTCGATCCCTGCTCGGCCGCGGCCACGGGGGTCGAGTTGTCGCGGCTGGTCTGGGTCCGCTGCGGAGGCCGGGTCGAGCCCGCGATGCGCGCGGCCGACCTGCTGCTTCAAGCCGGCGGCTTCGGCGTGGTGGCGCTCGATCTGGCCGAGGCCGCGCCACGCCAGCTGCAGCGCATCCCCGCCACGGCCTGGTTCCGCTTCCGCCGCGCGGTGGAGACCACGCCCACGATCCTGGCGGTCGTGGCCGACCGTCCGCTAGCCAAATCCTGCGCGACGCTCGCGGTGAAGTTGCCGCCGCGGCGCGCCGTGTTCACCGGACGCGCTCCGTTCCTGTTATTACGCGACGCGGTGTAACGTATGTTCGCCTGCATTCATTCGGCCGAAGCCGCTGCGTTAGCAAGTTCGTTCTCTCCGTGGGTGGAGAGCGCCGGCCCAAACACGGCCGTGTTTTCCCTCACGCCGCGGCAGCTGGCCGAGCGCCACTGGGAACGGATCACTTCAAACTGTCCTGCGTCTGCGCCCCCCGTGCAAGTGGCCGTGGCCTCGACCGTGGAGGCCGCGATCCTGGCCGCTCACAACCTGGCCGGATGCACCTTCATCGCGCCCGACGAAGAAATGCGGGTGCTGGGGCCGCTGTCTATCGACTGCCTGGCTGGAGTTTCTTTGTGGGGCAGTTTGCCAAGCTGCGCGCCGGTTGGGGGCGCCCTCTGGGCCCGGCGTTCCGGGCGGGTTAACAACCCGCCGCAGGCTGCCAGCCTGCCCCACATTGAACTGTTCGGAATCCTGGATCGCTGGGGCATCCACACTCTGGCCGACCTGGCGCGGCTGCCTGAGGCGGACCTGGCCGCGCGGCTGGGCGAGCGCGGCGTGGAACTGCACCGGCTGGCCCGAGGCGCGCTCGACCGCCCGCTGCGTCCTGAAATCCCCGCCGCCACCTACGAAGAATCTGCCGAGTTCGACCACCCCATCGAACTGCGCGAGCCGCTGTTGTTTGTGATCGCGCGTTTCCTGCACGATCTCATCGCGCGCATGCGGGCGCAGTCGCTCGCGGCGCAAGCCGTGCATCTGGCGCTCGACCAACAAAAGCGCACGCTCGGCCTGCCGTTTCCCACGCTCGATCTCAAGCTGCTGACAAAACTGATCGAACATTCGCTCGAACGCCAGCCTCCGGAAGCGCCCGTCGAGCGCGTCTACGTGGCGCTTCAACCCACCCGTCCTCGCCGCGTGCAGCACGGCCTGTTCACGCCGGCCGCGCCGGAGCCCGAAAGGCTCGAGCTGACTCTGGGCAAGATTCGCGCGCTGGTGGGCGAGGGGAACGTGGGCTATCCCGAGCTGTTCGACACGCACCGGCCCGGAGCGGGGAAGCCCATTGCTTGCCAAGGAGCCCTGCTGCCCGCGCTGGCGTTCCGCTACTTCCGCCCGCCGCTCGAAGCGCGAGTGGAACTGGAGGCCGGAGTCCCAAAACATTTAACAACAAAAATGTTTCGTGGACGCGTGGTGCAGATCGCCGGGCCCTGGCGCTCCAGCGGAGATTGGTGGCGTCCCGATTTCTGGTCGCGCGACGAGTGGGATCTGAGGATCGACGGCGGCGCTCTCTACCGGCTATATCGGGACCGTGCCGCACAGCAGTGGTTTGTGGAAGGCGTGTATGACTGAACCCAAATTCGCCGATTTCCACGCGTGCTCGGCATTCAGCTTCCTCGAAGGCGCCTCGCTGCCCGAGGATCTGGTCGAGCGCGCCCATAGTCTTGGCCACGCGTCGGTGGCGCTGATGGACCGCGACAATTTGTGCGGTGCGCCGCGTTTCTACATGGCTGCGAAAAAAATCCACGCGCACGCGCACATCGGCGCGGAGATCACCGGCGAGGATGGCGACACCTACCCGCTGTTGGTGGAGAATCGCACCGGCTATCAGAACTTGTGCCGCTTGATCACGTCCATGAAGCTGCGCGCGCCCAAGGGGGAAGCCGCCGCTTCCGATGACGAGTTGGAGCGTTACGCGCAAGGCCTGGTGTGCCTCAGCGGCGAAGGTGTTTACAACAATCAGCCCACTCGCGCGCGCTTCGAAAAACTGATCCGGCTGTTCGGGCGCGCCAACGTGTATGCAGAGTTGCAACGCCACTTCCATCGCGACCAGGAAGCACGCAACCAAGCCGCGATCGAGCTGGCCTGCTCGATGAAACTACCGCTGGTGGCTACCAATGGAGTGCGCCACGCGCGGCCCGAAGAGCGCGAGCTGGCCGACGTGCTCACCGCCGTCCGCCACAAAACCACGGTGATGGGCGCGGGCCAATTGTTGGCGCGCAACTCCGAGCGCTATCTGAAATCCCCGCAAGCCATGGCGCGCCTGTTCTCCGACGTCCCCGAAGCTATCGCCGAAACCGCGGAGCTGTCGGCTCGCCTCAATTTCACGCTGGCCGATCTGGGTTACGAATTCCCGCGTTATCCCACCAGCCCCGGCGAAACTATGAACTCGTTTCTCCGCCAAAGAACTGACGAAGGCGCGCGCCTGCGCTTCCGCCCGTATCACGAACGCGCGCGCCACCAGATCGAGCGTGAGCTCGCCCTGATCGAGAAATTGAATCTGGCCGGCTACTTCCTGATCGTCTGGGATCTGGTGCGCTTCTGCCGCGAGCAGGGAATACTGGCGCAAGGCCGTGGCTCGGCCGCCAACAGCGCGGTGTGTTACGCGCTCGGCATCACGGCGGTGGACCCAGTGGCGATGGAGTTGCTGTTCGAACGGTTCCTGTCGGAAGAGCGCGGCGAGTGGCCCGACATCGATCTGGACCTGCCCTCGGGCGACCAACGCGAGCGCGTGATCCAATACGTCTACCAGCGCTACGGCGAGCGCGGCGCGGCCATGACCGCCAACGTCATCACCTATCGCGGACGCAGCGCGGCGCGCGACGTGGGTAAGGCGCTGGGCTTCGATGCTGAATCGCTGGGCCGGCTTTCGTCGCTGGTGGCCGTGTGGGGTTGGCACGACCCGAGCGACACCGCCGAGCGTCAGTTCCGCCAGGCCGGCTTCGATTTGGCCGACGCCCGCATCCGCAAATTCCTAACGCTCTACAGCGCCGTGCAGAACCTGCCGCGCCATCTGGGCCAGCACTCCGGCGGCATCGTGATCTGCCAGGGACACCTCGACGCGGTGGTGCCGCTCGAACCCGCCACCATGCCCGGACGCGTGGTCATCGAATGGGACAAGGAAGATTGCGCCGACCTGGGATTAGTCAAGGTGGATCTGCTGGGCCTCGGCATGATGGCGGTGCTTGAAGAGTCGCTCGATCTGATTCGCGCGCATTACCCCGAGCCAGTCGATCTGGCGCATCTGCCGCAGGACGACCCGGCCGTGTATGCGGCGCTGCAGAAAGCCGACACGGTGGGGATGTTCCAGGTGGAGAGCCGCGCGCAGATGTCCTGTCTGCCGCGCCTCAAGCCCAAGAAGTTTTACGACATCGTGGTGCAGGTGGCCATCATCCGCCCCGGCCCCATCGTGGGCAAGATGCTGCATCCGTATCTGCGCCGCCGCCAGGGTTACGAAGAAGCCGCGTGTTTGCACCCGTCGCTTGAAACCGTGCTGAAGCGCACGCTGGGCGTACCGCTGTTCCAGGAGCAGTTGCTGCGCATCGCCATGATCGCGGCGAATTTCACTGGAGGAGAAGCCGAAGAGCTCCGCCGCGCCATGGGCTTCAAGCGCAGCGAAGCCCGCATGCGCGACATCGAGACCCGCCTGCGCAGCGGCATGCAGCAAAACGGAATCGTGGGCGAGACGCAGGACCACATCGTACAATCCATCACCGCGTTTGCGCTGTACGGATTTCCCGAATCGCACGCCGCCAGCTTCGCGCTCATCGCCTACGCCAGCGCGTATCTGAAGTGCCACTTCTTGGCGGCGTTCACCACGGCCATGCTGAACAACCAGCCCATGGGATTCTATAATCCGGCGACTCTGGTCAAAGACGCGCAGCGCCACGGCCAGCATTTTCTGCCCGTGGATGTGCAGCAGTCTTTCTGGAAATGCACATTGGAGGGGCCAGGCGCCAGGGGCCAGGGGCCAGTGAGACTCGGCTTCAACTACGTGCGCGGGCTGCGCAAAGAGACTGCCGAAGCCATCGTAGCCGCGCGCCCGTTTACATCCATCACTGACTTAGCGCTGCGCGTTCCGGGCCTGCGCAAGGACGAGTTGCGGATGCTGGCGGAGATCGGCGCGCTGAATTCGCTAGGCGCTTCCAATCGCCGCGATGCTCTGTGGGAAGCCGAGCGCGCCCTGCGCCCCGCCGGTCCACTCTTCGAAGCGCAAGAAGATCCGTCTCCGACTGGCCCCCGTCCCCTGGCCCCTGGCCCCTCTCCCCTAGCGCCCATGACCGCACCCGAGCGCATCCGCGCCGACTTCCACGGCACCGGACTGACCATCGGCCCGCACCCCATGTATCTGTACCGCGAAGGTCTGCGCGCGCGCGGCGTGCTCCCAGCCGCCGATCTCGCCTACGTCAAGGGCGGCCGCACGGTGCGCGTGGCCGGGTGCGTGATCTGCCGCCAGCGCCCCGGCACCGCCAAGGGATTTTTGTTCCTGAGCCTGGAAGACGAAACCGGTATCGCCAACGCCATCGTCGAGCCGGATTTGTTCGACGCGCATCGCCAAGCCCTGGTCACCGCGCCGTACCTGCTGATCGAAGGAGTGCTGCAAAACCAGCAGGGCGCGATTTCCATCAAACTGCGCCGAGCCGAGCCTCTGGACTTCGCCGCGGTATCGGCGCCCTCGCACGATTTCCACTGAGGCCGGCCGCGCGGAATAGATGTTCTACGAGCACGCCTTTTGAGCTGGGTTCCGCAGATGAGATGATAGTTCGGGATGGGAAGAGCGAAAGGTCCGTACGCTGAAGAATTTCCTGTCGGTAGCCGAGTGCGAATCATAGACAGAAGCCGTCTTGAAGACTTCGAACACACTTGGCGGTACCATCATCCGCTTGAGGATGAGCAACTTGTCTACGGAGGCAGAGAGGCGACTATAAAGACCGTAGGTTTCTACCACGGGGGCGATGAGTTTTACACCCTTCAAGAATTTCCTGGAATCTGGCATGAATGTTGTCTCGAGGAGAGGCCATCCGCCTCGGGAGCCTCGACATTGGCTTCTTGCTAGCATGAAATCATGCAACTCACCATCCGGGTCCTGCGCGAAACCGATGGCCGTTGGATCGCCGATGTCCCCGAGCTAGCCGGCGTCACTGTTTACGGCACGAGCCCGCAAGAAGCAACTGTAAAAGCCCAGGCGCTTGCGCTTCGCGTGATTGCAGAAGAGATCGAGCACGGCGAAGTCTTGCCCGTGATCGAGACATCTGTTGCTCCGGTTGCCCGGGCTACTCAAGGGGTAAAGGCTGGAAACGATTTGCGGAAAGCCTATGAAGAGCTGAGGCGCCAGATGGCCGCCGAGGGAATTCCGTTCTTGAATCAGGCGGAGTTAGAGCACGAAATCGCCGACCGGAAGGGCACACGCTCATAAGCTCTGATCGGTGATGCGCACCTACATCGATTCGGGCGTGCTTATCACTGCCGCCAGAGGAAATGCAGCGCTAAGTACTCCAGCGATCGAAATACTGAGTGACGCATCGCGCGAATTCGTCTCCAGCGAATGGGTGAGGCTAGAGGTATTGCCCAAAGCGCGGTACTTCATGCGGCAGAGCGAGGTCAAATTCTACGAGTTGTTCTTTGAACGGGTAAGCATCTGGGCACAGTTTCCACCTGGCCTGCTAACCGCGGCATTAGAGGAAGCCACCAAAAGCGGCCTATCCGCGGTAGACGCAATCCACGTGGTCTTGGCCGCAACATCCGGCTGCGAAGAACTGATCACGTCCGAGAAACCCACCTCGGCCATTCATCGCACGAGCCGCCTACGAATTGTCTCGATACGTCCGTAATGTCCCCCGCCCGCGAAACCGCCTTCCACATCCTCGAACGCGTCCACGGCGGCGGCTATGCGGCCGACCTGTTGCTGCGAGAGGCCGCGCCCTTCGAAGCCCGCGATGCCGCGCTCGCCGAAACACTGGTGTTCGGATGCCTCCGCTTCCAAGCCCAGCTGGACTACCTGATCGAACTCTTCTCCGGCCGCAAGCAGCCCAAGCTCGACGAAGAAGTGCGCATCGCTCTGCGCCTGGGAATCTACCAGCTCCGTTACCTCGACCGAATCCCCGCCCACGCGGCCGTCACGGAGAGCGTCGATCTGGTCAAGCGCGCCCACAAGCGCTCCGCCGCCGGGTTCGTCAACGCGGTGCTGCGCAAGGTGCACCGCAACCCTGTCACTTGGCCGGATCAGGCCACCGAACTCAGCATTCCTCGGTGGATGCTGGAACGCTGGCAGCGCCACTTCGGCGCCGATCAAGCCGCCGCCATCGCGCGCGCCGCACTGGCCGAGCCCGAGACCACGATCAACCCCGTCACCGGCCGCTCTCAGGACATCGGCTCGCGATTCATCGTTCCGTTGCTGGAGATCGAACCCGGCATGCTGCTGCTCGATCTCTGCGCCGCGCCCGGCAACAAGACCGCCCAGGCGATCGCCGCCGGAGCGCGCGTGGTGGCCTGCGACCGATACTTGCGCCGCTTGCGGGAGGTTCCCGATGCCGCCATGCGTGTCGCTCTGGACGCCTCCGCGCCGCTGCCGTTCGCTACGAAATTTGATCGCATCCTCGTCGACGCCCCCTGCACTGGCACCGGCACCCTAGCCCGCAATCCCGAAATCAAGTGGCGCTTGCGCCCCGCCGACATCGACCGCTTGGCGGCCCTGCAACGCTCCATCCTGCCGCGTGCGCTGGAACACTTGAAGCCCGCAGGCCGCTTGGTGTACTCGACCTGCTCGCTCGAACCCGAGGAAAACAAAGCCATCGCGGCCGCGCTGCCGCCGGGCTTTAAACTGTTGTCAACACAGCTCCATCTGCCAGGACGCGAAGCGGGCGACGGCTTCTTCGCCGCCGTAATAGCTTCCCCGTGATAGCATTGAAGTTACGTTCCGGTGGTAGCCGCCCTCTTCAGCCATGGTTGAGATCTTGCCATCCATCCTCTCCGCGAATTTCGCGCGCCTGGGCGATGAAGTTGCCGCGCTCGAGGCCGTGGGCTGCCGCACCTTCCACGTGGATGTGATGGACGGCCACTTCGTGCCCAACATCACCATCGGTCCGCCCGTAGTCGAGTCTTTGCGCAAGGCCACCAGCGCCGCTCTGGACGTGCACCTGATGATCACCGACCCCGACAAATACGCGCCCATCTTCATCCAGGCGGGTGCCGATCACGTATTGGTGCACCAGGAAGTCTGCCCGCACCTCGACCGCACGCTGCACATGATCCAGGACGAGGGCGCCAAGGCCGGAGTGGTGATCAATCCATCCACGCCGGTCGAAACTCTGGAAGACATTCTGGACGTGGCCGACTTGGTTCTGGTGATGAGCGTCAACCCCGGTTTCGGTGGCCAGCGCTTCATCCCCAATGCGCTAAATAAGGTCCGCCACCTGGCGCGCCTGCGGAAGGAACGCGGATTGCACTTCGTCATCGAGATCGACGGCGGCATTACGCGCGATAATGTTGCGGAGGTGGTGAATGCGGGCGTGGAATGGGTGGTGGCGGGGTCGTCAGTTTTTCACAGTGTGAATCCCGCGAACAGTTTTGAGGAGTTGTGGCATACGGCGCGGGAAGCCGGAGCCGTTCGGGTCTAGCCCTACAGTAAAGAGGTTGATCATGACGCACAGATACCTAAGAATTTCGGCAGCCGTCCTGGCGGCGTTGGTGACCGGCGCGTGCGGGTTCAAGCATGCCAAGTACGAGAATCCCATCAGCAAGGACACCCAGCAGCCCGACAAAATCCTGTTCGACAAATCCATCAAGGATATCGAAAAGGGCCGCTATGAAGTGGCTCGCCTGACCCTCAACACGCTGATCAACACCTACGACACCAGCGAGTATCTGGCCAAGGCCAAGCTGGCGGTGGCCGATAGCTGGTATCGCGAGGGCGGCCTGCACGGCCTCACACAGGCCGAAGCCGAATACAAGGACTTCATCCTCTTCTACCCGACCATGGAAGAGGCGGCAGAGTCGCAGGAAAAGATCTGCATGATTCACTACAAGCAGATGGATAAAGCCGATCGCGATCCCGACCAGGCCTTGCGCGCCGAACAGGAGTGCCGCCAGCTTCTGACGCAGTTCCCCAATTCCAAGTTTGCGCCCCAGGCCGAGCAGCTCCTGCGCGACATCCAGGAAGTGCTGGGCGAGGCCGAAATGAGAGTCGGCATTTTCTATCACAGCAGGGGTAGCTTGGCTTCCTCCGCCAACCGTCTGGGAGGCGTGGTCGAGCAATATCCGCTGTACAGCCGCGCCGACGAGGCTTTATTTCTGGAGGGTGACTCGTATTCCCGCATGGGGCCGCGTTTCCGTAAGCAGGCCGGCGAAGCCTACACCAAGCTGGTGCGCGACTACCCGCTGAGCAAGTTTTCGGATGACGCCAAGAAGAAACTCACATCGCTCGAGTTGCCCATCCCGGATCCCGATCCCGCCGCCGTGGCGCGCATGAAGTTCGATGCCGAGAACCTGAAGAAGCCGGGCATGTATTCCCGTTCCACCAACGTCTTCCGCCGCGGACCCGACACCTACACCGCGGCCAAGACGGGAACACCGCAGATGAACAACCCGCGTCCGAACATCCCCGCCAACGTGCCCCCGCCTCCGGCAGCCGCCGCCGGATTCGCGGGCGATGTGACTGTCGCTCCGGTGACGGGAACCTCGGCGCTGGATACCAACCCGGACGCGCGCACGACTCCGCCGACGGGCGATTCCACCGCGGCCGCCGCAGCCACCCCGGCTGCAACGACGACCGACACGCCGGACACGAAAAACAACAACAAGAAGAAGAACAAAAAGAACAACAAGAAGAACCAGCCCGCCCAGACCCTGCCGGAAACGACCCTGCCACCTGCGAACCAGCCCCAGCAGAAATGAGCATGATCCTGCTGGCGGACGACAGTCCGCACGCGCAGCGCATGGGGGAGCGCATTTTGCGCGAGGAGGGTTTTGAAGTCGCCAGCGTCACCGACGGCGGAACCGCGTTGGTCCGCATGCCCGATGTGGACCCCGATGTGGTGATCGCCGACGCGTTCCTCCCCGGACGCAGCGGCTTCGATCTGTGCCGTCACATCAAGACACATTTCCGGCACGTGCGCGTGATTCTGACCGCCGGATTGTTGGAATCGTTCGACGAAGAGGAAGCCCGCCGCGCCGGCTGCGACGCCATTCTGCGCAAGCCCTTCGAAGCCTCGGTGGTGATGGGCGCTCTGCGGCCTTTAGTCCACGACGCCCAGCTCGCGCGAGGCCTGTTCGCCGAAGCCATGGCCTCCGTGCAACCGGCTCCCATCTCGGATGCGCCCCCGGTTGCCCCACCCCCCGCGCCGCCCGACCCGGAGCGCATTCAGGCCGCGATCACGCTGGCGCTCGACGCCGCCCTGCCGGTCCTGGTACAGGAGATCACGGAAAAAGTTCTCATCGCGCTGGGGCAGTGAACAAAAAGCGATACTATTAAGGACGGAATTACGCTCACAGTTCATCGTGGATCAGTCCCGTGGAACATCTAACGCGTTAATTGGGCGAGGGTCTTATATGACCATGCGACCGCAAGTCGGAATCATAGCCTTCTACTGTCTCCTAATTCCGCTGCCTGCTTACTGTCAGAGAGTCTTGCCGGAACGACCCAGCAGTGCGGAAATGCAGAGAAGGCTCCTCGACGACCAGGCCCACCCGGATACATCCGAACGGCTCGAGGAAATCCGGCAGGCCGTGAGGCTCGAACTCGGTGAGATCATGAATGCCGTTCCGACGGACGCGTCTACAATTGATGATCAGATACGATCTTGGCTTAAAGATCAGCGCGTAACAGTGATTCATGACAGCTTCAACGGATCCGAGTTTATTCTCGTCGGCTATTCGATACGCCACGGTGGGTCGGCAATCCCCGACGCCGCGGGAGTGATCGAAGCGTTTCGGAAAGCCGGAACGAGATACGAATGGACCGCGAGTGCTACCGGCGGCTGGCTCGATGGGTATACGGTTCGGCTGGAGAAACTTCCGTCGCCCTGGTCCACCGAACTATGGGTGCTGGCCCGCGGCCAACAGACGCTGGTAATGCAGTATCACGAGAAGATGGCGATCTACAGTTTCAACGGGACCGAGCTGAGGGGCCTTTGGACTGGCGGCGCGGCGAGGCGCGACGCATCGTACAAGATCGCCGGAAATTCACTCTTCGTCGCTTGGGATGATGAGTCGGATGGAACACACACTTGGCTTACCCAGAAGCTATATCTGACGCCTGGCGGAGTTGTGGAGTCCACTCCTCAACTGACGGACACCAATTGGAAAGTCGCGACCGGGACGGTCGAGCGCACCGATCGCTGAAACGGCCGCCAGAACAACCTTATGCCCGACAACACCTTCGACATCGTCTCCAAAATCGAGCTGCCCGAGGTTTCCAACGCCATTCAGCAGGCCGTCAAGGAAATCCAGCAGCGCTACGATCTGAAGAATTCCCACTCGTCCATCGAACTCAACGAAAAGGATCAGAAGATTCTGCTGCAGAGCCAGGACGAGTTCAAACTCAAAGCCGTGGTCGAAATCCTGGAGCAGAAGCTGGTCAAGCGCAAGGTCCCGCTCAAGGGGCTGAACTTCGGCACGGTAACGCCCGCCGCCGGCTCCACAGTGCGCCAGGAGATCACGCTCCAGCAAGGCATCCCCATCGAGAAAGCCCGCGAGATCGTGCGCGTCATCAAGGACAGCAAGAAGAAGGTGCAAGCCTCCATTCAGGGCGACTTTGTGCGCGTGGCGGGCAAGGATCGCGACATCCTGCAGGAGATCATCCAACTGCTCCGCGCCAACGAGTTCGGCATCGACATGCAGTTCACCAACTACCGGTCGAACTGAACGCCCAGCGAATGCCGCGGCGCATCGAATCTCTGTTCCTCTCCGGCCCTGCCGGACGCCTCGAGGCGCTGCTCGAGGAGCCTGGCGAATCCAGTGACGACGCCGAGCCGCGCGAAGCCGCGCTGGTCTGCCATCCGCATCCGCAACACGGTGGCACCATGCACAACAAAGTCGTCTACCGCATCGCTCGTGGACTCAGAAAGGCCGGCGCCGTGGTGCTGCGGTTCAACTACCGCGGCGTGAATCTGAGCGAGGGGGAATACGCGCACGGCGAAGGCGAGACCGAGGATGCCCGTGCCGCGCTGGCTTATCTCCGTGCCCGCTATCCGAAACTGCCCTTCACGTTGGCCGGATTTTCGTTCGGCGCGCGGATCGCCCTCCGCCTGGCCTGCGCCGCCGCCGAGTCTGAAAAACCCCGCCGCGTGATCGCCGTCGGCTTCCCGACCGTCTTTCGCGACCGTTCGTATTTGGAGGGCTGCACGGTGCCTCGCCTCTTCGTGCAAAGCACTAACGACCAGTACGGTCCGTTGCCCGACCTGGAAACCATGGTCAGCGCGCTCCCCGAGCCCAAACGACTGGTCGTGGTCGAAGCGCGGGACCACTTCTTCTCGGGTGCCCTGGAAGTTCTGGAAGCGGAAATCGCGGCCTTAACCTAAAACCGCAAGCGCGGTGCGCCGCCAGCCCAACAGTCCCGCCAGCGCCACCCCCGCCAACCACAGCGAAGGCGCCTCCGGAGTCTGCGGAGGATCGACCGCCGTAGCCTCGAAACCAATACGCACCTCCCGCACCAGACTTCCGGTTCCATTCGTCAAATTGATGGAGATCTCCAGCCCGTCCCCAGTGAACCCGTACATGCGGCCGTTGACGAAGGCCAACCCCTCCACCTCGCCGAATCCGACGGCCCCCGGTCGCCCCACTCGCGTGCCGGCTCCGGTGGCCGGGTTGATCCGGTACAAGGAATCCTCGTCGTCTCCGCCCACTGTCGCATACAAAACGCCCAAAGCATCGAACTCCAGGCTCTCAATCGAGCCGTAGTTCCCCGACCCGATCAGCTTCGCCTTCCCAGTCGCCAGGTCCACGTCGTACAGCCGGTTTCCGGCGGCGCCATATACCTCGCCGTTTGGGCCGTAAACCATGGCCGTCAGATTCACGCCCAACGGGCCGACCTCCGTCGCCTGACCGTTGCTGGTGTTGATGCGATACAGCGCTCCGTCGCCCACACCGTAAAGCCCCAGACTCGGAGTGAAGGCCAGGCTCTCCAGACCAATAGGATGTGAGCCATCCTCGACAGCTCCGATGCGCGTCAGCACCCCCGTGATCGGATCCACCAGGTACAGAGCTTCCGCCCTATGCTCCTCGTCGGAGGAACTGATGGCGTAGATCGGACCAGCAAGTGCAGCGCGCCCGGCCAGCCCCAGCAATATCGCCAACACCACGCAGCCCGTCACTACGCACCTACACACGCAAGTAAGTGGAACGCCGCAGCCGATGTTCTCCCAGATTATCCCGAGGTGCTCGAAGTAGCACAGGCTTCAGCCTGTGTTCCTGGGCCTGCTCTTGACCTCGCTCCGCCAACCGCTCCATGCCCACCCAAGCCATCACCGTCCGGTGCGTGCCGCGAGTCGTTAACGCGCGTATCGGGAGGATGCAGCCCACGGGACCGCCGACTGCCCGTGTATATGATAGTCGTATACTGAAATTGTGTCGGCATCGGATCCGTTAAACAGCTGCACCGGGTTTGACTGGGACGACGCCAATACCCACAAGAACTGGGAACGGCACCGGGTGACTCCGGAAGAAGCCGAAGACGTCTTTTTTAACGAGCCACTCGTGGTGCGCGGTGATGTCCGCCATACGAAGACCGAAAAGCGATACTACGCACTCGGGCAGACCAGCGTCGGCCGGCGGCTGTTTATCGTATTTACAGTCCGGCGCAAGCGGATACGGTTGATTTCAGCCAGGGACATGAATCGGAATGAATCGGAAACCTACGAAAGATATGAAGAAGAAACTTCCTGAATTCGAAAACGAAGATGCGGAGCGAGCATTCTGGGCCACCGCGGATTCGACCAAGTACGTCGATTGGGAATCCGGAAAACGCAAGAAACTCGTGCGCCTCAAACCGTCCCTGAAGACGATCTCGCTGCGCCTCCCGGCCTCCATGATCGCGGATCTCAAGTTACTCGCGAATCGTCGCGATGTCCCTTATCAGTCTTTGCTTAAAGTGTTTTTAGCCGAGCGCATCGCGCGGGAGCGCCAGCCTCGGCCGCAGTAGCGCTGCGGTAGCATGAACCGGATGCCTATGGACCGGATCTTGGGCGATCAGTCAGAACGCATGATCCTCGGCGGCTGATGGCGAGGATTCAGACTGTGGGACGACCTGGTCCGATCACCAATCTCCCCCACGCCGATCTCCATCGCCATCAACACCCTCCAACTTTGACGACGGCCCCCTAAGTGCCGTCGGGGGTTAAGATGGGCCAAAGAGTGGAACAGACAATGGCCAAAACGAACTGGGCTCACCCGCACGCCCTCGAAAATTACAGAACGAACCCACCAGAACTCGCCCCGGAAATGTGCTGCGGCCAGTGCAAAACGAACCCAACGGTCGGCAATCCGGCCGGAACAAAACGAACCCAAGACCTCCGCCCGGCGCCCCGCCCAGATTTTACAAAACGAACCCGAGCGCCCCTCCCCCTTCCCCGGCGAGCCGTTTTTGCCAAACGAACCCACCAGCGAACAACGCCTTTCTCCACAACTCGTTACGCACCGCCGCCGCGCTACACTCTCAAGAGGACCCAGGCGCCCATGATCACCCCCGCCGCGCGCATCGACCTCCCCGCGCTCATCGACTCCCGTCCCGTCGGCCGCCTGCAAATCACGGTGGCCGCCTTGTGCGGAGCGGTCATGCTGCTTGACGGCCTCAACACCCAGGTCATCGGCTACCTCGGCCCGGCGCTCTCCCAGGACTGGCACCTCGCCCGAGCCGTCCTCGCCCCAGTCTTTTCCGCCGGCCTCGCCGGACTCATGGCGGGACTCCTCCTCATCGGCCCGCTCTCGGACAAAATCGGACGCAAGCCCGCCATCGTCCTCTCGACCCTGCTGTTTGGCTGCTTCACATTACTGACCGCAGCGGCACACGGCGTGATTGATCTCCTGATCTACCGCACCGCCGCCGGCATCGGACTCGGCGGCGCGATCCCCAACGCGCTCGCGCTAACCGGCGAGTATTGCCCCAAGCGCCGCCGCGCGACGCTAGTCGTGATCATGTTCTGCGGCTTCTCGCTAGGCTCGATCCTGGGCGGAGGCCTGTCCGCCGCGCTGATCGCTCACTTCGGGTGGCGAGCCATCTTCGCCATCGGCGGCGTCCTGCCCCTAGCGCTGACCCCGGTACTGGCCCTGACGTTACCCGAGTCGCTCTACTTCCTGGCGCGCAAGCCCACCGGACAGCCGCAACTTGTGAAGCTGGCACGCTGCATCGATCCCATGCAGACGTTCCCTCCCGGCGTCCAATTCACAGCATCCAGCGAGAACCCGAGCGGCGTACCGGTTGCGCAGTTGTTCTCCAACGGTCGCGCCCCCGGCACATTGCTTCTTTGGGGCGTCTTCTTCATGAACCTGATGGAGTTCTATTTCCTCCAAAACTGGCTCCCGACCATCTACACCGACTCCGGCCTCTCCATAGAAACCGCCGCTCTGATCACGACCCTGATATCGGCGGGAGGCATCGCCGCCGGCCTCCTCACCGGCCCGTGGATGGATCGCGCGGGCCCCAATCGAGTGCTCGGTACGCTCTACGCTTTGGGGACAGTGTCGGTAGCCGCGATCGGCGTCACTGTCGGCACAACGTCAGCCTCAACGTGGCCGCTGGTGATCGCAACATTCTGCGCGGGCTTCTCCGTGAGCGGCGGCCAGAAAACCGTCAACGCCGCGGCCGTACTCTTCTATCCGCCGGAAGTTCGCTCCACCGGCACCGGATGGGCGCTCGGCATTGGACGCTTGGGCGGAATCCTCGGCCCCGCCGCCGGAGGCTGGCTGCTGGCGCAGGGCTGGTCCAACGCGAATATCTTCAAGCTAGCCGCGCTCCCCATGCTCTGCGCGACCGCCCTAGTCTTAGCAACCCCATCCGTCCCCGTGAGAACCACATGACCCAACTTCAATGGCCCTCAGAAGGCATCACCCGCACGCCCTACCGCGTGATGAGCGACCCCGAAATCTACGCGCAAGAGCAGCAGCGCATCTTCCGCGGCCCGGTATGGAACTACCTGTGTCTGGAAGCCGAGCTCCCCGAACCCGGCTGCTTTCGCACCACGCACGTCGGCGAAACGCCCGTCATCGTAACTCGGGACAAGGATGGTTCGATTCACGCCGTAGTAAACCGCTGCGCCCACAAAGGCGCCGTGCTATGCCTCGAAGCCTGCGGCAAAAAAACCAACCTCTCCTGCGTCTATCACGGCTGGAGCTATCACCTGAACGGCGACCTCGCGGGCGTAGCGTTCAAAGACGGCGTCAACGGCAAGGGCGGCATGTCCCCCAATTTCGACTTCGCGCAACACGGCCTGGAGCGCCTGCAAGTCGCGACCTTCCGAGGCCTGATCTTCGGCACCTTCGACGCGTCGGCAGAGCCCCTCGAAACCTACCTCGGCCCCGGCATGACCCAGCACCTGGCCCGAGTTTTTCACAAGCCCGTCGCGATCCTCGGCTACTGGCACCAGGTGATGCACAACAACTGGAAACTGTACATGGAGAACTCGCGCGATCCCTACCACGCCAGCATCCTGCACGCCTTCTACGCCACCTTCAAGCTCAACCGCCTGACTATGGACGGCGGCCTCACGCTCGAACACGGCGGCTGGCACAGCATCAATTACTCCAAGGGCGCGACTCTTCGCGAAGGCTCTTACGAAGGCAGCGGCATCCGGTCCGTAGTAGAGGACGTAGGGCTGGCTGACCCATCGCTGCTCGCCGCGCGCCAGGAATTCGACGACGGAATCACGGTTGCAATCCAATCGTTGTTCCCCACGTGCGTGCATCAGCAGATTTACAACACGCTAGCCATCCGCCAGCTGGTGCCGCAAGGCCCGGATCAATGCGAACTCCACTGGACGCTGTTCGGCTACACCGACGACGACGCCGAACTGCGCCAAATGCGCCTCACGCAAGCCAACCTGATCGGCCCCGCGGGCTTCGTCTCGATGGAGGACGGCGCCATCGGCGAATACGTACAGCGCGGCATCGCCGGCACGGGCCGCGACCGCAACGCGGTGATCGAAATGGGCGGCAGCGAGATCGCCTCCACCACCGGCTCCCGTGCGACTGAGACCACCATTCGCGGTTTCTGGACCGGCTACCGCCACTTGATGGGATTCTGACCATGGACACGAACCAGGAATCAGTCCGCCGCGCAGTTGAAGATCTGCAAGCCCGCTATATCCGTATCATCGACGACGACACCATCGAGGAATGGCCGGACTTGTTCACCGAGAAGTGCCTGTACAAGATCGTGACGCGCGAAAACTTCGACGCCGGCTTGCCGCTGGCGATCATGGAGTGCCGCAGCCGCGGCATGCTGGAGGACCGAGTAACCGGCCTGCGCCGCATCAACGTCTACGAACCGCAGCGCTACTCGCACCAAGTGAGCGGACTGGTGACCGAACCTGCCGGCGAAGGTCCGTTCGGACCAAGCAAAGTCCGGTGCCGGTCGAACTACATGGTAGTGCGAACGCTAGGCGACGGCTCCATGACCATCTTCTCCACCGGCGTGTATCAGGACCTGATCGTGGTCGACGGAGAAGGTGCGATGTTCGAGGAGCGGATCGTAGTCCAGGATTCCCGCCGGGTCGAGACGCTAATCGTAATCCCGCTGTAAGTTGTCTTGCTGTGTGCTGCGTTGCTGTGTGCTGTGTTGCTGCGTTGCTGTCTGCTGCGTTGCTGTGGGGCTGCGTTGCTGTGGGCTGCGTTGCTGTCTGCTGCGCGCTCTGTTCTGTGTGCCGAGTGCTCTGTGCTGATGCTCTGTTCTCTGTGCTGATGCTCTGTTCTCTGTGCTGATGCTCTGTTCTCTGTGCTGAGTGATCTGTTCTCTGTGCTGAGTGCTCTGTTCTCTGTGCTGAGTGCTCTGTTCTCTGTGCTGGTGCTCTGTTGTTGTCCTCTGTGCTCTTTGCTATGTGTTGTGCTGTGGAGCACGCACTCGTGCGTGCCACGTCGCGACTCATCGCGACGCACGGCGGATCATGCACCACCCCGCCAAGCATCGGCACGAGTGCCGATGTGGCACGCACAAGTGCGTGCTCAACGAGGCCCCAAGCCTTCGCGCAATTGCTGGAGCACGCTCAACAGCCCCGGCACCAGCGTGATCACGAACAGCGCCGGCAGAATGAACAGAATGATGGGGAACAGCATCTTGATCCCCGCGCGCGCCACCGCGGCTTCCGCGCGCAAGCGCCGCCGAGTCCGCAAGGAATCCGCATACACCTTCAACGCCTGCGACAAACTAGTACCGAATCGTTCGCTCTGCACAATCATCGCCGAGAGCGACTTGATGTCCTCAATCCCAGTCCTTCGCACCAGTTGCTGAAAGGACTTCGCACGCTCCTGCCCAGCGCGCACCTGCATCACCACGGTGGCAAACTCGGACGACAGCTCGGGATAAATGAATTGCATCTCCTCGGTGACGCGGAACATAGCCTGATCGAGCGCCAGGCCGGTGCCGAGCACAATCCCCAACAAGTCCACAGTGTCCGGCAAAGCCTCCTGCAACTTGCGCCGGTACCGCCGCACCATGGCATGCAGCACCTGTTGCGGCAGCAGCCAGCCGAGCATGATCGCCGCCACGAAGCCGATCATCTTCTGGACTAGCTCGGCGTTCCACTCCGCCCACAACGCAAACGCCAGCAGCGTGCCCAAGAAGCCGTACTGGAACAGCGCGAAGGTCGCGAGCGACGTCTTCTGCCGGCGGCCGGCTTGCGCCAGTTCGCGCTCGGTGTCGCGCAGCCAGCCCTCGCCGCCGGGAAACAGGCTGATCGCGTACAGCACGTTATTCAGAAAGCCGCCGCCGCCACGCCGCCGCGTCGTCGTCCGCGTGGTGCCGGCCATGGCGTAGGCTTGCAGTTCTTCCAATCGGTCGGCGAGCGGGTCTTCCTTTTGCCGGAACAATTCGATGCCGCTCCACACCAGCAGGCCCAGCGTGCCCGCGGCCAAAAACGCAAATACAATCAGTGTGCCCATTAGAGTTTCGGATTGGCCAGCTTACGAATCACCAGAATTCCAATCAACTCGGAAACGATCGCGTAGGTCAGGAACTTCTGACCGGTCGGATCCGTGTACAGCAAGATGATGTACTCCGGTTTCAGAAACCAGAAGCCGATGCCCACCACCAGCGGCAGCGAGCACAACAATCCCGCCGAGAAACGCTGCTGCGCCGTGGCGGCGCGCAATTTGGCGGCGAGGTTCAAGCGCTCGCGGACCAGCAACGCCAGGTTTTCGAGAACCAGCACCATGTTCGCGCCGGTCTGCCGTTGCAGGATCAAGCCGGTGACGAAGAACTTCAGATCGATGATGGGAACGCGTGAGCCGAGCCCATGCAGAGTCTCTTCAATGGGCGCGCCCAGCGCGAGTTCCTCCACCACTTTCTTAAACTCCATCTTCACCGGTTCGGCGGATTCCGAAGCGATGGTCTCCAGGCCCGAATGGATATTGTGGCCGGCCTTCATGGAGCGGTTGAACAGGTCGATCGCGTCCGGCAGGATCTCTTCGAACTTGTTCAAACGCTTTCGCCGCACGCGCATGATGTAGACCACCGGTAGCGCGCCCAATCCCAGCGCCAAGCCGATGCGCAGGATCAACAAGCTCAACCCCGCCAGTTGCATCACGGCGTACGAAATCACGGCGGTCATCAGGCACACCGCGAAGACGTCGGCGGCCCGGTACCTGAGGTTGGCCTGCTGGATCATCAGTTGCAGCCGCCGCAGCAAGCCGATCCAGTCCACGAAATCGCCCAAGGGCGCCAGCGGCCCGCGGCGTTCGCGGCGCACCAAATCCGAGGCTACACGCCGGGCTCCGCCCGCTAGCCGCAGTTCTCGCAAGCGTCCCGTTAGGACTTCCTCCTCCTGCTGCTGCGGAACGCTCCAGACGTAGTAGCCCGCCGCGCCCAGTGCGCCGGAGAAGATCAGGAAGGCGATGAACAGGAACACGCGCTACCCCTTCAGTGCCTGCGACTCGGCGAAGATGGACGCCGGCAAATGAATGCCGTACGCCCTCAGCCGTTCTATGAAATGGGGCTGGACGCCGGTGGCCTGGAAGCTGCCCAGCACCCGTCCGCTGGGCCCGATGCCGGTGCGCTCCAGCGTGAAAATCTCCTGCATGTCGACGCTGCCCTCGGTCACGCCGGTCACCTCGCTGATGCCGGTGATTTTGCGCGTGCCGTCGGTGAGCCGCATGGTCTGCACCACCAACTGCACCGCCGATGCCAGCATGGTGCGGATCACATGGTCGGGCACGTTCTGCGTGGCCATCATGACCATGGTTTCGAGTCGCGTGAACGCGTCGCGCGCCGAGTTGGCGTGCGCGGTGGTCATGGAGCCATCGTGGCCCGTGTTCATGGCCTGCATCATATCGAACGCCTCGGGGCCGCGGCACTCGCCGACTACGATCCGGTCGGGACGCATACGGAGTGCGTTGATCACCAGATCGCGCTGGGTGATCGCGCCCGCGCCTTCGATGTTCATGGGGCGCGTCTCCAGCCGCACGACGTGCGGCTGCTGCAATTGCAGCTCCGCGGTGTCCTCGATGGTGACCACGCGCTCGTCTTCGGGAATGAAGCGCGAGAGCATGTTCAGAATCGTGGTTTTCCCGGAGCCCGATCCGCCCGAAATGATGATGTTCAAGCGCGCTTCCACGCACGCGCTCATAAAATCGAGGATGGCCGGGGTCAGGGTTTCGTTCTTGATCAGGTCCGCCGTGGACAGCTGCTTCTTGCCGAAACGACGGATGGACAGCGCCGGACCCACGAGTGAGATCGGCGGAATCACGGCGCACACGCGCGATCCGTCGTCCAGGCGGGCGTCGACAATGGGCGAGGAATCGTCGATGCGGCGGCCGACATTGCTGACAATGCGGTCGATGATCATGCGCAGGTGGGCCTGATCCTTGAAGCGCACGTTGGTTTCGACGACCTTGCCGAAACGTTCCACGTAGACGTTGTCGTAGCCGTTGACCATGATGTCGCTGACGGTCGGGTCTTTGAGTAACGGCTCTAGGGGGCCTAGGCCGAATACTTCGTCCAGGACTTCTTCGATCAGGCGCTCGCGCTCGCCGATGGTCATGGGGATCTGGCCTTCCCCGATGATTTTCTCGACCACGTCCGCGATTTGGTCGCGCACGCTCAGTTTAGAGAGCGACTTGAGCTGATCCGGGGTCAGCGTGTTGAGCAGCTTGATGTGGGTTTGGGACTTGATTTCGAACCAGCGGTCGGCGCCGGAATTCGGTCGCGGTATGGAACGCGTTCCCATGGGTTAGATGTGGAGCACGCACTCGTGCGTGCCACGTCGAGACTCGTCTCGACGCAGGGCGGATCGTGCGCCAACTCGCCAAGCGTCGGCACGAGTGCCGACGTGGCACGCACGAGTGCGTGCTCCACATGGGCGGCTAGATCGGCGACTCGTCCTTTGCAGCATGCCGGTGACGCTCCTTCGTCTCGAATTCGATCCTTATGCCGTCTTCGCCTCAGCGGGCTGCGCGGCTCCGGTGGCTTTGTCGACCAACCCCCGCAGCGCTTTGTCTAAATCCGGGGCCGCCGCGCGGTCGGCCACGATAGGCCGCCCACGATGGATCGCCGCCAGGGCCGCGGGTGACGGCGGAATCCCGTAGAACACCGGCGTGTTCAGCGTCTGCTTGATCTGGTCCAAGGTGGCCAGATTCGCGTCGGGCTTCTTTTGGTACTGATTGACCACTACCTTGATCTGATCCTGATTGAAGCCCAGCCGCATCAGCCCGGCGATGTAGCGCTGCGCGTTGCGGACGGCCGGGAAGCGCTGGGTCATCACCAGGAACACGGCGCTCGAACTGAACAGCGACGCCAGCGCCACCTCATCGGTGAGCGAGCGCCCCGCGTCCACCACCACGGCTTCATAGCGCTCGACCAAGAAGTCCGCCAGCTCGCGGAACATGGGTTCGGTGAATTGCGGACGGCGCTCCACTTGATCGACCGGGCTGACCAGTGAAAAGCCCAGGGGATCGCGGGTCACGAAGCCTTCAAACAACGACTGGTCCAGCCGCGCGAGATTCTCGCCCACGTCCTCGATGGTGTGCGATGGAGAAACGCCCAGTTGCATGGCGCACTCGTTGGCCGCGAAGTCCAGGTCGATCAGCACGGTCTGGTGCTTGCGCTGAGCCAGCACTCCGGCGAAGTTGACGGCCAGCGTGGTAGTCCCCACGCCGCCCTTTACGCCCAGAAAACTGTAGATCTTTCCCAAGCGGCTGGCGACCGGAGCGGAGCGCTTCGGAGTCCGTTCCAGGCGCGCCATCACGTCGCGGAAATCGGAGCGCTTCAGCGGCTGCATCAGGAAGTCGTTGGCGCCCGCGCGCACGCTGGCGATCACCGTCTCGGCGTCGGCATGATAGTTGGACGCGATCACGTAAACATCGGGCGCGGCCTGCTTGATCTTTTCGAGCGACTTCAGCGCGTTCTCCGGATCGGCCACCAGGTCCACGATCAGCGCCGCGTCGTGATTGCGCTCCAGATCCTGCAACACGCGGATATAAAGGTTGGAGGAAACCTCGGGGTAATTGGCGATGACCCGCACGTTGCCCGCGCTGACGGCGCTCTCGTGGATGCTTTCCCGGAAATGTTCTTCGCTGGACGCGACTAGCAGCGAGATGGGCATAAATCGTCCTTCATTCTAAGGCAGGCCTAAGGCAAGCATATCCCTTGCTCGGGATCGCACCCGGCGCTCTCGATGGGGACCGTGGTTTGAAAATCGGGTAATGGGACTGCGGGCAGACCCAGAGACGTCACGAACGTGCTGTACGAAAATCCGGTGATGCTGACGGTCACGGTGTCGGGGATGCAACTGATGTCGCAGTCGGTGTCGCAAGTGAACGGCGTCAGGGTGCCGCTGGTGGGATCCGTGGCGAAATAGCTGACTGAGATTACGGCCGGCCCGCTCTCGAACTGATTCTGATCGATCACCGGCGGCAGGTTGGCCTTCATGTATTCGAGCACGTTGCCTCCGGAAGCCTGCCAGCAGTGCGAGGCCGCGTAGCCCGCGCCGCGGCGCGTGAAATCGTTCACGCCGTGCCAGATCCAGAGGAGTTGCGAAGTATAGATCAGCGCGAACATCAACGGGAACACAACGCCGGCGTAGGCGAGCGCGAATTCGACGGTGGATTGGCCCGAGCGTTTGTGGGGCAGGTTGAAAACCTGCGGCCGATTGTCAATCGGCTTGTCCGCGTGTCTCCAGAGCCGGAGGCGGGTTAGCAACCCGCCGCAGGCTGCCAGCCTGCCCCACATCAGGAATCTATGTCCCGCCATAGGGCACCTTTATTTCCGGACGCAGCGGGAATGGGTCCACCTGGAATCCCCAAAACAAGGGATGCACCGTGTAGCCGTCGGTCAACGAAACGGTGATGAAGTCCGGCGGTTGTCCGCCTTGGCTGGCGTCGCATCCGGCTACCGAGCAATCGCACGGCACCACTTGCTGCGAGGCTGCGTCGAATCGCTCGATTTGCACTTGCAGCATACCCGGCGTCAGGCCGTTGACGATCGGGAGCGCCGAGGCGTCGGTCGTCCCCGTCACCGCTAAGGCCGCGGCGGCGACGATGTTGGGATCGCCGGAGTCGCAGAAATTCGTGCCTTGCTGCGTGCCCAGGTAGCGCGCGAAATTATACATCACCTTTTCCAGCATGTAGTAGGTGTAGGCGACCTTGCCGAGTTCGATGGTCCCGAGCAGCAGCATTAGAAACACGGGCACGAACAACGCGGCCTCGACCAGAACGCCGCCCCGATGTGTTCGCGCCGGCCTCATTGGTGCACGGCTCATTGGTGCACGGTTCATTGATGCAGAACCACCTTTCCGGGGCCATTGCTAATCCCACACCCGCCGTCGAAGCGGCCTTGTTTCACCGGCGCGACGCTGCCGATGTACATGGCGAGGAAGCGTCCGGAGGTGTCGGCTGCGGCGATGTTGGTGCCGCCGAACTGGGGTTGCACCAAAAACTGGCGGAATCCCAGCACGTTCATCACTCCGGTCGGATTGATGACGTCGATGATGGGTATGGTAATGATGCGGCGTCCGCTGCCGCCGTAGTCGTTGTAGACGTCGGTGAACGTGGGATCGGTGTCGGGCTGATAAGCCGTGGCCAGCAGGTCCACGGAAGGAATCAGCTCGCAGGAGCCCGGAACGGTGGATTCAAACCGCGTGTCCAGGCCGCACAAAGCTTCGGTCACGATCGGAGCGACCGGGGCGGTGGAACAAGCCGCCACCACTGCACTGACCCAACTCATCTCCGGATTGTTCACGCGGAAGCAAGCCACCGTGCTGTCGGTGTTGCCGGGCAGACCTCCGGCCAGATCCCGGTAGGCTTGGGTGGCCTCGTCGGCGAACACCGTCGCGTTGGGGTCCAAACGATTCAGCAGGACGTAAGGCACCAGGATGCCTCCGCCGGGCAGAATCGGCGGCGGCGCGCCGGTGCAGGCGTAGTAGAGCGAGTAGGTGACGTTGGTGGTAAAGCCGAAGTCGACGGGATCGCCTTGATTGATGGCAGCCAGCGCGTACGGCTCGATGCCGCAAGCCTGGCACAAAGGCGCGCTGACGCCGGCCACCGCGGTGGCCATCACTTGTATGGTGCGGTCGCTGACGCCAGGCAGGAAGCTCCAGAACAGCAGCTTGGTCTGTGCCGCCACGGTGACGCGCACGTAGTGGGCGAAGGCAGGGCCTACTTCGGTGCCGGTGGGTGTGCTGGACGCGATGGCGTCTGCGGCGGTGGCGTAGTACACCGGGCCATCCACGGAACTGATCAGCGTGCCGGTGGTCTGGCCGATGGGGAACCCGTGGAAGTAATATCGGTTGTTAAGCGCGGTGCCGCTATCATACGTTGCGAGAGCCGCATTACCCGCGGCAACGCCCGACGCATCGGTGCCGATCAGTTGGTTCGCGGCGGCCAATGCCGCGGCGCTGGCGGCGGATTTCACCTCGCCTTTGATGGAATACAAAATGCCCAGATCCAAGCCGAAGCCGATGAGCGCGAACACCATCGGAACCAGGATCACTAGAGTGACGATGGCCGAGGCTCCGCGTTCGGAAGATCGTCTAGCCGAGACTCTCTCGCAAAGGCGCAAAGACGCAAAGGAGGAACGGACATGTTCTTTGCGTCTTGGCGTCTTGGCGAGAATTCGAGATCGTTGGGACTTCATGGCACGTCGTGGCCGCGTGGCCCTACATACTCCGGTTGCTTCTTGTCGGGTTTGGCTTTCTTGCCTTTATTCTTCTTGGCCTGTTCCTCGGCGACACTGGGCAGGAACGGCACTACGGTGTCCGGCAGAGTGGCTTTTTCGTTGGGCGGCAGGGGCTGCACGAAGTGCGGCGTCACCACCACCATCAGTTCATCGGAGGTTTTCTCGGTCGAGCGGCTGCGGAAGAAATAACCCAGCACGGGGATATCTCCCAGTCCTTTGATCTTGTTGAGCACCTGCGTCACGCGATTGTCGATCAAACCGGCGATGGCGAAGCTCTCGCCGTCCTTCAGCACCACCTCGGTTTCGGCATAGCGCGACGAGATCGCTGGAATCAGCACGCCCTGCACGGTGACGGCGTTAGTGAAGTCCAGAGAGCTGACCTCGGGTTTCACCTTCAGGTGAATGGCGCCGGATGCGGTTAGCGTGGGCGTGAAATTGAGTTGCACGCCGAATTTGCGGAACTGCACGGTGACCACCGGTGCGATGCCGCCCGTGGTGGGCGTGGAGGCGATAGTGGGGAAGGGGAACTCGCCGCCGGCTAGGAAGCTCGCCTCGGCGCCCTCGACTACGATCAGGTTCGGCTCGGCCAGAATCTGCGCCAGGTTCTGCTGCTCCAGGGCCTGGATGGTCGCGCCGATATTCAAATCCGGGCGGAACAGGAAGAGGTTCAGCAGATTCGACAAATTGAGGTTGGTGTTGGCGAGCTGATTGTTCTGAAATTGAAGCTGCGAGAATAGCGGCGCTGGGAATTGCTGGGTCGAGGTCCCGCCCAATTGGGTGGGATTGCGGCTGAAGAGGTTGAAGCCGATCTGCGCCAGTGCCGTGCGGTCGACCGTGGCGAACTTTACTTCGAGGAGGATCTCGCGCGGATCGGGCACCTGGATCAGGTTCACGACTTTCTTGGTGTAGGTGGCCGCCATCGCCTCGGCCCGCTTGGACTGCGCCGAGTTGGCGGCATTACCGGAGAGCACGATCATCTCGGCATTGCCGCTGAACTCGACACCGGAATCGGAGAGCGAACTTTTCAGTTCCGCGCCCAACGTGCGGCGCAGGCCTTCGATCTCGGTGGTGTCGGCGGCGACCGTGATGTCGTAGCGCACGGGCGCGCCTTCGCCTTCCCACACCACCAGCGTGGTGTGTCCCGGCCCTTTGGCGGTGACCATCACGTCGCGCGGCGAAACGATGATGGCGTCGGAGATTTTGGGTTCGGCCACGGCCAGGCGCACGATGTCGCGCTCGAACTGCAGGAGCTGTCCGCGGCCTACCGCGAGTTCCACCGCTTGGCCCGGAGAGTCGGCCGCGCGCACGCGGGTTTCGCGGGTGACCAGCAGCACGGCGGCGGCCAGCGTCAAGCGTCCTGCGATCAGCCACTTTTTACCTGAGGGCCATGTGGGGCAGGATGCCATCCTGCGGCGGGTTGTCAACCCGCCTGTCGATCCATCGACCCGCGCCCGGGCCGATTGACAATCGGCCGCAGGTTTACAACCTGCCCCACATTTACAACCTGCCCCACAATCGATCGCGCGGCTCATTTGAAAACTTCCTGGGAGTGCTTGTCGCCGCGGAACACGTCGATCACGTTCTTGGGCGGCGGCGGCGCCTGTTTTTCGATGATCACCTTGGGCGGCGGAGGGGGCGGCGGCGGAGGCGGCGCGGCCTTCACGATGGTCTTGGGAGCGAAGCCGGCCACCAGCGAGCTCGCCGTGGTGGGGCTGTCGTCGCCGGTCGCGGATTCGTCCAGCGGATTTCGCAAGGACAGGCTGACCTTGCCCTCGTTCTTGGCCAACTCGATCATGCGCGCCTGCTCGGGCGACACCAACAACGTGGCCGATTGCGCGGTGCGCGGCGCGGCGGCGGCTTGACCAGTGGCGGGAATCGTGGCGGAACTGGTGGCTTCGGTGGTGCGCCCCATGGCGAGCACCACGACGTCCTCGATAATCGTGGTCGTCACGGCTTCCGACAGCGAGCCGGGCCGGGTGAACAAGACGTCGACGTGCGCGCGCGGCTGAATCAGTCCGGCCACGCCGCTCGATTCGTTGATGGGCACGGCGATGGCGCGCATGCCGTCGTCGATGAGCGCGGGCAGCCCCTCGGGTCCACCGGCGCTGGCGACTTTGGCGGAGGTGAGCGGCTCGTTGGTGGTGACGGGCAGCAGCAGCGCCCGGTCGATGGCCAGCTTCTCATCGAGGATGGCGAACTTCGGCGCGTCGGCTTCCGGCACGCGCACGGTTTTGAGGTCGGCCTTGCGCAGGCGCGTGCCGGCCGGCAGGTCGCGAGCCGCGGCCTGGATCGACACCGTCTTTTCCGCCCGCGGCGCCTTGGTGGCCGCGTACAGGAACCAGGTGAGCAGCGCGGCCGAGACCCAGGCGCCCACGAAGATCATGACGATTTTTTGGCGATCCATTGTCTCCTTTAGTTCCCTAGCGCCCTCGGGCGTTCCAGTAACGTCGCGGTCTCATCCCGGTGCATCACGGTCCAGCCGGCCTGCTCCAGCGCGGCCTTGAGCGCGGAATCCTCCGACAGCAGAGCGTGGGTGAACCCGTAGGCGTTCACGATATCGCTCCAGCCGGGGCGCGCCTGAATCAATGTCAGATATTGTTTCATGAATGCCGCCCCGTAGAAATCGCTGCGGCCGTCGAAGTACACTTTGCGAGCGCCGTTGAAGCGGTAGATCAGATAGCCGCCGTAGCTGTCGGGGGCCAAGATGCGGGCATCGGCGGGCAATTGCTCGACGGCCTGTGCGGCGGCTACCGGGAAACGTGTGACGGAAAACCCGATGCCTCTAGTATTGGCGGGCGCACGTAAAGCCACTAGCGAGAAAAACACTACGATCGCAAGGAACCCGGCTCCGCTCAAGCGCGCGTCAATCCGGCGCATTCCCGCCGAATACTTGAGCAAGCGCCGCAACCGCTGCGCCAAAGCCGGCTGCAGACCGCGGGCCGCGCCCAATGCCGCAGCCAGCGCCGCCGTAATCGCTCCATTGGCCAGGGGCAGAGCCAGCAGGGCGGCCAAGGGAATCACGCGGGCCGATCGCAATCCGCCCCACACCAGCGCGCCCATCAGCACGGCCTGCGCGAGCTTCTTTTGGGACAACGCCACTGCTGCGCCGCACGCTGCGACAAGCATGGCCAGTGTCACCTGGATCGCATCGGGATCGTGAAAATTGAACGACTGGAACTCGGCGATGCGCGAGGTCAAGTCTTCGTCGCGCAGATAAGAGAAGATGTGCGCGTGCAGATGCCAGCCGTAGGGATTCGCCAGGCTTCCCGCCAGCGCCGCCCCTGCGGCTAAGAAGAACCAACGGGCCTTGCGCCACTCCGGCCCGGGGTCCAAATCCCACACCAGCGGCCGCGCAAGGTGGCCGGCGCCGTATACCAGCGCGATCGCCGGAGCCAGCAGGAAACTCCCGTGGACGTTGCTCCACAACGCCGTGAATGCGGCGATCGCCAGCAGAACCGCTGGACTGGTTCGAACGCGTTCGACGCGCGAGGACACCCGCTCGGCGCACCACACTGCGCCCAGCGCGAACAACCATCCGAACACGTGCGGACGCGCCAGCCAGTGGAGGCTGGCGGTGGTGATCGCGGGAGCGGCCAGTAGCGCGGTCAAGAAGAAATCGCCTCCAGCCGCGAAGTTCAACCGGCACCACATCCACATACACGCCGCGATGACGACGGCGAACAACGAAGCCACGCCGCGCAATCCGTCGGCGCGATGGAGCCCGCCCATGACGGCGTCGGCTCCCCACTCCCACGCCAGCCAAGGTTGGCCGGATTTGGAAAATGAATACGGGTCGGTGCGCGGCAACTCGTGCTGGGCGATGATCCACTCGCCGTTGCGAATGTGCCATCCGGAATCGGAGTCGCGAAACAGACGCTCACCGCCGCCGAAAACGAACAGGCAATAGATGAGGGTCACGGCCGCCAGCATCGCGGCCAAATTGGGCATGAACAGCCGCAGCGCGAGGGGCGGGCGCGCGGATTCCGCGGACGTGGCTTGCCTCGCTGCCGCCGGCCCCCTTGAGGTTGGCCCCGCTGCGGCCGGCGAAGGCGCGGTGTAAGGGGCTGTTCCGGCCACGGCCATGTCAGCGCCCGCCGCTACTGGCCGCCGGCGCCGATGCTCCCCAGGCCCTGCGTGATGCTGGAGTACAGACTGACAATCTGCGTCGAAAGCTGATTCACGGTCGCCACCAGCGCCAGCCCGATCGCCGCCACCAGCAGCGCGTACTCGACCAGGTCCTGCCCTTGCTCGTCCCGGATGAACCGGATGAAGAATTGCTTCATAAGATGTTTCCCTTCTTCTCGCCTACCGCTCCGTTACCGTCGCGGCTCGGACGCGGCACGACTACTGAACTCCATCTCCGGAGCCGCTGGCGGCAACCGGCGCCGCAACCGGCTGCGGCGACACTACCGGCTTGGGAGCCGGGGCGTCGCCTCCGAGTATTGTAGACGCTGCGCGCTTCCAGAAGTTTACGTGTTTGGGCCGGGCCGCCAGATTCACCGCTGCCGGGTTCCCATCGCCGGCGGAGACCAATTGCAGATTCGCCAGGGCGGGCGCAAATCCGGGGTTGGCGTCGAGCGCCGCCTGCAGCTCCTGGCGCGCCTCCGGCCACCGCCCCTGTTCGATCAGCAGGGCGGCCAGATTGTTGTGGGCCACGGCCGGGTCCTGGCTCCGCTCCCAGTCCGATAACGCCTTTTGGGGGTCGGGCTTGCCCTTTTTCGGAGGTTTGGCCGGCTCGCCCGGAGGCGCCAGTAGGGCCAGCGCCGCGCCCAGATTGTTATGCGCCAGCTCGGAACGCGGATCGAGCCTCAGCGCCGATTGGAACTCCGTGGCGGCCTCTTTCGGCTTGTTCTGCAGGAGCAAGTTGTAGCCCAGATTGTTGTGCAGACCGGCCCGGTTCGGTTCGATCTTCAGCGCCGCGCGATGGGCTTGCTCGGCGGGTTCCAGACGGCCCAGCTCGTCTTCGAGTACGCCTTCGAGCGACGGGACTTCCCAAGCGGGCGGCGGCTGGCCCTGCTTTTCCGAATCCCAGGGATGCCGCAGGGAATAAAACTGCAGCGCCTCCAGAGCGGTTTCCTTCTGATCCATCTGCCGCAGGGCCTTAGCCAGTTCCAGTACGGCCACCAGCGAATCCGGGTCCTGAAGCATCGCCATGCGGTAATGTTCGAGCGCGAGGTCGGGATAACCGCGCTTGGCGTACAGCCGCGCTAGCGTGATGCGCGCGTTCATGTCGTGGGCGTCGGCGGCCAAGCGCTGGCGCAGTGCGTGCATCTCGTGGTCGCCCGATCCGGCGTCGACGGCGTTTTCGATCTGGCGCGTCATCACCGTGGAGACGGCCGAGCGGCGCTGGCTGCGATAGGCGGCCTCGACGGTGTGAGTGCAGGCGCAGCAGGCACAGTACGCCAGTGCGGCGCCGATCGTCAGGAGACTCCGCCAGCCGCGCGCGCCGTGTTTCATCAGAGTCATGCCGAATATAGTTCCAGACGCACCGCAACCGCCGCGGAGTACAGCCGGTGCCGGCATAGGGCGGGATTTCTCGAAGCCTCCCGTACACCGCGCGAGGTTCCCGCTCGTCACATTGTACTTGAGTGCGGCGGGATTCCGTATATCATAGCTCATAGCAAGAGGCTCATAGCCAGAGGTTCGCAGTGCAATCAATCCGTAACGGACTCCGTAAGTTTTACCTGTCTCCATTTGTCTTCGCGGCGCTGTTGATGCTCGCAGCGCTGGTTCGTCCGCTGGGCGCGCAGACCGCCGCGACGTTCGGCGAAGTGATCGCGCTGGGCTCGACCCCCGCCGACATCGTGCTGGACGAAAGCCGGCAGCGGCTGTACCTGGTGAACTCCGCGAATTCCCGCGTGGACGTATATGACTACGCGGGCAAGCAGATGCTGGGTTCCATCGGTGTGGGCACGACGCCTTTGGGCGCGGCCATGTCGATGGATAATTCGACGTTGTACGTCGCTAACCACGATAGCTCCAACCTCAGCGTGATCAATTTGTCGACCGGCAAATTCGGTTCGGCGGTGAATTCCGTAGCGTTGCCGGCCAAGCCGCAGGGCGTGGCGGTGGGGGCGGATGGGCGCGCGGTGATCTGCACGGACGGATCGGGGACCACCAGCACGGCCAACACGCTGTTGATCTTCGACAGTCTGCAAGCCACGGCGAACCAGCTGCTCGCGGTGCCGTTCCCACCGCCTCCGGCCACGCCGCCCGCGCTCGCGCCCACCACCACGCGCGTCACCACGCAATTCAATGGGAAGTTGATTCGCACGCCCGACGGCTTGCACATCGTGGGCGTCAGTTCCATCAACAACAACGCGTCGACGGTGGTGTACGTGTATGAGCCCGCCTCCGGCACCATCCTGCAGAGCCGCACGGTCACGGGTCAGTCCAGCGTGCTTTCGATGTCGCCGGACGGCAAGAGCTTCATGGCCGGGTTCACGCTGTACGACTTCAACAGCCTCAGCGTGATCGCGCAACAGAGCACGGCCACTGCGCCGTTCCCCATGACGTCGGCGTTTTCGACTACTTCCAATGTCGGCGGCAGCGTCTTCTCGCCCGACGGCACCACGCTTTACAGCGCGTTTAACACGGCGGCGGCGACCACGCCTCCGCCGGCGCCCCTAGCGTCCACGCTCCTGATTTCCGATCCGCACAGCTTGGGGATCAATCTGGGCATCAACCTGCCGGAAAGCATTCTGGCCAAGATGGTGATCACGCAAAGCGGCGGCGACGCCTGGGCGCTCTCGGCCTCGGGCGTAATCCATTTGCCGTTCTCGACGCTGTATAACCAGCCGATCCTGGTGCCGTCTTCCACCACCGTGCTGCTGCGGCAGGACGACTGTAATCCGGGCGTGGCGCAGGGCTCGGTGACCGTCAACAATATCGGCGGAGGTTCGATGACCTTCGCGGTGCCGCAAAACATTTCGGGAGGCTCGGCCGCGCTGATCGCTAACGCCACCAGCGGCGTGGCGCCCGCGACCATCACGTTCACCATGGACCCGGGCCGCTCCGGCGTGATCCGCACTCCCGGCACCAACCTCTATACCGGCGGCGGCGCCAGCAACACCGGCGCGGCGGTCAACCTCCAACTGGTCTCGCCGGAGGCGGTCAATGTCCCGCCCACCATCCGGGTCTACATGAACTATCGCGACTCCACCCAGCGCGGGATCATCTACCCCGTCCCGACGGCGGTCAACTCCACCGCCGCGAGTTACCAGGGGCTGTCCGACATGGTACTGGACGAAACCCGCAACCGCCTGTACATCGCCAACACCGGATTCAACCGCATTGAAGTGTTCGACACGGTGAAGCAGGAATTCCAGACTCCCATTCCGGTGGGCGCGCAGCCGCGTCAACTGGCCGCGGGTCTGGATGGAGCCACGCTGTACGTCGCGAATTCCGGCGGCGAGTCGATCCAAACGGTGGACCTGGACGCGCAACAAGTCACCGGTTCGGTGCAGTTTCCGCCGATTCCCCGCGCCGGCAACGCCAACGTGGTGGCGCCCGCGGGGATCGCCGTCGGGTTGAGCGGTCTCCAAATCGTGATGAACAACGGCACGCTGTGGGAGTCGATCAACGGTACCGCCGTGCCACGCACAGGCACCACGGTGACCGGAGTTGCCTCCACCGGCGCGCAGACGCCCATCGCGACGCCGCCTTCGATGCTCGCATCCGATGACGGCTCCAAGATGATTCTGCTGGGCGGTAGCGGCACCGCGTATCTCTTCGATGGATTGACGGACGCCTACACCACTTCGCAAAAGCTGTTCGGCAACGCCTCGACACCCGGCGTGCCCGGGGGCTTGGGCGCCGCGATCATCGGTTACTACGGGCCGCTGGGCGCGGCGCTGCAGGGCAATTTCTTCCTGGCCAACGGCTTGGTGTTGAACTCCGCATTGACCGCTATCGGCGGCGCGGCGGCTCCGGGACAAGTCACCTTGACTCCCCCGGCGGGGCCCGGCGCTCCGCCCAGCATTGGCGTCACCAGCACCGGTCTGCGGAACATCGCGGCGGTGGCGCCGGTGGGCGCGACGAGTTTCCTGCGCATGAGCACGCCGGTGCGCAATTCGCTCACGGCGGCCACCAGCGATGATCCGCATACGACGCTGGAGGCGGTGGATGTGACCTCGGGATCGACCGCGCTGGCCGCGCGCATGCCGGAGAATCCGGTGCTTAGCGAGTTCGGCACTACGCGTACGGCGATGACGTCGCGCCAGATGGTGGTGGGTTCCGATGGGACTGTATATGCTCTGACGGTATCCGGGCTGAGCGTGGTGCCTTTGACCATTTCGGGAACCGACTCGCAACCGCAGATCGCCGCGAGCAGCGGCGTGATGAACTCCGATGGTACGTCTACGTTCCAGCCGGGATCGTTCATCGTGGTGAACGGTAGCAATCTGGCTGCTAGCGCCGCTGCCGACACGCTTCCGCCGCCGACCGTGCTGGGCGGGTCCTGTGTGCTGGTCGATAATGTGCCGCTTCCGCTGCTGACGGCGTCGCCCACTCAGATCGGCGCGCAGATTCCTTCCGACATCTTGGCGGGCGTCAATGTGCTGGAGGTGCGCTCGCTGGCAACTGCGCAGCGCAGCAATCCGGTGGTGGTTACAGTGCAGAAGCCGTAGCGAGCTGGGCGATGCTGAAGGTTCGTAGTTTGGCAGGATTGATTGGCGCTGTGGAGCGCGCACTCTTGCGAGCCATGTCGCGACTCTTCGCGACACTTGTGTTGGCGGGGCAACGGCCACGCGTCGCCACGAGTGGCGACGTGGCTCGCACGAGTGCGCGCTCCACAAGGCTCCTCAAACTGGTTCTTGGTGCGGTGGTGCTGGCCGCTGTCGCCTGCGGCGCTACTATCGGGCGCGTGGTCCAGTTGCCTGGCGGCGCTAGCGACCTCGCCTTCGATGAGGCGCGCGGGTTGGTCTACTTGTCGCAGAGCGTGGAGGGGCAGGTGCAGGTGTACTCGATCGCCAAGCAGACTTTCACTGCCACCATTCCCACCGATCAGACGCCGCTGGCGATGGCGCTCTCGCGCGACGGCAAGTATCTGTTCGTCACCTGTTACGACGCCGCTGCGCTGGACGTGATCGACCTGAGTTCGCTGACCATGCTGGGGCGGGTGGCCTTGCCGGCCAAACCGGAAGGAGTCGCCGTGGGAGCCGATGGGCACGTGCTGATCAGCACCTCTGGCGCCGGCACCAACGGCGCCGCCAGTAATCTGCTGCTCTACGATCCCACGCCTGGAGCCGCCGTTCAGGTGGCCGCGCTCTCGGTGACGCCGCCTACGCCCGCTGCGCCGACCTTCCCTCCCGACAGCGCCCGGCCGTTTCTGGCGCGGCATTCGCAGTTGGTGGCGAGCCGCTCCGGCGCCTTCATCGCCGGGGTGAACATGGCCTCCAACACGGCCACGGCCGCAACCGTATTCGTTTACGAAGCGGCCTCGCACACCGTGCTGCGGTCGCGCACGGTCGCCGGGGCGTCCACTACTTTGGCGATCTCCGACGACAGCTCGCGGATCATGTCCGGAGCGGTGCTGTTCGACGCCGGCACGCTGCAGGTGCTGGCCACCCAGAACCTGGCCAACTCACCATACCCCATGGATCCCTCGACCAGCTTCATCGCCAAGGCGAACCAGGGCGGTGCGGCGTTTGCTCCCGACGGGCAGACTCTGTACGCCGCGTACAACGTTCCGCCCGTGGGGGGCCTTCCCGGAGCCCCGCCGATGGGCCAGATGACGCTGAGCGATCCGGACAATCTGCTGATCAAGCTGGGCCTGCAGTTGCCGGAGAATCTAGCGGGGCGGTTGGTGGTCAGCTCCGACGGAGCCAGTGCGTTCGCGCTGTCGGACTCCGGGTTCACGGCGATTTCGCTGGCCGCAGTGGCGCAGAGCGTCCTAGCGGTGCCCGCGTCCGATGTCGTGTTGTTAACGAACGATCAGTGCCAGGTGGCCGGCGGAGGCACCGCGACCATCGCCATTAACAATCCGGGGCGCGGGAACGTTGCGGCCACGGCGGCGTTGCTCCAGTTCGCGGGACCGGCCACGGCCACGGCCAACGGCAGCCCGGCTCTCGCGCCGAGTGTGCGGCCAGGGCAAGGGGCCAATGGCGCTTCGCTCACTTTCACGTACAATCCCGCGGCGGCGCGCGGCCCCGGCACGGTGATTCCGCCGCACGACTTTCTGGTGTCTGCGCCGCAGGCTGTCAACCTTCCCGATCGCATCCGGGTGCTGCAGAACAATCACGATTCCGACGCTCCCGGCACCATCGTTCCGATCGCGACCGGCACCGGCAGCGTGATATTGGCCGGGCTCACCGCGGGGCTCAACGACCTGGTGTGGGACGCGGCGCGCAAGCGCGTCTACATCGCCAACACCGGCCTGAACCGCGTGGAGGTGTTCGACGCGGTGCAGCAGAAACTGCTGGCTCCGATCAAGGCGGGCCAGTTCCCCTTCTCGCTCGCGCTGACTCCGGACGGCAACACTTTATATGCCGCCAACGCCGGCAGCGAGACCATCAGCATCATCGATCCCGACAAGCTCCAGGTGTCCGGTAACGTGACCTATCCGCCGCTGGCCTTCAACTCCGCGCAGACGATCACCACACCGTTTGCCATCGCGGCGGCGCAGACTGGCTTGCAGGTGCTGATGACCAACGGGCAACTGTGGTCGGTGAATGGCACGCTGGCGGCGCCGCGCGGCGTGAGCAAGGTGATCGGCCAGACCACCGCGGGCCTGCCCAATCCCATCCCGGTGCCGAGCAGTATGGCGGCGACTCCGGGCGGAGAGTACGTTCTGCTGGCAACCAGCACCGGCGTCGCGTATCTGTACCAAGCGAGTGTGGATGACTTCGTCGCCACACGGCAGTTGTACACGGCGGCGGCCGCCACGGGTTACATCGGCCCGGTGACTGCCGGTCCCAACGGCCAATACTTCATCGTGAACGGCATTCCGCTGAGTTTGTCGCTGGTGACCGGACGCTCGATTCCGGGGCTGGTCGCGGGCGTCGCGGCGATCGGCGCCACCAGCTTCGCGGCGTTCTTGCCGCCGGCTCTCGCATCGGCGACCGCGATACCCGCCAGCTTCCCGGTGATTCAAGTGTTCGACGCGACTACGGGCGCTCCCGTCGCGTCGGCCAACGTGCTCGAAGGGCCTGCCGCACAGGTCGTGGGCGCCGCTAAAGCCACCGTGCCCGGCCGCACGGTGGTGGTCGACGCGTCCACCAGTACGGCCTACGTGCTGACCGTGAGCGGCCTCAGCGTGGTTCCGCTGAATCCCGCCGCCGTCACCAACCGGCCGCTGCCCAACGCGAAGGGAGCGGTGAACCTGGCCAGCTATCAGAGCTCGATCGCGGCCAACGGATTGCTTTCGATCTTCGGGCAGAATCTGGGCGACAACGAAATGTTCAGCTCGACGCCGCTGCCCATCGTGCTGGGCGGCACCTGCGTCACGCTGAACAACGTGCCGCTGCCGCTGTTCTGGGTGAGCCCCGCGCAGATCAACGCGCAGATTCCTCCCAATACCGCGCCGGGGACGTATCCGCTGGTGGTGCGATCCATCGCCAACCGCACCACGTCGGCTTCGCAGTCGGTGACCATTTCGGCGCTCGCGCCCGCGGTGCTGGTGGATTCTACCGGGCAAATCGCTCTGGTTCATGCAGACGGGCAGTACGTGACGCAGGACAACCCGGCGATGCGGGACGAGCCGTTGATGATGTTCGCGGTCGGGCTGGGCGCTACCACCGGCGCGGCCGTCGCCGCGGGTGTGCCGTCGCCATCGGGGCCGCTGGCGGTGACTTCGAGCAAGGTGCAGGTATATTTCGGCGACCCGCGCTTAAAGCAGTCGGCCGTGATCGTGGACTGGGCCGGCTTGGCGCCGGGCTTCATTGGGATTTACCAGCTCAACCTGCGCGTGCCGGGATTCCATGCGAGCGGCTCGGCGCTGCCGGTGACCGTGAAGGTCGGCACGGCGAGCAGTCCGAGCAGCGGGCCGGTCGTGCCGAACGTGGCGGTGAATTAGAGCGGTGACACGCCGGGCGTCGGCACGAGTGCCGACGTGGCACGCATGAGTGCGTGCTCCACATCGGCCCGCTGTTTCTGCTCGATTTTGATGCCGCTACGACGGGCGGCGGTTTACGGTGGTTCATGTTTTCATCGGAACTGGTCCAGGTTTCTTTTCGAAGGGCCCCTCTTTACCGTGCTTCATAACCCAGGTCACGTACTGGAGTCTCCGTTTATACGCAGAGCTGACAACTGCGGCTGCTCTTAACGGGTAACAGCGCACGCCCACCGCCCGACCAGACGCCAGAGGAGAGCCATGGATCCTCTCGCTGGTAGCTGCCGCCCCAGTGGATGGACCGCAGCACTTACCGCACTCTCAATTTACACGCGGTCGCGAAGGATTCCGGGATGCGCGCACGCCAAGTGTCTGAAGACGCGGCAGAAGTAGTCTGGAGACGGTCTGTGATCTGCCACGGCCGGGGCATAAAAAAGGGGTCGATCGAGCGTTCTATTTTTCGCCGTTACTTCTGCTCGTACAGCTCGATTTTGAAGCCGCTGGGGTCTTCGACGAAGATGTTGCGGATGGTTGGGCTGAACTGAGCAGGGACGCCGCCTGCTGAAATCACCGGAGTGCCCGCGGCTTTCATCCGGGCTAGCAATCCGTCGAGATCGGTCACGCGCAGGGCGATCGCGGGTGTCCCCGGATCGGGCACGCGATGCCGGAACGGGGTGCGCTCCACTCCCTTGAACTCGTAAAAATACATCCGAGCCTTGGTGCCGGGAACGGTCGTCGACAACCCGCGGATCTCAGCGCCCGCCGGCAAGTTCACCAGGTCCAGGAGTCTCGGACTGGAACTGAACTCCGTTGTACCGGCTAGGTCGAACCCCAGAAAGTCGTGGTACCAGTTCATGGTCGACTGCGTGTCGCTTACCATGAGTTGCATCGAGGCGCCGATGAGGTTACCGGCTGGTGATTCTGCGCGCGGGGGTACCTGCTCCACCAAGACGAAGTAACCATCGGGGTCGCGGACGATTACATTACGGTGGCCGTTTTCCGCGTTCTTCACGGGAGCACCGGAGCGCGTTACGAAGGGCGCTCCAGCTTTCTTGAGCGCCGCGAACACGGGGTCGATATCGCGCACAAAGACGATCAGAGATGCCGCCCCCGGGTCGGTGGGGCGAGGCCGGCTGGCTTTGGGTCCGAACGCGTCGCCGAAGTAAGTAAGCTCAAACCCGAAGGCCGAGCCAGGGAATCTGAGAATGGCGACATGCAGCACTACTCCGGGCACGTTGAGCAGTCCGGGGACAGCCGGGTTCGGAGGCCTCGGCGGAGCGGGCTTGTCCACGCCGAAGACGTCCACATAGAACTGGACAGTCTTGTCGAGGTCGGCAGTGGCGTGAATCCAGTTGTTCATGCCGATTGTCTGCGCAAATCCGGCGCTGCTGAGTAGGGCGACACCGAGAATCGGGTAGGCACGCATGAACAGATGATATATGATTTGCACATGAGGACTCGATTATGGATCTTGCTGGCGCTGAGTGTGGCGGCGTCGGCGCAGACCGCCAAACACCTTCCGCGCACGCCCGATGGCAAGCCTAGCTTTGAGGGCTTTTGGACCAATGCCACCTTTACTCCGCTGGAGCGGGCGAAGGAGCTGGGCACCAAGGAATTTTACACGCCGGAGGAAGCGGCGGCGGTCGAGAAGCAGAGGGCCGCGCAGGACGATAGCCAGGCTCCGACCGATATTCACTACGACAACCGCATCTGGCAGGGCGAGGAGTACTCAAAGACGGTGTCGAACCGGCGTACGTCCATGATCTTCGATCCGCCGGACGGGAGGATTCCGCCCTTGTCGCCGGCGGGGCAGAAGCGCGCGGTGCTGGTGGCCGATGCGGCCAAGCTGCGGAATGCGGCCGCTAGCGCACAGGACCGGACGCTGGCGGAGCGCTGCATTTCCTGGGGCAACGAGGGGCCGCCGATGATCGGCTCGACTTACAACGCAAACCTGCAGATCCTACAGGCGCCCGGCGAGGTGGTGATCAGCCACGAAATCGGCCACGCGGTGCGGGTGATTCCGACGACGGGGCAGCCGCATCCGCCGGCGAGCATCCAGATGTTGGACGGCGACTCGCGGGGCCACTGGGAGGGCGACACGCTGGTGGTGGATAGCACCAACTTTTCCGACAAGACGCCTTTCCGCGGACCGCCGGGGAACACGCGGCAGGACATTTTCTCCAGTCCGGCTATGCACGTGACGGAGCGGTTCACGCGCCTCGATGAGGACACGATCCAGTACCGGTTCACGGTGGAGGACCCGTCGACGTGGACGCGCCCGTGGTCGGGGGAACTGAACCTGCGGAAGTTCTCGGGGCCGATTTTCGAGTATGCGTGCCATGAAGGGAACTATGGTCTGGTGAATATTCTCGCGGGGGCTCGCGCGGCGGAGGCCAAGGCTGCGGCCAAGGGGAAGCGGGCGGACTGAGGACGGTTCGGTGGACCCTCTCTATGTTATACTAAAGTATAACTAAGGAGGAGCGGGTGCACACTACTAATCTGCGCAAGGTCGGCGGCTCGGTCATGCTGGCGGTTCCGCCCGTACTGCTCGATATTCTGCACTTGCAGCCTGGCGCCAGGGTCGGCATCGCGGTTGAGAGTGGCCGTCTCGTCGTGGAGCCGCGGCAGCGACGCCGGTATACCCTGGTCGAGCTACTCGCCCAATGTGATCCCAAGGCACGGCGTACCAAGGCAGAGCAAGAATGGCTCGACAGTAAGCCCGCCGGCCGCGAACTCATCTGATGAAGCGCGGTGAAATCTGGCTTGTCAGTCTCGATCCAACGTCGGGACACGAGCAAAAGGGCCGGCGTCCAGTCCTGATCGTTTCACTGGAGGCCTTCAACCGGATCACGAAGGTCCCGGTAGTCCTGCCGATTACCAGCGGCGGTAATTTCGCGCGGACGGCGGGTTTCGCGGTGCCGCTGACAGGCGCCGGAACCAAGACAGCGGGAGTGGTCCGGTGCGACCAACCCCGCGCTCTCGATCTCGCAGCGCGCGGCGGCAGGAAGCTGGAAAGCATTCCAGACGCGGTTATGGACGAGGTGCTGGCGAGGGTATCGCCGATATTTGAGTGAATGGAGCCGCTCCATGCCGAAGATTAAACCCGTTGTTGCGAGGACGGCTGAGGAGCTGGGGATCGAGGCCGCACTTCTCCAAATGGTAGGCGGCTGCGTGCGTTGCATGGAACGGAGCCTGACGTTGAGAGCAGCTTTAGACAAATAGTGCCCTTGCATCCAGCAGCCGAAAGCAATGCACTGCCCTACTTCCATTGACCACGGCTAAGAAACCCGGCGGGCTGGCTTCATAACGCAAGCTGTGCCGGAGTACCGAGGCGGCGAGCGTGAATTTTGCGGCTGCGGGCTTGTATCTGCGCCAGGTCATGATTAAGCTGCAAGCGGAGCCAAAACCCCGCCGTGCTGCCAAGCGCCTTTTCGAGGCACACAGCCATTTCAGCGGACATGCCTGCCTTGCGGTTGATCAGGCGCGATAACGCCGAGCGAGTCACGCCTAACGCCTTAGCGCCTTCCGTCACGTTAACGCCTAGTTCGTCGAAGCAATCCCGGATCAGGTCGCCGGGATGGTTGGGATTCTTCATCGGCATGATCGATACGTCTGTTCTGACACATTGCTAGCAGCTAAAGCCGGTCGGGTTACTTGACTGATTCGATGATGCGGATTTCCTGTTTCAGCAGGCCATTCACCATCTCGCCGAGGGGTATGCCTTTCTGCGCCGCACGTTCGGCCAGATAGGTCTGTACCTCGGTATCCAAATAGATCGGCAAGCGAAGTTCAGCGTCTGGCCGGAAAAACTTGCCGCGTTCACCGTTACTGAAGTCGTACTCTGGTTTCATCGCTGTTCCTCGTAGCTGTGGACTTCCGCCTGGGTCGGTCTTCGTGCCGAAATGATTCGGATGCGTCCCCGATCATTGGTCAACGATTCAAACGTGTGGACCACAAGCGCGTAGTGGTCCGTCGCGTCCTTTCCCAGCGTAATCCATCGGGCCTCGGATTCGCTGTGTTTCTCGCCCGGGATGGTTAGAGCCAGCGGGTCGAGAAACACGGTTGCAGCCCTCTCAAAATCCAGCCCGTGTTTACTGAAGTTGGCTTGCGCCTTGACCGGGTCCCATTCGAACTCATAAAGAAACGCCGCCATGCCCGTGCTTCATTTTCTCTAACGCGGGATGCTGGGACAACGTCACGCTTCGTGCTGCCGTCGCCAACGCCCTTGCATCCGGCGGCGGAAGGCGATACATTCGCCTATTTGCTGGTGACCACAGGCTAAAGCCTGTGCTACCAGGAGGAGCGCTGCATGAAGACTCGAATTGCTTTGGTTGGCTTGGCCCTGGGCCTTGCGGTTTACGGGCAGACGGGCACTAAAAACGGCGAGTGGCCCACTTACGGCGGGGATCTGGGGAACTCCCGGTATACTCCGGCGGATCAGATCAACGCCTCCAACTTCAACCGGCTGCAAGTGGCTTGGACTTTCAAGACCGACAACCTGGGGCCGCGGCCGGAGAACAATCTGGAGGCCACGCCGCTGATGGTCAAGGGCGTCCTCTATTCCGTGGCGGGTACGCGGCGGGCAGTGGTCGCGCTCGATGCGGCTACGGGCGAGCTGCTGTGGACACACTCCGAGAACGAAGGCCAGCGAGGCACGGTCGCTCCGCGGCAGCTTTCCGGGCGCGGGCTGGCGTATTGGTCTAACGCTAATGGCAGCGACGAGCGCATCATCTACGTAACGCCGGGGTATCGCATGGTCGCGCTGAACGCCAAGACCGGGCAGCGCATCGCGGCGTTCGGCAAGGACGGAATCATCGATCTTAAGGAAGACGACGATCAGCCGATCGATTTGATGTCGAGCGAAATCGGGCTGCACTCGGCGCCGATCATCGGCAACAACGTGATCGTGGTCGGCGCGGCGCACAAGCCCGGCGGCGTGCCCACCAGCAAGACCAACGTGAAGGGCTACGTGCGCGGGTTCGATGTCGTCAGCGGCAAGCGGTTGTGGACGTTCCACACCATTCCCAAACCGGGCGAGCCGGGGCTTGAGACTTGGCAGAGCGATTCGTGGTCCTACACCGGGAACACGGGATCGTGGGGGCAGGCGGCGATCGATGAAGCGCTGAACACGGCGTACCTGGGGATCGAGATGCCTACCGGCGATTATTACGGCGGGCATAGGCCGGGAACGGGTCTGTACGGCGAGAGCATCGTGGCCGTGGATTTGAAAACCGGCAAGATGAAGTGGTTCTACCAATACATTCACCACGGGATTTGGGACATGGACAATCCGTGCCCTCCGATACTAGCGGATATCGTGGTGAACGGGCGTCCGGTGAAGGCGGTGGCGCAGTGCAGCAAGCAGGCGAATCTGTATGTGCTCGACCGGGAGACGGGCAAGCCGGTGTGGCCGATCGAGGAGCGGGCGGTGGAGAAGGGCAACGTCCCCGGCGAGTGGTATTCGCCCACGCAGCCGTTTGTGACCAAGCCTCCGCCGTACGACCGGCAGGGGATTGCGATCAGCGATCTGATCGATTGGACGCCGGAGTTGCGGGCGCAGGCTCAGCAGGTGGTTTCGCGGTACAAGATCGGGCCGATGTTCACGCCGCCCGTGGTAAGCGTGGCGGAGGGACCGATTGCGACGCTCACGCTGGCGACGGCGGGCGGGGGGTCGAACTGGCCGGGCGGATCGTACGATCCGGAGACGCATGTGCTGTACGTGTCGTCGCAGGCTTCGGTGACGCAGATCGGGCTGGTGCCGGGCGATCCGAAGCGGACCGATATGACCTACATGTCGGGTACGGCGCCCGGGGCGGGTCGCGGCGGCGCGGGACGTGGAGCAGCGCCCGCGGCTCCGAATTTCGTTCCTTCGCCGGCGACGGCGGCGCAGAATGTTGAAGCCCCGGCTCCGGCGCCGGCTCCCGCGGGACGAGGCGGGCTGAGTGTACAGGGGCTCCCGTTGATCAAGCCGCCTTATGGACAGATCTCGGCGATCGATCTCGATAAGGGAGACTTCCGGTGGCAGGTGGCGCACGGCGATACTCCGGACCTGATCAAGAACCATCCGGCGCTGAAGGGCCTGAATATCCCGCGCACCGGCAGGCCTGGAACCGCGGGCCAAGTGATCACTAAGACGCTCGTAGTGGTGGGCGAAAAGGGCGTCAATACGCTCGAAAACGGGCAAAAAGGCGCTTATCTGAGAGCTTATGACAAGGCCACGGGCAAGGACGCGGGCGCGATTCCGATGCCTGCGCCGCAGACCGGAGGGCCGATGTCGTACACGCTGAATGGACGGCAGTACATCGTGGTGGCGATCGCTAGCGGGGACTACTCGGCGGAGTTGCGGGCTTACCGGCTGCCGAATAATTGACCGCGGCTTTCGGTGCGTCGCATAATTCGCTTGCTAGAGGAACTGGGGAGTTTTCGATTTAGCGCTCGCCGTCCTTGTGCTCGCCGCGCGTGTGCCGAAGCGGCCCGATAAGATGCAAAATTCGAAATGCTTGTTAAGGAGAGTGTCATGAACGGCTCTTGGATTCGAAAAGCGCTTCTTGTTGCAGTTCTGGCAGGAGCAGGTCTCGAAGCCGGGTGTGGGGACTCCGGTCGCGATGGAACGTATCGGGATGCCGCTGGTGCCGTGACTCTCGAATTGAAAGGCGGCAAGGCTGGTCTGAACTACGGCCAAATCCACATTGACGGCAATTACACAGTGGATGGTGACAAGATCACGATTCACCCCACGGTCGGCGACACCAACCAGACCATGGTTTTCACGATTAACAAGGACGACTCAATCGACGGGCCTCCGGGCAGTGAAATTACAAGGCTTCAGAAAGCAAAGTAGTAAACGGGCGCCGAACAATTGACCCCGGGTTGTCGCTGGGTCGCGCCTCATCGCCCCCACTTGATCGTTTCGAATAAGGCTCTGAGCCGCTGCCCTTGAACCCGGCTGATCATTTCCACGAAGCCGATTCGGCCTTCGAGGTGCGCGCGAAAGTTCGGGAGCTTCAGGCGGTTTTGCGAATCGGGGCCGAAGCGGACGCTTGGAGTTTCGAGTTGCGAAGTTTGCCGCGCGCGTGGACGGTTTCGACGCTCGGCTTACCGGCGAGAAAGCTCCGCGCGAGTACGCCGATCACGGCCGCGTTTGACATGGCTGATGGCGGTGGTAGACTCCAACCAGTCTGACTCTGCGTGAGCGGATCTGCTCGCTAGCGCAGGGAAGCTCACGCGACGAAATGGCGATTTAAGACTCTCCCCCGGGGTAACCCCGGAGAGGCGAACCGAACCGAAGCTCGATCCGGCTAAGCTTGAAGTCCCCGCCGCCGAAGGATGATAGCAGCCCGCGTGCAGGATCTGACCTTGGACGATAGCGCGTCGCCGCGCCGCGGCGGTCTGGGAACCGTCGCCTTTCGGAAAGTGGTAGCATAGCCGCCATGCGCTACTTTGCTGCCTTTGTGACGGTGCTCGGCGTTGCCGCCGCGGTCGTTCTGCTCGCTCAAACAGCCCCTCCGAATGCCGCGGGAATCTCGATGGGGCATATTCACCTGGTCGTGCAGGACCCTGCCGCGATGCAGAAAGTTTGGGTGGATGTGATGGGCGGTAAGCCCGATATGGCCGGTCCGTTGACCCTGGTCAAGCTGCCGAACGTGTTCATCATTATCACTGGAGGCGCCACTGCGGCGGGACGCCTGGGCACCGACGGTTCGGTGGTGAACCACGTGGGATTTTCAGTAAAGAGCTACGCCGCGACGAAAGCCAAAGCCGAGGCCGCCGGGCTGGCCGTGCGCGAACTGACGCCGGGACAGCAGGCGTTTGTGACGTTTCCCAACAACGTCACCGTGGAAATTCAGGAGGACACGTCGATCGCCGCGGAGTCTGAGTTCAGCCACTTCCACCTGTCGGTTCCCGATCAAAACGCCGCGCGGGAGTGGTACATCAAAACCTTCGGCGGAGAAGAAGGACAGCGCCGCAAGGGTCTCAAGGGCGCGAAGATTCCGGGCGGGTTCGTCGATTTTCTGGGTACCGGTGGTGGCGGGAGAGGGAAGGGCAAGGCCGCGGCCGATGCCGCTCCGGCCACTCCGCCGCCGGCGCTGGCTGGTTCGAAGGGCCGGGTGCTGGATCACATCGGGTTCGAGGTCAAGGACCTCAAGGCGTTCACCGACCGCCTGGTGGCGGACGGACAGAAGCTGGACGTGCCTCTCACGGATGCTACCAGCAAAATGGGCCTGAAGATCGCGTTCATTACCGATCCTTACGGGACTTATATTGAGCTGACCGAGGGGCTCAGGGCGAAGTAGCTTACCACCCCGATGCTCGGTGATCTCTGCACGGCCGTCGCCAACGCCATGCGCTTCCATTCCCTTCCGAGACACCTCCGGCAGGAGTTTTTTCGGCGCTATATCATGATGATCGCGGAGGCTGCTAAGGGGTCCGAACTCGGTGTAGAATAATACATCTCGCGTATTCAACCATTGTCTGGGAGTGAGACCACATGAGAGCTAGCTGGTTCGTTCTTTTGTTCACCTGCATCGTCCTTATCGCGCTCACTTGGCAGTCACCGATCGCGTCGGTAGCGACTACGGTCTTTGCTCAACAGCAGGGGGCGCAGCAGGTGGTGCAACCCGCAGCGCCGGGACAGCAGGGGGGACGCGGCGGCGGGCGAGGACGCGGGAATACTCCGACCTTCCCGGGGCCACCGGCAGGAATGTCGGCGCTGCCACTGGATTTGTTTTCGTCGAAGAATTTCTATAAAGATCAGATGCTTTGGTCCGACCAGCGTTATTTCCGTTGCAACACTCCCCGCCAGCTAACGGATATCTGGACTTCGCACCGCATTGGCGATAAACCGCCGGCATCGGCTTCCTGGGGCGATTGCAGCGCTGATTATCCACGAGAAAAGATTGTGAGCCCGTACCCTTATAAGACGGCCAAGGAACATTACGCGGCCTTGCTGGCGGCCGCCAAGGCCAAGGGCGGCCCCACCGTCTACACGAAGGCAACCACGCCGGACTGGGACGGGTATTATGCGCGCGACCAGCAAGCGGATCATGGCGCCGAGTGGATTTGGGGGACCGTCAACCAAGTCCCCACGATCCTGTCTGTTCTCACTCCGGAATATCAGAAGCGCATGGTGCAGATGAATTATCACGAGGCCGTGGACAATGCGCCGCAATGGGAAGCCTCCTTCTGTTATCCGGAAGGATTCCTGCGGTGGTGGGCACAGGCCTCGCAAGGCGGAAATTTCCAACTCACGGTGACTCCTTGGCAGGTCCAGTTCCTGTCCGGCATCGCGGCCAACTTTCTGCGCCAGGTCTTGATCGGCAAGGAGCATGTGCTAAAGGTTCCGCAGTGGTACGGGGAGACGGTGGGATTCTGGGATGGAACCACTCTGATTACCTGGACGGCGAATGTTCAGGCCTGGACTCTGTCGCACTCCATGTTCGAATTCAGCGGCAAGATGGAGACGGTTGAAACCTACAAGCCCGCTTACGACGCCACGGGCAAGTTTGTGGGACTCGATCATGAGGCGGTATTTTACGATCCCGAAGCGTTCGTCCAGCCGTTGCATGCCACCTATCGTTTTGTCCGGCGCGCTACCACCGACAATCCCACCCAGCGATACACTTACATCGAATGCTTGAGTAATCTTCGGAATACCAATGGCAGGCCGACGCAACTGACCAAGGCCGATCCTCGATATATCGACTACTATGGCCGGCCGTGGGCCCAGAACTGGGAACAGTTCTTCGAAGTAGGCTGGGATAAGCCAAAGGATTCTCTGCCGCAGGACATACTCGACCTTTTCAAGTAGCAGCCGCTTATCGAAAGGAGAACACAATCATGAACCTACAACCAACGAGAAGCTTGATTATTGCGGGACTCATCACAGTCGTATCCTTGGGTCTCATCGTCACACCGGCTTTAGCGCACCACTCGTTCGCCATGTACGATCAGAACAAAACCGTGGTGTTGACCGGCGTGGCCTACCAGTTCGTCGCTCAGGCCAATCATGCCGAAATCCATTTCTATTTGATCGGGCCGGACGGCAAACTCGCCAAGGACAAGGATGGCAAGAACGTCGATTGGGGCGTCGAGATGGCGGGCGCCGCGGCTATGGCGCAGCAAGGCGTCACGGCGGCCTCATTCCCCGTGGGTACGATATTCAGCGTCAAGTTGAATCCTCTCCGGGACGGCAGCAATTTTGGCTCCCGCATTGGCGCGACCCCTATCGCCAAGTGCCCTTGGAAAACACCGCCTGCCCCCGGCAAGACCTGCGACACGGTCCAGGGCGTTGAGTTGCTCGGCGGGACCACGTTCTAAGCGCCAAGGCAGGCCGACTTGAAGCAATTCGCGGAATGGCTCTCGACAACATTCCTGAGCGTCTTCATCCAAAATCACAACAGTTGGGCCATCCCGACGATTCAATCTATCCACATTGTGGGCATTGCGCTGGTGTTGGGATCGGTATTCATGATCGATCTCCGCATCCTGGGTTGGGCGGGGACGGATCAAACCCTGCGGCAAACTACCAGCCGGTTCGGCCCCTGGTTGACCGGCGCATTGTGCCTGCTTTTGGTAACGGGAGTCTTGATGGTGATCGGGGAGCCCGTGCGCGAGCTGGTGACTTTTTCGTTTTGGCTGAAAATGCTTCTGGTGGCCGTCGGCACGCTGATCGCCGTGGTTTTCCGAATCACCCTCCGCAAACGGGAACAACAGTGGGAAGAAACGCTGGTCACGCGTAGATCCACGAAGTTGCTGGCGATCCTGACGTTCCTGGTGTGGGCTTGCATTATTATCCTGGGGCGCTTGATCGCCTATGACCACATCTGGGGTTCTTGGTCGCCGGCGACGAAAAGCTGATTCATGGATATTGGCGCGTTTCTCAAATGGCTCGAAGCGTCCGGTCTGGCCGCTAGAATCCGGGAGTCGCTGTTTCTGTTTCCCCTGCTCGAATCGACTCACGTCATTGGTCTGGCTTTAGTGTTTGGCACGATTTTGATCATCGACCTCCGCTTGTTGGGACTCGCTTCGACGCAGCGTCCGTTTCAGAGGATGGCGTCGGACATCCTGAAATGGACCTGGGCCGCGTTTGCAATGACGGCGGTGACTGGGGCGCTGATGTTCATTACCAATGCACCTGTCTACTATCACAATTTCTTCTTCCGGACGAAGATGTTATTGCTGGTTCTCACCGGCATCAACATGCTGGTCTTTGAACTGACCGCGGGGCGGACGATTCATGGCTGGGATCAGGCTCCGTCAGCGCCTCCCGCCGGCAAAGCGGTGGCAGCGCTGTCCCTCGTCATGTGGATCGGCATCATTTTCATGGGTCGTTTGATCGGCTTCACGACCAGTCGAGCCGCCGTCGCGCCGCCGCCGGCGGCCGGCGTTAATTTCGAAGATTTTCTCCAAGGAACGCCGAATTCCAGCGGCGGAACTTCAACGACGCCTCCACCGAACAAGTGAACCAGCGCAGTACCGAATTTAGGGTGGCGGGGTTCGCGCCCCTGGCCCGAGCCGAGGACTACTTGCCGCGGCCTTTCGGGCCTTGCGCGATCATCTGGATGCCGATAATCCAGTCCTTATTCTGGGCATTGTCCCTGGAAACGGCGTACAGCATCTTGCGATCCGGGCCGCTGAAGGCCACGCTGATGATGCCTCGCGGCGTGGGGATCAGGCCCAGATACTTGCCGTCCGGTCCGATCACCTGCACGCCGGCATTGGTGGTGACGTAGAGGCGTCCGGCCGTGTCAAACGTGCTGCCGTCGCCGCCTCCGCCGCCCTCCAGCTTCGCGAACTCGCGCTGGTTGGCGAGCGAGCCATCCTTCTCCACGTCGAGCGCCGCGACCGCCGCGCCGTTGGTGACGTAAAGATGTTTCTCGTCCGCACTGAGGACGATGCCGTTGGTGTTCAGATTCTGGCCGTAGCGGGTGACCGTTCCTTTCGGGTCGGCGTAGTAGACCGTGCCCATGGTGAAGTACACTCCGCCCTTGCTGTCGGCCGAGATGTCGTTGAGCACGACGCCGATACAATCCATGGGATCGCCGTTGTATTTGTTGGCCAGGGTTTTGCGTTGCGGCGCGAGTTGCTCGATAGATGGGTTCAGCCCCCGGTTGGCGACGAACAGGGCGCCCTTCGAATTCCTTGCGACCGAACCGCCGGTGTTGGTACCCGTGTAGGCGACGGAGGTTTTGCCGTTCTTATCGAGCTTCACGATTTCGCTCTTATCGTTCTGCGCGATCAGCAGACCGCCGTCGCTCGTGGCGATGATCCCGTCGGCATTGTTGCCGTCCACTTGCCAGACTTCTTTCCATTGCTGCCCCGCGGCGACGACGCCGGGGATCGACGTGACCGTGTACTCCCGGGGGCTTGGCGCGGCATTCGCTGGAGGCCCACCCTTCCCTCGGCCGCCCCCGCCGCCTCTGCCCGGAGGCGGAACTTTGCATGCCTTAAGCACGTCGGGTTCTCTGGCGTCCTGGGAGGCCTGCACTCCAGGCCCTGTCCGCTGGCCAGCAGGCGCCTGAATCTGGCACCAGGCGGCCGCCGCGCCGATGGCGCCCAGCATTATCGTGAGCAGTGATGTCGATTTCATGGAACGCTCCTATTTCCGCGTCCCAGAATATCAATAATGGGTCCAGGGAGGCTACGCTCCGGAGGCTACTCTCCGGGGCAAATTATTTGGGGGGCTGCGGCGCACCTTGACTCTAACGGCCATGTCCTCCACCGCCACCCGCGTGCCCGCCTCCACCCCCACCTCCGTGGAAACCACCTCCGCCGCCACGGAAGCCACCGCTGCCACCTCCCCGGAAGCCGCCGCCACCAACGCTACGGGCACCGCTGCCTCCGAAACCGCTGCCTCCGAAACCGCCGCCGCGGCTGAAGCTGCCCATGCCGCCGGTACCGACGCTGTGGGCGTGGCCGACGAACCCGGATGATCGGCCAACGGAGCCGTACCTGGGCCGGTAGCCTGGTCCGAAATGCCGGTAGTAACCTCCGCCCACGTAACCGTAGCCGTAACCGAAGTACGGCGCCTCAAAGGCGAACCAGGGCGAGAAGAAGCCCCAGCCGAACGGATCATAGAAAATTCCATCGCCCGGGATGAATGTGTACGCACCAAACCAGGGGTCCCAATACCATCCGTCCCCATACCAGACGCTCGGAGACCAGCCGCTCGCGCCGGCATAGGTCCGAGCCGTATCGACGTTCGCCTCCGCTAAATAGGAGGACCGCAGACTCGCCCACCTGTAGAAATCATCCACGTAGGCTTGCTTGTCGAATTTTCGCGCGGTCAACTTTCCAGCGGCGTTGAGATCCAGTTGGCGCCCACTCTTCACTTCAACGCGCTGACCTCCGCCCTGGACTACAGCTTTTCCGTCGAACACGCGAATCTGGCCCCGATCCGCATCGAATTCGTACAAGCCGGGCTTTAGCAGTCGCGTGCTGGAACTGCCGTCCCCGATTCGAACATTGTTCTCCGGCCGGATTTCCGCGACCTCGACCATGGCGCGGCCCTTTTCGAGCGTCATGATGGTATCCGCCAGTCCGGGCGATATCATCTGCAGAGAGCTATGATCGCCGACTCGCAGAAAGATCCCGGGTGTCAAGAGGATCTCCACTCTGCCGTTTTCGGTCGAGAGGGATTGGCCCGCTGTTAACACCGCGGATCCCACCGAGTTTTCGCTGAGGGCTTGCGTGCCGATGGCGGCTTGCCCTTCGATGTAGTTGACCGTTCCGGGTTGCGGCGGTACAGAGCCCCAAGCGGGGCTGAATAACAACGCAGCCAGGAAAAAGCCTCCGTAAGCTTTCAACCTTGACCGCTTCATAACGTCTCGAAGCCTCCACTTAGTGGATGCGTTTTTTGGATACCCGGTTGCTAGCGCAACTTCGGTACAAATACACGCTTGTGGGCGGTATTCCTTGTCAGATCCGCGGGCGTGTGCCCGGTGGCGAGGCGGCGGCAGGCTGAAAATGTCCTGCTGGATTGTCCACGTCCTGCGCAAACGCCCGCGTTCCTACCGCTACCTGGTGGCGCAATATACCCACCGTCGAGTATGGGAGTTCTCGAGAACTGGCCATAAGCTTTAGACCATTTTCTGAGATAATATAGACCAGCTCTGGCGATCCGGCTGCAAGCAAGAGATGGCGAAGGCCTATTCTGACGATCTACGACGGAAGTTGTTGGAGGCGCATCAGCAGGGGGAAGAGAG
>Ga0209517_10000772_pt1 | contig 52696 bp, 42 predicted proteins | sample PeaSoiMetSII2010_FD_187695 | JGI IMG/M metagenome (GOLD analysis project Ga0209517, IMG submission 187695) | Peat soil microbial communities from Weissenstadt, Germany - SII-2010 (SPAdes) (version 2) | ecosystem: Environmental > Terrestrial > Soil > Wetlands > Peat | place: Germany...
GGTATGGCTCGGCGCAGGTGCTGCTGAAGCCCGCGTCGGAAGGCACCGGCGTGATTGCCGGCGGCCCGGTGCGCAAGGTGATGCAGGTTGCGGGCATCACCAACGTGCTCACCAAATCGATTGGCACGTCCAACCCGCACAACGTCGTCAAGGCCACCTTTGCGGCGCTGTTGAGTTTGAAGGATATTGGGCAAGTGGCCGAAACGCGCTCCAAGACCATCGAGGAAGTGAGCGGGAAGCCGCCCAAGGCCGACAAGGTCGAGAAGGCGGCAGGGGAATAATTCATGGCGGGCGAAAAGAAGGGCGCGAAGAGCGCGGCAACGGTAAAAATCAAGTGGGTGCGCAGCTTCATCAGTTGCACCGACGATATGCGCGCGACGATTCGCGGTTTGGGCTTGCGCCGGATGCAGCAGGTGGTCGAGCGGGAAAACTCGCCGGCCATTCGCGGGATGATTCACAAGGTGCGGCACCTCGTGGAAGTGGTGGAGTAATTCATGGCAGACAAGGGCAAGAAGGAACACAACACGATTTCATTGTCGAACCTCGGGCCGCCCAAAGGCTCGCGCAAGAAGAAAGTGCGCGTGGGCCGCGGCATCGGTTCGAAGCTCGGGAGGACCTCCGGAAAGGGCAACAAGGGCCAGAAATCGCGGCGCGGCTATTCGCGGCGGCGCGGTTTTGAAGGCGGGCAGATGCCGTTGCACCGGCGCATCCCGAAGCGCGGGTTCCGCAATCCGTTCGGCGTGCAATATTCCGTCGTCAACCTCGAGGAACTCAACGTGTTTCCCGAGGGGGAGACGGTGACGCCGGAACTTCTGCGCGCGCACGGTTTCGTGCGGCGCGCCACGGATCCCATCAAGGTTTTGGGCGATGGCGAGCTGAAGACCAAGCTCACCATTCACGCCCACGCATTCAGCGCAGCGGCCAAGGAAAAGATCGCCAAGGCCGGCGGCACGTTTGAGGTGGTAGCGTAATCGGGTTTCCCGAGGAATTGGTATGAATCGATTCTTAAACGCATTCGCGAATCTCTTCCGGATCGAAGATCTGCGGAACCGGCTGTTCTTCACGCTGGGGCTGCTGGCGGTGTACCGCCTCGGCGCGCACATCCCGACGCCGGGCATCAACACGAGCGTGCTGGAAGAACTCTTCAAGCAATCGGCCGGTTCGGTGCTGGGAATCTTCGACCTGTTCAGCGGAGGCAACTTCCGCCGGCTGACGATTTTCGCGCTGGGCATCATGCCGTACATCACCTCGTCCATCATCCTGCAGTTGATGACCGTGGTGTTTCCGTACCTGGAGAGGTTGCAGAAGGAAGGCGAGCTGGGCCGGCGGAAGATTACGCAATACACGCGCTACCTGACGATCGCGTTGAGCATCATTCAGTCCTCCACGATCGCCACCACGCTGCAGTCACAAGCGCTGGGCGGCCAGTCGCTGGTGTACCACCCGGGCTTGGGCTTCACGCTGATGACGATTCTGACGCTGACCACCGGTTCGGCGTTCATCATGTGGCTGGGCGAGCAGATCAGCGAACGCGGCATCGGCAATGGCATGTCGCTGATCATCTTTGTGGGCATCGTGGTGGGCTTGCCGCGCGCCATCGGCGATCTATGGGACAAGGCAAGGACGCAGGCGTGGGGCGCGTTCACCCCGGTGGCGATTCTCGGGCTTCTCGCGCTGATGATCGCGGTAGTGGCCTTCATCGTTTTCGTGGAAGGCGCGCAACGCCGCATTCCGGTGCAGTATGCGAAGCGCGTGGTGGGCCGCCGCATGATGGGCGGGCAATCCACCTATTTGCCGCTGCGCGTGAATTCCGGCGGCGTGATTCCGCCGATCTTCGCGAGTTCGCTGTTGGCTTTTCCGGCCACCGCCGCGCTGATGATGGGCACGCGCTGGCCATTCGTGAAGTCGATTGCGAACACGCTGCGCTGGGGAGAACCGTTGTACACCGCGGTGTACGTGACGCTGATCGTCGTTTTCGCGTTCTTCTACGTGGGCATCGTTTTTAATCCAACGGAGCTTGCGGACAACATGCGCAAGAACGGCGGTTTCATTCCCGGAATACGCCCGGGGCGCACCACTTCGGAATATGTAAGCCTGATCCTGAAGCGGCTGACGTTTATCGGCGCGGTTTATCTCGCCATCGTGTGCCTCTTGCCCGAATGGATGATTGCGGGTATTCACCTGAATCACCTGCCGTGGTGGATGGGAGGCGACTGGTTTGACCGGCACTTCCCCGGCTGGATATTGAACGGATTGGGTGTGGCGTTTTATTTTGGCGGAACTTCGCTCCTGATCGTGGTAGGCGTCGCGATGGATACTGTGCAGCAGTTGGAGGCACAGCTCGTCATGCGGAACTACGAGGGCTTTGCGCGGAAGGGACGTCTGCGCGGCCGTCGTTAAGGGAGACGAACCGTGCCGCTGGAAGAGCGTCCCGATGCGAAACTCGACCGCGCGGTCATTTTTTTGGGACCTCCGGGATCGGGAAAAGGTACTCAGGCGAAAGAGCTGGCCAAGGCGTACGGCATACCGCATCTTTCGACCGGGGACATGTTGCGGGAGCATGTCAGCAAAGGCACGACGCTTGGCTTGAAGGCCAAGCCGATCATGGCGCGGGGCGAGCTGGTGCCGGACTCGCTGGTGTTGAAGATGGTCGCCGAACGCATCGAGCGGCCGGATTGCAGCCACGGATTTGTGTTCGACGGTTTTCCGCGGACGGTGACCCAGGCGAAGTATCTGGGAGAGTTGCTGAAGCAGCATGGGCTCAAGCAACCGCACGTGCTGCACATGGTGATCGGGTCGTCGGTGCTGATGCGGCGGCTGACCGGGCGGAGGACCTGCAAGGTGGGCGGCGAGATTTACAATATTTACGAGCGCCCCCCCAAGGTCGAAGGAATTTGCGATAACGACGGCGGCGAATTGTTTCAGCGGCCGGACGATCGCGAAGAAGTGATCCGCGAGCGCTTGCAAGCGTACGAGAAGCAGACCGCGCCTCTGGTGCAGTATTACCGGCGGCTGGGATTTCTGCAGGACATCGACGCGGACAAGAGCTTCGAGGAAGTGAAGCAGAAAATGTTCGAGAGCCTGGCAGGGATCGGCGGAGTGCGGTAAGCAAATGGCGATTCAATTACGCAGCGCCACCGAACTCGAAAAGATGTACCGCGCGGGCCAGGTGGTGCACGAAGTTCTGAATGCGCTCCGGGCGCAGGTGCAGCCCGGGCTGACGACGATGGACCTCGAGAAAAGCGCCGAGGAGATCATCGCCAAAGGGCCGGGGAGGCCGGCGTTCAAAGGGTATCGCGGATATCCCTGCGTGCTATGCACGTCGGTGAACAGCGAGATCGTTCACGGGATACCGTCGCCGAAGCGGAAATTGCGCGAAGGCGACATCGTGTCGCTCGACTTTGGCATGGAAGTGGACGGGTATTACGGCGATTCGGCGGTGACCGTGCCGGTGGGGAAGATCAGCCCGGAGCTGCAGAAGCTTCTGGATGTAACTCGGGAATCGCTGGACCGCGCGATTGACAAGATGCGTCCGGGGAACCGGCTGGGTGACGTGGGGTACGCGGTGCAGAGTTGGGTCGAGCAGCACGGGTATTCGGTGGTGCGGGAGTTCGTGGGGCACGGCATCGGCACGAAGATGCATGACGAGCCAAACCTGCCGAACTATGGCGAGCCGGGACACGGGGCGCGCTTGCAGGAAGGCATGGTGATCGCCGTCGAACCGATGGTGAACGCCGGCGGTCCGGAAGTGGCGATGCGCGGCGAGTGGCTGGCGGAAACGGCCGACGGAAGTCCTTCGGCGCATTTCGAGCACACCGTGGCGGTCACGGCGAACGGCCCGTGGATTCTGACCCGGCCGAGAGAGATGACCGGCCCGGCGTGGGGGGACGAAGTTTTAAGTACTAAGTTGTAAGTTCTAAGTAAACCGGGTTTTACTTAATACTTAGAACTTATTACTTAGAACTTTCGCAAGCGCGAAGCAGGAGCAGCACTCAGGACCTTATGGCCAAGCAGCCGTACGTGAAAAAAGAGAAGGGCGACTCTGGAAATCCGAAGGAGGACGCCATCGAAGTCATGGCGACGGTGATTGAACCGTTGCCGAACGCGATGTTCCGCGTCGAACTGGAGAACAAGCACCGGGTTCTGGCGCATGTTTCCGGGAAGATGCGCAAGAATTTCATCCGCATTCTGGCGGGCGACAAGGTGGCGGTGGAGCTTTCGCCTTACGATTTGACGCGCGGCCGGATCGTGTACCGGTATAAGTAGAGGCAAGGTTTTGTGGCGGCCACCTTCAGGTGGCCAATGAGGAGCAACGCAGCATGAAAGTACGGGCAAGCGTGAAAAAGATTTGCGACAAGTGCAAGGTGATCCATCGCCGCGGCGTGGTTCGGGTGATTTGCGTCAACCCGAAGCACAAGCAGCGGCAGGGATGAGGCAGTTATAAGTAATAAGTCATAAGTATTAAGTAAGGCGTGCGGTTTACTTAGAACTCAAAACTTAGAACTTACTACTTGAAGCGGGCACGCAAGAGTTTTTGAGAGGAATGGAGCAAACATGGCACGTATCGCTGGTGTTGATCTTCCGCCGCAGAAGCGCTTGTGGGTCGGGCTGACCTCGATCTACGGCATTGGGCAGGTGCGCGCGAAGGATATTTCCGAAAAGGCCAACGTGGATTTCACGAAGAAGATCCGCGACCTGACGGAAGACGAAGTCAACCGCATCCGCACGGTCATCGAGCAGGAAGGGCGCGTGGAAGGCGATCTCCGCAAGGAGATCCAGATGAACATTCGCCGGCTGATCGAAGTGCAGGCATACCGCGGGATTCGCCACCGGCGCAACCTGCCGGTGCGCGGGCAGCGCACGCACACGAACGCGCGCACGCGGAAGGGTCCACGGCGCGGCGCGGTTGCCGGCAAGAAACAGATCAAGGGCAAAAAAGGCTGAGGTTAGAATTCAGAGATTAGAGGTTAGAAGAGGTTGAAGTTTTGGGGTTGCGACGACAAGCGCAACGAGCTTTCGCATCACCTAAAACTTGTAACTGATAACTGATTACTTTACGGAGCAAAACGTGGCAAAAGAACCGAAGGGCGCGGTGCCGGACGCAACAGCAGCGCCGGCGAAACCCGCGGCGAGCAAGAAGAAGAAAGAGTTCAAGAAGAAGCGCGAGAAGCGCATCGTGCCTCACGGGATCGTGCACGTGGCCGCTTCCTTCAACAACACGCAGATCACCATTGCGGATCCGGACGGGCGCGTGTTGTGCGCGTCTTCGGCCGGGGCGATCGGGTTCAAGGGCTCGCGCAAGGGCACGCCGTACGCGGCGCAGCAGGCTGGGCTGTCTGCCGCGGGCACGGCGCGCGACCAGTACGGGATGAAGAGCGTGGAAGTGAAGGTGAAGGGACCGGGCTCCGGCCGCGAATCGGCGGTGCGCGCGCTGGCGGCGGCGGGATTGCACATTGTGGTCATCCGCGACGTCACGCCGATCCCGCACAACGGCTGCCGTCCGCCAAAGCGCCGGCGCGTTTGATCGGGCGCATTGCCCGGTATGGCGGCGCAATAAAGTTTTCGAGGATTTAAGAGAGTTTCGCGAAGGGAGAACAGAAGTTGGCAAGACACCGAGATGCAGTCTGCCGCCTATGCCGCAGGGAAGGGCAGAAACTATTTCTAAAAGGATTGCGGTGCTTCACGGACAAGTGCGCGATTGAGAAGCGCAACTTCGTGCCGGGACAGCACGGACAATCGCGGCGCGCGAAGATTGCGGGTTACGGCCTGCAGCTTCGCGAAAAACAGAAGGTCAAGCGCACCTACGGCTTGCTGGAGCGGCAGTTCCGCAATTACTTCGAGAAATCGGAGCGCGCCAAGGGGCCGACGGGCGAAAACCTGATCATCATGCTGGAACGCCGCCTGGACAACGTGGTCTGGCGAGCGGGCCTGGCCTCTTCGCGTTCGCAGGCGCGGCAACTGGTGCTGCACGGACACGTGCGGATAAACGGGAAGAAGGTGAACATCCCGTCCTACCAGGTGAACGTGGGCGAAGAGATCGCCATCAAGGAAAAGATGCACCAGAACGCCATGGTGCTGGAAGCGCGCAACGTGGCGCAAAGCCAGAGCCTGGTGCCGTGGCTGGAGCAGGAGCGCGAGCAGTTCAAGGCCAAGGTGGTGGCGCTGCCGAAGCGCGAAGACGTGCAGACGCCGCCGATCAACGAGCAGCTGATCGTCGAGCTGTACTCGAAGTAAGTAGTAAGTTCTAAGTTTTAAGTTCTAAGTTTTCAGTCGAAGTATTCTTTACTGATTACTTAGAACTAATTACTTAGGACTTTGCGGTCGAGGGAAGGTTAGGGTTGAGTGGCCGGCGACGCCGGCCACGGAAGGAAGGAACACGATGTGGAAGGGATTTCAGAAACCCAAGCGTCTTGCGTCCGAACTGGAATCGCTGACGGAGCGGTACGGCCGGTTTTCAGCGCAGCCGTTTGAACGGGGCTGGGGTACCACGGTAGGAAACGCGCTGCGGCGCGCGCTGTTGAGCTCGATCGAAGGCGCGGCCATCACCGCGGTGAAGATCGAAGGCGTGCTGCACGAATTTTCTTCGATTCCCGGAGTGGTGGAAGACGCCACGGACATCATCCTGAACCTGAAGCAGGTGCCCATCAAGTTGAATACGGACCTGCCGAAAACCATCTACGTGAATGTGGAACAGCCAGGCGTGGTGACGAGCGCGCAGATCGAGGAAGACGCGGACTTCGCGGTGCTCGACAAGAGCGTGTACATCGCCACGGTGAGCGAAGGCGGCAAGCTGCAGATCGAAATGCGCGTGAAGAACGGGCGCGGCTACGTGGCGGCGGACCGCAACTACGACGAAGACTTGCCCATCGGGTACATTCCGGTGGACAGCGTGCACTCGCCGGTGCGCAAGGTGAACTACTCGGTGGAATCGGCGCGCCTCGGGCAGATGACGGACTACGAGAAGCTGATGATGGAAGTATGGACCAACGGCGCGATCACGCCGCAGGACGCCATTGGGCTGGCGGCGAAGCTGGTGAAGGACCATATGAGCATCTTCATCAACTTCGAGGAGCCGGTGGAGAACGTGGAAATGCCGCAGGACATCGTGCACGACCCGCGGCTGGAACACCTTGACCGCTCCGTGGAAGAGCTGGAGCTCTCGGTGCGCAGCTACAACTGCCTGAAGAACGCCAACATCCAGACGATCCGCGAGCTGGTGCAGAAGAGCGAAAACGAGATGCTGAAGACCAAGAACTTCGGCCGGAAGTCGCTGAACGAGATCAAGGACATTCTGGTGAAGATGGGTCTTGGCCTGGGCATGAAGTTCGACGAGCACGGCCGGATCATCTGGCCGCCGTTGCCGAGCCAGACAGCGATGCCGCCGACGACTTCGGAAGACACGGTGGGGCTGTAGGGACAGATAGCAGTCTACAGTTGACAGTTCACAGTCGACAGTAAGGCGCATTCCTTGTGGGGTTGAAGCCTTGCTAACAAAGAAGCGGTGCGCCGGGGCCCTTCGAAGCTCAGGGTAAACTGAAGCCCCGGCCTCCTAGCGAGAGACACTTTTTCAGCAGCCTGCTAGGAAGGATGCTGGAGCTAAAGCTCCGAAGCGCGAGAAGGAAGAGACGATGAGACACCTGAAGTCGGGATCAAAACTGGGGCGCAATCCGTGGCACCGCCGCGCGACGCTGCGCAACCTGGTCACTAACCTGTTCGAGCACGGGCGCATCAAGACGACGCTGACGCGCGCGAAAGCGACGCGGCCGGTGGCGGAGAAGATTATTACGCTCGGGAAGAAAGACACGTTGGCAGCGCGGCGGCAGGCGGCGGCGTACCTGATGACGCCGGCGATCACCAAGAAGCTGTTCAGCGAGATCGCGCCGAAGTTCGCGGATCGCGCGGGCGGCTACACACGCATCATCCAAGCGGGCAACCGCGTGGGCGATGGTGCGAAGGTGGCAATCCTGGAACTCGTGAGCTACGAATTCAAGAAGAAGGAAAAGAAAGAGAAGAGCAAGGTGGCAGAGGCCGTCGAGGCGAAGAGCTAAGACGGATTGGGAGGGTCCGCGTCGAGGCGGACCCTGGATGAGATGCGACGCCCGCTGCGGGAAACCGTGGCGGGCGTTTTGCTTTTGGGAAGGCGACCAGTGACCAGCGACCGGGAGGCAAAAAGAGGCGGCTGAGAAGTGAAAAGGTCGGCGGGCCGACAGCGTAATGATTTTTTTGCAAGTGTTGCAGGGGAAGAGGTTAGCGAAAATTGGGCCTGTACGTGTGGAAAGTGCAGGGGTTGTAGGTAGTTTGGAATAAGACAGATGTGCATGTGTTCATTTCAGGGACGTTGAAAGTGAAAGTCGCGCAAGTGTTGAAAGGAGGTGATTCAGGCTAGAGCAGAGGTGCGGTGACATCCGCAAGTCTGGGAAAGACCAGGATCGGGGCAAGCAGGGCGAGCAGGACAAAGGGACGTCGTGGATCGTTGTTCCAGGCCATCAGCAGGGGAGAGCGGGCGACCGCTCCCCCCATGCCATTGTGTGTTCGGTCCTAATGGAACCCCGCAGACTTGCCGGGATTAGGGCTTTTTCTCAGCGGGCGCACTCTGATGCGACGGTTCGGACCTTGGCGCGGCTGCGGGCTTCGCCGGAGTCTGATGTTGTTGCGCGGCAGCAGGTTTCGGCGCGCTTTCCGCGCGAGGAGCAGCCTGATGCGACGGTTCGGACCTTGGCGCGGCTGCGGGCTTCGCCGGAGTCTGATGTTGTTGTGCGGCAGCAGGCTTCGGCGCGCTTTCCGCGCGAGGAGCAGGCTGATGTGACGGTTGTGAGGTGGTGTTTGTGTGAACGGGTTTGGCCGCCGGTTGCGCCGCCACGGTTTTCACATGTGACGGAGCGGGCTGTGCCGCTCTCTGGGTGGCTGCCTTATTCTCATTCGTGCGAGTAGCAGCGGCTTTATTCTCGGCTGCCTTGTTCTCACTGGTGCGAGTCGCGGCGGCTTTGTTCTCGGCTGCCTTATTCTCATTCGTGCGAGTAGCGGCTGCCTTGTTCTCGGCTGCCTTGTTCGTAGCTGCTTTATTCTCGCTGGTGCGAGTTGCAGCCGCCTTGTTTTCACTCGTGCGGGTCGCCGCTGCCTTGTTCGTAGCGGCCTTGTTCTCACTGGTGCGAGTTGCAGCTGCCTTATTCTCACTCGTGCGGGTCGCCGCTGCCTTGTTCGTAGCGGCCTTATTCTCACTCGTGCGGGTCGCCGCTGCCTTGTTCGTGGCGGCCTTGTTCTCGCTGGTGCGAGTAGCGGCGGCCTTGTTCGTAGCCCCTTTATTCTCACTGGTGCGAGTCGCCGTTTTGTTCGCAGCGGCTTTGTTCTCACTCGTGCGAGTAGCGGCGGCCTTGTTCGTAGCCGGTTTATTCTCACTGGTGCGAGTTGCCGCTGCTCTATTCGTAGCCGCCTTGTTCACAGGCGCAGCACCCTTGGCCGCCACCACACCCTTGCCGGCAAACTCTCCCGGTTTGGATGTTGCAGCGATTGGCGGCCTGCCATGATTCACGGACGCCAACAGTTCGTGGTTGCCACTGGCGGCCCGGTGATGCTCTGTTTGTGCGGCCGTTGCCGGAGTATGACGCTCATGAGCCGCGGTCTCTTCTGCCGGGCTCGCTCGAGCGGTTATTCCACCGTTTCCGCCGTTGTAGCTGACGTAGTTTCCCGCCCTTTCGTTGCGTACGGGCTTATCGTAAGTGTTGTGAAAGTTGCGCTCATCTATGTGATTCACGGATCTGTTGTAGCTGAAGTGGTTGTCTCTCCAGTATCCGCCTTCGTAGCCGGAACCACCGTAGCCATAGCCATAGTTAACACCGCCATAAAAGCCGACGGTGGGGCCCCAGTAGCCGTCGTTCCAAGCATAGGCATCGCCACCCCAACCCCAGTAACCTGGAGTCCAAAGCAAGCCAACTTCAGGTGGCTCGACCCATGTGCCGGGCACCCAGAAATAGCCATCCGGGCCGTAAGCCCAGTAGCCGGGAGTCCAGAGATAACCTTCCTCAGGACAAATAGGTTGCGAGTACACCACCAATTCCGGTGGGGCAACCGTGATGGAAACGCCGAACTGCGCAAACAAAGTGGCCGGTATGGCCAGGATTACAAAAAGGAAAAGCAGATAACGAACGGAGCTGCGAATACGCATCATTGATTACCTTGCCCGATCATCCTTCGCTTGCCCGCTGTTGCTTTGCTTCTGCGGGTTGCGCGGATTGAAAGGCGCGACGATGCGCATAAAGTGACACAGACGGATTCTTAAAGCTGTTCAATAGGGCGCACTTGTTGGCGAGCGGCTCGGGCTGAATCGATTTGCATTTGGTGACGTTGCGGATTGGGAGTGTATACCACTGCAGGACGTACACTGTAGGTATGGGGGCGAAGGTGATCCCGTCGGCGGGCCGACAGCGTGATGATTTTTTTGCAAGTGTTGCAGGGGAAGGGGTTAGGGGGAACGAGGTTTGTAAGTGTGGGAAGTGCAGGGGTTATAGGTGGTTTGGAATGAGAGAGATGTGCATGTGTTGAGGATAGAGGGGTTAGGGCAGTTGGTTGCGCAAGTGTTGAAAATAGATGGCTTGCGCTGGAATCGGGGGCGCCGACATTCCTGAGATGCGCCGCCTCGCCGGTGCTGTTGCGATGCAGTCAGCGACACACGATTCATCGTTTGGGAGGGGAGGTTATGGATCGTAAAAGCGGGAGCAAGCTCCCGCCTTCCAAGGTAAGCGGGTGGTGCGTTCAAGAGCGGGCTAGAGAGGAGAGGACGTGAGCGGGGCATGGCGACGGGCCGGGTGGAATTAGGTGGCTTCTGGATCGTCCGAGGAGGAGTCGCGCGGAGGGGAGGGAGAGGCAGCATCGGGATCGGGGAGGTTGTAGATTTGGCGGACGATGTCGTCCCAGCAGGCGGGGTTACGTGTGGTGAGGAGGAGTTCGCGCTGGGCGTTGGGGATGGTCTTCAGGAGGACTTTGGCGAGATTGGTGAGGGTGTTGGCGGTCTTGGAGGAGATGCGGCCTTCGGCAACGGCAGCGAAGACGCGCGCGACGGCGAAGTTGAGGGAGGAGGGGGCGATGACTTCGCCGATGAGAGGCAGGGCGATATTGCGGGCGGTGTCATCGTGCTCGCGAAGGTGGCGTAGCTTGCGCTGGTGATGGTGACAGTATTCGGAGTCGGGGAAAGGACGAGGAAGGCGGCAGCGACGTCCATCGGCAAAGGTGAAAGCACTCAGAGATGCGCGGTCTTCAGAATCGTTGGAAGACATGGAACACTCCAGAAAGAGAATTTGGATTTATTGGGAAGAGCCTCGCTGAGGAAAAGGGGCGAGGCGTACTTCTCTACGCGCAGAATTGTGGCACAGTAGTTAGATAGTTGTCAAGAGAAAAATGAATATATTATAGAGGGTCGGCGAGGTGGAGGGGTCGGTATGGGGCGGAGAGGGGGAGTGCCGCACCTACGGCGCTCTAGGTTCTGGCTGCATGCGGTCCCCGCCCTTACGGACGGGGCTAACCTGTGGCGCGCCTACGGCGCTTGAGGGCGGAGGGATCAGGAGGTGGGGCGGCGGCGGAGGCGGTGGATTAGGAAGAGGACGAAGAGAGCGACGAGGGCGCCGGCAGAGTCGAGGAGGGAGTCCCAGGCGGAGGCGGTGCGGGAGGCGACGAAGGATTGATGGATTTCGTCGAGGGCCGCGTAGGCGGCGGCGATGAACCATGCGGCGAAGGCCCAGGACCAGTGCCAGCCGATGCGCGCGCCGCGAATGCCGCGGTAGAGCAGCAAATAGAAGATGAAGTATTCGGTGAAGTGCGCGGATTTGCGGATGAAGAAGTGGATGGTTTCAAAGGTCGCTTCGCTGAGGGACGGCGCGAACCAGTGCAGAATGGCGCCGAAGACGGTGGCAGTGTGTTCGGAGGAAAAGGTGTCCGTGGAAGCGGTGAAGATAACGACACTCCAAAGCAGAGCGGGCCACCAGGCACGGAGCCAACCGGGAAACATGGATTTGGGAGGAACGCGGTAACGGACCTCGTCGAGTGAGGGAGCGGGCCGGGGGTTGCGCCAGGGTTCGGAAGGGGACATTAGGAGTTTAGTTTCCCATCTCATTGTAAACGAAGCGTGAAGGGATTGCAGGTTGTGTGGAGAGGGGAAGCGAAGGACGAAGAGCGAAAAGCGAAAAGCGAGGAGCGAAGAGAAGAGGTGCGTGGCGTTCGATCGTAAGAGCCCACCCTTCGCACACTTCGCGAAGGATGGGGAACCCTCAAGATCAGTTGGATGGCAAGCCTAGAGTGAGTAGAAGCTCCATCACTCGCAGCTGCGGTCCGCGTTATTCCATGCGGTAGTTGGGGGCTTCCTTGGTGATGACGACGTCGTGGACGTGGCTTTCGCGCAGGCCGGCGGCGGTGATGCGGATGAAGCGGCTTTTCTCCATAAGTTCCGCAATTGTGCTGGCGCCAACATAACCCATGCCGCTCTTGAGGCCGCCGACGAGTTGATCAGTGAGACCGCTGAGCGGACCTTTGTAGGCAACGCGTCCTTCGACGCCTTCGGGCACGGACTTGCCGCGCTCGGCTCCTTCCTGAGAATAGCGATCGGCGGAGCCCGCTTCCATGGCGCCGGTGGAACCCATGCCACGGTAAGACTTGAAGGTGCGTCCTTGGTAGAGAATGGTTTCACCGGGAGATTCCTCGGTGCCGGCAAAAAGGCTGCCGATCATGACGCAGGAAGCGCCGGCGGCGATGGCCTTGGTGATGTCGCCGGAATACTTGATGCCGCCATCGGCGATGATGGGCACGCCGGTGCCTTGCGCGGCTCTGGCGGCTTCCATCACGGCAGTGAGCTGGGGAACGCCGGCGCCTGTGACGACGCGCGTGGTGCAGATGGAGCCGGGACCGATGCCGACCTTGAGGCCGTCAATGCCGAGGGAGATGAGTTCCTTGGCGCCTTCATAGGTGGCCACGTTTCCGGCGATGAGCTGCATTTCGGGGAGGCGCTGGCGAATGGCCTTGATGGCTTCGATGACGCGTTCCGTGTGGCCGTGAGCGGTGTCAATGGCGAGCACGTCGGCATTGCACTTGGACATTTCGACGGCGCGTTCGAGAAAGTCGCCGGTGGCGCCAACGGCGGCGCCGACGTAGAGGCGGCCGTGATCGTCTTTGGCGGAATGGGGGTATTCGAGTTTTTTCTGGATGTCCTTGACGGTGATGAGGCCCTTGAGATTGAAATCCTTGTCGACGACCAGGAGTTTTTCGATGCGGTGCTTCTGGAGGATTTTCTCGGCTTCTTCGAGGGTGGTGCCAACGGCGACGGTAACGAGATTGTCCTTGGTCATGACCTGGCCGACGAGCTGGCCGTGATTCTTCTCGAAGCGAAGGTCGCGGTTGGTAAGGATGCCGGTGAGGCGCGTACCGCGGGTGACAGGGAGGCCGGAGATGCGGTACTTGTTCATGATTTCGAGGGCCTGGCGAATGGTAATGTCCGGGGAGATGGTGACGGGATCGACGATCATGCCGGATTCGGAACGCTTGACGCGATCGATTTCCTCGGCCTGACGATCGATGGACATGTTGCGATGGACGATGCCGATGCCTCCCTGGCGCGCAATGCCGATGGCCAGGCGCGATTCGGTGACGGTGTCCATGGCGGAGGAAGAGAGGGGAATATTGAGCGGAAGATTGCGGGTGAATTTTGTGGTGGTATCGACTTCGGTGGGCAGGACCGAGGATTTGCCCGGGAGGAGGAGAACGTCGTCGAACGTAAGACCTTCGGTGATGGTGCTGTCAATCATGAGAACCTCGGGAGAAAATCGAAAATTGAAATTGGAAAATCGAAAATCGGAAATCCACTGGGGAGGTCCGAAAACAACGCAGCCCAGCGGGTGGCCGCTGGGCTGGGAGAAGAGTTCAATAGAATGAAACAAAGCATCACGGTGTAAACGATAATCTTAGGGGTGAGAGGGGGAGGGGGTCAAGTTGAGGGGCAGGCTAGTTCACGGAGGGAATCGGTTCGTTGTGTTTCCTTAAACTCGCGACGTAGCCGGAAATGGCGTCTTTGGCCATCATCTTTGCTTCGGCCAAAGTGCGACCGTAGGTGACGCAGCCAGGAAGCGCGGGCACGAGGACTGTAAAGCCGCCTTCGGGTTCCGGCCTTGAAACAATGTTGAAGTGGGCACGAGACTTTTTCATTTGAGAAGCAATCTTATAAGAAGGAGGAGAAACGATCAAACATCCTCAGATCGGAAGAACAGGGTAGGAGGCGCGGCTAGAGCGGGTGAGGGAAGAGGCGCGAGCTGATAAAGTGGAGATATGAGCGAGAAACTTAGGGAGTTTGAGGCGCACCGGCTACTGTGGAGCGGGCATTTGCAGACGATAGCGGGGGCGTTTTTGAAGAGGAAGTTTATGCTGCCGCCGCCGGAGGAACGGCTGTTTCGCGTGGACGCGGAGACGCAATTGAAGGGCATGTGCAGTTGGCAGCCGGGGAAGCGGAAGGATGCGCCGGTGATCGTGACGGTGCATGGGCTGGAAGGTTCGAGCGAATCGAACTATGCGATTGGGATTGCGGACAAGGCGTACGCGCGGGGATTTCATGCGGTGCGGATGAACCAGCGAAATTGCGGGGGGACGGAACGATTGACGCCGACGTTGTACAACAGCGGGTTGAGCGGGGATTACCGCGCGGTGCTGCTGGAGTTGATTGCCGAGGGATTCCAGCAGATTTATTTCGTGGGCTATTCGATGGGTGGAAACCTGGTGATGAAAATGGCGGGGGAATTGGGGGAGGCGGCGCCGAAGGAGTTGCGCGGCGTGGCGGCGGTTTGTCCGGCGGTGGATCTGGCGGCGTGCTCGGATGCGCTGGAGAAGATGGAGAATTATTTGTACGAGCGGCATTTCGTTGAGGGGCTGATGGCGCGCTACCGGCGGAAGGCGGAGTTGTATCCGGAGAGGTATTCGCGAAATGGAATTGGGAGGGTGCGGACGGTGCGGGAATTTGACGATGCGATCACGGCGCCGGCGTTTGGATATAAGGACGCGGAGGAATATTACGAAGCGGCGAGCGCGAAGAAGGTGATTGGACAGGTGCGCGTGCCGTTGCTGCTGATCACAGCGCAGGATGATCCGTTTGTGCCGCATGAGTCGTTCTTGCGGGCGAAGGTGGGGGCGAATCCGCAGGTGCGGTTTGTGGCGCCGGAGCATGGAGGACATTGCGGGTTTATTTCGAGGTGGCCGGGGGCGGAGAGATTTTGGGCGGAGGAGAGAGTGGTGGAGTTTTGCGAGGAGACTCATAGAGAGGGGTAAAGGCGAAGAGAAGACTTACACAGAGGGCACAGAGAGCGCAGAGTCCACGGAGGAGAGGGAAGAGGCAGAGGGATTCCTCGACTGCGCGGCCCGACGCGCCAAACTGCGGCGCGGAAGAGAAAATCGGGCCGCTCCGCTCGGAATGACAATCGCTGGGGTGCAATCCAAAAGGGTTAGCCGAGGGGCTTTTCAAGGGAGGGCTGGAAGTTGGGCGTGAGGAGCTGGGCGGGGCCTTCGGGGGTGATGACCATGTCGTCTTCGCAGCGGAGGCCGAATTCGCCGGGGACGTAGATGCCGGGCTCGTTGGAGAAGGTCATGCCGGGTTCGAGGACGGTAGTGCTGCCGCGAACGAGATAGGGATGCTCGTGGCCGTCGAGGCCGATGCCGTGGCCGAGGCGATGGGTGAAGAATTTGTAGCCGGGGCCGAAGCCGGCGGCAGTGATGACAGCGCGGGCGGCGTCGTCCACGGAGCCGGAAAGTTGGCCGGCGCGGGCGGTGTCGAGAGCGGCGTCCTGGGCTTTGCGGACGATTTCAAAGGCGCGCTGAATCTTTTCGGTGGGTTTGCCAAAGACGCCAGTGCGGCTGACGTCGGACTCGTAGCCTTCCACGGTGCAGCCGCCATCAATCAGAACGACGTCGCCTTCCATTAATTTTTGCGGCTGATGTGTGCCATGAGGCAGCGCGGCGGAAGCACCCAACAAAACCAAGGCGCCACCGCGAAGATTCATTTTGGCGAAACCCGCGGAAACGAGAGCGGCGATTTCTTCCTGCGCCATACCTTCCTTCAAGGCTGCAAAGACTTCGCGGTAAACCAGGCAGGTGGCTTCGCAGGCGAGGCGCATGAACTGGAGTTCTTGCGGCGATTTGCGAGCGCGGCAAGAGACGATGACGGGATCGGCGGAGGAAATGGTGAAGGCGGGCGCGGAGGCGCGAAGATGGTCGTAAAAGGTGAAGGGAAGAGTTTCTTCGATGCCGATGCGGCCGGAGCGGATCTTGCGGGCAGCGAGGGTGGAGACGATGAGTTGAGCGGGGCTTTCGTCTTCCTGCCAGAGATGGATATCAAGAGGGAAGCGCAGTGATTCGCGCATGCGGGATTCCTCAAAGGCAGGACAGATGAGAACGGGCTGGCCGGAACGCGGAACGACGAGGGCGAGAAGACGTTCGCTGAGGCCCCAGCGAATGCCCGTGAAGTAGTAGAGAGAAGAGCCGGGGCCGATGACGAGGCCGTCAAAGGAGGGCGTTACTTCGGACATGCGATTCTGCGCGTGAAGGAGGCGATCGTGGAAGTCGTCGGGCGTGAGGGGGCGAATGCGATCGCCGAGGGGCTTGAGGTTGGAGAAGCCGGGGGGCAGTTGGGGAGGCTCGGCTTGTTCGTTAGTGGAAGAGTACGCCGCGGGCGCGAGGGCAGCGGCGGAAACGGCGACAGTCGAGTGGAGAAAACGGCGACGGGAGATGGGAGTCATGAGAGGAAAGGATGGTGCGGAAGGAGGAGGCGTGTCAAGGAGTGAGTGTGGCAGGGGGGAGGCAGGGAAGGGTAGAAGAGGTAAAAGAGTGGAAGAGTGGAAGAGTGAAATCTCAGTACGCGGACTCCATCCGAAATGACGCGGGGCGGGGCTCTGCGATATAGCGCGGATACGATGGGGCGATTATTGGGGTTGTTGAGGCGGCGGAGTATCGCGGGATGAAGGCTGCTCGGCGTTCGCCGGTGGCGGATTGGGGTTGGCAGCAGGCTGATCGGGGCTGGCCGGAGGCGCCGCAGTCGGTGTCGATCGCAAAGATTTCTGGCTGGGGATGAAGGTGACGTCGAGGGGATCGCGCAAGGTGAAGTCCAGGTGCGTTTCAGCGGGAATGCGGACTTGCTGGCCTTTGGTGGTGGCCTGCACGGCAGTGCCGCCGCCCGCGCCAACGCCTGCGCCGATGGCCGCACCCCTGCCGCCTCCGGCGAGGCCGCCGATGATGGCGCCGAGAACCGCGCCACCACCGATGACAGCGCCTGAGCGCTTGCCGCGCGATTCGCCCTTTTCCTGAACGTTGCTGGAGGAGAGGCGATACGTTTTACCCTGGTAAGTGAAGCTATCGAGGGAAACGGTGAGCTCGCTGGTGCCGCTGAATTTGCCCGCGGAGTTGGCGGCGACGATTTTCAAGTTGACGTTGAGGCCTTTGGGCACAACGACGCGCCCGTCAACGAGGATTGGGGCGTCCAGTGAGGCGCGAAAAGTTTGGCCGGTTTGACTGGTGGAGGAGTTGATATTGTCGATGGTGCGTACGGTGAAGACGGCGCCTCCCGGGATCGTGGCGGTGACAGGCTGCGGAGCAGGCGGAGGTGTTGGCGGAGGAGGCGGAGCAGGAGCGGCGGCAGGAATAGGGGCGGCTGCAGAGGGTTGCTCCGCAGGAGGATTCGCTGGCTCCGGAGCTTTTGTAGGCTCGGGAGGAGTGGATGGTGCCGGGGCGGCTTGAAGCCGTGGGGTGCGAGGGGGCCGCGAAGTCGCGCGAGCCGGGACAGGGGCGGAAGGCGGCTCGTTTTCGGCGACGATGGCAGGCCGGATGGGCACAGTGGTTTGATCGATGACTTTGGTGACGCCTTTGGTGCCGGTGGCGATGCGTTCCGCGGCGAGGCGAGCGGCGTCGTCGGCGAGCTGACCTGAGAGGGTGACCGTGCCGCCCTTGACGGAGACGTTCACGGTGGAGGTCTTCAGGAGCGGCTCGGAAAACATTTTGGCCTTGATGTCGGTGGCGATGGAGTCGTCGCTGTGGTTGTTACAGGCGACAGCGAAGAACAAGGCGAGGGTGAGAAGAAAGAGCGAGAGTCGTGAGCGGCGCATCGGGCCTCCGTAATGGTATGACGCGGACCGGGGGTGAAAGGGTTGCGCAGACGAGGGAAACAGTCAAGGAGTGAAAGAGTGAAAGAGTAGAAGAAAAAGGGGTAGAGGAAATAAAAGCGCAGAGGGATTCATCGCACAAAAAACGTGCGATGGAAAACCGTACCCCCACTGCGCGGCCCGACGCGCCAGAGTGCAGCGCGCAAGAGAAAATCGGGCCGCTCCGGTCGGAATGACAGGTGGCTTTGCCAGAGGGCGGAAAGGACGCGGAGAAAAGCCAGCGAGAAGGAGTTATTCGGAGCGGATGGCGAGGATTTGTTTGCCCTGGATTTGGAGTTGAACGCCAAAGGGCGGGCGAATGTCGCTGCCCTGGACGATGCCGCCGCGAATCCAGACGTTGCCGGGGAGGCTGGCAGTTTTCAAGGGATCGTAAAGCGTGCGGCTACAAGGATTGCCGACGAGGGGATGAGTGGGAGCGCGAAAGCCGTATTCTGTTTTCAACTTTTCAAAGTCGGTGATGTACTCGAGATGGCAGGGGCCGTAGGGGGCTTTGCGAGAAAAGGCCCAATAACCGTAAGGTGAGGTGGGGGAACCTCCTGGAAGGCGCACGATGGTAGAAGGGATCTCTTCGCCAGAGAGGCGATTGCGAATGAAGAAATCAGCGGAAGACCAAGGCTTGGCGAGATCGGAAATTTGGGCGATGGCGGGATTGCCCTCGGTGGCGTGAGGGAGAGATGCGGAGGGATCCGGAGCGGGAGCGGGAACTTCGATCTGGGGCGGAGGCTCGACACGGGCGAGTTCGGAAGGCCTATTATGGCTGAGCCAGCGACCGCCGAGGAAAAGGAGTACGCCAAGGATAAGAAAGCCAATCACCAGAAGCAAAAGGGGATTGCGTCGCGGAGGCTTGGAGGAAGCCCTGGTGACGCCAGGGATATCCGGCATGTCCGGCCGAAAGCGGGTGGGTGGAGTATTGTCGGCCATCGCAACAGGATGATTGTACTTGTAAGGGGCAGCGTGAGCAACACAAGTTGTGTGTTTTCAAGGGGGGGAAGGAAGAGTTTGCGAAAGGGGAAGTTGTGTTAGTGAGAAGGTGACAAAGGCTTGCGCGGCGCTTGTTTCCGAGCGTGTTGCGTCCTAGTGTAGTAAAAGGTAAGGCAGCGGGAAATTCGCAGAGAATGGCGAGCGACACACGATCATCGGCGCGGGCGTTTGTTCGCAGTTTGAACATTCTGCTGAAATTCGCACGTTTGTACGAGTTCGGACACGTGCGCACCGCGGCACAATTTGAGACGACGTGGCAAGAACTGCACGCGGCGCTGCTGGAGAGCGGCGAGACTGGCGTGTTGCTGGGAGCTTCAGGAACGCAGATCCTGCTGGACGGCGTGCCGCTGGGATCGGCCGCGGGCGAGCGGAGTTTTGCGCAGCTGCTGACATCGTCGGGAATCGCCAGCATTCACTTCGCGAAGAATCTGACGCAACCGCAGTTTTCGCGTTTTGTGCGCGCGTTTCCGAGCGGCAACGCGAAACCCAGCCAACTGGCCGAACAACTGAAGGCGGCGATGGCGGGAGACACGAGCATCAGGATCAACGAGATTCGGTTTGTTGCGGAAGACAGTTCCGTGGCCGGAATCAAGGTGGCGGCGCAATTAACGGCCAAGGCGCTGGGCGCAAGCGGCGACAAACTGCGCGATATTTTTGAAGATCCCAATAAATTGCTGCAACTGATCCTGGCGGCAGAAAGTTCGCGCGGCGGTGGCGGCGGCGGCGGGGGCTCGGGACCGGGATTCGGCGGTGGCGGGCCAGGCGGAGGCACGGGAGGATCTGGAGGTGGAGCGGGGTCGAGCTGGAGCGGCGGCACCGGTGCGGGCGGGAGTTTATGGGAAGCGGGAAAAGCCGCGGGTGGAGGCGGAGGAACGGGCTCGGGCGGCCGAGGAGTTGGAGGCCCAGGCGGCGGTAGCGGAGGAACAGGCTCCGGCGGCGGAGGCGGCACGGGTGAAGGAACTGGCGGTGGTGGAGGATCTGGACCGGGCGGGCCTGGAGGTGGCGGGCCTGGAGGTGGCGGGCCTGGAGGTGGCGGGCCTGGAGGTGGCGGGCCTGGAGGTGGCGGGCCTGGAGGTGGTGGGCCTGGAGGTGGCGGGCCTGGAGGTGGTGGGCCTGGAGGTGGTGGGCCTGGCGGCGGTGGAGGATTTGGACCGGGCGGGCCTGGCGGCGGCGGACCTGGAGGTGGTGGACCAGGAGGCAGCGGAGGGCTGGGCGGAGGATTTGGCGGAGGTGCAGGTGGCGCTGGCGGAGCTGGAGGGGGAGCCGGGCAGGGTGGAGAACCGGGGAAGTGGCGCACAGCTTCGGCGATGTTGCGCGACACCATAGCGGGAGGGGGCGCAGGAGGATTGGGAGTCGCAGGGGCGGGAGGGGCTGGAGGAGGCGGAGCCTACGCGGTAGCCGAAGAAGAAGTGCGCTCGATGATCGGGTTGTTCGCGCAACTGGGAAAATCGCGCAAGGATCCCGAGAGCCGCATGGACACCGCGACGTTCCAGTCGCGCTTGACGGCGATGCCGGTGCGCGCGCAATACACCCTGCAACAAGCGCTGGCAGGGTTGGCGGCGCAGGCGCCGTCGGACGCGCCGGATAAACCGATGCTGCTGAAGCTGGCGGAACACGTAGCGATCCGGTTCGCGCTGGACAGTTACGAGCGCGGGGAATTGCGCGTGAACGCGGTGAAGCAACTGCTGGACCGGATGAACTCGGAGATCGAAGCGCTGCGGAAAATCCTGGGAGCGCAGGAAGAAGCAATGGCCAGCGCGGGAGTTTCGGTGCAGTCGTACACGGAATTGCTGGACCAGGAATTCTGGCTGCAGGTGCCGGAAGAGAACAAGAAGGAAGTGCTGACGTCGGATGAGGCGTGGTGCGTGCCGCCGCGAAATGTGCGGGCGTTTCTGGAAGAGATGCTGCGGCGCGGAGAATTGAAGACGGTCAACGAAATCCTGACGAAGTACGCGGCGTGCGTCGCGCTGGAAGCGCCGGAAGCGCGGCGAACGACGGCGATCGGGTTATCGGACCTGGCGGAATTCTACGGCAGCGGCGATGGGAGCGCGCTGATCGACGTGATTCAACGGCTGGGGAAACAGCTGGCGGTGGAACGCGAGGGAGACCTGCAAACGCTGATTGGAGCGGCGTTTGTGCGCATGAGCCAGGAAGCCGGGGCGAAGAAATTCTATCCGGCGATGCAGCAGGCGCTGGCGTCGCTGGACAGCGTGGAAGCGGTACGGCCGGGGACGACGACAGCGATACGGCAGAGAATCGCGACGGAAGAGCGGTTGCCGGAATTCATCGAGGATACGCTGCGCACGGGACAGATCCCCGATGGATTGCTGGACATTCTGGCACTGGTGCCGAAAGCGACGCTGCAGTATGTGACCAACCGGTTTTCAAATTGCGGGTTCCGGGAAGATTGCGAATTGCTGGGACACGTGGTGCATGGACTGGGCGAAGAGGCGGTGCAGCGGTTGATCGAAACGCTGCAGAACGCGCCGGCCAACGAAGCCACGGAAGTGATCGGGCTGTTGAGCCAATTGTCGCCGGAGGCGGTGGAGAGAATACTGCCGGCGCGGCTGGCGCAGTGGCCGCGGACTTCGCATGACCGGGCCGTGCGGCAGCTATCCTCGACGCCGGCGGAGCAGAGGGCGAGGTTGTTGGCGATGCTGTACGACTCGCTGGACCCGCTGATTCGGCCGCTGGCGCTGGACGAAATGGGGATGAGCCTGCGGCCGGAGTGCATCGAAAAGGTAGTGGAATTGACGCAAGACGAAACGACGCCAGGATTCACGCGGATCAAGGCGATCGAGGCGGTGGGAAGGCTGCGAGCGAGCGCGGCCAGCGCGGCGTTGCAGCACATCCTGGATGCCAAGCAGGTGTGGCGGTGGTCGTATCCGTCGGAGCTGCGGATTGCGGCGGCGCAGGCGTTGCAGAAAATCGAGCCAGCGCTGGCGATGGAAAAGATATCGGCAAGCGGGCTGGACCGGAAGGAACTGGTGATGGAGCCGATGGATCCGGAGCCCAATGCTCCCGTAACCCGGCAGCGACGGTATGCGCGGCTGAAACTGTCGCGGCCCGTCATGGCGGTGACGACCAACTTGCGCGACAACATCCGCCTGACGATACCGGAATTGAACATGAGCGGAGGAATTGGAGCGGCGGACCGGCATCTGGCGCCGGGGTCGTTGCTGACGCTGAAGATTTCCCACGGGGTACGCAACATCCGCGCACAGGCCATCGTGCGGGGCGCGCGGCCGCAGGCGATGGCGTTCGAGTTTGTGGATATGGATCTGGATGAACGATCGCGGCTGAGAAGGCTGCTGTTGGAACTCGGAGGACTGCCGTTACCCTCCAATGTGGGAAATCGCAGCCGCCGTCAGAGCCGCGTGGCGATGATGAAGTAGTTATCTGCCGAGTGGAACCGCACTCAATCACACCTGTACCGTAAGCGAAGAAAGTTGTCCAAGAGGGCTGGTACGCAAACTGTCCTGTTGGCGCGATGACGGACTGCTCACATGGGACGACCGTACCATTGTGAGGCCCAGGCAAGAGTCCTACGGTACTAGAGAGGATGTCCCAGGCGACTGGCCTTCAGGACTATCGACACGAGGCGGACGGGATAGGGATGAAAACGGACCCAAAGACGACAGCGGGCCGGGCATTTGTTCGCAGCCTCAATATATTGTTGAAATATGCGCGGTTATACGGGTACGACCACGCGCGCACGGTGGAGCAGTTGGCGGTGGCATGGAAAGAGCTGCGCACGGCGATTCCGGAGGGGAGCGACTCCGGGCTATTGCTGGGGGCGACAGGGGCGCAACTGCTGCTGGATGGAGTGCCGCTGGAAGGCGCACCGGCGGAGAAGCAGTTCGCACAATTGCTTTCCGCAGCAGGTTTGGCGAGCGTGCAATTCACCCCAGACGTGACGGAAGACGAACTGGCCAAGTTGATGCACGCATTTCCTACCGGCAAGGCAAAACCATCGGAATTGGCACAGCAGTTGAAAGAAGCGATTGCGGGTACGTCCGGGATACGGGTTAACGAGATTTGCTTTGTGGCCACGGATTCGCGGCTGAAGGATGCAAGCATGGCGGCGCAAATCGCGGCCGCATCCATGGGCGACGATCAGGCACAGTTCACGAGGATGCTGAACGATCCGCAGAAGCTGTTGGAGCTGATCGCGGCGGCGGAGGGATCGGAAACGGGAGCGGGGCCGGGAGAGGGGCCGGGAGAAGGACCTGGTGCGGGGCCAGGTGCAGGACCGGGAAGCGGCTCGGGTAGCGGCGGCACGGCAAACGGGACAGGGAACAGTCCTGGCAACAGCAGGATGGGAGCGGGTGGCGGTGCTGGAACGGGAAATGGAACGGGGACCGGGAGCGGAACCGGGAGCGGAACCGGGAGCGGAATTGGCGGAGGAACAGGCGTTGTGATGGGTGCCGCAGGACGCGGCATGATAGGTGGCGGCGGCGTGGGTGGGGGGATAGGAGCCGGTGGGGGCTTTGGAGCGGGCAAGGGGGTAGGCAGGGGCGAGGGGGCAGGGAGGGGCGAGGGGGCAGGTCACGGAACGGGGATTCCGGATGACGAGGAGGTGTACCGAATCCTGCAAGCCCTGACGACGTTTGGAAAGCTGGGAACCGGTGAGAATCCGGCGGGAGCGGTAGTCGAATTCCAAACGCAAGTGTCGCAGTTGCCTGTGGGGGCGCAGGACACGCTGCGGCAGGCGCTGGCGGGGATCGCGGAGCAGGGAAAAGGCAAGAAGCTGGACCAGGCGATGCTGGTGCAGTTGGCGGAGCACCTGTCGATCCGCTTTGCCATGGAGCGCTTCTCGCGCGGGGAAGTGAAAGTGAACGCGGTGCGGCAGATGCTGGACCGCATGAACCAGGAAATCGAGGGTCTGCGAAAGATCCTTGGCCAACACGAAGACAAAATGGCGGAAGCGGGAATCCTGGTGGAGTCGCACCGGGAGATATTGGACCGTGTGTTCTGGGCGAGCGTGCCGGAAACGGCGAAGAGGGAAGTGCTGCTGTCGGATGAGGCGTGGTGCATCCCGCCGAAGAACGTGCAATCGTACGTTGCGGATCTGATTGAGCATGGAGACGTGGCGGAAGCGATCAGCATTCTGCAGAATTACGCAAAGTGCGCGGACAGCGAGGAACCGGATGCGCGGAAACGCGCGGTGACGGGACTCTCGGAAATGGCGGGATTGTATGCGCAGGCGGACCCGAAGCTGCTGGCGGAGGCGCTGCGGCACGTGGGGCTGCGGCTGGGCGTGGAGCAGGACCAGGATTTGCAGACGCTGGTGAGCGCGGCGTTCGTGCGGCTGAGCCAGGAAGCGGCGGCGCAGCGGTGTTTTCCAGCGATGCAGCAGGCCCTGGATTTGCTGAACGGCATGGAAGGGCAGCGGCCGGGAATTGGGAAAACGCTGCGCGCGAAGATGGGAATTGAAGAGCGCGTGCCGGAGTTCGTGGAAGAAGCGCTGCGGGCCCGGGAGATTTCGGCGGGGCTGACGGGAGTATTGAGGCAACTGCCGCAGACGGCGATGGAACAGATTTCGGCGCGATTCAACCGCTGCCAGTTGCGGGACGATCTGGAAAACGTGGCCAACCTGGCGAACGACCTGGGCGAAGAGGCGCTGCAATACCTGCGCAGCGTCGTGCGAGGCGGGGAGATCGCGGAAGCGGTGGAAATGGTGGGTTTGCTGGCGAGACTCGATCCGCAAGCCGCGGAAGTTTTTCTGCCGGGGCGCATCGACAATTTTCCGCGGGCGGCGCAAGACCGCGTGGTGCGGCAGATTTCGGCGAGCGGGGCGGCGGGGCGCTGCCGGATACTGCTGGCGGTGCTGGATCATGTGGACCCGCTGGTGATGCCGCTGGTGGTGGACGAAATCGGGATGACCGGAGACCGCGAGGCCCTGGGGCGGCTGTTGACGATTGCGGATGGCGACTTGCCGCTGCACGCCGCGGCGTATCTGCGGGTGAAGGCGATCGAGGCGCTGGGGCGGTTGCACGCCGTGGAGGCGGTCAGCACGCTGAAACGGATTGCGGAATCGCGCAAGGTGTTCGGATGGCAGCATCCGCAGGAGCTGCGCATCACGGCGCTGCAGGTGCTGGAGAAATTGGAACCGGAGTGGGCGCGCGAATTCATGCCCGGAAGCGGCATTGAACGGGCGGAGCTGACACTGGCGCCCCTGGACACGCCGGCCAACTCGAGATTTGTACGGCAGCGGCGCCACACGCGGGTGCGGCTGCAGAAAGTGTTGCCGGCGGTGAGCACGAATCTGAAGCAGAATTGCAGGCTGGAAATCAAGATGGCCAGCTTGACCGGAGGCTTGGCGACCACGAATATGCATCTGGCTCCGGGAACGCAGGTGCAAATGAAGATGCAGGTGGGCATGAGAAACGTCCAGGCCACGGCGCTGATGCGGGATTACCGCGCGCAGGACATGTCGTTTGAGATTGTGGACATGAACCTGGACGAGCGAGGCAAGTTTCGTAAGCTGCTCACGGAGAGCATGAGCAAGTAAGCGCAGGGTGGCAAAGGCCAAGCTCCCGCGACGACCGCAGAGCGAGGTACGAGCCGCGAGAATCGGTGGGAGCGGAAGCGCGCGCGGCGCGGAAAATCGCGGCTTGTTATCCAAAGCATAACTATTCGCAAGTACTATACGGCGGTACTTCCGTGGGATTTACCTGGGGCACTTTTATCCCCTAACCTACAGTGAGCACGAAGCAAAGGGCCTTTAAAGTAGCCCGCCCAGACTAAAAGCCTTCGTGTAGGTGAGTGCCACTGTGCCCAAGGGAATCTACTCCCGGCTGATCGCGCTAGTCTGCGCGGCTGTTGCCCTATGGCCTGGGGCCTGGGCGCAGGAACGCGGCGTATCGTTTCCCGCCAATCCGCGTTACACCGTACAACGACTGGACGAGCAGTATGGACTGGGTGCAGTGACTGCGACCGCGATGGGGCAGGACGCCCAGGGGTTCTTATGGATTGGGACGCAGACCGGGCTCTACCGGTATGACGGTGCACGCGCCAAAAAGATGGCGGAGGTCGAGAACTTGACCGGGCACTACATTCTCGACCTGCTGATCGCACCCGATGGCACAGCCTGGTTTGCAGGGAGCCGGGGAATTGCGCACTACAAAGATGGAAAGTTCGAGAAGCTGGCGATTCCGGAATCGGCCATGCCGTTGGGAATCGGAAGCCAGATCTTCGCCGTGGACAGTACGGGCACGGTGTATGTGGTGCTGTTCAAGCAGGGCATATTGCGCATCGATCCGAAAACACCTGTAGAAGCAGTGATTCTGGGAGCCGGGGAACCCAAGGTGGAAAATGCGGCGGGGATCGCGCGAGGCGCTGACGATGCCATCTGGTTCACCTATGGCACGCATCTGGCGCATATCGCCAGAGGATCGACGACGATCGAAGTGGATCCGCGAATCCAGGTGCCGAAGGAGCGTGTGGTGGCGCTGGTGTTCGACGGCGAGGGGGCGCTGTGGCTGCGGACGGTGGTGCGGTTGGCACGAGTCGATCCGCGGCAGCACAAAATACGCTTCGAATCGGCCGGGATTGCAACGGCACACGAAGAGGAAGGCAAGCCAAGCCTGGACCGGCAGGGACGGCTGCTGGTGCCGTCCTCGGCGGGATTGTTCTGGCAGGAAGGCAAGCACTGGAGGGTATTGACGGCCCAGCAGGGAATTGCCAGCAACAACGTGCAGAGCGCTTTGGAAGACCGGGAAGGGACGCTGTGGTTGGCAGGATCGGGCACGGGATTGGACCGGCTGCCGGGGGTGCATGAATGGTCGGCGTGGACGACGGCGGAGGGCCTGCCGGACAACGCCACGTGGTCAACGCTACGAGATCATCAGGGGCGGTTGTGGGTCAGCACCGGGCGCGGCATCGGGATTTGGGATGGGCAGACGCGGCGGTGGGAGAGAGTGTCCACTTTGCAAGGGCAGGCAAAGGAAGAAATCCGGCAAATGCAACTGGCGGGAGACGGTTCGGTGTGGGCGCTGACAGGGACGGGCGCGTTGCTACGCATTGACACGAGGAATTTCAGCGCGACGAAGACACCTTCCTACCATGGGCGGTCGTTCGTTTCGATTTTAACTGCGCCGGATGGCAGCATGTGGGCGACCGCGCGGGCGCATCTGCTGCGGTTCGATCCGCGAAAAGCCACACCTGCGCCCGTGGAGATTCCTTTGCCAGGGCAGATTACGGGCGACGTCGAATTACTTTCCTTCGCGCCGAGTGGAGTGCTGTGGGCTTCCGGGCCCGGGGCCGTGTACCGTTATGACGGGAAGAGATGGAAGACCATCGGCACGGCGGATGGCCTGCGGGGACAGACGATCACGAGCGTGGTGGCGGTCAATGACAATGAAGTGTGGATCGCCTACAACGACGTGGTAAGCGTGACGCATATTCTGCTGGACGCGAAGGGCACACCGCACTTTGAGAGCCATTATTGGGATTGGTCGATCGTGGGGCGCGATTCAAAGAACCGCATCTGGTTCAACGGGACGGATGGGATTGCCGTGCTTTCGCCCGAGGGACGCGTGCAGCGAATGAGCCACGCGGATGGACTGATCTGGGACGACATCAGCCCGTGGACCGGGGTGCGCGAAGAGGCGGACGGGAGTTTTGTGATCGCGACATCGCGAGGACTGGCGCGCTACCAGCCGTCGACACGCGCGCCTACGGAGAGCCGGGCAAGCGTCGTGCTGACCTCGATCAGGTTGGGAGGAGAAGAGCGGCGGATAACCGAAGTACCGGAAGTGGCGTCGTCCGGAGGAACGCTGGCGGTGGAGTTTTCGCCACTGGTTCTGGATACGCCGGAGCGCATCTCCTGCGTTTACAGATTGAACGGGCTGGAGCAGCAAGCGACGACGACGCAACTGCGCGAGGTGCAGTACGGGGGACTGCCGCCGGGGAAATACGAGTTCTGGGTGACGTGCCAGAAACCGAATTCAGGGATGGAGCCGACGCAGGCGCGTTTCCGATTCAGGGTGCTGCCGAGTTTCTGGCAGACGTGGTGGGCGAGAGCGGCGGGCGGAGGGCTGCTGCTGTGGGGCTTATGGGTGTTTGTTGCGCAACGCACGCGAGCGCTGAACCGGCGGCGTCTGGAGTTGGAACAGGCGGTGGCGCAACGGAACGCCGAGTTGCTGCAGAAGAACAAGGAATTGGAAGAGATTTCGCTGACCGATCCGCTGACGGGAACACGGAACCGGCGGTACTTCTACGAGACGATTTCGACGGACGTCGCGCAGGCTTTGCGTTCGCATCTGCGCTCGCCGGACTCGGATGGGCCATCAGGGCCGAAGCAAGAACTGATCTTCGTGCTGGCGGACATTGACCGGTTCAAGCGCGTGAATGACGAGATGGGGCATGCGGCCGGGGATCGTCTGCTGCAGGAGGTGGCGAACCGAATCGCCTCCGTGATGCGGCGATCGGACGACCTGGTGCGGTGGGGCGGGGAGGAGTTTTTGCTGGTGTGCCGGACAACGGACCGGGAGAACGCGGGGCAGCTGTGCAGCCGCGTGCTGGAAGCGATTCGGGAGTTGCCCTTCGATGTGGGGAACGGGGTGGAGATTCACAAGACGTGCTCGATCGGATGGGCGCCGTTCCCGTGGCTGCGGGATGATGTAGGCCTGCTGTCCATCGACAACGTGATCGAGATGGCGGACAAGGCGCTGTATTTGGCGAAGCGCGAGGGGCGGAATCGGAGCTATGGGATGGTGCCGGCGGCGGGGATTGAGAAGTCGGAACTCGGTGTGACGATGGAGCGGTTGCGGGATTGCCCGCCGGAGCTGGTGCAGATCGTGTGATTCGTGAGCGGTGACTCGTGATTCGTGACTTGTGACTCGTGACTTGTGACTTGTGACTCGTGACTAGAGCAAGAGCAACAGCTTATTAGGTAATTCGGCGCCACGGTGGATGAGTGTTGTGATCAGGTGGGAAGTCGGCGTCAAGGAGCTCGCCGGCGTCCTTTGGTGGAGTGAGGACATCGCGCGCCTCGGTTACGTCTTCCTCGCGCACCATAATCTTAAAGCCCGCGCCAGACCATGCAAGGTGTTCGCGCATTCCTCCCGCGGTGTCACCCTGGATCATTGCCTGAATGCCGGCACCTTCGAGCGTGCACTTGGCCAAGTCCGCCTCAGGGCGGGTACCGTACTTTTGGACGACGACAAGCTTGGTGTGGTCCATAGCAGCATTGTACGCCCGGATGAGCGGGAGCGCGGTTCATTGCGTGTAAGCGGCGGCGCTTCGAGGCTCCCATCGATGATCGAAGCAAGCAGGGTGCACAGGGGGCACTTCCGTCGGAGATGGACAGTTTGGCGGAAATGGATCAGTAGTAAAAGCGGCGGCGAGCCGCCGCACTCCAAAGGCCGTGGCTAATCTTGGCGCGGGCGCATCCAACCAGTTACAATTAAGTGTTTGCGCCAGGCCGAATGGGATGGCCTGTGCAAGCGACAGCAGGTTGCTGAAGGACACTGGCACGGCTTTCTTCAGGGGCTAAAGCCCGTTTGTTCCGGAGGCCTTACGCCGGGGCTCCCGACCGAGTCGGGACAGGTTCCGCCCCGGCCTCCTAAAGAACAAGAGTTTTTCAGCGCAGTAATCGTCAGCATAGCAGCGCGAAGGCGCCGCAGGACAATGCCAGGAAACAAATAACCGCTCATGGATATAGCCAAGTTTATCGACAACCTTGTCGCGCGATTTATCGGCACGAAGCACGAACGCGACATCAAGAAACTTCAGCCGCTGGTGGCCGCCATCAATGCGAAGGAAGCGGAGACGCAGGCGCTGAGCGACGAGGAGTTGAAGGAGCGGTTCGCGGCGCTGAAGACGCAGGTGCAGGAACAATTGAAGGACAGCGACCCGGCGGAGGCTTCGTACAAAGAGGAGCTGCGGCGGACGCTGGAGACGGTGACTGTGCCGGCATTCGCGCTGGTGCGGGAGGCAGGGCGGCGCTTCCTGAAGATGCGGCATTTCGACGTGCAATTGATCGGCGGAATGGTGCTGCACGGCGGCAAGATTTCGGAAATGAAGACGGGAGAAGGGAAAACGTTGGTGGCGACGCTGCCGGCGGCGCTGAACGCGCTTGCGGGGAAAGGCGTGCACATCGTTACGGTGAACGACTACCTGGCACGGCGCGACGCGGAGTGGATGAGCCCGCTGTACAAGGCATTGGGATTGACGGTGGGCGTGATTGTGCATGATTTGGACGACGAGCAGAGGCGCGCGGCATACGGCGCGGATTTGACTTACGGCACGAACAACGAATTCGGATTCGATTACCTGCGCGACAACATGAAATATGACTTGGCGAGCTGCGTGCAGCGCGGGCACCAGTACGCCATCGTGGACGAAGTGGACTCCATCCTTATCGACGAAGCGCGCACGCCGCTGATCATTTCGGGGCCTTCGGAAGAGTCCACGGACAAGTATTTCAAGATCGACAAGATCATTCCCAAACTGATTCAGGACATCGATTACACGCTGGACGAGAAGCACCGCACGGCGACGCTTACGGAAGAAGGCTTCAGCAAGTGCGAGCGGCTGCTGGGGCTGGGGAATTTGTCGGACATCAACAACGTGGAGATCATGCACCACGTGTACCAGGCGCTTCGAGCGCACACGCTTTACAAAAACGATGTGGATTACGTGGTGAAAGACGGCGAAGTGATTATCGTGGACGAGTTCACGGGACGCCAGATGCCGGGGCGGCGCTGGTCCGATGGGTTGCACCAGGCGGTGGAAGCGAAGGAAAGCGTGAAGATCGAGCGGGAAAACCAGACGCTGGCGACAATCACCTTTCAGAACTATTTCCGTATGTACAAGAAGCTGGCCGGAATGACGGGAACGGCGGAAACGGAAGCGGCGGAATTCGGGAAAATTTACGATTTGGACGTGGTGGTGATCCCGACGAACCGGTTTCTGATCCGCAAGGAACACCGGGACGTCGTGTACCGCACGGAGCAGGAAAAATTCGAGGCGGTGGTGAATGGGGTTCTGCAGGAAGACAACACACTGGCAAACGGGATCCGGCACTATCACATGCGCGGGCAGCCGGTGCTGGTGGGGACGATCTCGATCGAGAAATCGGAGACGATCGCGGAGTTGCTGAAGAAGTCCGGAATACCGCATCAGGTGCTGAACGCGAAGCAGCACGAACGGGAATCGCGGGTGGTGGCGCAGGCGGGACGCAAGGGCGCGGTGACCGTGGCGACGAACATGGCCGGGCGCGGCACGGACATCCTGCTGGGCGGCAATCCGGAGTTTTTGACGCGCGAACACTTTTTGAAGAACAAGCTGGCGATGCCATACGCGGCGGCACCGGCGGTGATTGGCGGGGAGAACGGGACGGAAAACGCGGCGCAGCCCGCGGTGCAGATGGTGCTGTTTCAGCACGAAGGAAAGATCTTCCAGGTGCCGCAGGACGCGTGGAAGCCGGTGTACGACACGTTCGCGGAGCAGTGCAAAGCGGAACACGACGAGGTGGTGGCGGTCGGCGGATTGCACATTTTGGGGACGGAACGCCACGAGGCGCGGCGCATTGACAACCAGTTGCGTGGGCGCGCGGGGCGCCAGGGCGACCCGGGGTCGTCGAGATTCTTTTTGTCGCTGGAAGACGATTTGATGCGCATCTTTGGCGGGGAGCGCGTGAAGCAATTGATGTTCCGCCTGGGAATGACGGAAGGCGTGCCGATTGAATCGCGGCTGATCTCCAGCCGGATTGAGAACGCGCAGAAATCGGTGGAAGCGCAGAACTTTGACGCGCGCAAACACCTGCTGGAATACGACGATGTAATGAACAAACAGCGCGAGACGATTTATGCGATCCGGCGGTCGGCGCTGGAAGGAAAAGACCAGCGCGATTACGTGCTGGGGATCGCGGAGGACGTGGCGCTGGAATCGGTGGACACGTATTGCCCAAAGGAGCAGCATCCCGGGCAGTGGAATACGACGCAGTTTCTGGCGGAAGTGCACAGCCAGTTTGGGATTGACGCGAAGGCCGCGGGCGCGGACCCCGGCACGCTGAATCACGTGCAATTGGCGGACGCGACGGTGGAGGCGGTGCAGAGCCGCTACGCGGAGAAGGAAAAGCAGTTCAGCCCGGACCTGCTGCGGTGGCTGGAGCGGCGGATCATTTTGGATGTGGTGGACACGCAGTGGAAAGACCACCTGCTCTCGCTGGACCACTTGAAGGAAGGAATCGGGCTGCGGGGCTACGGGCAAAAAGATCCGCTTGTGGAATTCAAGAAGGAAGCGTTCATTTTGTTTGAAGACATGATGACGCGGATTGACAACGAGACGGTGCGGTACCTGTTCCACGTGCAGATCCAGCAGAACGAGCCGCCACCGCCGACGAGAGAGCCGAGGCCAGAACCGCCGCGTACGTTGCCGGGCGCGGCCGCCGCAGCGGCTGCGAGCGCTGCGGCACGGGCGAATGAGCCGCCGACGCAGCGTTTGCCGGATTTTGCGCGGGCGCTGGAGCGGCGGCAAGAACGGCAGCAGAAGGATCTTCAGTATCAGACGGGCGCGGGACAAGCCGAAGCGCCGAAACCGGTGCGCGCGGGCGCGAAGGTGGGACGCAACGAACCGTGCCCGTGCGGGTCGGGGAAGAAGTATAAGAAGTGCCATGGGGCAAGCGTTTGAAAGGAAGTGAAGGAAGCAGAGGAAGTGAAGGAAGTAAAGGAAGAGGCAAAGAAGCAATGAAGTAATGAACCAATGACGGAATGGCGTCGAGAAAGAGGAAGCGAAGAAGTGTAAGAGTAGAAGAGTAAGGGCAGCGGCGGTCACACTTCAAATAGCAAATATTGGGTGAGGGGAAGGGGTTATTCATGCCACCAGGGACAATGCCGGGACAAACGCCGGGACGCCAGCCGATTCCGGGAGTAAAAAATTTGATTGCGGTCGCGAGCGGAAAAGGCGGCGTAGGAAAAACCACGGTGGCCGTGAATATGGCGCTGGCGCTCGGGAAGCTCGGCTATACGGTGGGGCTGCTGGATGCGGACGTGTACGGCCCAAATGTGCCGATCATGCTGGGGTCCACGAGCGAGCCGATGGCGACGCCGCAGCAGCGCATCATGCCGGTTGAGGCGCAGGGCGTGAAGATGATTTCGATGGGGCTGCTGAATCCCGGGGACAAGCCGGTGATCTGGCGCGGACCGATGCTGCACAGCGTGATCACGCAATTCTTGCGCAGCGTGGAGTGGGGAGAGTTGGATTACCTGGTGATTGATTTACCTCCGGGGACGGGGGATGTGCAACTGACGCTCATTCAGACGGTGGCGGTGACGGGCGCGGTGGTGGTGACGACGCCGTCCGCAGTGGCGCTGGCGGACGTACGCAAAGCGATTGAAATGTTCCGGCAGGTGAATGTGGAAGTGCTTGGAGTGGTGGAAAACATGAGCACGTTCAACTGCCCGCACTGCGGAAAGCCGATCGACATTTTCGGGCATGGCGAGGGCGCGAAAACGGCGACGGAGTATGGCGTGCCGGTGCTGGGCGAAGTGGAGATTGATCCGCGAATACGGCTGGGCGGAGATACGGGGAAGCCCGTGGCGGCACTGGGCGAATCGGCTCCGGCGGCGCAGAGCTTGTACCGCGTGACCAAGGCGGTGGTGGCGCGGCTGGCGGAAGTGGCGGGAAAGTCGGGTGGGCCGACGGTGGAGATTGAGTGAGGCGGAGATCTGGCGCCAGTGTTTTGCTGCAAGACAGGAGAAAGAGTTTCCTCTGGGGCTAAAGCCCATCAATGCTGGGTCATGCAATGTCGGACCTAAAGGTCCGACCCCCGTTGCCTTCATAGGATAATTGATACAAGGGATCGCCCTCAAAGGCGGCGGCAAGCCGCCGCACTCCAAAAGATGCAACCCAAGAGAAAGGCTGCAGGCTCGAAGATTCGCTTGTCGCTCCAGGTCTGGCGGCAGTATCAGATTTCGTGGAAGGTGATATCTTATGCGGGAACATTCCTGTTTGTTGGCTCGTTTTGAAGAGTGAGGATGTTTCCATGGGCGGATCCGTACCGATCGAATCCTCTCCAACAGAACATACCCCGGGCGCCCGTCCGGGGGAATGGGCAATCCTGGGCGGGCTGTCTTTCGTGGTGTTTGCCGCGCACATGCTGGTGAGCGGGCGGTACGGCTATTTTGTGGATGAGCTGTACTACCTGGCTTGCAGCCATCACCTGGCCTGGGGCTATGTGGATCAACCGCCGCTGATTGTGGCGATAACGTGGCTGGTGCGCGTGACATTGGGCGATTCGTTGCCGGCGCTGCACTTTTTGCCCGCGGTGGCGGCGGGGTTGCGCGTGCTGCTGACGGGCTTGATCGCGCGCGAGCTGGGGGCGCGGCGGTTCGGGATGGCGCTGGCGTGCGTGTGCGTGATGGTGGCGCCGATTTATCTGGGGCTGGATTCGCTGCTCACGATGAACGTGTTCGAGTCGCTCTTCTGGATGGGCGCGGCGCTGGTGGCGCTAAAGATCTTCCAGGGCGCGAGCCAAAGACTCTGGCTACTATTTGGCGTGATCTGTGGCGTGGGCCTGCTGAACAAACACTCCATGTTGTTTTTCGGATTCGGATTGTTCCTGGGACTGGTGTTGACGAAGCAGCGCAAGCAGTTTTCCTCGCCATGGATTTGGCTGGGCGGGCTGATCGCGCTGTTGATATTCCTGCCGAACCTGGTGTGGGAGGTGCAGCGGCATTTCCCCACGATTGAATTGCTGCGCAACGTTCAACAAAGCGGACGCAACACGGAAATGGGGCCGGTGAGGTTTCTGGTGGTGCAAGCGCTGATCATCTTTCATCCGCTTTCGGCGCCGGTGTGGGTTGCCGGGCTGGTGGAACTGTTGCGCGACCGCAGGGGAAGAGGCTGGCGGGTGCTCGGGATCACCTGGCTGGCGATCATGGCCTGCATGCTGACGATGCACGGGCGGATGTATTATCCCGCGCCGGCGTATCCGATGTTGTTTGCGGCGGGCGGAGTGGTGTTTGAGCGCTGGCTGGCGGGCATGCGGATCGCGCGATGGTTGAAACCCGCTTATCTTACATTGTTGATTGTGACGGGATTGTTGATTGCGCCGTTTGCGTATTTTCCGATGCTTACGGTGGATCAATACATCGCGTACGCGAAATTCTGGCATTTTGAGCCGCCGCGGATCGAGACGCACCGGCTGGGGCCGCTGCCGCAACTCTACGCCGACCAGTTTGGATGGAAGGAAATGGCGCAAGTGGTGGCGGATGCGTATTACAAACTGCCGCCGGACGAGCAGAAGAGTTGTGCGATCTTTGGGCAGAACTATGGGCAGGCGGGAGCCATTGATTTTTTCGGGGCGAAGATGGGATTGCCGAACGCCATCAGCGGGCACCAGAGCTATTTTTATTGGGGGCCGCGCGGATATACGGGCGAGTGCATGATCATCATGGCGGACCGGACGTCGCGGCTGCGCGAATTGTTCGAGAGCGTGGAATTCGCCGGGACGGTGTACCACCCGCTGTCGATGCCGTATGAACACTTCGACGTGTATGTCTGCCGTAAGCCGAAGTTCGGGACGCTGGAAGAGATCTGGCCGAAACTCAAGCGTTGGGGATGACGGGTCTGTTTCCGGTCAGGGGACAGGGATTATTTTCATTGAGGATCGGCGCGCTGCCATTCTCCATCGCGGGTTATGATCCAGCGGGCGCCGTTCATGTCCAGCCATTCGCCGACGGGCGTGTTTTCTTTTGGCTCAGAGCCGCAACGAAGGATGTTACCGTCGGGATCTTCGACTTGCATTTCGTAGGCCCAGGGATAATTCGTGGGCAGATGACGGATTTTCGCGCCCGTGCGGCGAAATTCTTCGAGAAGGGCGTCGGCGTCTCCTACGCCGATCCAAACCCAGCTGCCAGCGTGTCCTTGATCGCCTTGCGAGAGGAAGATGGTGCATCGCCCGCGTGAGACGGAGACAAAGCCGGGAGTCTGCCAGTTGACGTGGAAGCCGAGTTGCTGCACGTAGTAGTGGATGCTGGCTTCGACGTTTTGGACGCGGAGGATGGGAACGGTTCCTTCAAAAACGATTGCTGGTGCGTTTTCGGTTGGAGACATTCAAGGATCCTCCGAATTTCGGTGATGATGATAGCGCAGGAGAGCGAAAGGGAAAAATGAAAATAGAAAATAGAGAGAACTTTCCTCAGGGGCTAAAGCCCGGTTTTTGGGAGTGCTGAATGTCGGAGCTAAAGCTCCAACCCCCGGTGTCATCACGAGGAATTGGTTGAGAAGAGGAAGAGTTTCTTCAGGGGCTAAAGCCCATTCGCCCTGTCGCGTTTACGCCGGGGCTGAAGCCCCGGCCTCCTAAAGAACTGCGACGCGATTGAAGCGAGCGCGGGGGATTCCTTGTCATTGGGGGGAAGCGGATGCTATGGTGGGGTATTCGCGGAAGGTGCGCGGATGGCGCAGGGGTTGGCTATCGTGTGGCCCTGCAATCACTTACGGGGAATCTTGGGCGTCCTTGAAGCGCGTTCCTGACATTCGGGCGTATCGCGGGAAGTGGCCGGAGATTGCCGCGTCCGCGTACATTGACGCGTCGGCGGTGATCATCGGCGACGTGACGATTGGCGAGGATTCGAGTGTGTGGCCGCTGTGCGTGGTGCGCGGCGATGTGAACTACATTCGGATTGGGAAGCGCACGAATATTCAGGACGGGAGCGTGCTGCACGTGATGAAGGAGCAGTACCCGCTGATTTTGGGCGACGATGTGACCGTGGGGCACGCGGCGACGCTACACGGGTGCACCATTGAGTCGAATGTGCTGATCGGGATGCGCGTGACGATCCTGAACGGTGCGGTGATCGGGACAGGAAGTATTATTGCCGCGGGAAGTCTGATCCCGGAGCGAACCCTCATTCCTGCAGGCAGTCTTGTCATGGGCGCGCCTGGCAAAGTGAAACGGCCGGTGACATTGCTGGATCTGGCGTCGATTGGAATGTATGCGGAGCGGTATGCCGGATATAAAGAGATTTATCGTGCCGAGGCAACACAGCGGGGCGAAAAGGTGGATTGGAGCAAATACAAGGGCTGAGCAGTCAGGTCGGTGCATTCCAGGAACACATGGCGGAAAAACGGAAATTTCAGGCGATTAAAGGGACGCGGGATCTGCTGCCGCCGGAGACGGAGTTGTGGAACCGGGTAGAGCAAACGGCGCGCGAGGTGTTTGGGACGTTTGGATTCGGGGAGATACGGCTGCCGGTAATTGAAGATGCTGAATTGTTCGCCCGGTCGATTGGCGCCGAGACAGATGTTATTGCCAAAGAAATGTTCAATGTTCAGGGTAGCGAACCGGACCTCGTCATAAAGACCGAAGGCGGAATCATCTTAATTGAAGTCAAGGAGTCACTCAGAACTGATCGCCCTCAGCTCGAAATGCAGCTGGATCGTTACCGCAGACTTTTGGAGAAAGTAAAAAGCGACCCTTCGATCCTCGTTAGGAAAGAGAATTGGATGTTGCGCCCGGAGGCTACGGCTTCGGTGTGCAGAGCCTACATTGAGCATGGGATGCATGCGTTGGCGCAGCCGGTGAAGCTGTACTACATGGGGCCGATGTTTCGGCGGGAACGGCCGCAGAAGGGGAGATACAGGCAGTTTTATCAGATTGGGGCGGAGGCGCTAGAAGCGATCACGCCGAATACGGACGCGGCGAAATCGCTGGGGAAAGACGCGGCGGTGGACGCAGAAGTGATTGAGATGGTGGTGGTGTATTTCGCGCGGCTGGGACTGGAAGGCGTGCAACTGGACATCAATTCGATTGGGCACAGCGCGCCGGAATGCCGCCGAGGGTATGTAGAGAAATTGAAGGCGGCGCTGGAAAAGGTGAAAGACAAGCTGGGGGCGGATAGTCAGCGGCGGATTGAGACGAATCCGTTGCGGGTGCTGGATTCGAAGTTGGAAAGCGAGCAAGAAATTATCGAGAAGCTGCCGCGGATTGGCGATCACCTTTGCGCGGACTGCGCGAAGCACTATGCGGAAATGAAATGCCAACTGGAATTGCGCGGCGTGGCGTACCGGGAGAATTGGCGGCTGGTGCGCGGGCTGGACTACTACATGAGGACGACGTTTGAGATCACCGCGCGGGGCTTGGGCTCGCAAAATGCGGTGTGCGGTGGCGGGCGCTATGATGGCCTGGTGGAATTGCTGGGCGGCGCGCCGACGAAGGGCATCGGCTTTGCGATTGGCGAGGACCGCGTGATCCTGTCGCTGCAGGAAGCGAGGAAGGGCAGCGTGGCGCAGGGGCGCGACGTGTACATCGCTTGGATGGGGAAAAGCGCTGAGGCTACGGCGATTCGGGCGGCGCGGAAATTGCGGGAAGCGGGATTTCGCGTGGAACTGCCGCCGGTGGAGCAGAAGTTTGGCAAGGCGCTGGGGCAGGCGGATAAGCTGGGCGCGCGGTATGCGCTGATTTTGGGCGAGGATGAAGTGGCGAGCGGGGAGTGGACGCTGAAGACGCTGGCGGATGGGACGCAGGGGAAGGTGCGCGAGGAGGAGTTGGTTGCGTGCTTGAAGAAGAGGAAGAATGAAGAAGTATAAAAGTGAAAGAGTAAAAGAGTGGAAGAGTGTAAGAGTAACAGCGGGTCGAAGGGGTCGTTGGGAGACAAGACGCTGCGGTTGAGGTCCTTCACCCGCACACGGCGCGGGTTCAGGATGACAGTACACAAGATTGGGAGAAATCAAACGTGCTGGACTTTTTGGGGAATCTGAAGAGGACACATTATTGCGGGGCGCTGCGGGCGTCGGATGCGGGGCGGGCCGCGACGGTGATGGGTTGGGTGCACCGGCGGCGCGATTTGGGGAATTTGCTGTTTCTGGACTTGCGCGACCGCTCGGGGATCGTGCAGGTGGTGTTCAACAAAGAGACTCAGCCAGAGGCCCACGCGAAGGCGGAGCACGCGCGGAGCGAATTCGTGGTGGCCGTGGAAGGAAGGGTCACCAAGCGCGAAAAGGCGAATCCGGAGCTTGCCACGGGCGAAATCGATTTGGTGGCGACGAAGCTGCACATTCTGAACAACGCGAAGACGCCGCCGTTTCCGGTGGAGGATGAAATCAGCGCGTCGGAAGAGACGCGGCTACGCTACCGGTACCTGGATTTGCGGCGGCCGAAACCGTACCGCAACCTGGCGTTGCGGCACAAGATCCTGCTGGAAATGCGCAGGGCGATGGACGACATGGGGTTCATCGAGGTGGAGACGCCGATGCTGACGCGCTCGACGCCGGAAGGCGCGCGCGACTATCTGGTGCCCAGCCGCGTGCATCACGGGCAGTTTTATGCGTTGCCGCAATCGCCGCAGATTTTCAAACAGATTTTGATGATTGGCGGGGTGGACCGGTATTTCCAGATCGTGAAGTGTTTCCGGGACGAGGATTTGCGTGCGGACCGGCAGCCGGAGTTTACGCAGTTGGACGTGGAGATGTCGTTTCCGCGGCAGGAAGATATTTTCAGCGTAATCGAGAATGTGATGGTGCGGGCGTGCGCGGTGGCGGGAATCGAAGCGAAGGCGCCATTTCCGCACATGCTGTACAAAGAGGCGATTCGCAAGTATGGCAGCGACAAGCCGGACCTGCGGTTTGGGATGGAGCTGCACGAGGTGACGGATTGTTTTCCGGCGGAGGCGAAGCAGAAGCTGCAGATTGGCGGCAGCGTGTTCGCGCTGCCGGCGCCGGGGGCGGCGGGGTATTCGCGGAAGCAACTGGATGAACTGGCGGAGAAGGCGAAGGGACACGGCGCGCGTGGGGCGTATTTCGTGAAGGTGGCAGCGGAGGGGATCACTTCGACCGTGGAAAAATTGATCGGTGCGGAGAATGTGAAGAAGCTGGCGGAGGCTTGCGGCGCGAAGACAGGCGACTTGGTGGTGGCGGTGTCCGCGAAGGAAGAGATCAAGGGTACGGAAGCGGCGGCGCTGGTGGCGGGGCAGATGCGGCTGCAGCTTGGGGAAGCGCTGGGGCAGATTGACAAGACGCAGTGGAAGTTTTTGTGGCTGACGGGATTTCCGCTGTTTGAATGGAGCGAGACGGACAAGACTTGGGTGAGCGCACAGCATCCGTTCACGGGGATTGTGGATGAAGATTTGGAGAAGCTGGAGAGCGCGCCGTGGGAGGTGCGCTCGAAGGGCTACGATTTGGTGCTGAATGGAGTGGAACTGGGATCGGGGAGTATCCGAATTCACCGGCAGGATATCCAGGAGCGGTTGTTTAAGGCGCTGGGATTGACGGAAGAGCAATTGCGGCGGCGGTTTGGATTCTTCCTGGATGCGCTGACATATGGCACGCCTCCGCACGGCGGAATTGCGCTGGGGCTGGACCGCGTGACGATGCTGCTGGCGGGGGAGAAGTCCATTCGCGAAGTGATTGCGTTTGCGAAGACGACGGCGGCGGTGGACTTGATGGCGGAATCGCCGAGCGAAGTGGATAAAGAACAGCTCGATCAGTTGGGCATTAGCGTTAAGTAACCCGCCCCGTCGCGGAGGCACTATGGACGAACCTTTGGCGATCAAAGAAGAGGAAACCGTAGCTCCTAGCTTCGCAGGCGCAGGATCTGTTTTCACCGGCATCCTGTGCCCAGCAGTGTATAGGTGCCCGAACTGTCGAAAGATTTACAAGGTGGTTTTGGGTCCGGGAGATGTGTTTCTCGGAGACGGTCATAGAATCTGCTCGAAATGCCAGCAAGCGTTTCGAGATAGATCGAAAGAATGGGGAATGATCCCCTCTATGGACCGAGTTTTCTTCCTCTTTCCAATGGTCGTATGGGGTTGGATGTTAGTTGCACTCGTTGTTTGCGTTCTGCTTTCTTGGTTAGATTGGACTCTTGGCACAACCCCTGTTCTGATACCAGTCGGGGTCTTTTTTGTGACGCCATTGGTAGCGTGGTTTGTGTTTCGGGGCTACCAGATTGTCCGTTCGGTCCGTCGTTTCAATTTGCGTGAAAAAGCAAAGGCCGCATGAGCAGGATACGGATATTGGCGGAGGCGGTGGCGAACAAGATCGCGGCGGGCGAGGTGGTGGAGAGGCCGGCTTCGGTGGTGAAAGAGTTGCTGGAGAACGCGCTGGACGCGGGCGCGAATTCCGTGCGCATCGAGACGGAAGTGGGCGGGAAGCGCATGATCCGCGTGATTGACGACGGCCACGGTATGGCGCACGACGATGCGCTGCTGGCATTTGAGCGGCACGCGACGAGCAAATTGCGCACGGCGGAGGACCTGCTCTCGATTGCGACGCTGGGATTTCGCGGGGAGGCGCTGCCTTCGATTGCGGCAGTTTCGCGGCTGCTGCTGGAAACGCGGGACGCCAACGAGGCCGAAGGAACTCGGGTGGAATTTGCAGGCGGAAAGCTGGTGAGCGTGAAGCCCGCGGGGCTGCCAGTGGGAACGACGATCAGCGTGGCGGACTTGTTCTACTGCATGCCAGCGCGGCGGAAATTTTTGAAGTCGGATACGACGGAGCTGGGGCATATCACTTCGCTGGTGACGCACTACGCGCTGGCGAATCCGGGGAAGCAGTTCACGCTGACCACGCCGACACAGGAGATTGTGAATTGCGCGCCAGCGGAAAAGCTGGCCGACCGCGTGTATCAATTGTTTGGGAAGCAGGCGCTGGACGAGCTGGTGGAAATTGCGCCGGTGTCCGCGGCGTTTCGCGCGGCAATCACGGAGCCGGAAATGGAGGCGGGGGAAGAGTCAGCAACGCTGACGGTGGCGGGGTTCACGTCGCGGCCAGAGATTCAGCGGCTGAACCGCAATGGGATTTACGTGTTCGTGAATCGAAGGCTGGTGCGGGACCGGTTGATATTGCACGCGATTCATGAAGCTTACCGGAATATCCTGCCGCCGAACGTTTTTCCCGCGACGCTGCTGTTTTTGGAGATGCCGTACGACGAAGTGGACGTGAATGTGCATCCGGCGAAAATCGAGGTGCGCTTCCGACGCTCGCAATTTGTGCACGACTTCACGCGCGACACCATTCGCCAGGCGCTGATGAATACGCGGCCGATCGCGAGCTTTGCGGCAGCGGCGGCGACGATGGCGCCAAATCCCGTGGCGCCGCCGGGTTCGTTTGCGGGAGGATTTGCGGAGGCAAATGCGAATTCGGGAGTGTCCCGGAGACCCAACCGGGACGCAGAAGGCGCGCCGCGGGCGATTATTCCTCCGTTGGAGGAGTTGGGTGTTGGATCAGGCGTGGGATCGGACTATGCCTCGGGCGGGGGATTCGATTTGACTGCGGCGCCACTGCAACCGGTGCCGCAACGATTTCCGTTTGAGCCGGGAGGATCGTTCAGCCCTGGTGCGGGCATGGGAACGGCAGTGCCCGCGGCGAATTGGGCGGAGAATTTTTCGCGCGCGAGCACGGAGGCGCCGGCAACGCTGCCGCGCCCGGAGCAGATTGCGGACCTGAAACCGCTGGGACAGGTGAATGCCAGTTTTATCGTGGCGGTGAACGGCGAGGGATTGTGGATCGTGGATCAGCACGTAGCGCACGAACGCGTTTTATTCGAGCAGCATTTGGAGGCGCGTCGGGCGGGGAAAGTGGAGGCGCAGCGGCTACTGATGCCGATGGTGATCGAGCTAGCGCCGCGGCAACTGGTGATCTACGAACAGATCGGCGAGGAGCTGGCGGCGAACGGGTTTGAAGTGGAGCCGATGGGGCCGAAGAGCGTGGCGATACAGGCGGTGCCCGGAGGAATTGCGGCGAGCGATGCGGAGCAGTTGTTGACGGAAATACTGGATGGACTGGAGCGGGAGAACGCCGCGATTTCGATTGATACGCTGCAGGCGAAGATTGCCGCGTCCACGGCGTGCCACGCCGCGATTAAAGTAAACATGCCGCTGGACCAGACGAAGATGGAATGGCTGCTGGCGGCGCTGGCCAAGACGGATTGTCCGATGAGCTGTCCGCACGGGAGGCCGGTGGTGCTGCGGTACTCGGTGAAAGAGATTGAGAAGGCGTTTCATAGGATATGAGTCGTGACTCGTGGCTCGTGATCCGTGACTCGTGTTTCGTGGCTTGTGGCTTGGAGATGGGGAAGGCTGGTAGTATCTGGGTCGCTTGTTTGCAGGCATTGGTTACTTGCGACTAGCGACCAGCGATCGGCGATCAGGAACAAAGAATCACGACATTTGAATTTCTAGCTGAGGGGAAAATTGAGCGAAGGACAAAAGACGGCGGTGATTTTTGGCCTGGCGAACAAGAGGAGCATCGCGTGGGCCATCGCGCAGAAGCTGCACGAAGCGGGCTGGCGGCTGGCGATCACTTACCAGAATGAGCGGCTGGCGCAGGAAGCGAAAGACCTGATCACGGACTTGCCCGGATCGGAAGGCTTCATGTGCGACGTATCGTCGGACGAGGAGATTGCGAAACTGTTTGTGGAATTGCAGGGGCGCTACGGCGTGGTGCACGGGCTGGTGCACAGCGTGGCTTACGCGCCGGCGGAGGAGTTGAAGGGAGAATTCGTCAACACGAGCCGCGAAGGGTTCCGGATCGCACACGACATCAGCGTGTACTCGTTGATCGCGGTGGCGCGGGCGGCGGTGCCCTTGATGACGGAGGGCGGCGGCATCGTGACCATGACGTACTACGGCGCGGAAAAAGTGGTGCCGAAGTACAACGTGATGGGCGTGGCCAAGGCGGCGTTGGAAGCGACGGTGCGGTACCTTTCGAGCGAGCTGGGGGCGAAGAATATACGGGTGAACGCGATTTCGGCGGGACCGATCAAGACACTGGCGGCACGGGGGATTTCGCAACTGGGAGAAATGCTGAGAGCGCATGCGGAGCGCGCACCATTGAAGCGCAACGTGGACCCGGCGGAAGTGGGCAGCACGGCGGTGTTTTTGCTTTCGGAGGGGAGCTCGGGGATAACCGGCGAGACGCTGTATGTGGATTGCGGATACAACATCATGGGTTTTTAGATAGGGAGGAAGGATATCAGTTATCAGATATCAGCGATCAGGAAGCGCGGAAGTCAGAAAATAGAAAATAGAAATTGGAAATTGGAAAGCAGAGACAAGAAGGCGGAGAACATAAGCCGGGGACAGCAAAGATGAGTGCACGACTGACCATTGCGATTGACGGGCCGGCGGGGTCGGGAAAGAGTACGGCGGCGCGGCGCGTGGCGGCGCTGCTGGGCTATTTGTATCTGGATAGCGGCGCAATGTACCGCGCGGTGGCGCTGAAGGCGCTGGAGAGCAAGATTCCGATCGAAGATGAGGCGGCGCTGGAAGCGCTGACGCGGGAGACACGGATCGAGCTAAGAGCGCCGACGGCGGAGCAGGAATCGGTGGGATTGAAGAATCGCGTATTTCTGGACGGACGGGAAGTGACCGAGGAGATCCGTAAGGCGGAAGTGGCGCAGGCGGCTTCGCGGATCGCCACGATTGCGGGGGTGCGCGAGGTGCTGGTGGCGGAGCAGCAGCGCGCGGGACAGGGCGGCGGCGTGGTGATGGAGGGCCGCGACATCGGCACGGTGGTTTTTCCGAAGGCGGAGCTGAAGATTTTTCTGGAGGCTTCGGCGGAAACGAGAGCCCAGCGGCGCTGGAAAGAGCATCAGGAAAAGGGCGATAAATTTTCGCTGCTGGAAGTCTTGCAGGAAGTGCGCGAGCGCGACAAACGCGACCGCGAGAGAAAAGTTTCTCCGCTGGTGCGCGCCGCGGATGCGGTGTTGCTGGACAACACGGCAATGGGAATCGAGGAGACGGCGCGGCTGATTGTGTTTCTGGCGCAGGAGCGGGAGAGCAAGAGGGATTCCGCGGGAGCGTCGCTGGAGCGCGCGTGAAGGTGGTTGTTGGCCTGCCTGGTTAGTGACAATTCGCAATTGAGAAGCGGATTCGTCGTGAGGAAATCGCGCGATGGGGGAGAGTTGTGTTTGGCGTTTGGAGTAGAGGGTGCGCCACGGAGACAGCCAGTGAAGAGGGACGGTAACACAGAGGTCACAGAGGGAAGAACACAGAGAGCACAGAGGAGGAGCGAGGATGATGCAGAGACGGCGGAGAATCACAGAAAAGAAAGAAAAGAGGGATTCCTCGCTTCGCAGACTCCGCTCGGAATGACGGGGTTTATGCGTCCTGCCGAGATGGGGTCGAGCGGTGCTCGACCCCTACAAAGAGCGAACCAATAGAGAAAAAGTTGCGAGATCAGAAGGTGAGGGCGGCGGCGCGCTGGATGGCGAGCTTGTAGGTGTCGGGGAGTTTTTCTTCGATTTGGCCGAGGCGGGCGGCGCGTTCGGCGAGTTCTTGCCACTCGGCACGCTCCATGGCCAGGAGAACTTCGTAGACGTCGCGGAAGCGGTTCTGGCCGCCGCAAAGAGCGGCTTTGACTTCCTGCGAGACGGGAAGCTGAAGCAAGACCTCGTCCATGGGCTTATCAAGCAGGGCATCGACGACCGAAAGAAGACCCATGAGGAAGAGACTGGAACTCTTATCTTGAAGACCAGAGGGCCGGGCAATCTCCTCGCAAAAATAAGCGCGCGTGAGAGCGGTGCGGATCAGCTCCGGGGGTTTGCCGCTGCTTAAAGCGATGACGGCGAACACAGAGAGCCAGCGGCGGAACTCGCGTTCACCGAGCAAGGTGAGGGCCTGACGGACGCTGTGGACTTCGCTGCGGAGGCCGAGAACGGGGGAATTGAGATAGCGGAGAAGGCGGTAGAGCAGGGAAGGCTCGAGCTTGAGGAGCCCTTCGATGCGGTTGAAGTCCAGATCGGAGGCGGCGACGGCGTTGAGCAACTGGAGCTGAACGAGCTTGTTGCCGGGGATCTCTCGCGTTTCGATCATGGAAGGCTTGCAGAAGAAGTATCCCTGGAAATAGGTGAAGCCGAGGCTGCGAGCTTCATCGAGGTCGCGCTGAGTTTCGACCTTCTCGGCGAGCAGGGAGATATTCGGACTGCGGTATTTGGCGGCGAGGGATTTCCGCGCATCGGGATCAAGCAACCGAAAATCGACTTTGAGGAAGTGAGCCAGTTCGACGAAGGGGCGGGAATGCGGGGCGTCCACAAAATCGTCGAGGGCGAAGAAGTAGCCGGCATCGCGCAGTTCGCGGCAGATGGCGAGAATCTCGTCCGTGGGTTGAACGGTTTCCAGGATCTCGACAACGATGCGATTCGGGGGAAGCAGCCGCGGAGCGCCAAGGCGCAGGGCCAGCTCGTCTACATTGACGAAGGCGCGGGCATGGCCGGTCAAAAGCTGGAGATCGATCAAGGTAATGGAATCGGCGATGACGCTGGCCGAGGCGTTGGCGTAGGGCTGGAAGGCATTTTGCGGGCCGCCACGGAAGAGCAGTTCGTAGGCGAACACCCGCAGGCGCAGGTCAAAGATCGGCTGGCGGGCTATGAATTTCTCATGCACAAAGGCGCCTTTTGGTTGTTACGTCATGCAGGATAAAGGATGAGAGCGAAGCCCGCGAGAAGATGCCGGCGGGGAGGATTTTAGTTTGGGCGTGGCGCATGCAACCGTAAAAGCGGCGGCGAGCCGCCGCACTCCAAGGGGAGTTCGAGGCGCCAATCGGGAGATTGGCGTTCCCGGGATACATCACGTGGGGGCGGACATGGAGTTGAGGAATTCCATATTGGTCTTGTTTTTGCTGAGGCGGCTGATCAGAAGTTCCATGGCCTCAACGGTGGAGAGCGGGCTGAGAACCTTGCGCAGAACCCAAACACGGCTCAACTCGTCAGGAGGGAGAAGGAGTTCATCCTTACGCGTGCCGGAACGCTGAATATCGATGGCCGGGAACACACGCTTATCGGCGAGGCGGCGATCGAGATAGATTTCCATGTTGCCGGTGCCCTTGAACTCTTCAAAGATGACATCGTCCATACGGCTACCGGTGTCGATCAAAGCGGTGGCGATGATGGTGAGCGAGCCGCCTTCTTCGACATGGCGGGCCGCGGCAAAGAAGCGGCGCGGGCGCTGCAGGGCGTTAGCATCAATACCGCCGCTTAGGACTTTACCGGAAGGCGGTGTGACGGCGTTATAGGCGCGGGCGAGGCGGGTGATGGAGTCCAGAAGGACAACGACGTCGCGCTTGTGCTCGACGAGGCGCTTGGCTTTTTCGAGAACCATTTCCGCAACCTGGATGTGGCGCTGGGGCGGCTCGTCGAATGTGGAGCTGATGACTTCACCCTTGACGGTGCGCTGCATGTCCGTGACTTCTTCCGGACGTTCGTCGATGAGGAGCACGATCAAAGCCACGTCCGGATGATTGACGGTGACGGAATTGGCGATGGACTGCAGCATCATGGTCTTGCCGGTGCGCGGCGGCGCATTGATCAAACCGCGCTGACCCTTGCCGACAGGGCAGAGCAGGTCCAGCACGCGGCCGGTCAAATTCTCCTTGGCGGTTTCCATTTTGAGGCGGCCCTGAGGATAGAGAGGGGTGAGGTTGTCAAAGAAGATTTTGTTGCGGGCGACCTCAGGGTCCTCAAAATTGACAGCTTCGACCTTGATGAGGGCGAAGTAGCGCTCGCCGTCCTTGGGCGGGCGGACCTGGCCGGAGACGGTGTCGCCAGTGCGCAGGTCAAATTTGCGAATCTGCGATGGGGAGACGTAGATGTCATCGGGGCCGGGGAGATAGTTATATTCCGGTGCGCGGAGGAAGCCGAAGCCGTCCGGCAGGCACTCCAAAACGCCTTCGGAGAAGATGAGGCCGCTCTTCTCGGTCTGGGCGCGGAGGATCTGAAAGATGAGCTCCTGCTTGCGCATGCCGCTGGCGCCGGGAATATTTAATTCCTTGGCGATTTTGGCCAGATCGGTGATGTTCTTTTCTTTGAGCTCAGCCAGGCTGATGCTGATTTGATTGTTGCCATCCGTGCTTGTCTCTTTTGCCATATATCCTGACTCTTGGTGATTTGATAGTTGAAGTGGTGGTGCTAGTTGACCTTGACATCCCGGAATGGACTGCGTGGTGGTATACCTTCCGGCGGAACGAACGATCCGCCAGGGTGGGCAACCAAACTGTCTGCAACCGGAGGCAGCCCCGGGTCTTGACGATCACGCGGCCCGCAGGTGCAAGCCGTGCCCGGAGACTGCAACTTAGTTGGTCAAACTCGCGTCTTTATCGGCGCCCGAGAATGTATCCGCGACGGGCGCGACGCCAGTGTGCTCCAGCGGCACAATCGGGCGCTCCAGCGCAATTTGCAACACTTCATCCATGGTTTCCACGAAGTGCATTTTCAGGCTGGAGAGAATCTCCTGAGGGATATCCGCAAGGTCTTTCTCATTATCCTTCGGAAGCACGATGGTACGCAAGCCCATTCGGTGGGCGGCCAGCAGCTTCTCTTTGACCCCGCCGATGGGGAGAACCTTGCCGCGAAGGGTGATTTCGCCGGTCATGGCGACGTCGCAGCGCACCGGGTTCTTGGTGAGGGCGCTGACGATGGAATTGCAAATGGTGATACCAGCGGAGGGGCCGTCCTTGGGGATGGCGCCTTCGGGGACGTGCACGTGAATATCGAGGGTGCGGTAGAAATCTTTCTCCAGGCCCAGCGCGGCGGTGCGAGAGCGCACATAGCTCATCGCGGCTTGCGCCGATTCCTGCATGACTTCGCCGAGTTTTCCGGTCGGCGTCAGGCGTCCCTTGCCTTCCATGGTCGTGGCTTCAACGGCGAGCACGGAGCCGCCGACTTCGGTCCAGGCGAGGCCGGTGGTCAAACCAATTTCGTTCTGCTTTTCGAGCCAGAATTCGCGGTATTTGAGGACGCCGAGAAATTCATTGACGTTTTCCGCGGTGATCTGGACGGAGGTTTCGGGGCCGTCCGCGACCACTCGGCGGGCCATCTTACGGGCGATATTCTGGATTTCGCGTTCGAGGTTGCGCACGCCCGCTTCGTGGGTGTAGTGGCGGATCATGTGCAGCAGACCTTCATCGGTGAAGGTGAGATTCTTTTCAGAGAGGCCGGTGGCTTCCTGGGAGCGCTTGACGAGGAAGCGCTTGGCGATCTCCAGCTTTTCCTGCTCGGTGTAGCCCGGGAGGCGCAGGATTTCCATGCGATCCATGAGGGGCTGCGGAATGGTGTGCAGAACATTGGCGGTGCAGACGAACATGACCTTGGAGAGATCGTATTCGACGTCCAGGTAGTGATCGGTGAAGGAGTGGTTGATCTCGGGATCGAGGACTTCCATGAGAGCGGCGGACGGGTCACCGCGGAAATCGGTGGACATCTTGTCCACTTCATCGAGGACGAAGATGGGATTGACGGTGCCGGCCTTCTTCATCATCTGGATAATCTGGCCGGGCAGGGCGCCAATGTAGGTGCGGCGATGGCCGCGAATTTCGGCTTCATCGCGCACGCCGCCAAGGGACACGCGAACAAATTTGCGGCCAGTAGCGTGGCCAATGGACATGGCGAGGGAGGTCTTGCCCACGCCAGGAGGGCCGACAAAGCAGAGGATGGAGCCCTTGGGGTTCTTAACGAGCTGGCGCACGGCGAGGAATTCGAGGATGCGCTCCTTGATCTTCTCGAGGCCATAGTGCTCTTTGTTGAGGATTTCCTCGGCGGCCTTGATGTCGCGAATTTCTTTGGAACGCTTTTTCCAGGGCACGGCGAGCAGCCAATCGATGTAATTGCGGCTGACCGTGGATTCCGCGGACATGGGGGGCATGAGCTCGAGGCGCTTCAATTCGGTGGTGGCCTTTTCGTGGACGTCCTTGGGCATGCCTGCAGAGTCGATCTTCTTCTTGAGCTCGTCGGTTTCGCTCTTCTCGCCGCGGCCGAGTTCCTTTTGAATGGCCTTCAGCTTTTCGTTAAGGTAATACTCTTTTTGCGCGCGTTCCATCTGGCGCTTAACGCGGGTATTGATATTGCGGTCGACGTTGAGTTTCTCGAGCTCGATTTCAAGGATATCGGCGACGCGGTTGAGGCGCTCGAGCGGGTCGGCGGTTTCGAGGAGGTCCTGCTTTTCGTCGACAGGGAGCTGGAGATTAGCGGCAATGGTGTCCGAGAGGCGGGAAGGATCGTCGACGCGCGCCGCGGCGATCATGGTGTCGTAGTTGAGGCTCTGGGAAAGCTTGATGAATTGCTCGTAGAGGGTGGTGACCTTTTCGACGAGCTGTTGGACCTGGGGGGAAGTTTCGATTTTGGCGGCCATCAGGCGGATGGTGGCGCGGAAGAAGCCTTCCTCGGGGCTGATGGAGACTGCGCGAGCGCGCTCGATGCCTTCGACGAGAACCTTGATGTTGCCATCGGGGAGCTTGACGCTCTGCACGATGTTGGCGAGGGTACCGACGGCGTAGATTTCCTCGGGCTTGGGGTCGTCCACGGAAGCATCGTGCTGGGTGGAGAGAAAGATCTTCTTGTCACCCGCGAGGGCTTCTTCGAGAGCGCGGACGCTGGCCTCGCGGCCGACGATGAAAGGAGTCATTTGCTGCGGGAAAATAACCATGTCCCGCACCGGCATCATCGGTACGCGCTTCATTTCCTGTTTTTCGCGAGTGAACATGCGAGCCCTTGGAACTCCTTTGCTGCGGCTGGAGAAACTTCCCCCGCTGCCAATAAAAGAAAATCCGGAAACAGCTTTCTTCAGGGGCTAAAGCCCATAGGCTATGGGGGCTTTACGCCGGGGCTGAAGCCCCGGCCTCCTAAAGAGGAAATCCTATCCCGCCTTCTCGAGCAAGCTCCAATTGATCTCATGGCCGCGGACCATATCCGCGGTCACGACAAAGTCCCTAACCTTACGCTGCATCGGGAGGTGGTACATCAACTCCAGCATGAGGTCTTCGAGGATCATACGCAAGCCGCGCGCGCCAACTTTGCGCTGAAGCGCCAACTCGGCGACGGTATCGAGAGCGTCTTCGGTGAAGCGCAGACGGACGTTTTCAAACTCGAAGAGGCGCTGGTACTGCTTCAGAAGCGCGTTCTTGGGCTCCGTAAGAATCTTCATAAGCGCGCCCTTGTCCAGATCGCTCATGACGCCGGCAACGGGCAGGCGCCCCACAAATTCGGGGATCAAGCCGTAGCGGATGAGATCGCCAGGCTGCACCTGTTCGAGCAGTTCAGTGTTGCGGCGCTGCGGCGTGGTGGGGGCGGCGTCGGTGTGAAAACCCAGGGAATGTTTACCGACGCGGCGTTCGATGAGTTTCTCCAACCCGACAAAGGCGCCACCGCATATAAATAAGATGTTCGTGGTGTCCACGGGGGTAAATTCCTGGTGGGGGTGCTTGCGGCCGCCCTGAGGAGGCACGTTGGCGACGGTGCCTTCGAGGATCTTGAGCAAAGCCTGCTGGACGCCCTCGCCGCTGACATCGCGGGTGATGGAGGGGTTCTCGTCCTTCTTGGCAATCTTGTCGATTTCGTCGATGTAGATAATGCCCTGCTGGGCCTTCTGCACATCGCCGTCGGCGGCCTGAAGGAGCTTGAGGATGATGTTCTCGACGTCTTCACCAACGTAGCCGGCTTCGGTGAGTGTGGTGGCGTCAACGATGGCAAAGGGAACATCGAGCATGCGGGAAAGAGTCTGCGCGAGGAGCGTCTTGCCCGTGCCCGTGGGACCGATGAGGACAATATTGGACTTGCTGAGCTCGACTTCACCGGGCTGCTTATTGAGGAAGATGCGCTTGTAGTGGTTGTAGACGGCCACGGCGAGCTTTTTCTTGGTGCGATCCTGACCAATGACGTAGCTGTCGAGGAACTGCTTGATTTCCGGGGGCCGGGGCAGGCGGCGCGCGGGAGCGGCAGCCTGTTCGCGTTTCTCGTCTTCCAGGATGGTCTGGCAAACGCCCACACACTCATTGCAGATGTACGCGCGGGGATAGTCCGAAGGGGAACTGATCAGCTTCTCGACCTGCTCCTGAGTCTTGTGGCAAAAGGAGCAGCGTAGGGGTTCGTCTGGGCTGTATTTTTTCACGTGTGTGAAGGCCTCGTCCTCCGGCGGAAACACCGGAGCCTTGGTTCCATTCTAGGCCGAATTCTCCCTCGGGCGAAAGAGAAAGTCTCTAGTACTGATAGCAATCAGCAACGCCGCGCAGGGCTACCTGTGCTTGTAGATGATCTCATCAATCATGCCGTATTCCTTGGCCTGCTCCGGGTTCATGATGTAATCGCGCTCGACGTCTTTTTCGATGCGCTCAATGGGCTGGCCGGAATGCTTGGCCAGGAGCTGATTGATGGTGGTGCGCATGCGCAGAATCTCTTTGGCGTGCAAATCGATGTCCGTCGCCTGTCCGCCGAGGCCGCTCATCCAGGGCTGATGGATGAGGATGCGGGCGTTGGGCAGGGCAAAGCGCTTCTTGGGTGAGCCACCGGCAAGGAGCACGGCGGCGATGGAAGCGGCCTGGCCGACGCAGGTGGTGACCACGTCCGGCTTGACGAACTGCATGGTGTCGTAGATGGCGAAGCCCGCGGTGATGGAGCCGCCCGGGGAATTGATGTAGAGCTGAATGTCTTTTTCGGGGTCTTCGGCCTGGAGGAAGAGCATTTGGGCGGTGGCGAGGTTGGCGACGTGGTCGTCAATGGGCGTGCCGATAAAGATGATGTGTTCCTTGAGCAGGCGGGAATAGATATCGTAGGCGCGCTCGCCGCGGCTGGTCTGCTCCACCACCATGGGAATCAGAGTAGTGGCGTA